>Ga0209093_1001264_pt1 | contig 14369 bp, 25 predicted proteins | sample SidtaG_4_FD_187450 | JGI IMG/M metagenome (GOLD analysis project Ga0209093, IMG submission 187450) | Marine algal microbial communities from Sidmouth, United Kingdom - Sidmouth_Male1 metaG (SPAdes) (version 2) | ecosystem: Host-associated > Algae > Red algae > Unclassified | place: Sidmouth...
GGGGGGGGGGGGGGGGGGGGGGGGGGTGGCTGCTGCGGCCGTAGCAGCAGCCTTCTTGGGCGCCATGGTGGAGGGGGGGGGAGTACACAGGCCCGCAGAGCGCGGGGAGTGAGAGCAAGGGAGACGACGGTGCAGACAGCAGCGAGAGTGGCAGCGGCGGCGGGATGGAGAGACGCGACGAGGGTGGGGATGGTTGAAAAGTGACGACACCCGCGAGCGGCAGGCCAGACGGTGTGGTGGGGGAGGGGCGGGGCCCCACGAGCAGCACACAGGCGGGCCGCGCGCGGCGGCGCAAAGGGGCCGTCTCCCACTAAAGGCAATGGCACGCCACGCGCGCGCACTCCCACCGCACGTGGTCAGTGGCCAGAGCGCGCACCCTCCACGGGCGGGGCGCGGCTCCGAGTTGGGCGCGCGCGCGCGCGGGCAACCGCTGCCCGCACGGCGAAGCGCGGGGCGCCGGGGACTTGCTGCGGCCGAGGCCAAAACAAACAAAAAGGCGCGCACTCGCGTCGTCGTGCCTCTGGCGTTCACGACGCGAGGGACACCAAGGAAAAAAACAGACACAGGGAGGGGTCACGGGGCGAGGACTCGAACGACAGCCGCTGATTGGCCGGTGACGACTCTCCTTGGCGCTGGCGTTTGCGCAGAGGCGCCAACCAGGCTTGCGTGATCCGGGGAGCGCAACTCCTCTCTTTAGTCCGTCGGATCGGCAATTCCTCGGCTTAGTCGGACGGCGTCGTCTTCCCCATCGCCACGATCGACCTCCGCCCTTGGCACACTGCACGGGCCTTTGCACTTGTCCATCGTGCCTCTTTGCCTCTCTACTCTTCTCCATAGCTCCTCCTCTGTGCTGTTTTCCCTCCCGTTGCTGAGCCCCCGTTGCTGTCACGGAGATGGCTCCCCCCCCCCCCCCCCCACCGGGCCTCGGCCGGTTGATCCTGGGCTCCTCCTCCCCCACTCGCCGCAGCATCCTGGCCTCGATGGGCTTCGTCGACCCGTACCTGCGGCCAGCTGGCATTGACGAGAAGGCCATCCGCTTTGAGGACGCGACCAAGCTCGTGTCCGCGCTCGCCCACGCCAAGGCCGACGCGGTGCTCGCGTCGCTCGCGGCGGACCCCGCTCCGCCCCCCCCTCCGACCTCTGATGGCGCTCCCGTGGGTGCCACCCTCCTGCTGACGGGCGACCAAGTCGTGGTCCACGCCGGGCATATCCTCGAAAAGCCCCGCAACGCCGACGACGTGCGCGCCTACTTGGCCGGCTATGGCTCCTCCCCGGCGGTGACGGTCGGCTCCACGGTCGTGACGGACGTGGCGACGGGGCGGCGGTGGGAGGGCGCTGACAGGGCCGAGGTGTACTTTCGGCCCCTTCCGTCGGCGGTAGTGGAGGGCCTCATCGAGGAGGGGGCGGTGTTTGGGTGCGCGGGCGCGTTGATGGTCGAGCACGCCCTCGTCGGACCGTTTGTTGAATGCGTCGTCGGGGAACAGAGCGCGGTGATGGGGTTGTGTAAGACAACGACTAGGGGGTTGATCGAGGCGGCACTATCCGGGGAGGGTGGGTTGTTGCGCAAGGGGAGTAAGACAGGTTGAGTGGCCGGTCTCGGAGGCACCCTGGTTTTATTGTCTCGTCTGCTAGTCAAGGTCATACTCATATGGCAGGGCTTCACAGGTGCTCGAGAAAGCGTAGATGTTCTGATGATGATGTGTGACATGCGCAAATGTGCTTGTGGACGCACGCTGGCACAATTCTGGATGACGCGGTGGGCAGCTGGTCCACCAGCTTGACGGCCATTGTAAGGAAAGAAGGATACCTCGAGAAAGGGAAAGACGTTGACACATCGAGAGTCGGATGTGCGAAGGCCCCACTGATTGGACCGAGGGCAACAAAAATGAAGATTAGTCGTGTTTATTCATCACATGAACACAAGCAAAATCCCACGCAAGAAGAAAGCGTAAAACGGGCATCGGACTTGACAGGGAGGGGGGAAAGAGGTGCTCTGCGAGACCCGGCGGTAAAGTGCAATACCGGGGCAAAGCGCGGCACACCGCCGCGAGAGCAAGCTCAGGCGGAGTCGGCGGCCTCCCTCGGAAAAATAATTATAGCAAAACGGTCTCAGGGACCGCAATTACTTGCTAAAGTAATTAGAACAGATACTACACTTGATCAAAGCCAGATTGGCTTCGAAGAGTGAAGAGCAAGAGGGGCTGGTCTCCGAAGCGACGCAACGCCGCCGGTTTTATAGGTGCGGGCACGGCACCGGGTGTCCGCGGGTGGAGGTCGTGGGGGCGGGGCCCATGCGCGCGCAGCGCAGTGAGGCCTGCGAGCATGGGCGCGTGCGTGCGCGTCAGTGACGGGGCCGACACACCTGGGACAGCAGAGTGCCACACTGGCCCTGCTGTCACAGCACGCCCGTGTCGCCGAGCCCGCAAATCAAAGCGGCCTTGATCCGAATGCCCAGCTGCTTGATCTACTGTAAGCTCCACAGAAAATTTTCATTGTAGTTGCACTCGTCATGCAATGACCAGATTCCAGTGGCTTGACCCCGACACTCGCGTCAGGGATCGCGTCTTCCACCGCAGACCTTTGGCCCTGTCTGTCCGCCTCCAGCGCGACCTTCCCCCCAGGCGCGCTGCAGCCTGTTGCGACGGTTGGATTGCTCGCCCCACCTTCCTCCCTATTGTATACTCGCACTTTCCCCTCTGGGCTCTCTCCTGGCTCTGTCCACCATGGCCCCCTGTTTTGTCCCCACCTTTGCCCTTGGCGCGGCGTCGCCGCTGCACCTCCGCCGCGCTAGCGCTTGCTCCCCCGCCGCTATCCGGTCCTTTCTGGACACTTCCCGCGTGGCCATCTCCCGCCGTCCCACCCCAGCCCGCGTGGCTGCCCCGCGGATGATGGTTGCCCCCACGGGCCCGACGTCGACGCCGCCCGCGGCCGCCGCCGGTGGCGACGATGCCGGCGAGCCCGAGGACGGGGAGGTGATGCTCGCCCCCAACCTGGCCATCCCAGCTGTCCTCCTCACCACTGCCGGCCTGTCGGCAACGGCTGGTGGGGGAGGTGGCGCTGTTGCGGCCGTACCGCTGGGCCTGCTCGGCGCCTTTTTGGCGTTCCAGACCTACTACATCCGCTTTGTGTTTACGGAGACGGAGCTGCGCGTCGCCAAGCGGTCGGGCGGCGGGTGGTCGACGGAGCGCGGGTGGGCCTACTCGGGGTGGGTGAACTGGGAGCTGTGGTGGCCTGCCTTCCCCGTCCTCTGCTACTTTCGGGAGAAGGATAGCTACGAGGGGGCAGGGAGCCCTCACTTCTTTCCTGTGATTTTTAACGCTAACCAGCTGCTGCGGGCATTGCAGACGCGAACGGGCATCACCAAGGATGACTACCCAACGCCACCGCCGTGAGCGTGGAGCGTGGCGTTCTGCATTGTCTGGCGAACGGGTGGCGGGCGGTCGGTGGGCTCGGGCGGCTCTGGGGGTATGGCCGTCGGGCAAGGGGTGTCATTGTGGCGGTGGTGAGTAGCGCCATGTTGGGGCTGTCGGGATGGCGTTCCGCTGGATTTGGGGTTACAGCAGCAGGCGCGGGGCTATTGTATGGGCGGATCGCCATTGAGGCGCCGTGACTTTGCTTGGGGCGGCACCCTGGCGTGGACGCGTGCTGCCAAGCAGGTGCTGGAGACGAGGGTAGTGGCTAGAGGAGGGGCCTCGGGTGGTCGAAGGCATGCACTCGCTGCTTCAGGTGGGATGGGTCCACGTGTCTCAGTCCACAAATCGATATTTTACAACACAAGCGTGTGACCAACTCGAGCGTTAAAAGCAGCGGAGTAGTCAGCGCAAGACAAAGAGTTTGACATCGTCCTGATGCGGTTGCCAGCGGAATGTAACAGGCAACGCACGACCACTGCCAATGGCTACGGCAGTAGACGAAGAAAAAACAACACTCCGAGCCGTCAACCAAACGGCTGACGGCGGGCCCTCGACATGGTGCAACCCCATGCCAAGAAGGGGAAAGGCGGGTGACTAGCGCGCGACCCCCCGCCGCCGCAATCATCCCTCCAGCCATCCACCTCATAGTTGCCAGCGAATCCCCCTAGTACACGTACGGCACGATGGAGTAGGGCACCCGCGCGCAGTACTCGGTCCAGTATGTCCCATACTTGGCGCGACACCGCAGGTCGTCGCGCTCCGCGCGGTCGACGAGCAGCACGGTCAGGAAAACGACGTACACGTACGGGGTGACGTGCTCAAAGCCGCCCGGCAAGGACCAGGCGAGCGCGAGCATCAACTCCGACAAGTAGTTGACGTGGCGCGCTTGGCCCCACCAGCCCGACGCGAGCAGCAGGTTGTTGTGCTTCTTCCCGTCGCCAGTCGTGTACTTGGCGTGGACGAGGACCGGGGGTTTGCCCCAGACAGTCGTTTTCCCGTTGGTTGCCCGCACCCGCTGCCGCTGTCCGTCCGCGTCGTAGTTGGCGGCGACCGACGCGACGCCGAGCGCGAGCACGCCGGCAGCTGCAACCACCGACAGGTCCATCGGCCGGCTGGCCATGTACATGGAGGGCAGGGTGTAGACGGAGGGCACCCAGCAGAGGCAGCCCCAGCAGATCAGAAAGCCAAACTTGTCGTGCGTGATATCGATAGAGTTGAAGTAGCCAGCCTCCCACACAAAGAACTTGTAAATGTAGAGCAGCTGGATGGCTGTCGACACGGCCATACCGTTGGACAGGCCACCATGGCGCTCCGCTTGCGCAAACGAAAAGCACAAGACGACGTCCGCCCAGGCCATCATACCCAGCCGGCAGTTCACGTACTGTTTGAGGGAGACGCCCGCAAACTCGGGGTGCAACTCGGTGCCCCAATACAGGTCCCACACCAGGTTGCCAGTGACAGCGCTGTCGGTGTTTTGCGGCGCCACCCGACACTTGACATAGAGAACAACAACGAAGATGCACGCAATGATGTTGACAGTCGCAAGAATCTCCCCGTAGCGATCGTACACTACGCCCGGCTGCAGGAGGCCCGTGTAGCCGGCGGCAAACACCACCACCAAATTAATTACGTACGCCGCCACCCCATTGAGGACGTACGTCGGCCGGTTGCCCATCGGTGTTAGCTGTGCAACAAACTTGCGGCCAGGAAGCAGCTTCAATAGCGCATACTGTGCCGCCGCATAGCCGCCCAGCACGCCGACGGACCACCAGGAGGGGGACGGGAAGACCGCCCAGAGGCTAGCGGGGGACTTGAAGAGCACTGCCAGGGCGGCCAATAGATCCCCACCAAACGCTTGGCATGTAACAATGGTCAGGACCGTGAATGGGGGGGAGCAGAGCAGCAGCAGCGCGGGGATGATTGTACCGCGCAGCAACGGGTGCGCGTACACCCGACGGACGTGTAACATAGCAGACGTCATTGTCGCATAGGGGAGGGGCAGGGCGACAGTGGGGACGACACCTGCAGGGAAGCAGCGTACACGCCGTCGATGGAGGCGGTCCGCACACAGTGGAGGGAGGCGCAGGCGCGTCGGTGCGTGCAGGACATAGCGGATGCGACCACCAGAAGGCTGAGTCTGAGGGCCGTTCGCATTTCCGGGTTATGCTCCTTGGTGTACACTTCACGCCGCTCTGATTGGCTGAGCCCGTTATCCGAGCGTTGTACCGTTATGACATACGCGAGCTGTGCAGATATCAAAGAAGATTGACCGCGAGTGGTGACTAAACCGTGGGCGCAAGCAAGCGCAATTTTGGGCATTTATGGCCCGCAAGAAATTGTGAGCACCCTTTCACAAGGTCAAGAAGAGCGCTTTTCGACAGAACTGCTTTTACAAGGGTGATGTGCACTTTCAACAGCTGTAAAGTTCAGATCTCACGAAGCTTCTCGACGAGCCGCACAATGTGGTCGTCGACATACACATTTTTCTTCTGCACGACTGCGCTTCAGAAGGACGTGTAGCAAACGCCGCAAGCACGCATGTGGAAGGCTTGCGGCGAGTGTGTGAACGGGTCGGAGAAAACAAGCCGCTCGCGCTCTGGGTGTGGACATCTCCACAGTAGGCTGCCAGAAAGAGGGGCCAGAAACGGCCCAGGCGACATATTGCACTGTCGACGTGACCGGTCGAGAGAGAGAAGGGAACAGAACTAGACGAACTGGCGCTGAGAGAGACGTTCTCCTCCACGCAAGCTCAATCACACACCTACCCCTCGCCCACCACCGTCAAGGTCAATCAACGCACAAAGAAAGGAGTAGCGCACACGCGATGCGGCCAGGGATATATCCCGCAGCAAGACACCGTCACGCGCAGCCCAGGAGAGGAGCGCCGGGGTGTTCAACCGCGCCAGGAAGAGTTGCACCATCATCAGGTCCTCCTCCACTTTCTCCAACAGCAGCTTGGCTTCGGGGGAGTCCGGAGCGTGGATGGCACCACCTCCGAGAACGGCGTCTATCGCGGCGGCCGACGACAGCATCCTAGAGACGTTGACGTCCTCAGCGCACCCCTGCAAAAAAACGGCCCCGTGGCCAAGGGCGGCGCCCCCCCGATCGGGAAGGCACGTGGGGGCAGGGACAGACTCGTCTTCGTCGTCAGCCCCCTCGTCGTCGCTGTCAATCACCTCCAGGTCCTTGTGCGAGAGACAGTAGAAGTGGTCGCCCTCCACACTTGGAGCCGCAATACTGGCGGGGGCGCTGGGTGACTCAATTTCCTTCCCACTGTCGCCCGCGAACGCGACCAGCTCGAGGTCTTGGTGTTGAAAAGCATCCTCGTCGAACTCCTCGACGGGGACAGCGGGGGCGGTGGCCGCTGCAGCGGCAGCGGCGGCGGCAGCGGAGGCGGCGGCGGCAGGGGGGGGCGCGGAGACACCGGCAGCGGAGGCGGAGGCGGCAGGGGGGGACGCAGTAGCAGCAGCAGGGGTGTGGGCGTCGGGGGGGGTCGAGCAGGGGGTTGCGGCCGTGGCCGCGGCGACGGCGGCGGCAGCGGTGGCGGATACTGCCGGGGTGGCTGCTGTTGCAGGGGTGGGAGGGGAGGTAGCGGCGGCAGATGTTGTGGAGGTGGCGGCAGTGGCGGCCGCCATAGCCTCGGTGGCCACCGCACTCGACAGCCGTCCCGTCATCGAACCACACAGGCACACCTCAAGTTGACGCTGCACCGTCTGGAGGCGGCTCGGCAATTTAAGCCCCATGCTGGCCTCTTTCACAGGCTGCTTGTTGACCCTGATCTTTTCCGTCGCCGCATGAAGCGTGATCCGCACCGGCACATTGCCGAAAAGGTCCTCCAGAGCGGCCTGCTCGGCCACCGGCGCTTTCTCAGACACGGCCGCTGCCGCGGCCGCCACCCCGGTAGCCTGCGCCGACGTCTCCGAAAACTCGGAGACAGCTACCGGCGCTGCCACCGAGTATCTTTGTTTCGATCCCGCATCCGTCGCCGTATGCGACGTAGTCGCCGCCGCCGTCTCCGCCGCTGCCGCCGCCGCCGCCATAGCCGCCGCCGCCGCCGCCGCCTGAGCCAAGGCCGCAACGCTCTACTGCGCGGCGGAGACCAGCACATCCACCGACTCTTCCGTGCCGTCCAGGGTGGACGTTTCGGCGGCCACCGACAAGGCTGGCTCCCCACGGGGGAAGCGCACGAAGGCCTTGATCCCGTCCCTGGACGATGGTCTCAGCCGCGCGACGCATGGGCAGACCACCAGCTCCTTGTTCAGAAGCAACAACTCGGCGGGAGACCGCCCCTTGGGATTCTTAAAAGTTATTCGGTCCATGGCCTTTCTGTTGATAAGCGACTGGCAGCGGGAGACGTTGTTCGTTCTCCTGTTGAAGTAGCGGTTAAGTTCGGCGACAGTCCCCTCGATGTTGTCGTCACATATGTAGCTGAGCGTGGGGAACACGTCGCCCACGGTGAAGCGCACATGGGCCAGAGCCGTATGCAAGCAGAGGTCGAGCACCCCCTTCATTTTCGTTATGGGGTAGAAGGGTTTGAGGATCTCTTACATGAGCGCCAACACGGCCGACGCCAGCTGCAACGCCACCGCGGCGCTTTCCGGCTCGGCCGCAGGCTGGTTGCTGATATCCCGTCGCCACGCCGCGTTCAGAAACTGGCTGAGCTGCAGCATGACTATGGCGCCGCCTTTCACGACTACGTTCTTTCCCAACAACCCCGGGAGAGCCACAACCATCGCCCCCAGACGCAAAACCTCCCGCAGGTACATACCGCCCAGGTTGGAACGGCCCATCTTCGAGTAGATCTTGTCTTGGGAGAGCGCTCGCATCTGCTCGGGCATGCGGGCGAGCAGGAAAAACATGAGCCGTTGCTTATCTTCCCAGTGCAATGAAGCACGGGATCTTGGATCAGGAACGGGATGTCCCCGAGAAAGGAATATCCGCGAGGCCCGCCTACCGACGCCGCAAGAGCCGGTAGTTCTCGGACAGTCTCTTGTGGGTGTGTAGTGGCAGCAACTGCGCCTGCGGCTCGAATTTTAGCGGGCAAGTCTCATCCTCACAGCATAACACGGATGGAGACGCCAACAGGGCGAAAATATCGAACCCGCACCCGCGGCACGCCCACCGCAGGTGACCACCAGCTGCGCGCTACTTTCCGTCTCTCAGCATGCACCAGCGTGCCAACCCCACACGACCAACTCCCAGTGGTTGGAAAACAACGCGTCGTCGCGTACTCCATCTGCGCCCGACGCGCTGGCCGTCTCACTGGCTGCCGCAATGGCCGCCGCGCTGGCAGCCGCCCTCGAACCCGCCGCGCTGGATGCGCCGACGGACGCCGGCGCGCGCGCACGCACACTCCTCGCCACACAATCCGCGTCCGTCACAATGAGCGCGCCAGACTCGGGCGCCGTGCTCACACCGTCAAGAAACAGCTCTGAAAGTTAGCCAGCGGGGAAACACGGCAGCCGGTACGGGCATCGGTTCACGTCACCGCAACCAGTGAACGCCACCAAGTGGAAGATCATCGCTCAGTCGCCGCACACTTGGATGAAGTACGGCAACGGCATCACGGTGGTCGATCGATACACCTCAACCGGCACGATGTACCTTTCGAGCAGGGCACGCTTAAGCTCTTCACGAGAACGTTCGCCCTCCGCCGAGTGAATGGCCTGCTCGCCACCGAGAAGGAACCAAACGGGGGCGAGCAGTGTGCGGTCACACTCCAGCAGCGGCGACGGGACAGTCATCGTGAAGACGGTCATGGCGCTGCGGCGCACGGGACCACCATCACCCGCCAACGTCACTGCAACGGGAGCTCGCTCAATGGCATCGTCCGCAGCAGGCCGGAAGCCGTTGCGGATGGCCTTTTGCAGGGCAGCCACCGCGTCGAACTCTGTGGGATTATTAACGTCGGTTCAATTTTCTGTGTATCGCGAGCGACCGTAGCCAGGCAATAAAGAGAGTTCTATCGCCGTAGAGGCGAGGAAGAAGGACCTTTTTTCGGAGGGCATCCGATGGGGAGCCGGGTGGTGCCAGCGACGGCGAAGCCGGGCCCACGGTGCTTTAATAAGAACAAGGGCACTTGTCGATCGACCGTCCGATCACAGGTGATCGTAATGAATACCGGCATGCAGATAGGACAGGCAGCAAAGCAGTGAAGATAAAGAGTTCTAAAGTAACCCCCCAAGGGGCTTGCCACAAGCCAAGTCGCGCAAATCTGTGGACGCGGCCAGTCAAGGGGGCTACAAGTGGTGCTTGCCAATAATCGGCCAAGATATGCTACATACCTCCAACGCGAGATTCGAGCAGTCCCGGAGAGATCCAAGGAGGACGGCACCCGATTCGGCGGCGGCGGGATCGTGTGGACCCAAGTGGGTGTCACCGTCCCAGAGGCTCGAGCCGTGAAGGGGTGCCGATCCAGTCCCGTTGGGGGTGGCGGTTGGTCGGTGGTGACCGTCGCGGACTGACGGTTTGCACGCATATGCGTGTGCTCGGCAGCCAGCCCTGGAGGCTGGATCGGGGCTTGTGCTCGGGTGTACCCGCGCAGATGGTTGTCGACGGGTGCGTGTGCATGGGCGCCGACCGCCCGGCGGGGATAAAACCCGCGCTCGTAGAGGCGAGCCGGCGAGCGCAAGCTGAGCCGTCTTCGTCAACGCCGCTTGGCGCTGTCTTCGTCGGGGTCTTGCTCTCCCGGCGGCAAGGCGACGGCCTTGGCGAGGCCGGTTGACGTTGCGGAGAGGGGGTGCACACCCCGCGGCCGATTCACACCGAGCCGAGCGTGAGGTACCGGCGGTTCGACCATCGGTGCGGGGCCTTCCTACGTCGTCTGTGACGTGCGCTGGTTGCTGCCTTGCGGCTCTGCTTGAGTTGGGGCGCGCCGCCGCGAGGTAGGTTGCCTTAAGGTTGACGTGGAGGGGCGAGTCGGGCGGGAGTAGCACCAAGGTCGCCGTGCCGGGCTGCGGCGGCAAGGTCGACACGCTCTGCGGCGGCGGCAAGGGCGGCACGCTCGGCGGCGGCGGCAAGGGCGGCACGCTCGGCAGCGGCGGCAAGGGTGAACCCCCGGGGTGTCCGTCGACATGAAGGACCCTGCCGCTCTGGTGGTGGATGGGCGCGATGTCGCCGGCGCAGCGGGCGGTCATGTGGCTCAGCCCGCCGCGGTCTGTGCGGCTGAAGAGGATAACTCTATTGATCCTATGATCTTGGGTCAGTTTCGGACTTTCGGCTCGTACTATTCGCACGTGGCGCCTGTGGAGGTGGCCGATGGGGTGCCGTTGATAACCGACCAAGACCTGTAAGAGGCTTGTGTCCGCAACCGCGCTCGTGCGCACACGCGTCGTCTGCACGCGCTGTACGAGGCACTGCCTGGCTTTGTCGACGTTCCGTCGCAGTCTGGGTCGCTGGACGATGCTGGAGACCGCGTGGCCGAGGTCCATGGGGACCCTTCAATCGGTGGGCAGGGGCCCCAGCTTCGTACCTACGAGGTCATGGCGTTTTTCAACGAGGTTGCGCGTTACTGCGTGCCCCTGCATCGGTTGCACGGGTTGATTTACACCCATGCGCTGCTGTTCCCAGTGAAGGGAACAGAGACCTTCGAGGCGGCGGCCAACTCGTTTTGTCTCCTTCTGCGCATTTGGCCAAAGGCCGTCTTACACAAGCGCTCTTTGGCGTCGGACCATGCGGTACCGTTTGGTAAAGACTCCGGTTTGGAGGAGTACCTCAACCAGCTCGCTCTGGTTGGGAACGACGAGAACGACTTAATCGATGTTGATCGCTTCCCTCGCATGAGCGAGTTGCCGAACCCTTTTCGGGTGCCCATGTTTCCCACCTAGCACCGTCGTGCTGCCGACACGAGTTTCATCCGTCGTCGGGAGTTACTGCCGACCGAGTGTGCGGCAGGATTTCACCGCGCTCCGCGGACTTTTCACCTGTTCCGTTGGCGTTCGCTCATCCCGAACTGGGAGCCGTTCACAGGGCTTTGGGCGGAAACCCCGTTGGTGGGGTCTTACTCGGCGGACTCGTTGCGTAACGATTACAGCTCGGTTGGACTCGTTGTGTAATCCGAGTACTATTGCAACTTAAGTTCTGGATTGGTTTGCACCCTACGGGTGGACAAGGTCATTTTCCGTTTGGAAGCGACGGTTCTTCGTCATTTTAACGCGTTGCACACGTCCAAGCTGATCGACGAGCCCTACGGCGAGGCGGCGTATGCCATTTACGGCAATATGAGCCGGAAAGTGGAAGCGTTTCCTTGGGCGGTGGTCCTTAAAGAAGCTGTTCGTCGCGACGCCGAGTCTGGCCACGTTCGGCAAGTGCGCTTGATGGTTGATGAGACCAAGGAGTATGGCCTTTGCTCTCGACACCCGTGCGTCGACTTTTACTCGGCGCCGGACCCAGACTAGCAGAGCCCAATGGCGCAGGTCTCATCAACCGACGTCGGAGTGTGGCTTCGTAGTAGTGGGACTAATTACCATGGGGCCAGCGCCGCTGTTGATTACCGAGGCGATCGGTATCGCCCGCGTTCCCTGCAGCAAGATCTCTCGCCGTCGTTGTCGCCTCCCCTCGGATTGGACGCCACGTGGCCGACGCTTGCTTCCTCCTCGACGGCGTTTTCCCTGATTGAGTCGGCGCCAACGTGTGCCGAGTTTGCCTCCCGGGCGCTTACGACAGGCGTTGCAGGCGACGAGGAGGGTTCCACCGCCGCAGGTTGGCGCGTCTGCTTTGCTGTGGCGGTATTAAACGGCGTGGAGGCGTCGTTACCCTTGGCCTCTATATTCGGCGGCGGCCGCCGCGTGGTACACGGCGAGAAAAGCCCCAGGACGACAAACATGATAAACCGAACGCCGCCCCGCTGCTGCTCGCCAGTGAAGGTTGCCTGCTTTTTTTCGGGGGCGACCAGGTGCCTGCGGGTGCCCTCAACCGGAAGCCCGTCGATAATCGGAAAGCAAAGCAAAGAAAATAAAGTATCCTAATCAGTCCCTGCGTCAGTTCACACGAACAATGAGCAGAAGGGTGGACAAGTGCAGAATGGAAACGCAAGAACGGGCCCCATCAGAAACATGGAACAGAAATGTGGCACGCCATACCCAGGTGGGATGAAGGATGCCAGACTTCGACGCCCGAGGAGGTCTATGCGGACGTTTTCTGCACGGAATGTGGCGCTCTCGTCTCGGTACTGCGGGTAGAACTCAGCGCATACGCGGGAATACAGGAGGACAAGGCGATGGCAAAGCATCCGGGTAACGCCAAGGTCCAGGATCTGCGTAGGATTGGGAGGGACGGCGCGACACGAGAGAAAAGATGTAGTGACCGACAGGGAACAAGAAGCGCGCCGAGAGCAGTACGGTCAGACCACCGAGGCAACGGGAAGCACAATGGCAGCCACCCTACCAGATGAAAGGGCGAGTTGGACAAGAAAAATGTACGTGTAGAGGGTCAAATGCAATCATCTTGTAGAGGTAGTGAGGAGCAGTAGTCAGACCGCCCAAACACGCCAGCGCAGGGATGAAGGCGTTGATACACCTCTTCGACTCGAGGTAAATGCGCCGCGGGCGCTTCTTGCCGGCCTGGCTCAACGCGGCGATCTCCATCTGGTCCTCCAGGGAGTCAATCACATCACGGGGCACCCCGGTCGTCCCCTTGTCCGTGCACGCATCCTCCGCCAGCACATCACAGTCCGAGCACGGATGGCCGCAGTTGCCGGCCTTGAGACACAGCACCGACCGCTCCTCCGGTCGGTCGCCCGCGTAGAGTAGAATTCGGAAGAAAGAAAGGAACAGGCCGCCGATGCTGTCGTCCAACTTAACGCCATTGTGGCTTGACTCAATCGCATCTCTAAAGACGCCCCAGCGTCGGCCTTCTGCCTTCTCCCTCGCCCCAGGCTCTTTGCGGATGTGCACGTAGGGTACGTAGGCAATTGTGTGCCAGTGCACCACCCCCGTCACGTCATTGACCACGCGAATTCGCAAAGGGTACAGATAGTGGGCTGAAAAAAAGGGGGAAGGAGAAAGAACATACCAAGGTGTCAGATATGGAACAACGGGAGACGTCAGCGGATGGAATCTCGGTTCGCTTGCTGACATAAAGTCGAAGAGTAGTAGTACTCATGCACGCACGAGTCCGAGGCGCACGCGCGGAGATAATGCGCGGACAAGCCGAAAAGGCACATGCAAGTCGTCTAAGACAGAAACCACTGTGAAGCAGAAACGAACCACCAGACCACGATAGCGAAGTCGCGTCGCTGTAGACGTAAATGCCGAGTACAAACCCCTTTCCCCCTGAGATGGCGTCGATAGCGTCCTGGTGGGCCTGGAAAGCCTCTCCGTCGATGGGGTGCTCCCGTCGGTCTCCCACCTCTGCGGCATCACGGCGTAGCTGCACTCTGTCGGCGTCGCGGAGAACGCGCACGGCCACTTCCATTGCCGAGCGGAAAAAGACGACGTACTTGACCCCCCCCTGCGTCATAGTGCACTTCTTCCATCAGGCCTGCAATACCGCATCGTCAAGGTCATCCCGCAACGCGGTTCGAAAAGCGTTGGCCGATTTGAAGACGCTCGAAATGAATGGGCTTCCCGCAGCCCGGTGTGCGTCGGCAGTTGAGCCGCCCTGGCGCGACGGCACCTACGCGTTGGCCAACCGCCCCCCCGGCGATGACCTGGAAGCGGTCGATCCGCGTGCCGCCGCCGCCGCGCCGGCGGGGGAGCCGCTAGTAGGCGCCTACAGGTTGGCCGACCCCCCCACAGTCGCTGACGCACCGGCGGTTGACCGGCGCTCCGCCACCGACTCGCCTGCGGAGGAGCCGCCCGGCATCACTGTCGCGCTGGCAGACGAGCCCCCTGTTGCAATTGGCAGGGGCTAAGTCCCGTACTTATGCCCCTGACGGGACTTGCACCCGCCTCTCCGTACTTCGGATTGCGGGCTATGGGACAGCTGTCCTTCCCTCAGTAGCCCCCCTATTCGGGC
>Ga0209093_1001265_pt1 | contig 14366 bp, 14 predicted proteins | sample SidtaG_4_FD_187450 | JGI IMG/M metagenome (GOLD analysis project Ga0209093, IMG submission 187450) | Marine algal microbial communities from Sidmouth, United Kingdom - Sidmouth_Male1 metaG (SPAdes) (version 2) | ecosystem: Host-associated > Algae > Red algae > Unclassified | place: Sidmouth...
TAGGCTTATTGTTCCTCTCGTGATCCCATACCACGTCATCGCTTCTGACCAATCAGATTGCTCAACCCTGATCCGGACCGCATCTTGAGGGCGATTGTGAGCCAATCAAACTGCAATTCTCCAGGTTATGTCGAGGTTTCTGGCCTGCCTGAGGATGCCATGCCAGGCCCAGCGAAAACCTCGACATCGAGGTTTTTGTCCCGTAGGGTAGCCCGCCGCTGCCACCACGGCGGCGGAAGCGCCCACTTACCCCGTCGGCAACCCGCAGCCGCCAACGCGGCTGCCGCACTGCCGACCCGCCGCACCGCCGACCCACCGCACCGCCGACCCGCTGCACCGCCGACCCGCCGCACGGCCGACCCGCCGCACCGCTGACCCGCCGCCTCCACCACGGCTGCCACACCAGGGACCCGCCGCCGCCACCTCTGCGGCGGCAGCGCCCACTTGCCGCACCGGCAACCGGCAGCCGCCAACATGGCTGCCACACTGCCGACCCGCCGCACCGCCACCCCGGCGCCGCCACCATGGCGGCCCCACCAACGACCCGCCGCCGCGTTCACGGCAGCCCAGCCACTGACGCGCTGCGCCAGCAAGGCGGGCACACGCCGGACCCGCCGCACCGCCGACCCGCAGCCGCCAACACGGCAGTCACTTTGCCGACCAGCGGCTCTGCGCATTCACCGCCGCTACCGCGAAGACCGCATCACAGACCCGCCGCCACCACCACTGCTTCCGCAACACTGACGGGACGCCGCCATCAGGGCGGCCACACCAATGATGCGCTACCGCCACCACAGCGGACGCGCCACAGACCCGCCGCTACGCCGACCCGCCGCCGCCACCACAGCGGCCGCACCGCCGACGTGCAACCGCCACGACGGCGGCCGCAGCACCGATCCGCTGCCGCCAACACGGGGGCGGCACCACTGAAGTGCCGACGCCTCAACAGTGGCCGCACCACCGACCGGCCGCCGCCACTACGGCGGCCGCTTGGCCGACGCGCCGGACCGCCGACTCGCAGCCGCTAGTCCGGCTGTCGCACTGCCGACGCGCTGCACCGCCGACCTGCTGCCGCTGGCACGGCGGCCACAACGCGGACCTGCCACACCGCAGACCTGCCGTTGCCACCGTGTCGGCCACACCGTGGACCAGCCGCCTTCGCCACGGCGGCCGCCCTGCCCGCCTACGACCTCTGCCTGTACCACGGACTTCTCCGCTGTACGGCGCGCGGTGGCTGCGGTACGCATCCTCCAGGCGCCTGAGACTGGCGGCAGAGGGGGCAGCGGAGCGGATGTGCCCCCCCCCCCCCCCATGCACGCCGCGGGCCCCGCCCTTAGAGAAGGCGCTGTGGGTACACTAGTGGGCGTGCGTCCTACCTAACCTTCAGTTGACGTTAACCGGGGGCGCCGCCCCTCCCCCGCGGGGGGTAGCGGCGGCGCGGGCGGCCGCTCCCTCCTAACGTACGCCATCCGCCGCCCGTCCCTGGCGGGCGCCGCCCACCGCGGCGGGGGTACCCCCCCCCCTTCCACTACCACCCCAGCCACCAGCCCACCTATAACCGCCGCCACCCCCCAGACGTCCCAACCGCCGCTGCAGTATGCTGCTGCCGCCGTCGTCGCCGCCTCGGGCCGCCGCGTCGTGGCAGCGGCGATGGAGGTCGCTGCGCCCGCCACAGGCGAGGCGACTGCCTCGACAGTACATGGCGCTTGTGGGGCCACTGCCGCAGCGACGCCGGCCTCGACCACTGTGGGTACCACCGCCCCCCGCCCACGATGGGAGGCGGCGGCCGCACGAGCCGCCACCGCCTGGTGGCGGGTGGCCGCGCACCCGGAGGTACGTGCCGCCACCCGGCGGCCCAAGGAAGTGCCAACCCCGACCGGGGCCAGATGGGCAAAGCCATGGCGGGCATGGCGGCGGCGAGCGGCGGGGGAGGGGACGTCCTGCACGGGTCCTTCGGGTGTGGTGAGGGCTGCAAATGGGGGAGGCGTGAAGGGGAAAAAAGGCCGCGGTTGGGGACGCGGGGGAGGGGAAGAACCCACCGGCAGGTCGCTACGACGGGCAGGGTCGCACGCCGCCACCGCTTGCCGACCTGCGAAATGTTGGTGTCCGACCTCCAGGGGTGTAGCCCCGGAGGAGCGAGAAAAGAAAGCAGTGAGAAATCTTCCTATCTGTGGTAATGCGGGAGAGAGCTGAGAGCGCCCACGCTGTGATGGCGCTGGCGCGCGGAACCAGCCAGGCTTCTACCACATGTGCGCCGCGGGAGAACGGGCGGAAAATAAGAAGCCAGAAGGCGGCCAGGCAGTCTCGGCGCCACCGCTGCTGTATAGCCGCGGCAGCCGCAGACGCAGAACCTGTCGTCGCAGCCGCCGCCACTGACGCCGACAAACTGGGAGGGGCACCGGTCCGGGAGGGGTCGACCCCGTGGCGTGTGAGGCCACCGCCGCTGTATGGCCGCGGCAGCCGCAGACGCAGAACCTATCGTCGCAGCCGCAGCCACTGACGCCGACAAACTGGGAGGGGCACCGGTCCGGGCGGGGTCGACCCCGTGGCGTGTGGGGCGGCGTGCGAGGGCCGGCGGGCTGACTGTCTTCAGCCGCAGCAAGGCGCGCCCGCCCACGTCCCCAGGGCATTGGATTGCACGATCTTCATTCCTTTGTTGGCGTAGTTATCATATGAGATCACGCCCCAGTTCACGCCCTTTTTTGCTTGGGCGTGATGAGTGATCACGTAAAAAACGTGCATGTGATCACGTACATCGTGACTTCCCAATCACGTAAAGGGCGTGAAGTACAAGCCTACCCAACAGCACAAAAAACGGCGATTTCGTCTTGCAGCGCCGTCTGAACAGGTCTATGTTGGCCCCATTGCCGGCCCGTTTCTTTCGCTCTCTGCGTGAGATGACTACAGAAGTAAAGAGAAGGGGTTGTCTACATACCTTACTGAGGCTCTCGGTTCCCCAAGAAGTGGTGGAGCCCCAACCAGTGGGCGCTACGAGTGATAGAGAAACAGCGGGTGGTGGCCACCGTGGGTCCGCCTTTGTTCGCCCGGCCCGGCCCGTCCCGCCCCATCCTCTTCGCCCACAAGCAGACATCTCTTTCAGACTCTCCCTATCATGACTTAATCCTGCATGCATGCCCTCCGTGTCGACCGTTTCACCACCTTCATGCCCCTGTTCTGTCATCTCAAGCGGCGGAACAGACTGCAAGAAGCGCGGGAAGTTGAAAGCAATCGGCCCACAAGGGCATGCTGCTTTGTCCAAAAGCCCTCACTTGATGTATCCCTGCTCTCTGGGCTTTTTCAGAGAGACAGACAGCGTCCTATCCGCGGTCTGCGTTCCCCCCGGTACGATCCTCTGGGGAGCTGCAAGAGTTGACGCTTCAGTACCTCGTGAGGTACGTTGGCCGTGAGCTGAAGCTCGATCTGGTGTCCAAAGGCCAAACCGGCTCCGCTGAGCTCATTGGTACATTCAGAACCGTCTGCCGCTGACAGAGATCCTCAAGACAGCCCTGCCAAAAACAGCATCAAGCGATGCTTTCAGAAACAACTCAACCCCCTGGTAGAGCCGACATTAGCAGGTTGGCGCCATGGGGGGCGTCCAAGCATGCCCATGTTCCGGGAAGACGCAATGGTGGCTGTTTTTGCCCGCGCGCGCATCCAGAACCGGGGGCACAGCGCTGGCAGAGGGCAGCATTTGGAGTCCCTGGGAGTGGCGAGAACCGCCCTAGGGCGCGCAAATAGAGGGGCCCCAGCCTGACCTTTTCGCTTTGAAGGATACTCCCCAGTTCCCCCAGGGGTAAAGCGACTGTGATGAACTCATTCCTGCCGTCAAAATAGACAGCGGACGACGGGAAGCGCTCGAAAACAGAAGCTCAATAAGAGGATCAAATGAGCGGAAATGGATCAGATGAGTCCCCCCGTAGAAATGACACTAGGCCAGGACGGTCCACCGGAAAACCCCGGGGACTTCTTCCACTTGATCTGAGGATCACAGGGGGACGATCCCTATTTCGCGTCACGACGACCTCCAGAATCGATGTGGCTGCGTGAGCAAATCGGGCCGCAGGCCTATACTGTGAGTTCCTCGATTTTATGTCTAGGACTAAACAAGGACGAGCATCCGTCTCCCTGTGTCTTCCAGCGACGAGATGCGTCCTGCCCCACCCCAGACTTCGACACCTAAAGTATTTCCAATTTAGTTGTTTGCAGGCGGCTAAACTGTAGGTGCCACGCGCCTGGGATGCTTGGTCGGGTCCGTAGACGTGGCAGGCCGGGGGAGAGGGCACCAATAGACGGGCGCCCTGACCATGATACAGAGACATCACCACACAGAGTGTCCATGCAGGTCCTCAGGATGTACTCTGGAGAGTGGGAGCCCCGGAGGACCACGTCCCATGGACAAAGGTATTAGTGGACAAAGGACGGGGGGAGCCCTCTCTTTCCGCCATTGGTGAACAAACACCAGTCTCGACCACCTGACGGTGCCGTTCCGTTCAACGCGGATCCGTGTCTTTCGAATTTCACTCCAGGGGGGGGGCAATAGAGGGATTTTGTTGGTATCTTTTCTGTGTCTCGTGGGTATCTCGTGGGTATCGCGGCTTCTCTTGACTTACAGCGAGCCGCTCTGATAGAAAAGCTCGACCCACACGTGGGTATCCAGGGGTCTATACCCACGTCCCTTCGGTCGGCGGGCTTGCATTGCTGGACACCTGCGGGGCGCCTGGGAGGGGGCCTTGCGTGCTGTGCACCTTGGGGCTGCTGTTCCAAAAGCCCAGAGGGGCTGTCTTCTTCGTGCCGAGCGGACCTGCGCCCTCCCCCTTTGCCTAGTGTCTGCGCTTTCTAATGGACGTGCATGGAGGCCAACGCTCGGTCTGTCCCACGCGAGGGCGTGCAGGATGGGGGAGCTGCGTCGCTCCCCGATGAGTACCCGCAAATCGCGAGTTCCCTGTCCAGGTCTGACGAGGCGGGGAGTGGTACGAAAAAGGTGCATCCACCAGCGACACCACTGCACGTTGTCCACCATGGTGGGGAAGAAAGCGAAAGAGAGACAGGGATTCCCGGGAAGAAAAGGCATTGATGTTGAAAGAAAGGGCCCTCACGTGTATCGAGCGCTCACGAAGGAGTGCAACCTTCCTCACGGCCCGACGGTCAGCGCGCAATAACACAGCGAGCTCACCGAGATAGTACCCCATGTCGTGCAAGACGAGTAGCCGAGTGGTAAGCGCTCTGCGACGTGCAACCCAGCGGCCGTATGAATTCCCCCGGATACAAACCAAAGCGGGTGCAGGGTATCTCGCTGTCCTGCTGGTCAAGAGTAGTCAGAGACAGAGACGTGCCGCAGCGTTCACATGCATGCACGCATGGCCGACCCACGGCCGACAGAAAAGTCGCGGCGACGTGCAACCCAGCGGCCGTATGAATTCCCCCGGATACAAACCATAGCGGGTGCAGGGTATCTCGCTGTCCTGCTGGTCAAGAGTAATCAGAGACAGAGACGTGCCGCGGCGTTCACATGCATGCACGCATGGCCGACCCACGGCCGACAGAAAAGTCGACCAACAATATCACTTGAGTGCAGGCTTCGTGGGTTCGCTTTTCTGTATCAGCTTACAGTGGCCGGACCCACGATCGGACCCACGAACCCAAGAGCCGACCAACAAAACCCCTCTAATGGCATTTGAGTTTTCCAAGTGACGTTTCATGGCCAAGATTTCTTTGAGAGACTGTAGGGGCCGATCCGTGCTCCGCATTTGCTTCCAAAGATCACGCCCCATGCCACACCAAATGCACAGCGAGTTGTGTGCTCGTCCCTATTTAATCCTCGCCACGGTTTAGGAACTGTCAAGGGATATGATCGAGGATAGTTTTTCTCACTCAGCGAGATTGATTCTGAGGGTTGGTCAGACGAGTTTTTCAGATAAGCGTGTGACGATCCTAGGATCAGTGGAGGAAAGGACGTGAACATCTCCCACCGTTGATCCCGGGGTCATCTCATAACTGAAAGAGGAACTGACCAGGAATTAGTCGCCAGGACATCTTGCAAACTGATCCGGACGACCGCCTGTTCTTTTCCTGAGGATAGTAGAGAGGATCGAGCTGTGAATCGGACGGAGACTGGATGCCGGATAGTCCGCGAGATCAACCGGAGGACAGGGTGAAAGACTGTCGCCTGGATCAACTGACAGAATGGCCTGCGCTTCACCTCACAACGATCTCTGGTCTTTGCACCGGGATAGTCTGCAAGTCCACTCTCTGAGACTGTCGTAGTGAAACTCCTGAGGACTGTCATCACCAGCGTGGAGATCATCTGGATGGGACCAGAGTGTAAGGCTCGGGCTTGCGCCCACATGGAGTCGCTCCACCCGTGACTGTAACTCACGAGGTCGGGCTCGTGGTAGCACTCTTCGTGATGCACCGCTCTAGTCCAACGACGCCCCCAACTGTGCTGTGCCGGACTACTTCGTGCTCCGGCAGGTGACTACAGCCACCTTGTGCCTGATCTGCTCCGTCGGTATCATCCAGTTGCGGTTTGCGGTGCCAGGAGCCCGCGTCCCCAGCACGCCATTCGCCTTGAGCTCTGCTGTGTGTGCCGTCTCACCTCCAGCGGTTGTGTAACGTGACCGTGCTGAGTGCGGGGCACTCGTTGTGTTCGCACGAGGCAGTGTCATCCCTGCAGCCCCCTATTGTGGTACCCCCTGCCCTGCCACCTCGTGTTGTCTTCGCCAGGCCGTCGCTTGCTTTTATTGGTATGGGAGTTTCTCCGCTTGACAGAGGCATAGATTGTGGTTAAACCGAGCGGTATGAAGTGTCGCAGGCGTGGCCCTCGTGGATCTGCCTTCTTCAACTTTGCAGACGAGAACCTCCGGCACGTGGAGTTTCAACTTGCCGCGAACGCCGCAGCAGAAAACACCGCTGATAAGGATAACCCTGGATGTAGCAGTGCGGGGCAGATGCAGCACTCTGCATGCAGCAGGCCGCCCCCAGCGGATACTGTTCATGGTGATGAAGACCCCTCCATGGCGTCACAATCTGACTGTGATGGGATTAAGTCGGAAGATACGGACTTTTCCAGTGAAGAGGAAGACTTAGCCGGGGAGTTTGCGTCTCGTCGTGAGTTCGTGTGCTTCAACTACCTCTTCGGGCGCGCCCGTGTTACTCTCAGGCAGTATGAAATTATGGGAGAGGCCGAGAAATCGTTTGACCCTGACGAAAAGTGGCCGTCACGGTGGCGACTGCAGCAGCTTCGCAATCACATGCTGCAGTCTGCTGCTTCCGTGCGCAAAGAGAGAACGACTCGCCAGCTTCCTTCTGGGAAGGGAAAAGCCCTGAGAAAGCTACCTGATGTAACTGTGTCATACCTTTCGTTCTCTGAACACATCAAGAGGGACTTTGGGGATCCTGTGACGGCATCTTTGTATAACAGCCACGATGACGCGCGCATTCGAACAGTTGAGCGTCCCGCAGAAGTTTTCCAAACAGTAGATTCCAGGGACCCCGCTCGCTACAGCGTCAAGAAGGCTTTCGTGTTTAACCGATACCGGTACGGCCTTGGATGCATCGCAGAGATCTTCTCGAATATCACAACCAGGTTGAAGGCACAGTTGAAGAGCACCGCAATAGCTACGGATGGAGAAGTCACGATCTCACCGGCAACGTATGCCCGTTCCCACGCACTTCGAGTTGGTGACTTGCTCACGTGTTTTGAGGTCCTTCCTGGCCTCCTTCCTCCGGAGCCCTGGAATTCATGCGTCTCAAGCCAGCGCACAGTAACGCTGAGGATGATTAGAGCCGGTGAAGTGTTTGTAATCAACGTCAGGAGCACACCCGGGCGCGAGAAAGACTCATGGACGGTTCTGACTGCTCCAATTCCTATTGAGCTTGCTGAAGAGGCTCCGCCCGCTGCCGATGACCTTCCCGAAAAAGACCCGTACACTATCTACCTGTCGCTATACGGTGACGAGTTTAGTGTCTACAAGCGCAGACGTGGGACTTTGGAGGGATACTACGGAGCGTACACGTCCCTGGCCCTTGCTGATCGTTCGTTTTCCGTTCGGCCTCTCTTCTATTTTCCATCGGGAGCTTGCCCAGAACCGTGGATTGCTCGCACCGTCGACGACTTCATACAACTGAGCAAGGAAGGCTTGGTTGTCTACGACGCCTTCAAGAAAGAGGAAGTCGTGGCTCGAGCGTACTTGTGCCTTGAGGTATTCTATTCTCCTATGGCTGCAAAGTTCTCCAACTCTATTGGAGCGAGTGGCACCGAGCACTGCACAAGCTGCGACATTGTCCATCCAAAGACCACCAGTTGCAGGAAGGAACGCGCCGTGTGCAGTACCGAGTCGTTTGACGTCCGGGACACGAGATATTCCAGAGTTCAGGAGCGCACCCAAGGGATCATGGCAGCCGTTAAAGGATCAGTGGATCAGTCAGCAGACGCCCTGAGAGAAGCCCTCATGTTGAAGGGCTTGACAGACAGACTTGGAAGCCAGTTGATGTGGTTACATGAAGCCCGGGGTCCCTGAAGCTTTGCTATACACGAACACATCATCGTTGCTCCTTCGCACCTTCTTCACTACAACCTTGGGTCTCATCTCTTAATGGAAGCTTGCGATGCACTCTCTGTGCAGCAGCGAGACAAATTGACAAAGGAAATGCGTCGAAGTGCAAAGCATGTATTGCTAACCTCCAAAAAATGGCGGTTGCAGAGAGAAGGGAGGCAGAGCCGACGACAGGGCGTAGAAACGAAGTCGGATTGGCTGTTCGACAAGCCACGATCGAACTATTGGCTGAGAGTTGCCGTCTGTAATCTTGCATGCCAATCACCGTGTCTTGCAGGAGTCACACAGAGCCATTGCAACCCACATTGAGATTTCCGGAGATTTTTGGGCCACTTGCTTGGGCCTGAAGAGGGCATGCAGAGGGTTCTGGGCCTGAACTGTGATTTCTCATGAGATCAACAAGTTTCTTCAGATTTCTTGAGATCCTGATGTGCGTTTCCAGTGCGCAGAGCTGCATGGGGAGACGCTGTAGGGAACTCAGATGATTCCTAGCCTTTCCATTGGTCCACGTACGCTGTTGAATGATTGCAACCACTCTGCAACCGCCATTTTTTGGAGGTCAGCAATACCGACGCATACTATCATTTCTTCGTTAGAGCCTGAAAAGATGGGTGGAACAGCGTTGTCAATGTTGAAGTGGTGATGTTCAGCTCCCCAGGCCAGTCACACCGGTCATGTGGCGTAGTTGGTTTTTGACCTCTCAACAGGTTATGGGCCCAGCTCGCGCTGAATTTAGTTCTGAGAGGTTGCGTCTTCGAGATTCGCCACGGCTGCGCCCCAGGAGGGGGACGGAGGAATTTGCAGGAGAGGCAGTTCCGAGTCGTGGGTCAGACGAGCCTGGCCCTGAGGAGCTGGGGGGAGTGTTGAACTGGTGATGTTCAGCTCCCCAGGCCAGTCACACCGGTCATGTGGCGTAGTTTGTTTTTGACCTCTCAACAGTCAATGTCGGAATACGCGGTGCTGATCACGGTGAGTCCCAGAGCTCTACAGTATCTCGTTCACACGAACACGACATCTCCGCATGCAGTTGCTGCTCTCGGCGCTCTGCAAGCATTGCGACAGTTCGCTGCTGCCGTGTTTTATCGTCCAACGATTTCGTTAGACGGAGAGTCTGCCATGAGGAAGAGGCCAACCATTGCTGACCTTCAGCGACTGGGTGAGGGTCTCATGATTCAGCTTCGTCGACTTCTACCTTTTGACGGCAAGTGGGAGCGACCATTTGTTCATCGCGTGTTGGAGCTGCTCTACCGTACTCTTCCTCTAGCGCAGCTTGGGTCTGCAATATGCGAGCTCATATTTGAGAAGTTCCACCAACAAGTCAAGCGCAAAGTGGAACAGAGTAGCAACAGACACCCTTCTGAGTACGCCATGCAGCGATGGCGTGAAATAGAGACCTTATCAAGGGCGCTGTCCATGCCTGCGGACCACAGCATTCCTCCTTCATGGCTGCTCGGACAAAACGGAATGCCTTTGAAATCCGTTGTGTTCCATCAGCGTGCTCCTCAAAAGCGCTACACAACTGCTACATTCAACACGTGGTGCCCCAGGACAGCGCTGCACGCGGTTTCGGCCACAACAGAGGAGTTCTGGCGAGCCCACACACCCAACGCGGCGGTAAAGTTCTGGTGGAAAGCCCGCCACCCGCAGCGGGCCCTCACGATACGAGAAGGTTCCACTGTGTCTATATCTGGCAGGGTGGAGACTTCCACGAGAATATCCGGCTCCTCCTCAGTCGGCGGCGAAGCCGTTCACTTCGTCCGGGTTCAAACGATCGGGACAATCGATGGCGATGTATACCTTGCCTGTCTTGCTTGGAGAGAGCCGGAGCCGGAGCCATCCGTCTTGGGGCAGCCTGTAGTACTCAGACGTGATGCTGCTGCCGGTGTCACTCTCGTACGAGCCGAAAGAGTCCGGAGGATGGCGTTCGTACTGCCGTGCGGGAACAACGACGTCATGTTCAGTAAGAGGTCAGGCTTCAATTTTAAGGGTGGTTGAGCGTGCGGACGCGGATGGAGTAGTTAGCAGGCTTGTTTTGCTGTAGATATTAAAACAATGCGGGCCTGTTTTACGTCGTGGCCATCAAGTTAAGCGCGGGCACGACAGCCAGCAAAGAACGGCCAAACTACACCTCGTCACTTCAAAAGAAGCAGAATAGCATAAACTACTCACATTCAAACACGCAGCTCACTCATGCCCGTCCTCCACTGCCGTTGCCAGCCATCGTCGTGAGCTTCTCGATCAGAAAGTACGTGCGGCCGTTGGGAAGCCGCTGTACAACCAGAGGAGCGTGATACCCGAGAAGACCAGGTTCCCCATCATGCTGTGGCGCTTGGTAGTGAGACTCGTCGTGCTTCGACTTCGCGCAGCGCCAACAGCAGATAGGGGCCCGCGGTCCCGCTCCAGCTCCCAGCTACTCAATGCACGTCGGGCACACAACGACAGAGAGCCAGGTGACAATCCCACAGTGTGGGCACGCCGCACCGCTTCCTGAGAAATCTGTGCCCGCGCCCGCCTTCTCCTCAGGGAGCGCAAAGGGCTCTCCTGATGGTTTTATGGCATTTTCGACGATAAAACGTCGCACAGGCTGAGGAGCCTGGTAAAAGTCCACAGCCGACGACTTCTTGCCACTCCAGGCTGGATTCGTTTCCGTATTCGTGTACGAGAGGACGGAGTCGAGGTACTGGGGCAGGTAGGACACCATGTCACCAAGGTCCCGCTGGATTTCTGTCGGCTCCCGGGCCTCATAGGCAATGGCGTCGTCGAACCACCACTTCCCGTCAGCCAACTTCAAGGCACTGAGCACCAGCAGCTTCTCAACCGGAATGAGCATCCCAAGCTTTTCGCTCCAGTGCATGGCGTGCTCAATCGCATTCACGAGCCAGCCCGTGCACGCGAGGTTCACAGCCGAGGCCACATTAACTCCCGCGTTGAACCCGCTGTGAGGGACCCCGTAGTCTGTCACGACAAAGTCCCCAGGCTCCAGTTCGTGGAAACCCACACGGACACCATGCGCGAGGAAGAAAGAGGCAGTCCATAAACTAGCCTTGAGCCCCAAGACCTGCCAAACGTCCCTTCCTGCGGCTGCGAGAACGACTGGATCCATGTGCTCAACCAAGACGCGTACCATACGAGGAACTTCGCACTTAGCAATGAAGAACCACATTTTGCTATCCCCGGACTGCAAGTACTAGACAGACTGTAGCAGGTGGTCCTCAACATGCCAACTGAAGTGGGATCCGGTAGTGCCCATGTACAGAATATTTGTGTTGATACCTTCGTATGTGGCGGCGTCAGCAAGCATGCTGTGATGGTTCAGAGTTCGGGGGCTCTCCAAGCGTTCTGATGGGGGGAATGGAACAGCTTTAGCAGTGCAAGCGGGGCCGCCCAGACTCCTACCACACTCATCTTCATTTGACGGCGTTAGGTCCGAGACGTAGTACACATCGACTGGTTTGGGCTTTCCAGACCCATGACCTTCGTCTCGTGGCCACCAGATGCCCTTCCTCTCACCCACGTCACATTTGGATCATTGACACAGGCGAGGAACTGCGGCACACCAAACTCATGGTACTGTTCGAGAAGGGCGGCTTTACTGTCCCTGATCTTCTTCTTGAGATCTTCAACCAAGAGCCACTTCTCCCGCTCGGGTGGTAGCTGAGCCCGCAGCGCGCCCCGCTTCACAGTGGGGTCGGGATCAGGGCTACGGGAAAAGACATCACGCACAATTGAAGGGTACTGAGGAAAGGTTTGAACGCGTACTCTGACCCGCACCCCCACCTTCCGCTTCGGCGCGACACATGACGCGGGTCGAATCTTGGGATCTTTCATTCGGAACACGTGCGCACCATTTGTCCTGATTGACGCGGCATGCGCTCGAATTACACCGAGCAAGCCCATTTCGGGAACAGTACTTACACATGATATTGGAATCGTGTAGAATTCCAAATTTTGCCGCTGTAAAGGGGTTGGCCCCTTGCCGGGTGTATCATATCGCGCCCTCCGCGAATGCTTGGGATCGTCCACGAGATCGACGCCCTCACACCCCGCATGAGCACTTCCATCATCCTCGGCATCGAGCTCCGGCTCGTTAACGACCTCATGTCGGCTGCGCGACGTTTGGTGGGTCTCGCCACCAGAGGCACTGACACAGGCGGCCCCGAGGTCAGGCCGGTCAACTTTGCTCGAGTCGTACTCACCCGAATGGAGGCCGGCGTCGCGCAGAAAGTCGACCGTAGTGTGGTCCGGTGCCGGTGGTGAAGCAAGAGGGGCTGATGGAGGCGGTGAGGGGGGAATGCCAGCGAGAATTCTCAGATCAGCAGAGTCCGAGCTGTTCCAAACATCGCTGCCACGCGAGGCCATGCTGCAGTCAAGTGGTCCAGAACCAACATTAAGTCGGTCGGAAAAACCCCCACCGACACCCTCGGCACGTCCCTCCTGGCCACTAGGAAACTCCATCTCAAAGGCCACGCCGAGATCACCACCTTGCCCCTCAGCGGCGTGCCGTAGGAGCTCACCGGCAGCGCCACCACCGCGTGTAACTATAGCACGATTACCACGGGCGCCGACGCGACCAGCTACAACAGCACCAGCACCAGCACCAGCACGAGCACCGAGGCGGTCTCCACCTTGGGGCCCACCCTTGGCGCCGCCAGCACGGCCTTCTTGACGACCGCGGGCGCCGCCGCCGCGCTCATCACGAACACTCCCCCCGCCGCCGTGCGCGCCACCGCGGTCGCCACGTTGGCGTTGACCGTCGGCGGCGCCATCGCGTTCAACCCGAACTTGGTCGCCACGAGCGCCAACTCCACCAGGTCCAACAGCAGGTCCAGCAGCACCGTCACCGCGAGCACCGGCGCGCGCTCCACCTGGGTGCCCGCCCTCACCACCGTCATGATCCCCGTCTTGCACACCGCGGTAACGATCGCGGCGCGGACCACGACCACCCGCCACAGCGCCGTCTTCACCGTGCGCTCCGCCGCGGTCGCCTCCTTGGCGTTGACCTGCGGCACAACCATCGCCTGCAACTCCAACTTTGTCATGAACGTCTCCAACTCCAGCAGCACGAACATCAGGTCCAGCACCAGCACCAACACGGGCACCGGCGCGCGCCTCACCCTGGTGCCCGCCGTCGCGACCGCCATCAAGCCCGCCTAACTCATCTCGGCCACGATCTCGGAGCGCTTGACGAGCAACCGCATCAGCCTCGTCGTCACCGTGAGCGCCGCCGCGGTCGCCACGTTGGCATTGACCGTCGGCGGCGCCATCGCGTTCAACTCGACCTTGGTCGCCACGAGCGCCAACTCCGCCAGGTCGAGCATCAGGTCCAGCAGCATCGTCGCCGCCAGCACGGGCGCGCGCCTCACCCTGGCGCCCGCGCTCGCGACTGCCATCAATCCCGCCTTGCCCACGGCGGTCACGATCACGGCGCACACCACCACCACCCGCCACAGCGCCGTTTTCAACGTCAGCGCCGCCGCGGTCGCGACCTTGGCGTTGACCGTCCGCAGCGCCATCCTGTTCAACTCGACCTTGGTCGCCACGAGAGCCAACTCCACCAGGTCGAGCATCAGGTCCAGCAGCATCGTCGCCGCCAGCACCGGCGCGCGCCTCACCTTGGCGCCCGCGCTCGCGACTGCCATCAAGCCCACCTTGCCCACGGCGGTCACCATGACGGCGCACACCAAGACCACCCGCCACAGCGCCGTCTTGACCTTGCGCTCGGCCGCGGTCGCCGCGTTGGCGTTGACCGTCGGCACTTCCATCGCCTGCATCTCCGACATTGTCACGAACGCCTCCAACTCCAGCAGCACG
>Ga0209093_1001268_pt1 | contig 14357 bp, 23 predicted proteins | sample SidtaG_4_FD_187450 | JGI IMG/M metagenome (GOLD analysis project Ga0209093, IMG submission 187450) | Marine algal microbial communities from Sidmouth, United Kingdom - Sidmouth_Male1 metaG (SPAdes) (version 2) | ecosystem: Host-associated > Algae > Red algae > Unclassified | place: Sidmouth...
GGGGGGCGATGGGGGGAGGGGTGATGGAGGAGGGGGGGGTGAGCTTGGGCGGTGGGGGTGGCGCAGGGGTGGCACGGGGGCGGCGGGGGCACGGCGCCAGGGAAGGGGGATGGGGCAGCGGGGCGGGCGCAGTTCGACTGGGCGTGCGGCGCGCGAACGCGTGGCGAGCCTGCGGCGTGGAGGGAGGCGGTTCTCACCGGCAAATCTTTTCGGGGTGCAATGCGCTGTCGCGTGATTGGCTGTGTCCCTTGACACCGCCGATCTCGCCATGGGCGTCGCGTTCCGTGGAATACATCGAACAATTTAGCACCGCTCATAAGGTCAACAATAAATTTTAAGTTGATCATTACTTTTGGGGAGCAAACAAATGCGCAACGTGGCTGCGTTTCTGCATGGCCAGGTGCTCCTTTGGTGAGTTCGTCTCTCTTCCCGGTAGCCCCCGCTGGCGACTTCGTGTCGACACACGCTGTGTGGGTGCCGCCACGAAGTCGCCAAGAAGTAACCACCAAAAGCTGGCGGGCGAGACCGCCGAAGATACTGGAGTTGCTCGTACTGATGCTCACTATGATTGGGCTGACCCTGTCCAGCGTTTCTTTCGAGCCGTCTTTTATGAGTCGGATTCTTTGATAGTCTCGTTCGCACGGATATATTTAGCTTGATTACGCTACAAGGGTTCCTCTTAAAAAACAATCAACATTTTTTTGTAGATTGCAGTGAAGTTATGGAATCATGTGCTCTGGATCAACTGGTGCACTGCCCACGTGGTGTAACGACCGCATGTTGTTGAGAACCCCGGATAAACGAAGTCGGTAGGAGTCGATGTCCCTATCGATAATCGATCTTGAAATTTTACTTTGCGTTTGGGAAACGTCGGTATGGTCTTTGTACCAGCCTTGAAGCATGCGCTAGCTCCACCGATGCCGCACACACTGGTTGTCAAATTCGCTTAAATGCAGTCGCCGACCAGACAAACAAGCAAGCCAATACAAAAAGTACGTTGAGGAGGGCACAAGGCACCCATGTATCGCATGCGGATCATCCCGCTCCAGTTCATCTGGCCCGGTGGCCGCACCAAGAAACGAGCGTTCAGGAGTCGACCGGCCTCGAGAGAATATCCGGGTCCTCAGGCACTCGCGTCCAGCGACTATACCCTCATGCCCAATGTCCTTCTCGCTTCGTAAGTGTGCCTCCTTGCCGCTTTGAGCCAACTGGCGTTTCTCTGTGAAATCAGGTGCCAGAAGCCCACTCCAGACACATAACTACTCCGCTCACAGTCGCAGTGACCCTTCCCAATGCGCTGACGCCATTTGTAGACCTACTCGGTCTTTTATTGCATGGCATGCCTTCGCATGAGGAAGAACATGTGACGCCAAGGCGAAAGGATATGTCCGCGCTAGCACGAACCAGGCACTGTCGTGATCATGGGTGGGTACGGTCCGCGTCTATTTGTTGCCGCTTTTCAGCGTGAGACACGGTGAAAACGGGAGTGCAGCTCCTACAATATATTCCCACAGTATCGGAATTTATGGAAACGTTAAAATACTGACATCCCCATACATCGATAAATCGATAAAACGGTCAACCGATCGGGACGCGATATCCAAGATCGCAACGCTCGGTAAATACCAAACCTTAGCCCAGATGGTTCCTCCCAGACAGTCAGGACCCTCGATCAAGATAGAAGGGAAAAGGAAGTACGGACTGTATCATGTAGCCCCTTTAGAACACTGGATTCTCTACTATTGTTCGGATTTGATGGTTGAGAAGGATCTTGTTTACCGAGCCGATTCCGATCAGAGATGCTTACCGGACAAGCGATGTCTGGCGCATCGCGGGACCAGCACGGGAAGCCCTACGCTCGTATATACGAGCGCTTGGAGCGCAAGTGTGTCCTGTGGGCGGGCGGTAGATGCCAGATGTGGGAGCGTGGCCATAATACAGTGACACAGGAGAGGACAACAGGAAACATCTTCTGCCTTGGATACCGGTAAAAGAGCATCGCAGCGTTACTCACAGCCTGTCATTTGTGCACACCACGGGAGCTCTGTACTGCAGGGAGCGGAATCACATGAAATGGGTGCTTGGTGTCTATGTAGCTGGGAAACGAGCAGGCGATGCTTCTTGTCGACGGCCTTGGAAGGTATCGTCCAGACGCAAAACTGCAACGAGGGGGCGCTCACATGGACTCAGACGCAATGCTGGGGAGGCTGGGCGGTCAAAGACTGACACGTGCAGAGGAGAAAATTAGGATTTGGTGCCCCAAATGCGTTTAACAAACGTAGAGTGGCGATGACGGAACCTTATCTACGAACAAGGAAGAGCAATTTGAAAAGATTGCAGAACATGTGCTAAAGATGGTTTGAGAAAGGACGGGCCCTGAATTATTTCATGCAACGAGCGAAGCGGATATTTTGTGCGGCTGAGAGCGGTCCGGCGCGCACGTGACTTGGATAACGATAGGCTGCGATCGCCCGCAGTGCTGAGCAGCAGGTGAAGATGGCCTATCGTTAGCGAATGTCACGTGCACCGGTTCGCTAACGATTGGACAGGAATCGCTCTCGGTACCTGGCTTAGGTGTGTGAATGGTATGGGGGCCCACTGGGACGTCCCTTTTCACGAAAAATGGCGATTGCGATCGGTTGCGTCGCAAACTCCGCACCGCTGGGCTTACGTTTAGGCCATGTGTTCAGGGCAAGGGACGAGCACGTGATTCGGCGCCAACATCGTCGGGAGTCCGCAGCAATGCACGTGGTTCGGCACCTTCTGCCTTGACGCACGCAGAAGAACACATAGCCCGCACTTTGGGATCAGCTTCATCACAGTGTGTGGGCATGAAGAAATTCCTACGGGTTTTTGAAACAACCTAGAGAGTCCGAAAGCAGCGCTCGCCGACAGTTCGACAAAGATAAACGCACACTGCGACCCACATGAATAGAACAAACAGATCGTCATCTATCGACCAGTGGCATCCGTATAAAACATGGACCACTGTGTGAGTAGAAAAGGGCCTGCGCGCATTTTCCGAGCGTTCACCTTGGAGCGCACTAAGCGGTCTAACTTTCCATTAAATCTGCGTCAGATGCAACGACAGGCCACCCTGTGAGATGCCCGCCGATAGGATCCGCAAGGCATTCACGGATTGCCAAAAGTCGGCCGACCTGCAGGCCCAAACACCTCACCACCTCATTTCTGCCACCCGCTGTGGCGTGCAAGTGGCTCAGTGCGCCGCGGTCATAGCGATTGCAGAAAAGGCGTTGAACATACTCACCGTTGACCAGGGTACTAATTCTACGGCGGGAAATCCGTCGGCTCTGACAGGGCCGGACGTGCCGGTGGCATTGCAGGGGCAGGAAAATACAAAGCGTGACAAAGAGGGGGGACTTGAGAAGGGCCGGTAAGAGAGAGCGGCGCAAGTGGCGGTCAACAAGGCCAAGAAGGCCCAGCGAGACGAGGCGGCCGAGAAGGCCCTGCTGACCAAGGCCTGGGGAGCTGTTTGCGAGGCGGAGGTGGAGGAGGCCTGCTCCAGCCTCGCCAAGGAAATCCCATCTCCTGGGAAGCCTCTGCTGCGGGCTCATGCGGCGAGGCAGCGCTCAAGGGTGCCTGCGCGAGTGCCCGCTGTGTTAGGTGCATCATCGGAATCCTGTTTTTAGTCCCTGTCTTCCGCCTATATTCACTTTTTCTTGTGCTTCTCCTTGCTTGTGTTGTTTCGCTGCTCATTGTCAAGGATTCATTTACTCTGGTGACCGCATGAATGAACCCGTCTCCTGCAAGCAACCCCAGCCCCCACCCTCCCCCCTGCCCGCCCTCACTTCATCCCTTCCCGCCGCATGTTGCTCAACAGGTCGAGAAAAGAACTGCAACATGCCCATGTCATCTTGCGTTTGGGAAAGGTGGCTGGTTGTCGTCGTGTGTGAACGCTAGACGGACGGCGGGGTTGTCGGGTTGTGGTGCCTGCAGGCAATACGAAGTCTTAATTGGATCCCGGAGAGACCAGTTGGATTCTCGACCGTCGGTCATCTTTCCATTCGGTGACCAACTTCTTGACGACACTGCAGATCGACGCAATTTTCGCAGGATGTCATTTCGTCGTTGAATGGTGACCCCCTCCTTTCCTCATAGCAGCCTCAAGAATATGAAGAATGCGCTGAGAAAACAAAGGGAAAGAAGAGCTGACCGCGAGATGCACTTCTGAGTCCTTCCAAGTGAAAAACGGCCAGACTGGATTTGTACAACCGCTATGGAAACAGAATTGGTTGTCGAATTGTCCAATACGGATGCCGGAGTGCAAATAAACGCTTCTGGCTTCGCGAGATCACAGAGGTGAACCATGATGGGCCCTCTCGTCCAATCGTTCTTGCTGACGCCATCGAGCGCAAGTGCGATAATCCTTTCCAAACACGTTCACAAATTTTAAACAGTACTATTTATAAAAAGACATCCGGCGGACGTGAACGTGTTCGGCTCGAATGCGCCAAACGAGCCCTTTCAAGCACGCAACTTCTTCGTGTTCGGAATCCCACTGTCAGGCAGTTCGGGTCCGAAAGTATTTGTGTGATTGGGGTGCGATCAGAAGGACGCGCTCCCATTGGTTAGCTCGTGTCTATGCATGCCGTGCACGCGCCGTGAAGGCGGGGCCTTAGCACGTCTCCACGCACGCCGTGCAAGTACCGTGAAGACATGGCCTCAGCTCGTGTCAATGCATGCCGTGCACGCGCCGTGTTTCTGCAATACACCCACATTTGAAATTATATCTGCCACGTGGAGATATATGAAGGGAGTTATGGGCCGTGGCCGGGCCCCCCAAAAGTGCGGTATTCTTGACACTGTGAGAGGGATGCAACCCTCTGCGAATACGAGCTGCTGGGACACATGCCGACGAATTCATACCGCCCAGGTCGTGCAGGGCGGCCGACGGTGCGCGGACACCTGTCTGTACGAATCGTCCGTGGTGCTCACATGAAAGAATGACCGCGTCCTGCCGCCCTTCGACCACAGATCTCTTCAGAAAACCCATCGGCAACTGCCTCAATCGTCACGAAGCTTTGCCCAGAGGTATGTCGATTTCATTAATTCTTACAGCGCTGTGTTCCTTTTCTAGCTGCACAACTGTGGCTGCCCCTAGAACACTAGGTATCCCGGCGCATTTTCTCACTCAAGCTGCTTCCCAGGCACGCTTGAATCACATGAACTCTGCTGGTAACTCGTTCGTGGTGTTCAGAGTCTCAGGCCGGCTCGACAGCGACCTTTCAGAAGCGACGATGGGCAGTAAACGAGAGCACCCGAGGTATGGCTACCGCTTCTCTGCGATCGTGCGGGAACTGTCCCCATTCACTTTCCACAATCAGCTGAGCCCTTTCTGTCCATATCCTATTGAAACTGCACGCATTCTGACACTGCCCTACGGAGAAAGACGGAGTCGAAAGCCGGCATATTCCTATGGAGAACTATGCCGGTTTCCTAAAGTTTGGGACGCACCACAGGGCCCTTTAAGGGAACCAAGTATTCCGGAGAAAGCCAGCATCAGTTGGTCAATGACTGGTGTCTGAGACCTCCTTACGGCAAAAAAACCGGCATACCTGGGCTCATGAGCACCGCGAAAACCAGAGACTGCGGTAGAGCTCGGTCACTTGCATCCGTTCATTTTATCATCGACCAATAGGGATGGAGACCGATGTTGCATCCAAACCACACGCTGGTGCACGGCCCTGGACAGGATCACGAATTGTACCGATACGTGAGTATTCAATTTAATCACTCCCCAAATCTGCCATTGATGGTTTAGCATGCAGGAAGTTACATGCAGTAAGTTGTTACGTTAAAGAGCTAGCTCGCGAATTTTTAATGACACAACGTTAACACTACATTAGTGGTGGTACACGAAAGGTCACAGACAAGAAAGAAAGGCCTCCCCACCGTCGTTGTCCTCGGCGCCGTCGCTGTCGGAGCCGCGACCGCTGGCCGCATCCTGGTCTTCATCGACGGGTGTATAGAGCCGCTTGAGTGTCGCAACCTCGGCCGCCTTGGGGGTCTTGTACGTCGCCGCGGACGGGGCCGACGGTTCCGCCACCTTGTCCTTGACCTTGCGTGCCTCAGCCTCATTGTGATTCCTGACGGCGCGCGCGAGCAGGGCGCACGCCGCCAAGCTCCGCTGGGCGCGGGCTAGCATCGGGCAGGCCGCATCGACGTCTGCAGCGGACTTGGCGACGTCGCCCGAGCTCTGCCGACACAAATAGCGGCCGATGAAGACGTGATCAACGACGGCCTTGCGCACGACGGCGAGGATGAAGTTATTTTCTTTGGGGATGACGCCGCAGAGGCCGCCCTTGGCAATTTTGAGGCCCTTGAGGCTGGTTTTACGGAGACGGCAGATGTCGCGGGTAGCGCCTAGGGGGAGCGGGACGCCGTCCATGACGCCGATGGCGCCTCCGCTCCAGATGCGGGAAAGGACCTTGCAGTCGTCGTCCGGCAAGCGGCGAAGGGAGGGGCCCTCCTTGAAGGCGTTGTCCTTGCTGACGACGTCTTACACCGCGGCACGAGCGAGCGCGGCAGCCTTCGTAGAGGCGAGACCCTCGAGCTGCACGAGCCGCGAGCGGTGGGCGTCCGTGTCGGTAATCGCCGGCGTGGAAGCAGCGGCGGGGCGTGCCGCGGGAAGGTGGGTGGCGCTACCGGGCCCAATATCCCAATATGAAAGAGATATGCCACGTACACCTGTAACGAGACCCGAGCCTTCTCGGCGAGTGGGCGCATATCGAATGATCCGCCACCACGAAGGCCACAAGTTGAAACCGATCAACATGCCGCGAATTGACGTGCAAACGGACGTGACGGCGTTACGTTTTGGCCAGCGCCTGCAAAGGTAATCGAGGAAGCTCCTGACACTCTCGCGGAAGGTGGGGCGATGACGCCGGCGGCGCGAACAGTTGCGAGCGGCCCAGAATGGCCGTTGCCGGCCTGAGGGCACGCGGGCGGGCACGGGCAGCGTCCGGGTCCCCGGGGGGCGACCACGGCCGTGCAGGCATCGTCTCGGCCCCTACAGGGGGGGGGGGGGGGGGGCTGCGTTTGTGTGCCGCCGGGGGCACAGGTGGGGGCGTCACGGCGGACCTCTGGGCTCGACCCACGGTATATATACAGGGGTTGACGACACGGCGAGGGCCCGTCCGGGTCCCCATGCCATTCGGCGTCCGGGTTGAGTAGCCCAGATGGGCAGGTTGCGGTGGCCCGCGCTTGCGCAATTGTTGGACTCTGGGTCCTTCGTTTGCCGTGCCCCTTTCGTCGAGAGGCGAGGCTGTGACGTCCTTGCCATCGGCGGGTGCAGGTCGTTGCATCAGCGCAGACGGTGGGCGGGGGAACGGTGTCAGGCTCATAGCCACTGAGGAGTCGGGTGCGCGGCTTGTACCCTCGCCGATTGACCCTAGGACGTGAGGGGGGGGCGTGGTGGGCTTGTGGCTGGGGAGAGCGTGGCGTCGGCCTGAGCCTACCGCTCGACGCGGGGTGCCGACGGAAAGTACAAGGCCAAGATGGCGGGTGGCGGCAGGGAAGTCCAGATGGCCGACCCGGCCGGCGCGTAGAGTAGCGGTGCCGATGGCTCGGGGAGCCCAGCTGGGCGAGCCGGGTCGGTGGCGAGCTGTGACTCAAGGTCACGTCGGGAAGGGTCTTCGGCCGATGATGGCCGCGCCATGCACTGCGGCGGCATCCCTGCGCGGTATCCCGACGGGGCGGAGGACGAAGAGGCCGATCTTTCGCTATTCGAAGGAGCGGGGCCGTCTCCCTTTCGGCGCGCACACTTTAGCCCGCCGTCCCTTTGGACGCGAGACGGCGTCCCCGTCATGAGCGAAAACCTCTTAATGGACGCGGCGACCAACAACCGCCGCGTGGCGCTAGTTCGTATTGAACAAGGCCACTGAGGCACGCCGCCGGGCTTCATTGACAACCTCAACGGGGTACCCGATGATCAAGTCGACGCCGTCGTGGCGGAGGTGCACGGGAAAGCTAATGATGACAATCAAAGCGAGATGAGACAAGCATGCGAGGTCCTGGCGCATGCCATCGAGTTGTTCCGTAAAGGACGGCCGTTGCAGGACTTTCACACGCGACTTTTCGCGTGGGCGCTCTTGTTTCCGGTCCACCAGATGGGGACATTTGATTTTGCTGCCAACAACTTCGGGCGTTTTCGTCCGGCTTGGCCGGAGGTCGTCTTCCTGTCGCGCCGTATGGCCAAGGAGGTGTTGGCTCCCTTTGCCCAGGAAACGGGCATGGAGGAGTACGGCGATGATTTCATCGAGGCATCTGACCAGGCTAAACACGTCATGGAAGAGAAGTTTGACGCGCGTACCGTGTCGTTTTCCTTCCCGTTTCGGGCGCCGAGATGAGCCTTCGCCGATCGGCATGCTCATAACGCGGCTCGTATCTCGAGCCGCAGGCTTCTTCCCACCGCTTGGTGTTCCTGTGTGATCCAGGCGCCTCGTCATTTTGACTTATGGCGCCGCTTCTCACGGTACCCCCGCTGGTGGTTAGACAGCGGGGTATGGATGTAAATGCCGTACGCAATGTCTGTCGCATAAATCGCCGTGATACCCCAGCCCACAGAAATAGATAGGGACACCTGCCCAGCTGAAGGAACCCACCCGCACACCCTTGCTCTACTCTGGACCGGTGACATGGTCGCGTAGGAAAACACCCGAAGGCGAAAAGAGGGAGAAAGGAGGTGAGAACGCAGTTACTTCTTGTGGGGAAACTGGGCCACGGTCGCCCCGCTGTCCCCTTAAGCTAACCGAGCAAGCGGGCCGAAATGGCCCCGAAGCCCACACAGCAGCCTCCCCATGGGGAGATCTGGAGATCCATACCAGTGGACCGCCCTCCTGTAAAGCAAATACTTAGAGCAATTGACATGCCAAGGCGATCGACCCGCAATCAATGAAGATCCCAACCAGCACAGACCGCGCCACCTGTCCAAACCGGGGCGTGACACGTCATCTGCGTCGCCTGGCCCTCTATAGACCTCCTGGCCGGCCAAGGGGCGTGGACCTGGCCGCGTAATGCGATATGGCTCTTTTCCCAGCGTGGACTGTCCCGGGCCAGCCCAGGCGGTTCCCCAACTGGCGCCTCGTCACGCCCCTTGGGTGTCCCGGGGGTCTCGTGGGGTGGCGTGCGTGCCCGGCTGCCGTCCGACACGGTCTCGGGGCCGACCGGTTACACGCGCGTGTGTGGACCTTGAGGGGAGGAAGGTCGTCGGGGCTTGAGGCGCGGGTTGTAAAGGGTAAGAGCGAGGAGGAGGTTACACGCCTGGGTGAGGGCGAGTCCACACGTGAGTCCCCCCCCCCACATTCTCGTGTTCCACTGGTGCGCACCTCATCCCGGTGGGACCCACGACCAGGACCACCATCCCCAGTTCCGACCTTGTCCCCTGAAGAACGTCAAGCGTTGGCGGGGGTTGCAGGTACAAGGGTACGGCGTCCCAGAACAAGCCCAAAAGAATGATCAGGGCGTCAAAGACCCAGGCCAAGATGTCGTCTTCGGGGTCCAAGGAGGTGGCGCCCGCGTCGGTCGACCACTCTGGCGAGCACGGCGGTCCCCCTGGCACTAGCCCGGAGACCGTCGGCGGGAACCTCGCCGGCGTGGCCTGGCCCGCTCCAAAGGCGGGCGACGCTCCCCCGCCGAGTCATCTGGCACCCGCCATGTTAGTGCGCCTGTGTCGGGTTGCCGTGCGTGTCGTGCTGGCGCCGCCCGAACACGTCAACACGGCGGAGCGCCTCCAGGGGTTCCTGGCCATGCGCCCCGACCTGGAGCTGAGCTGGACCCGGGAGCAGCGGCGGGGGTTCTTGACACATCTGGACATGGCCGCGCTGGTCTCGGATGCCCGCGGGGAGGGGGAGGTTGTGCACTCCGCTCCGGGTCTGGCTATTGCGGCTGGCGGCGCGCCTTGTGCCCCGAGTAGCGCCTGGGCGACCCGTCTTTCTGGTCTCCCCGATTGCTTGGTCCGGCATCCCGCCATGCGCTACGACTCCATCATCTCGGCGCCTGTTATCCGCGTGCCGATCGAGGATGAGTGCCCCGGCTGGGTGGCCGCGACGGTGTCCCGGGTAAAGGCCTTGGCCGCCCCGCCGGCGTACCCCCACCTGCTCTACATGCCGAGTCCGGGTCCGTACTTGCCACGGCTACCCATCATGCCCCCGTCATGGCATGCCAGCTTCTAACAGCGGGCGCGTCGCCGGGGCTTCCTGATCAGCTGGAACCATGAAGAGTTTTTGAGCCTTCCTCCGGTGATGCGCACCCAGGTTTTCGCGGCGGTGCCCACTTGGTTCGCCCAGATGGAGCCCCCGATTGGTTTTACCACCTGGGGCTTCTTCGTGGCGTACTACGCCCGGGATGAGATCAACCGGTCGTTTCAGGACGCCCATTCAGTCACGATGGCCATCTGGGTGACCGAGTACTTGGTGACGGCGTGCAACCACTCCTTCAAAGAAGCGCGCGAAGGCCGTTCCTGGCTGTTCTCTGACGCCCTCTTTGGATGGGTCAAGCAGCTCGAGCCGGAGGAGCTCGCCGGCGATGACGCCGATGCCTTGGGCTTTTTCCAGGCCATGCGGGCTCTGCGCGCGTCTCTTCCGGTCCAGGACCAAGCCTTCCACGATGCTCTGGGCAGTCTTGATACCTCCCGCCGGGACCGGGATGGGTGGCTCACGGTGGTGACCCGACACGGCACCGACGGTGTGCGCATTGTCATCCAAGACCCCCCTGTTGCCGCGGCGTACGCCATCCCAGCGTCTTGCATCGCGTTCCCGCTGGAGGCCCCTCTGGGGCGCGCCCAAGTTGCATTCGCGTCTGTCGGGGTCACGTCGGGGTTGGCGTCCGCCGAAGCGCAGCGAACCGGTGGTTCTGGCTCTTCCCCCTTTGGGTGGTCTGCCACTCCAGGGACATAGGCGGGTCCCACCTCCCCGTGATTCCCACCTCGTCAGCCCGGTGACCTTGGCAACGACATCTCTCTTGTCTCGGGCGGACCCTGCGACTCCCGTGGTGAGTACCGTGGCCCGGGTTGCGACCGCCAACCGCTTTCCGTCGGCCCCGCCCGGTGCCCGATTCACTCCTGTCGGACACCTCGGCGACACTGGGGTCTGAGAATGAGGCCTGGCTGGAGCGTCTTGTCGGGCGCCTCCGTGGGGCTTCGGCTGGGTTTACCACCAGCGTGCTCTTGGTCTCGATGATCGAGTTGCTCGGGAGCTTGTCAAGCGACTTAATCACCTGGGCGGAGACTCACCCGGTGGGGGACCCCGGAGCTCTGGAGGCGGTCCTGAAGGGGTGGTCGCGTTCCGGTGTGTACGGCCAGCTCTGGCGCATGCTGGACATCTACCACAAGCGGCACGAGAACCATCTTAGGAGGGCAGAGAAGGCCGGTACTTGGTGCCCCGTGCGTCGGGCACCGGTGAACGTCGGGAAGAGGCCGCGGGAGCCAACAAGACTTGGTATCGCGGCTCCTCCAGGAGTCCCCAGCGTGGCACCGGCGGTTGCGGCAACCAGACGTGGGGAAACAGCTGGTACGAGTAGCGTCCTCGGCCGCTCACCCCGGTTGAGAACACGCGTGCTTATGGTCGTACCTACCGGTGCCAGGATGGACCGTCTGGTTTTGAGGGCCCGTCTGTGACCCGTCGTCGTCTGGACTGAGGCGCGGTGCCCCAGGTCTGTGTCGGTCTTGTTAGGCAGCATCAGCGTGCTTCGTGTTGGCCGGGGTCGGTCCCTGCCGCTTCGCGAGATTTGAACCGTGAGACGAAGCACTTTCATGAACGAGGGTTTGCTGCCTCCCGGCTGTCCTGTCACGCCTCCTGGGCGTCCCGACCCGGTTCCGCCTTATCTAGGTCCTAAGGGAGAAGCCCCTTTTCGGCGACAATACCGGTACAATGCTGCCACCGGTCGGCGACCCGAGTGTTGCCAGGTGTCGTCTTCACGCCCATAGCCAAATCAGCGCACCGAAAACCAGAGGACCCCCTAATCGTCCCAGTTGCGGTCCACGAGCCGCTCGAGCATAAATTCGGACCCACCAGGTTGAAGCGCGTCTGGGATTGTTACTTGTGGTTTCTTGGGTCGGTTCGAGGGGTCCACTGGTCCCGCCGGAACCACGTGGGCGCCGCTAACCCGGAACGGCAGTCCGTCTTGGTCTATCAGCAAGGTTCTCCTGTAGATCTCTAGCACCTCGTCCGGTCCGGTCACTTGAGGGTCGCGCTTGTGCTTCCGGGTGTGGTTCTGCAGCTACACCCAGTCACCTTTGGTAACAGACACTCGGCGAGGGCGGACGTTCTTGTCAAAGTCCCTCTTGTACCGGGCTTGTGTCTTGGCAAATGAGTCCCGTACTTGGGGAAGCAAGGCCTTGAGCGACTCCAGGAAGGCGTCCTTTGCCTCGGCCACCGACTGGCTCGGGTCCGGCGTCACGCCGTCCACCATCCGTTCCAGGGAAAAGTTGCTCAGGCGCCGTGGGGTGACCAAGTCCATGGGGGCCGCGCCCGTTGTCCGGTGTGGCCTCAAGTTGTACGCCAGAGCCAACACGGAGACGAGCTCGTCCCAGTTGTCCTGATGGTCCTTGATGTAGTGCATGAACATGTCCACGAGCGTCTTGCTGAAGCGCTCGACCTGGCCATTGGTCTTCGGGTGGTACGTGGTCTTGTACAAGTTCCGGCTGCCCAGAAGGTTGCACTCGCGCTGGAAAAACAGGGAGGCGAGCTGGGGTCCGTTGTCCGTCAGGACTGTGTCCGGAGGCCCTTACACGGAAGTCCAATCCCGGCAGAACGCCGAAAAGACGTCCGTGGCGGTGATGCCAGCCAGGGGGACGGCCCGTCCCAGCTTAGAGAGCCGGTCTGCGATGATCATGAGGAAGATTTTTCCAGATCGGTCTCTGTCAAGGGCCCGAAGAGGTCCATGGACAAGCTCGCAAATGGATGCGGCGCCGGGAACAACTTGAGCATCGCCGTGCGTCGCTTCTGTGCAATCCTATTCCGGGCACAAGACGCACAACTGGCCACAAAGTCGCACACATCCGCGGCCATGGTCTCCCACTAGTAGTGGCGCCTGATGAAGGCGTACATCCGGTTCATCACAGGATGACCGGCGCGCACCACGTTGTGTTCCAGCCGGAGGAGGTCCTGGCGTAGGATGAAAGGGACGGACACTTGAACAGCCCCGTCTAGGGACGCCACACGCACGAGGAGCCGATCCTTGGTCTCCGAAAGGCGTGAGTGCTCGTTCTGGTCCATTTTATCTCGTAGATCTTGTCACCGCTGGTCCTCATTCTGAGCGGCCAGCATGCGCACGAGCGTGACCGGTTGGTCCTTGTCTGGCTCCCCGTGGTTTGCCGCCACCCAGCCACGGGACGCTTCAGCCAGAGCAAGGCAGGGAACCTCTTCCGCGATGACGGACCGATCCGGTGCCAGCGTCGGGAGACGGGACATGGCGTCTGCACTGTGCTGCTCTCTTCCCGATCTGGTCCATTCCCTAAACCGGAACTCCGACAACTGAAGGCGCCAGTGTTCGACTGTGATGCTCGTCGCCGATTCCACTTGCAGTTCGCGGATGGATGATTGTCGGTGACCCCTATGGTACCCCAGATGGTACATTGGCAATACGTGGTCATGCTGCACACATTCGTCTTCGGTCATCTTGGGGCGGTACTTTTGGCATGTTTGGATTTTATCTTCGCTTTGCTCTAGTGGCTTTTGATTTGGTGAGTGATTCGATTTGGTGCGAGGGCGTGGGCGTCGGCGTGCGCGCGAGAGGGGGGAGAAATTGGCCCGGTGGGGACTATTTGAGAGGTGCTCTCGGCTGGGAGAAGTGGGCGAACCGCAGGACATCCAACAAAGCACGTTCGCACAAGCACACACAAGCTCAAGCCACCCAACCACCTCACCGTGGTCTCCCATTCCCTATTCCTACTGCGTTTCAATAATTTATGGGCCCAGAGCCGGGGCTGTGACAAGGGAAAGGTGTGCCAGGCGGTGTCGCGGCGTCGCGGCAAGTGTGAAGAAGACGAGGTCAAGGTGGTTCGGAGACGTGACAATGAAGGCGCAAGGCTCGGAAAGGTCGGGCACTGCGACAAGCAGGCATCATGGACGGTGGCGCTGCCGGCATGGGCGGCACCAAGATCGACAAGTGGACGGTCACGAACGTTCATGAGTGGCGTCAGCGCATCAAGATGGTCCTAGCGCTGCGCGACCTGGGCGATAGAGAGTTTCTGCAACACTCGTGAGAAGCCTTTTGTGAGAAGGTCGTGACAGCTCGCTTCCGGCCAGCTGACTGTAAATTTCTCTGCCATCTCCTGTCGCGTCGAATCGCCCAGTCGCTTTTTGCAGCACCCAGAGCGACACGACAGCCCGGGGCAA
>Ga0209093_1001269_pt1 | contig 14354 bp, 9 predicted proteins | sample SidtaG_4_FD_187450 | JGI IMG/M metagenome (GOLD analysis project Ga0209093, IMG submission 187450) | Marine algal microbial communities from Sidmouth, United Kingdom - Sidmouth_Male1 metaG (SPAdes) (version 2) | ecosystem: Host-associated > Algae > Red algae > Unclassified | place: Sidmouth...
CCCCCCCTCCCACCGCTTCAACCAACACTCCCGGTGGCGCGGCGACAGCGCCGCAAAGCCCCACACCCACACGTTGCAGTCGGCGCGCGCGCGGCACGCTGCCGCGCAGGCGGTGCAGTCGTCCTTTTTGTGGCCGTCCCCGGCGACGAGCACCCGCCCGTCAAAGTCGGCCGCCCACACGCCCGGACACGCCGTCGCCGCGGCGGCGGGGAGGGTGCCCGACACCCACGGCACGGGCGCGCCGCCGGGGGGCGGCGGCGGCGCCGCCGGCGCGCCGTCGCCGCGCGCCTTTAACCAACACTGGCGGTGCCGCGCGGGCACCGCGGGGTCGGCGCCCCACACCCACGTCGTGCACCCGGGCGTGCGCGCACACGCGGCGCGGCAGGCGGCGCAGGTGGGGGTGGTAAACGCCGCCCCGTCGGTGAGCACCCACCCCCCCGCGTCGGCGGCGGTGGGGTTGACCCACGCGGGGCACGCGGCCGTCAGGGGCGGCGGCCCCGCTGCGCTGACGGGCGCCGACGTGATCGTGGCCGAGGAGATGCCGTGGTTGCCCCCGCAAATGAGCGTTGCCGACGCCACGACGCGCGCGCCCGGCGGGATGGCAGACGCCGGCACCGTCACGCCCGCCTGGCGGGCGGGCAGCCCCGCCACGGTGCCAATGCTAGGGAGCACCGTGCCCGGCGGCGCCCCGATGAGGCGCGGCGTGACGAGGAGCCACGCGTCGGTCGGCGCGGCGGCCACCCACCGCCCCGTCGCCCCCGCCGGCAGCACGGGCGGGGGCGTGGCCACCCACACGGGCGGCGGCATCGTCACCCCGTCCCACACGGACGGCGCCGACGTGACGCACCCGTCCGCGTTGCACGCGCGGAGGCGGTAGCGGAGGGTAAAGCCGTAGACGGGGCACCGCACGGGGGCCGTCAAGGACGCACCGGCGCCCCCGTCCGCGTCGCTCCACCCGTCGGGGCGATAGGACCACGCGCGTTGCCACTGGAGCGTCGCTGCGCCGCGCACGGCGGCGGTGATGGTCACGTTTGAGCCGACCGTGCCGGCCACCGCCGGGGGGGGCTGCCGCGTAATGACGGGGGGGGCGCCCGACGCGGGAATGGCGACCGCCGCCGCGACGGCGGCGGCGACGACGGCGGCGAGGAGGATGCGCGTGACACGCGCCGGGCGGCGGGGGGGGGCGCTCCGGCCGCCCATGGTCACGGGGGTGGGGATGGGGAGACCCACCGCCGTTGCGGGGGGAAGCAAAACAGAAGCGCAAGCAGGGAGGGGGGGGGAGAGAGGAGGGGGGCAGCAAGAGGCCGACGGGGAGCAAAGCGCGAGCAAAGAGGACACGCGCGGCGTGGGTAAGAAGCCGTAGACTGGGACGGATGCGCACCTCCACGGCGCTGTGCGGTTCTGCGACCGGCCGTGGGCACCGCCACCACCGCCACAGAGCAGCAGTTATAACCTCGCCACGGCGGCGGCGCCCCCCTCCCCCCCTCGCGCCGAGCCGCGGCGGCGGCGTCCCCACCTCCCCCGGCCCGCCCGTCCCCCGTGCGGCGACGCTGCGGCGCCCCTCCCAGCGTCGCCGAACGAGGCAGCCCCAACAGAACGCGGTTCTGTTCGCGCGTCTGTTTCCGAACAGACGCCCAACGAAGTGCCAGAAACGGGTGGAACAGCCATGGCACACGAGCTTATCGGCCATACAGTACTTGGTTGCATCTCACTAAGGCGCTCCCATGTACATCTCCAAGTGGAGTCTCCCAGAGTCACTCTAGCCTGCTTCTCAATTGCATATGATTGGTTGAATTGGCCTGCGCTGTCCGTTGCAGCTGGGGCTGCACCTTCCCGATGCGAGGAGAGGCCCACCTCCACTTTTTGAAAGCTACCAACACTACGCCCAACGTGACTACCACAAGCACGGTGGACACAGACATGTTAACAGCACCACGTGGAGGAAACACCGTGCCAAAAAGATCAAGTAGAGCACACACTGAGCACAGCCGCAAGTCAGTACATGAATGGTCAGCAACATAAAAAACAAAACAAGTTTACGTCACATGCGGGCACCCAGTCGGCAGAACCGTGGAGCCACGGTCGTGCGGCAGCACGTGTTCGGTGCACGTGGAAGTGGACAGGAGGGGGGCCTGGAGCAACACACTGGGGGTTGGGGTGGGGGGGCATACGCGGGTGGAGAGTATGGCATTGGAACCTACGCTAGGCGTCGAGAAGCGCTCCCAGACGGGATGCAATCACAGAGCTGGTGGGAAGGCAGGACAAGGGCAATGAGCCGCCAGGGGACAAGAGGGAAAGGGGGCGAGGGGGATGGGGCGACAAAACAGCAGCGTGCTGCAAGAGAGATAGCGGTAGCATCCGGCGAACGAAGACGACGTCGACGACGACGGTGCACGGGGCGTGGGTGGCTGCAAGCGCGAGTTAGGAGGCAGCCTCCCACGCTGAGGTCTCACAGGGAGATTGCATGTTGCCGCTCATCCGACAACCATGTGAAGTTTCTACTACACTTGTGGTTTCTTTAATGAAGCGAGCATGCATTAGTTGACAGTTGTACGTTTAAGTCGTACGGAGGAGCGATCTGTCTCTTGGTTCTTCGTTAGGCCCTGGAATGGAGCCGTTACTCTGATGAGGGCCTAAGCATTTTCACGGCCCCCCTCGAGAGAAGCTAACAGAGACGCCGAACAGAATGACGTTCTGTTCGGGCTCTGATCGTCAGAACAGTGGACACTTGAACGGGAGCCTGAACGGGAGTCCCGTTCAAGGAGCCCTTGAACGGGAGGTTTCCCGTTCAGGGTCTTGTTACGTATCAAAGGCCTGAACGGGAGGAACTCCCGTTCAGGGCAGCTCTGCAAGGTCCTGGACACCCACGGGACTCCCCTCGAGTTCATGCAAGATGGTGACTGTAACTTCATCCAATGAGAGCACTTAGTGCTCTAGATCCCGACTAATGCGAGCAGAAGGACCCGCATGCACGGTCCTGCTTCGGTCGGAGCCGTTTTTTTTCTGCGCGCGGGGTGCCTCCGTGCCTGTGTGTCCCGATGGTTGCTCCGGCCAGCATGCCGCCGCCGCCGGTCCGCGACGCTGTGCTGTGCTCGGCAGAGGCAGCCTGCCCCCCTCCGCCGTGGTGCGCCGTTGGACATCGCATGTCGCAGCCGCGGAGGTTGCGGTTGACGCGGCCGAGGCAAGCCCGCCGTATACCACCACTGCCGTATCTGCAGTCGTACGCGGCGCCTGAGCGCCAGCCTGTCTGTCGCGGACACCGCAAGCACTATGAGCCCTCCGGGCCCCCGCGCGCGGTCTGCACTAGACAAACCAAATCGGCCTCGGGCGCCCCTCGCAGCCCCCTCAATGTTGGGAGCTCCCGTCGCCACCGTCTATATCTTTTTCACCTAGGCGGTCACAGCCACAGTGGTCGCCCCTGTGTTTGCGGATACCTCCTGCGTCATCTGCAACGGCGTTCGGTGCCCCGCACCAGCCCGCGGCATGTGCCTCAACCGGCCTCTGGGTCACAAGGTTTTTGGTTCCCCTTGCTCCTCAGGTGCAGTGGCTGCTCGATACCGCGGCGGACTGTACAATCAACGCTGGGCAGAGGGTTGTGAGAGCCGTGTCTGCTTATGGGCAATGCCCTTCCCGCTGGTATCCCGGAGAAGCAGAAAAGTACTCGGCCAGGAGCCATTGACCGGTGCGAATGAAGAAAAAATCAACACGACGGCACACGTACACGCAGAGACGAACACACAGGAGCACCTCAAACAGGCCGAGCCTACGGCCTCGTGGGCGCTGTCATACCAACAAAGATAAAGAAAATGCAGTCATCGCCACAAGTTGCACCTCATCACAGTGTGGGCACCAAGTCCCGGCTCGTCCACGGATAGAAAGGGTTCGTGAAGAAGCGCGCGGCCCGCTGCTCGATAGGCGTGCAGGCCACGGTGGACGGCATGGCCCGCAGCCCATGCCGATCCGTCAAGTCACGCCAATCGACCTGCACGTCCTCCAGACGCAAAATGCGCGTCGTGTCGACAACGTCCAACGCGGGAAAACTGTCGCCAAGGGACTCAAAGTCCCAGGCCAGGCGCACGCAGCCGTAGGCCGTCAACACGCACCCCGAGCGTGCATCCACGCGGCGGAGGCGCTGCACGACCACGCAGCTCCGCGCCCGCCGCTCAAACGACCTGACCACCAGACGCGCGCGCCCCCAACGTACCTCGCCGGAAGGCGAATAGTACTTGACAAACGTGTACCACGGCTTGCCCATGAAGCTGGGCGTCGCCCGTACGAACTGGATGTGCCCACCGGCACCCCACTCAAAATGCGCCACGATGCGCGCAGTCTTGGAGACCGTCACCCAGCGGACGCCGTCGGCGACGAGTAGCTCGGCCAAACTGTGCAGCTCCGGCATCGTTTGGAGGTCGCCCACGGCGACGCGCTTGCCGCGGCCAGAGAAGGACAAGTCCGCCGTACTCATTGGAACTTCGGCCGTCGCGACGGCGCCACTTGAGGCAGCCGACTCGACATCGTCGGCGTCCTCGATCTCCTTGAGCACCTCCACTTGAGTCTGCTCACATCTCATCATTTGCAGCGCCACCCCTGGGCCGCGCTTGTTCGTACGCCTGTACATGCGCTTGCACGCACCGTGCAATGTCTCGTTGAGAGATGTATCACCCTCCCACAGATTGCCCCGCGCTCGCAGCTCGTCGCCGAGGTGGTAGATTAGGCGGTGCACCTTGCTGGTGTTTGTCCGCCCGTACAGTGTCTGTAGAAAGTCCACGCCGAGCCTCTCGGCGTCCGCCTCGATGGCCCGCACCTCCAGCTCGGTCATGATCGTGGCGTCAGCCACGTTGTCCCCGAAAAGGTGCCCGCCGAGCTCGGCGGCCTTGCAAAACATGTCGAGGACGGCGTCGTGCACGGGCTTGTCCTTAAAAACGGCTGAGTACCGCGCGGAGGTCGCCACATCCGGGTCGGGCATGTCACCCAACGGCTCCTCTTCGACCGCCAGTTCGTCGCCATCCACGCACACCCACCCGTCGTCGTTTTTTGAGTCTTCGGGGTTGGTTCCGACGCCCGCCGCCAGGTCGGACGGGTCCACCGGCGTCGCGCTGCTGCGGGGGACGGACGACGTCGGCGCGGTGTACGCGTAGTCTGGCGGCCCGATAAGGCCAGCAACCATAAATGGCCAAAACACCGAGAGGTGCCGCCAGCTGCGCCCTGTCATGGTGGCCTGCTTATCCGTCATTGGCACGAAGCAACTGTTGGTGGGAGAAAGGTACGATACATGCACGAGCACGACAGAGGTATACGGACACGGTGCTCGCGGCAGGGAAGGAAATGCGTCAGACTGCGAATGTCACGTCTACCACATAGCACAAAATGGCTACCAAGAGGCAGGAAAAGATGGTCAAGCACACAGCACACGCCACCCACACGGCCACCCTTCTCCCGCGAACATACCCCGGCGCTGACGGGCAAACCTTGCAGTTCCTGTCGAGCTCAAAAGCCCGCAAGTTGAGCACGTCGAGCGTGTCCATCGTCGGCCCCAGCCGAGCGCGACCGTCCGGGCAGATGGCTGTGAGAAAAGCCGGCAAGCGCTGCGCCAGCAGCCGCAATACGCCTAGCTTCCACACGTGCAGCAAGTCAAAAGAAGCGATCCGGTACAGGGAGCGCGATCCGGTGCTAAGCCCGTGCACAGCTCCGAGAGCCGGAACAAAGGCGAGCGCGCTGTGCTCTTGCCCGAGCGCGCGGCGGCGAGCGGCCCGCGGGTCGTCACGACGCACGATGGCAGCTGCCAGCTGCGCCTCCAGCGTCTGCACGACGTCGCGGTCGACCGCGTGGATGGCAGACATGCTCGGCACGTCGTCTTTGTCAGCCATGCACGGCGAGCAAAAGAAGCGGCACCGGTTGCCCATTAACGCGAAAATAGCACGCTCCTCAGGCTGGTCCACGACGATCCCGACGATGCGCGGCACGAGGAAAGAGGCACCACGACCGCGCACGGGGGCAGTCACGCCCGACTCGCTTGCTCGTGTGAGCGTCCGAAGCGACACGGCAAGGCATCGCTGCAGCAGGTCGTTGCGCACGTCACTTACCTCCAGGCGGCGGGCCGGGCTTTGGCCGACCGCCCGCGGCACGTGTTGGATGTAGCCAACAGTCGTCCACCCTCCCCCCCGGCCGACGACGTTCACGAAGCGGGCGCGCACAGGGAAGATATTGTGCGCGCCCGACCACGACACGAGCGCCTCGTCAGCATGCAACTGAACACCCATGACGAGCGCGGATCTGCCGTGCACGGCGCGCACGTTCCTCCGCTCCTGCTGGTACATGTCCCCGTCTAGTGTCCCGCGCCGCTCGCGCGACTCGTCATCGTCGACAATCTCGGGCAGCGCGTCCTCCTGCAGGCCGCTCGTAGCCGCCTCCACGGCACTGTTCGCGGCGGTGGCGCCGTCAGAGGCGACGTCATCGCCAAAATCCACCGCATCTGCGTCGGCGAGCGCGTCGAGGCCGGCCGTCATGATGTCGCGGTAATGGTACGTGTAGACGGCATTGCCGATGGCGATAGGCACTTGCATCCAGCGCAGCCGCGCCAAAACGCGCGCCTGCTCTTCGCGAGCCGCCGTCAGGAAACTGTGCGCCGTGTCGAACAGGGAACAAAAGGCCCCCGCGGCCGTAGTATCCGCGGTGGTGGCCCGCTCCAAGTCCATGATGACCTCAGCAAACCGCAGGTTGTCCCCTTCGGACAAGCCGCTGCCGCCTGCAGTCAAAGAGAAGCGCAGCGCCCCACGCAGGGCTGGGGAAGCAAATCGTGACGGCCGGCTCGCGACCGCCGGGTTGACCAGAGGGACAGCTTGCGACGCCTCCGGCATGTCCTCGTAATACGCGCGGATACGCGCTGCCGTGCTGGTCCAGAACACAGGGCGGCGACGACCCGGGAAACGGACAGTGCCCCGCTCCATCCCATCGTCACGCCGCGCCGCTTGTACGTGGCGAGCAGCCTGCACAGCGGCATGCAGTCGAGCACGGCCGCGCGCCTGCAAGAAGGCATTGTTGTCGTCGTCTGCGATGACGCCAGGACCGTCTTCATCCTCATCTGACTCGTCGTCGCTCATCAGGTCCGGCATGTCATCTTCGGAGTCGGAGACCAGCGCCCACGGGAAGGCGCGCTCCAGCTTATCGTTCGCCTCCTCGCGGCTTGCTGCGCCTGCCGCACCGCTCATGCCGACAGTCGGCGCAACGCTGCCAAGCGGGGGTGCCGCGGGTGGCAGAGAATCTGCGGATTCGAGCAGCCGCGGACCTTGGGCGGCCGACAGAGCTGCGAGCGGCCCGTAGACGACGGGCGTCGTCGCGCCAGGCGATGTCGTTCCGGCCAAACGGTTCTTGTCGGGGTGCGCCGACTGCATGTGTCGAGCGCATGCGACGACGGTCTCGAACACCAGTCGGCAATGGAAGCACGGGTGGGCACGGGAAGCGGTGGAGACGGGCTGCGCCATGACCACGAGGAAGGTGGTGGAGGGGGGACGAGTGTAGGCGATAGCACGAACAGGCAAACGGGGGAGGGACCAGCGAAGGACAAGTGGTTGGAAAACAGGTACGGAAACGAGCGGAGCATGAACGGCAAGAGGCAGCGTTCCAGCCTTTTAACACCGTCAGCCCCAGGCTCCCGTAACAACTCAGCCATCGGGCTCCCATGCGTCGCCCGGCCGCCTCGATGCACCCCGGTGAGTGTCCCGGGGCAGCACGCTTGCACACAAGTCATTCGATTTCTACGCCAGCCCTCCCCGCGGGCTTCAACATACCTGTTTGCAGCACGTAAATGCACCGACGGGTACTGTCGCAGGACACTCGAGGAAAGCCCGCCGAGGCCTCCCCGTCGTCAATGGCGGCGGCCAAGCTCCGTGTCGCGGCGCCGAACTCGGCCTCGCTTCCAGAGACGCTGTGCGACAGGCCAACAACACATTGGGTCAGACACGACCGATATCTCTCTCGAGTCACCACACAGTCGGTCAGTCCTCGCGTCCAAGTCCTGCAGTATGGCAGTGAGGCCAACGTTACATCAGGGGCGGCACAGCCCATGGCACGTACGTCGGAGGCGCAGGTGAAAAGTGCAGGGCTCTCTCATACTGCAGTCATCCCCCCCTGCTCGCCCCCCGCCATAAACAGACGTACCGTACTGTCCGCACAAGTGGGGAAGAGGCGCTACCGAGAGGACCGCCATGTTCACGCGCCTGGCCGCGACAGCGAAGCAAATACGACTCCCTCCACCAACCTGGCTGCCCAAGTGGCACCGCGCATGACCACGCAAACTCGTGCCTCGACCAAACCTCGCTGCGTGTCAGTTCGCCCTGTCCTCTACCGAAAACAAGCAAGGCCCCTACGGCGCCTCAACGTCGGTCGCCCCTAGTTGTGCGGCCACGCACGCGCGCGCTGGCGCCCAAGGCCACGCACTCCAAAACGCGGAGACTGGCACCCTCGCACGTGCTCACCTGGTACACGATAGGAACATGTGACGCACAAGGGCACGCGATTGCCAGCAGCACGCAAGAAAGCCCGCGGGGCACCGGTCCCCCATCCACCGCGGACACGCGGCTCCCGCCACAAGGACAGAAGGAGAGGAGGCGGACCACACAATGCCGACCGCTGCGTATTGCGCAATACCCCCGAACGACACGATGGAGGCGTCGAAGAGCCATCCCGCAACCCCGACAGTACCAGCCTGGACCGCCCCGCCCACGGCACCTGATGCCAGAAGCGTGGCGGGAGGGTCGGTACCCCGACCGGTGCCGACCAAATCCCATTGCGCAACGGGCCCGAGTGATGCAATGTGGGCGACCGACGGCCGCGACACGACGCGGATGCCCCAGTCCCCCGCCCCCGTCGTGCCAAAAGAGCAAACGAGGGGCCCTACGACGCCGCCAGGGGGAGCCAAGTCGCCGTTGCGCAACGCGAGACAACAGCGGTGGAGGATCGCCGGCGCGCGTCCTGGCACGCACCTCGGCGACAAACGTCGGGAAAGCAGCAACGACGGGGCCACCGGGAACACCTCCTAGGGGCCGTCCATCTGACCGAGCAGCCGGCACTTGGCCGCCGTGGATCTCTCGGAAGGCGCTTGTCCGCGGAGGTTGCAAGGTCCGGCTTGTCACGGATCGGCGGGGCAGCAAGCAGCGGTGCACGCGCGGACAGAAATCACCACCGGACTTTTTTTGCAGAATTTCCTTGTATTCTGCCATGGTTTTGCAAAGAAATTGTTATGCCGGCTCTCTCTCGCAGGAGGCCACTATGTCATCCGCCAACATCCACCGGTCGCAGAGTCTTGTAGCCTTCATGGCAGCTCACAGAAAAGAGAAGAGCTCGGGCATTTACGGATATCTGTAGGATTTTATTTCCCAATCGGTGCGCAAAGCAAATGTCCTGCCACCGCACTTACGACAGCAGTCGCGTCGTCCGCCGAGGCAATCTCCACCTCCGCCGCAGCGACACGTCCCGCCCAAGTTCGACGGTCGTAGACGCCGTTCCCCGCCAGCTGCTGCCCCTGGACTGTCACGCTTCCGCCCCCCCTCTCCGTCACGTGACGACGGACGCCTCTGCCCGGACGCTGTCGCAACTGCTCACGGTTGTCGCCAAGCCAACTGCCGTGGGCTTTGCGCGCCGGATCTCACGGGCATGGCCACTACACGCGATCACTCCGCCCCGTTGCCCCGCCTGTCACGCGTGGGACCTGTCGCCGCTGAGAGCACGATAGTGACTCTTGGGAGTGTGGTTTGTATGCACCGCGGCAACGAGCCGAACCTGTGACGCTGACGTGATGCGGCGGCGAGCCATGCATCTGTGTGTCCATTGCGGCTGTCGCGAGCGCACCGGACTACAGCGTGTTACGTGATTCGGGGGACCGTTTTTTACCAGGCGCCGCCGACAGTCTGTTGTGTGAGGCGTCCGGGCTACTGAAGCCCGGGTTCCTCGCGCCACCATCTCCCCGGGCACGGCTGACATCCTGAGCTGGTACCCCTTCCAGAGTTGTCTTTTCATCATGCCTTGCACGTTGGGTGGACCTGGTGACGCTTGGACACGGTCTTCCCAACCCCGTGGACGCCTGATGGTATGTTTTCTGTGGACCCAAGTGGGGGGCTCACAAAGCGTGGTGCGTGCGTGTCGGCGTGGAGCGACAGGATTCGCCTTGCTGCCGTGTGTCGTGTGTTCGGCGGTGAGGTGCCTGGTGCTGGGGATAGAGGTTCCAGCTCTCAGTCGGCCCCCACACGCCCACAGCGCCGACTGCTGCCGCCCTGCAGGGCAACGGCTACATGCTCGTCGGCGGCCACGGCCTACATCAGCAACGCCGCCCACCTGGTCGAGTGGATACTGACTTGCAACGAGACGGACCTGCCGCTGTGACCCTACCCCTACGCCTTGGCCACACCCTTTTCTCCCGTCATGACGTGGCAGACCTACTACTACGGCACCAAGCTGGCCTTTGTCAGTAACGTCAACAACTACCTCGGCAGCCAAGATGAGATCCAAGGGCAACATAGCAACACCGGGCCTTCCAACCGTGGGGACAACCCACCTGCTCCCCCGCATCAACGCACTCGCCAGGACGTACCGACCAGCACCGTTCCACGAACCACGCCCTTCGTACCGAGTCGTCGCGCGTTCCTGCAGGAGGCAGTGCCCCGCGGGATGCTCCCGTCCGAGGGGCCGGCCGCCGCTGATGGTGCCGCTTTCGTCGGCCGTGGCGGCGCGGCCGGTCAAGATTGGCAAGCCGACGTGGACCTGTGCGGCGTGCTGACGACCGGTAGCGCGCCCTACGGCTGCGGGCCCGGGGTGGCAGCGGCCGCGGCGACGTCGGTGCCTTGCTTCCGACGACCTGTCGCCGGGTTCAATGCCGGGGGAATGGCGTATGGCTCCCCGCTTCCCCCACCGCCGCCTCGGCGCCGTCCGCAGTCCTCTCCGCTTTTTGTCGGCGCGACATTCCGCGACAACACGGGGAACGCCCGTGCCGCGGGCGGTGTTCCCAGCGAAGCGGCCGGCAGCAGCGCGGCGCACGCCCGAGGGGCAGGCGTTCACAACAGTGGGGCGTCCGGCAACGGCGCGGCGCACGTCAGTGCTGCGGGCGCCTCCACCGGCGGAATGGCGGGCAGCAGCGCGGCACACGCCCGTGGTGCGCGCGGCGCCACCGGCGAGCCAGCGGGAACCAGCGCGGTGCACGCCCGTGGTGCGGGCGACGCCACCGGCGGGGCGGCCGGTAGCAGCGCGGCACACGCCCGCTCTGCGGGTGGCTTCACCGGCGGAGTGGCGGGCAGCAGCGCGCCGCACGGCCGTGGTGCGCGCGGCGCCACCGGCGAACCAGCGGGAACCAGCGCGGTGCACGCCCGTGGTGCGGGCGGCGCCACCAGCGGGGCGGCCGGCAGCAGCGCGGCGCACGCCGGTGCTGCGGGTGGTTCCACCGGTGCCTCAGGAGCCAGGGCGGCGTGTGCCAGGGGCGAGGCCGGCGGGAGCTTGTCAGATGACGAGATGCTCGACAGAGCTCTAAGTTTTGTACCGAGGCCCCCGCGCTTTGGTGCGCCACGCACCACGACGGGCGCCCGAGTGAGCCGCGTGGCTCGGCGTCCGCGTGCGGGAACCCCTCGAGGGACGCCAAGCCCGTCGCCAACGCGTCGCCGCCGCCAAAGTCCTTCGACGTCGCGTGGCGCGGGCGCCATTGACGGCGCGGAGGCGGCGACGGACGGTACTACTCCGGCGGATTTGCTGTCGACTTCCAGCCTTGGCTTTGCATCCGTCCGCCGTGAGATCACGGCTCTCAAGCGGGAGCTGGCTATGACCAACACGCAACAACGCTCGACTCTGAACAAGATGGACTCTATGGCGGTCATGGTGGAGAACTTCGTCGCTTTGGTGTCAAGCAACAGGGACATCATGCTGGAAATGCGCGACAAAATGGCGGCGGCTCCGACGCTGCCGCCGTCGCAAGGGAGCGCCGGGACTCCGCCTGCACCTGACGTGGAGCCGAGCAGGGAGGCAGAGGACGCCACGTGGATTGTGGAGCTGCGGCCCGTGCTCGTTCAATGGCTGCAGAACAACTTTGCCAACGCACGGTGTGCGTCGGAGGTGTGGCCAACATCCGCTACTATCAACGAGTACCTGCAAAACAAGATTACCGACATCATGGGTGTTACCCCCAACCGAGCGGCGTCGATGCTGCAGGGCAAGGGGCGCCTCCCGGTCCGTGTGAAGAAGAATGCCCGGACGGAGTCGCCCAACGAGGCGGTCCGCACCGTGGCGGCCAAGCGCAAGACGCCAGCGTACCGCTTCCTGCACAGGGGCGTGTCACACTTCTTCCAACGCATTGGCATCATGGCGGTGGGCACGTTCTCCTCTCGCATGCATAACGAGGAGGGCTTGGGCACTCTGCGGCGTGTGCGGGGGACCCGGACAAAGTTTGAGGTCGTCTTTTCCGCGACGGAAGCGAACGACATGCTTGCAAACGACACCTTCATCGTCGACGCCGGCTGCCGCGCGGCGCTGATGCAGGCGGCGCACGCTGTCTTCGACCGCATGCGCATGCGGAACTTCTCGGAGCCGGGGCCGTCCCGTGCGGGGCCCCGCAACGTCGTCTGTAGGTTGGCGCACATCGCGCTCGTGTCACTCAAGGTGCGCCAGCATCTCCAGATGCGAGCAGCGCCGGTCGACGAGGACGGCAACGCGGTTCTTCCGGCGGGCCTTAATGTGGGCCATCGCGACGAGTGGAGCAAGGAGATGAGCACTCTGAGTGGGCTCCTCGCGGTGCAAGGTGACCGAGCGGTCAACGGACTGCGCCTGACCGACGGTGAATGGCCTGGTCGTGCCATGGCCGACCTCGCGCCCCCGCCGCCTGTTCTTGGCTATTCGGTGAGTGACGACGGCCGAGATCGGGAGGATGGGGATGCCGACGCGGGTGACAACCGTGATGACGGCGATGACAGCGATGACGAGGATGACGACGCCACGGGTGCCGACGGCGCCGGCGGCGACGACGGCGCGCCAGACGCCTGGGTGGCTGGAACCAACGAGGAGTTGCCCCCCGGCGACGGTGAGGAGCCGCCTGAGGGCGACGAGGGCGAGGAGGAGCTTGACGCGCGCGGCCATGAGGACGATGACGAGCAGTCTGAGGCGTATCGCGCGGCCCGTGCGGAGGAGCGCCGCGAGTTCGAACGCGCCCACGCCGAGCGTCGCCGCCGGGCGCTCGCCCGCACCGCGGAGATGGTGAGCCTCCGTGCGGCGCAGCAGGCGGCACAGCGTGCCATCGAGAACGACGGTGTTGGGGGTGAGGACGGCGGGGAGTGATACTGTGTTTTTCGCGTCCGTCGTTTGAGGTCGGAACGTGTTGAGAGCGTGTGTTGTGTGCGTGTCGAGCGAGACCGGCAACGTCGGTAGGGGCGTTCCCGGCGCTCTGTTTTGTACCAGGCGCATGGGGAGTGGCCACGGGTCACCGGCGCGTAGCGCCGCCCGGTCCCCGCACCTGTTTGTTCACTGGATTTCTTTCCCTTGGCCTCTTGTGACCTGTCGTCGGCCTGCAGACGGTATTGCCACTGGCTCGTCCACGGCCTCAAGCAACACAGCTGAGTCGCACTGCTATTCCGAAGCAGTAGGGCCGTAAGAAAAACAGATAAAAAGCAGTACCAGACGCTCGTGTAGGTCACCCCCCGGCGCCAGCGCCGCGAATGCCCGCCGTTTGCGCTCAGCCTAATAGCTCTTACTAAAGGTGGTAATCCTTCGAGTCACGCGATCCTGCTCCGCTGTGCAGAGATTCTCGAGACCAGGTCCATGCACCTGAACAACGTTTGTGACGGGAGTTTCCTTGTTCAGGCGCCGTTCCGTAACAAGGGCCTGAACGGGATTTCCTCCCGTTCAGGATGACCACTGTTCTGACGATGCCCGAACAGACGGACCCACAGATGCGCGTTTGTTTGCCTGTTGCCGAACAGGCAGTTCTGTTCGGCGGTCTGTTCGTTTGCCTCGTCCAGCGACGTTCCAGCACCAACGCTGCGGCGGCGCGCCAACGAAGCGCCGCCGCGTGGGGCACTGTCAGCTGTCACCAGGCTGGGATACAGTGCCACGGACAGCACTCGACAGGTGATTGGTGGGAGCGCCCGCTGCGCGGGGGGCCCGTCCGCGTCACTCACTGCGCCGCCGTCGGCGCGGCGGCCTCCACCTCGCGGTGGCTGACGCGAGACACCGCCTGATCGCCCCGTCCCGCGAGCGGCCACGCGGCCCGTGGCCGCGTTGGGCCGCCGCCCCCCCCGGCCGTCCCGGCCGCGGCGCCTCCCCCCGCCCCGTCCGCCACACGCCCGGGCGGGTGGCGGTCGGGGCTTCGGGACGCGTGGCGGGGGACC
>Ga0209093_1001270_pt1 | contig 14350 bp, 16 predicted proteins | sample SidtaG_4_FD_187450 | JGI IMG/M metagenome (GOLD analysis project Ga0209093, IMG submission 187450) | Marine algal microbial communities from Sidmouth, United Kingdom - Sidmouth_Male1 metaG (SPAdes) (version 2) | ecosystem: Host-associated > Algae > Red algae > Unclassified | place: Sidmouth...
ACGGCGACAGAGCGGCCGGGGGAGCATTCCCGCCCCGGCCCCGCCACGTGGCGGGGCGTCGGCAACGGCAGCGGGAGGGCGTGCCGGGGTCGGGTGATGGCGTGCTGTCGGGGAATGCCCTGTCTCGGCCTAATTGCAATGACACTTGACAGACCGTAAACAAAAAATACATTCACCCTGGTCAAATAGTTATAGCGTTCAACTCATTTATAGAACACTCACGTTATTGGACAAGCCTCTTCTGCGACCGTTATGACCAACGAATCATGAGACTGGAGCTTCCGAGCCGGCTTCCTCGGCGTACAGTCATCGAGCGTCCATCGAAGATCCATCGAAAGCATGCCTCGATGGGGTTCTCAAGGCCCATCGAAGCCCCATCGAGAATCCCTCTCGATGGAGATTCCTGCCCGGCCGACGATTTGTCTTCTTGATTGCCTGTTGCCCGCCGCCGGCCGGCCGCTCGGTGGACCATGCCTGCGCGAGCGGACCTCTTGACAACACCGCTTGTGCCAGTGTGATCCGAGGCTCCACAATCACGGCTGCCGCCACGCTGCAACGAGTCCTTTTCTGGATGGTTTTAGGCCTGCAAAAGTGATGAAAAAGGGAGCGTCATCTCGGACGCACGAGCCATGCTATGAGTGGTCAGATTTTCTGGGCATCTTGAGGTGCTGTCTGGAAGTGTCAACAGCCACTGTGGGGATGCGAACAGGAGCTCTTCGACTGCATTTCTGTGCCTCGTGCCTTGCTGGCTGGGCCTGCCAACGAAACTATTGCGCCACATCACACTGGCGGGCACAAACTAAGGACCCACAGACAGAGTTCCTACGGCTCGTACTTGGCGGCGTGGGAGGAATGGGAACGTATCACGGCCAGCTGTCGCCCCAAGGCCCCCAAGTATGACAGGCGGCGGATATTGCCGCGTTTTGTGTGCTTCTGTCAGAGTCTCTCGGCAACGTATCTCGGCCGACCGTAGCCTACTGTCGCCGCAAAAGGGAGTGGAAACGAAATTTCCACGAGTGATGCTCAGCTTGTGGATCCAGGAAGCAGCATAGAAAGGTCATTTGTCTTCTGGAAGCGTCGGCGAGAGTTTCCGACACAGTCTGGCGGCTTCAGATTGCCTCTGAGACACGTGGTGACCTGAAACGAAGTCTTAAATGGCGGGACGATGGCATCTTTGCCGATGATTTCTCGGCAAGTGGCCCGCTGCTCAGAGACGCTCGCCTCTAACTCAACGCTGATCGCCAGCAACTTCCATGCCGATCGCGTTACTCACACCTGGCACCTCGAGCGTCCCACAGATGGCATCTGAGCCTGCCCCTTGTGGAACGGCAGAGCCAACAGTGAGGGTTCGGATTTCCACAATGTTCACCTTGATTGTCAGACATAGCCCCCTGTTAATCAGATAATACACCTCACCCACCCACTTGTGTTGCAATCAGGGTCAGACCAGGCTCTACATCCAATCATTTCTCTGCACATATGTGTACGTGGCGCTCATAAATATGATGGGATGTGGACTCAATACGGATGGTTGGGTGTGCTAAAATATGAAGCCCTCCTGCACGCTTCCCCTCCTCCTTCCTTCTCTCTTCCTCACTCATACCGCCCCGTCTCCACTGTCCCCCATAGTCTTTCCTGGGCGGCGTGGGGCGGTACCGACGTGACTTTCCACGAGGTACCGACGTGCGCCCGCTGCCGTGCCGGTGGTGATCGAAGGCGCGAGTGCGAAAACAGCGTGGCGGACACACGCAGGCGGCGGCACGGCAGGCGGTCAGGGCAAACGCCGCCGAAGCAGCAGTTCCCGCCACCACAGAGTGGGGACGGCGCTGCTCACGAACCCTTCGTACGTTTCGGAAAGGTTCCACAACTGGTCAAGGGAGGACGGGGGCGGGGGGGTGGGGGGCCGCTACCACCTGGACGGGCACGACTGTGGCATCGTCGGTACCGTTCGTAGAAGCGTTTCTTGGAATTTGTACGCGCCGATGTGCCGCGCTGTTCTCTGTGGTCCCACGCGCGGCTGCCGGAGGCAAGTTCAATGTAGTGCGGTGCTGTCCGGTGGGCGTAGGGTGTGGGCGGGATTCCGGTTGCCCCACCGTGGCCGTGGTAGACGTGCAGGGCCTGAGGAGAGTGATGGTGAGCTGTAGGGGAATGAAAGGCTTGTCGCCAAGAATATAGTTACATCCATGAATTACCAAATGTCGTCGACCATGGTCCAAGAGTGGGCCTGCTCAGGAGTAATAGACTCTCATATTGCAGTCTGCTCAATTTTTGCCGGTGTGAGTCCGAACAGAATGCAATTAAGACGGAATCCTACTGGCCGGCAGCACGTACCCGGCTGAATGGATGGCTGAGTGTCCGTCGTGATTGCGTTCTGTTCCGACCCAGACAGGCAAAATTGAGCAGACTGTAATACGATTGGACAAGCTGCATACGGCGACCGATTTCAGCCACCAATTATGGGACTGCTCTGTCTTCTTGGCGTACAGTTATCGAAGGGCTATCAAAGTTCCATCGATTCCTCGCTTCGATGGAGTTCTCACGGCCCCATGAGAAGACATCGAGAATCGGTCTCGATCGATGGTCCTTGCCTGGCCGACGCTGTCAAGAGGGGTCCCCGACTTTCGCACCCCGCAAAGCAAAGAACGAGGTGGGCCGTGCGCCGCACTCGCTGGACCAGAAAGGAAGTGGCGTCAGCTTTGACGAGTACTCCCAACAAATCCACAACAAAGCAACCGTTGCGCCAAGGAGCGAACGATTCGTGTCCTCGTTGGGCTTGATTGGCCCTCCAACGAAGACAAACGAAGCAGCAAACGGAGGCCTGTTTCACTGGGCGCTGGCATCCTGTCTCTCGGGATCGGGTGGTGATGAGCCGCGGCAGGGCCGATCTAGGAACTCGTGAACTGTTCTCAAGTAGATCACTGACCAGCCAACGACATGAAACAACGACAATGGTCAACGAATCCCGGCAGAAGTCCGTTTGTATGTTATGTCGTGCCGAACGGACTGTAGCGCAAAACTAACTGCGTGAAGCGTGGCAAAGCGCGCCGCCGCTCCTTGGGCGAATTCTGCATGGCTCTTCTTTGCTGCTTTCTATTGTTCAACCGACGGCGAACATATGATCAAGGACACTTTCGCATTCCTTGATATTGGAGTTCGAGAACAGGCTTCAAGGAAGGGAACGGGTTCGAGTCTTTCCGGCTCTTAACGAGGCGCATGTGACGGCAAGACAATGTCAACACCACACCGAGACACCCCCTTCAGTCCATATTGGTCTCTGTATCTGATGGGACCAATATCTTTCTTGCAAGATCACATCGTCTATAGTCCGTCTGACAAACTCCACACAAGCGCCTCAGCTTGCCACTGACACAAGTTTTTTCTGTGGGTTGCGGAGAAAATAACCGAAGAAAAAGAATGGAGACTCGTCATGTGAAAATGCTCGTGCGTCCGGCCAGGCCCACTAAGAAAGGACTAAAAATAGGTGCGCAAGATGGTTGGGCAACGAGGATGATGGGTACGCAAAAGACGACAGACATGCAAGCCGGGGAAAGAGAGATACGGTGCGGCGGGTCGTTAAAAGCTGCTTTCTGCACGCGCGACCGCCTGCCACGCCCGCTGCCCGCGCAGGCCGGAAGCGCCCGTTTCAGTCGTCTCGCCCCCTCCCCTGTCGACGCTGTTGGGCCGGTGGAACGACTCGGTCGGCCGGGTCGCGTGCCGCAACGTCAGGAAAGATCGCAAGATACACTGTAAAAGCAAACAATAGAAATGCCCAACATTTAACAGACAAGCGCCGCAGTATGCCGAAAGTGGGAATTGGTCGCGTCCCTCTGGGAGATCCAACGAGCGGGGCAGCAGGAGACAACAGCAGATGTGGGCCGCGGGGGTTTTCTAGGCCATGGCATCATTGTAGCTTGAGGTGAGGGTCCTGACGGCCATGTTGGCCCAGTTGGAGATGGCGTCGAGCCCCAGCCCGACCGTCCGCATGGCTGTGAAGCCGCCGCCGCGGTTCGAGAGGCTGGCGTACACAGTGCCGACGTCGGTATGCAAAAATCACAGAGGCGGCGCAGGGCACCGGCCCCAAGGCCGCCGCCGCCGCCGGCAATTCCCATGACCCCTCCCTGGTAGGCTAGCCAGGCGACCGCGGCACGGCATTGCCGCCGTACATGAACCGGAAGACGCCCACACGCCAGTGGAAAGTGGAAGCTGGTTGCTGCCCGCGCCCGGGTTGAAACAGCCCGGCAGTGCGGGGTAGGAGAAACGCTTTGTCGACGCTCGCCAAGGCGGTAGACCAAAACGCCTGGACCCACCAGATGAAGAGAATGAGGGTGTCCGTGGCCGCGTTGGCCTGGATATACTAAATCACTGGGGGGATGGCCGCGAAGGGGGAACTCGCCCACAGGTTTCCGGTAGACCACTCTTGAGTGAAGACATCGACGGCATCGCAGCCTATCGAAGCGGGGAGCGAGCAGAAGCGCAGTCAGTGATTTGTGTGGGAGGCGGCAAGGGGGTCCACCGTGTGCATCCCGTACCGCATGGAGGAGCGCCCAAACAGGGCCGTCTGGAGATACAAGTCACTGCGTTCCTGGTCCCGACTTAGCCGGTCGGCCCATACGTTGGCGACCGAGGCGATGGAGGACGCCCGCGGCGTCAACACCATCTCGCGGCCCAGCTCTTACAGCCACTGGAGCTCGACCACCAAGGCCGGTGAGCGAGTGGAAAACGCAATGTCTACGCTAGTGGAGACCTCGTTGTCTATACACATCAGCAGCTCCCCGTTGGCGATGGGGTTGTGCCATTGCAGCGCCAGGATGGAGAGGCGCACCGCCGCCACCTCCTACACCTTGGTATGCGACGGCCGGGCCGTCGCGGAGAAGAACCCGCGCGCCGGCACCAGATTCAAATGCCCGCTCCATCCCCACGGGGAGGCGTCCGTCGTCACGATTACTAGCGGCGCCGGACTCAGAGCGCGATCGACGTCGGGCGACGATACCAAGTTGCACCATCAGCACAAGTCGCGCATAGCCCCGTGGAAGAGCCTTACCGCGCGGAACGTCGAGCGCCCACGTTGGGCCGCGTAGAGACGGCGAACGTAGGGGCGAGCGGCAGTCAATGCCAGCGCGGACGATATTTCTTTGCCGGTGAAACGCTGCAGCGCCTTGAATGCGACGCATCGGGAGGCCGCCGATACTGCGGACGAGAGGGCGCACGCGGCGGTTGTCACCGCGGCCAGCCGTGACGGCGGCAACAGAATCAAACCCGAGTAGCAGCAGCGTAGTGGTGCCCCCAAAAGCCCCCTTGCGCCGGTGAACGGTGCGGCCGAAGCTGGAAAACAGCGCGAGCACCACCACGCGCGCCGCCGTCGCGCCCCCCGGGGAGGAGAGGGCCTCACCATCCAACGTGGATGGGACGAAGTCGTCGGGATAGGCCGTCATCCGGGAGCAATGGCGCCGCAGCGCCGCGTCCACCGGCGGCAGCACCTTCGTGAAACGAACGGAGCCAGCTTCATGCCGAGCGGGAGCACCAGCTGTGCGAAGACGCGACAACAGACCCGGGAGCCCAGGAGAAGCTGGTCCGCCAGGCACAGCAGCTCATGGAAGAACGCGTCGCAGAGGTTTCTGCTCCCGGCGTTGTCCCCCGGCTGCTGGTCAGACGAGGAGCGGGGAAGGGATTCGTACGTGAACTGACGGTCCGCCATGTAGGCATTCTTGCGGGACAGGTCCGCCACCAGAACGTCCTTGGCGCGCTTGATGATGAAGATCAGCGCGGCTGCCTGCGCCGCCCCCGACCTCATCGGCGTGAGTTCCCACTCGAAGCCGCTGGTGACCCAGCTGTCGACCTGGGAGTGCCAGGTCGCTCGATCGGCCGGTTCATGAGGGTACGCCGCCGTGCGGTAGGACACTGGCCGCCGCACCCACGGCACTTGGTAGCCGTACCGGAGCACCCGCAGCACCCAGCGATACGCGAATCGCTTCCGACTGGGCTAGAGAGGCGCGCACGCGTTTTTTGTGGACGGAGAGGGGCCGTTCTGGAAGCGTCCACCGCCAGCCACGCGGCCGCGACTTTCCGGATCGACAGGTGGGGTCGGCGCCGGCGAACAGTTGCCTGGGAAGAGGGCCTGCCACCCGGAAAGCGAGGTGGGGAGCCCAACCGCCGCCGAGTAGGAGCCGGGGACGCGGTCCGTAGCCCGGGCCGGGGCTCAAAAGAAGGCCGCTGCAGCAAACGCGGAGCCGCCGCAAACGCCGCCGCCGCCGCCGCCGCCTTCGCTGCCGCCTCCGCCTCCGCCTCAGCCGCTGCCGACGCCACCAAATCCCCCCCCGCCGCCGCTTCCGCCGGGGCCTCTGGCTAGCGGAGCGGCGCGGGGTTCGGCGCCGCCGCCGCCGTCTCTGGAGCCGCAGCCGCCACCGCAGTCGCCGCCGCCGCCGCCGCCGCCGCCATCTCCGCCACTGCCCGGGCCGCTTGCGTGAGGCGACGACCCATCGGAGGCGACTTGAGCACGCAGGCGGGCTGCCCGCCGACGGGCTGCAGTAGAGAAGGGGGGCGCGGCCGCCGTGCCGGGGAAGAGGCGGGTTCCGCGACGAGGGCGCAGCTGGGCCTGGACGTGGTCGGCTTGCTCGCGGGAAACAGCAAAGGTGCGCTGCGAGAGCGCAGCGGCAGCGAAGAAATCCATCGTTGGGAACTAGACGGCATCCCGGCTGCCGGGCGTCAGCAGATGGTCCTGAAAGGTCCCGGCCAACGCGGGGCTGATTGCCTGCGACTGCAGCACCGTGTAGCGCGTGACCAGGATCAAAAAGGTTTGATGGAGCGAGGTGCGTGCAAAGATATGCTCTTTGAGCAGCTGCCGCGCCGACAGCTGCCCGTCCAGCCGGTCCGTCTCGGTGTCTATCATGCGTTTCTGCAGCGCCTGCGTCCAGGCGCACGCATTGTAGATGGTGCAGACGTCCTCCACGAACTGCCGGGGGGGGGCGTAGAACGCCCCCGGACCAACGTGAGTCGTTGTGGACCCGGAAGGGCCCCGGGAAGCGGTCGCCGAGCTCTTCGGGGCGGCAGGAGGGATGAGGGAACTCCCAGATAGAAGTGCGCCTGTGGATCGCCCGACGCCCGCCGGCACGGTGAAAGTAGGACGGCGGGTGGCCGCCCGGTATACGCGAGCGACCGGCAGCGGTGTCCAAACCGTAGACGGAAAACCCACGGGACCAGTACTCGTCGACGGGATACCAATCGGCATCGTCGCAGTCGACGTCGTCCTCGTCCTCGTCATCAATGGCAAAGACAGCACAACGGGCGTTCCGCGGCGGGTTTCGTCAGTGCGGCCGTCCGCCGCCACCACGTCCAGGGGGCAGACTGGGGGCGGGGGACGGGGGGGGCGGGGGGTTGGCGCCGTTGCCGCCGCCACCGCCACCGGCTGCGGCTGCTGCCGCCGCTGCGCAGCCGGTCGCCTGGGCTTGCGCCGCCGCCGCCGGCGCTGCGGCGCTCTCGTCGCGACCACTGCCGTCAGAGCACCATCTAACGTTGGGGTCCCTGCCGCTAGGAACAGCAAAGGGCCCTGAGTCTGAGGCCGCTACAAGAGGCGAGGACCACCACAAAACGAAAAACAATGTCCACAACAGGACAGATTTCTCCGATACTCCTGATTGGCCGGAGAAGTACGGGATGGGCCGTCCGCACCACCGCCCCCCGGAGAGGGAAACGGCAGAGCAAGCGCCAGCGTCGGGTCGCAACCCAAGAATGGTCGGTTCAGGAACTCGAGGCCCCAGACGTCGTCTGAGCACAGTGCAAGTGCATCTGATTGAAAGAATACGGACATGCGGGCCAGGTGGGGGAGGGAGAGAGATGGTGCGGCGGGTCCTTAAGAGCAGCTCGCTGCACACGCGACCACCCGCCAAGCCCGCTCCTCGCGCAGGCTCGCAGCCCCTAGCCAGTCTGGCTCAAATGTCGACCTGTTCTGAGGCCCTTTCGCGCTACATATTGGCCCCGCTGGCGCTTGTCGTACGAGGTGAGAGCCCTTGCGATATTTGCTTTTTCCATGCAGTGTCTGCATCTGATCATACAATCCGTGTCGTAGGGGAAGAAAAAAAAAATAAGGACCCGTTTTTCTGTCCCTATACTGTCGACCATCTTATTAATTGTCTCGCGATCGGCCATTTCGCCGGCTGTGGCGGCACTCGGCTGCGTGATCCCATGGAATTTTCCATCGCTGCAAGACGTGTGTATTCCTTCCCCCCCGACGCAAAAAAACGGCCAAGTCGCCCCCCCCCCCCCCTTGGCCACACTGTCGGTCCCAAGCTCTTCCCGAGATGCCACCAGCTTCTCCCGCATCTCAGTCGTCAGTTTTGTGCCCCACTTGGACCGACCGGGGGAGGCCTCGGCTGCGGTTGACCCCACGGAAGCGGGAGTCGCCATGATGGGGGGGTGTTGAAAAAAAAAAAGATTGGGTGCCGACGAGGAGCCGATTGTAATGGGGGTGATAAGGGTCGGTGGGGGCGAAGTACGGATCGAATAAAAAGAATGGAAGAAAGGACACGGGAGCTCTGCGACGGCCAACACTCGCACTACGAAGTCAATCGCTGTTCTTTGCAGTCAACCCTGCGGCACGGTTGTTACTGTAATGTGGTCGACATTTCTGGCGCTGGTCGACATTTGTGCCAGACAGGCTATGTCAGACGTCTCGCCCCTCCCCCTGCCAATACTGGTTGGCCGGTGGCACGCATCATTCTGCCGGGTCGCTTGCCGCAACGACCGGAAAGATCACAAGAGACACGAGAACAGCAAGCAATAACAAAGCATCACTTTATTGTTCGCCTGAGACACGGGTTTCGGGGCGCGGGCCATAAGTCGACCGCATAGACACCTCTTGGAATGCAGTTTTCTTCACCTCAACAGCGGTGCTATCTGCCCCTTTTATAGAACTTGTGCCCTCTGGCACAGGGGAAGAACGTAAACAAAAAGACCTCACGCAGGAACCACAAAGAGAGGCGCAGGAGATGGCATCTTCCAGGTAGGATATTGGTTCCATCAGATACAGAGACCGATGTGGACTGATGGGGGTGTCTCAGTGTGGAGGTGACATTGTCTTGATGTCACACGCGCCTCGTTAAGAACCGGACCATCTGCAACCCGTGCCCTACCTTGAAGCATTTTCTCCAACTCCAATATCCAGGAACGCAAGAATGTCATTGCTCATACGTTCGCCGTCCGTTGAACAATAGAAAGCAGCAGAGGAACACCATGCAAAATCCTTCCAAGAGGTCGCGGCGCGCCTTGTTACGCTTCACGCAGCGCAGCGGGCCCAGAACCGTCGTGAAAAGTTTTCTTTTTCTTGTTCTGAGCCGCTTGGTGGCCCGTGTTCCTTTTTCAAGAAACAGATTTCCTGTGCAAAAAAACAGATCAGCCCCCCATGACAGGCTCTCCGGGCCCATCCAATCCGAGGTCCCTGCACATCTGTGCTCGCGAGAACAAAAAGCATGCCTTCCTCCCCGCATAGCGCCTGCTATCAGAGTCATAGATGCCTCTCCATCTTCCTGTTTTTCTAGAAAAGTGATATGCAGACGACTCATGCTGTGTCTCGCTCTTGACGTGTGGAGATGCATCGATGCCGGCAAAGAAATGATTTTGGATCTCTTTCTGCGAAAAACCAGCGCCCCAGCGCGGTTTGTAGCTTTTGTGCTCGTCCCAAAACAAGAAAAAGCAGGCGAGAAATTGACGACAAACATGGGCTGGCTGCGCAGCGTGTCCCGCTCTAGAGTCTGTTCGGCAAGGCATAACCTGCGAACGGACTCTTCCCAGGATTTGTCGACCATTTTCGCTGTTTCATGTCGTTGGCTGGTCAGTGATCTGCTTGAGAACAGTTCACGAGTTCCTAGATCGGCCCTGCCGCGGCTCATTACCACGCGATCCGAGAGACAACATGCCAGCGCCCAGTGAGACAGGCCTCCGTTCGTGGCTTCGTTAGGCTTTGTGGGAGGGCCCACGAAGCTCAACGAAGACGCCAATCGTTGCTCGTTGGCGGAACGGTCGCTTTGTTGCGGAATTGTTGGGAGTATTGGTCAAAGCTGACGCCACTTCCTTTCTGAGTCAGCGAGTGCGGCGCACGGCCAGATATTTTAAGTGATTGCCAACTGATTTAAATCAGCACGATTTTATTGATTAAATCAATACATATCGAACTCACTTTGATTTACATCCCCCGAGCCTGCTGACATCCTTACAGTGTGTCTTACACGCATGGCGCAGACGTGGTTGATATCGACGGTACCTCGTCGCCACAGTCAATATCCGCTTATTTGACACCCCTACGAACACATATAGCCCGGGTTCCAGCCATGCATTCTCGTGTCGCACCGGGCAGGGCTTCCTCAATTCACGTGCTTTCGATCGCTCTCTGAGACAGATCAGTGCTGCCCGAGCATGGTTCGATGCCAGTAGGGGCACTCGATCGTAGGATTGAGCCCGGTCAGGCAGAGGTCGATCTGTCGCCGACATGAGAAACTACGGAATTGACATTACTCGAGATTGCCAGAGCCTTCTCTCTTGTCCAGAAAGGGTCTGCACCACGACAAGTTCGAAACAGACTCGTGCAGGGAAAGCCGGTGGTACTCACCGGAGCTGGAAAAGCTCAAAAAGTACCAAGCCATATCCGCCGCGCTATCTGGCTTCTTTTCTAAGCAACCGTAGTCGCGACCGGTTCGACGCTACAACCGCCACTGCCACCACAGAAAACCACTCCTCCACCTCCCTCTTCCGTCCTAGCCTCATCTCCATTATCATGTGTGCCACGATAGCAATGAGCGAGACACTGGCACAGTGGTGTCGAATGCTGTCCATCCGTGTCCACGTCAAGAAAAGGCCGCGAGAAAAGAAACAATCATCGTCTTCCTCCGACGCATCCTCCCCCTCTCCCTCGTCAAACACCATCCGGTCTTCCGTTGCAGCCAGCGCTCCTTCTTCATCTTCCGCAGCTAACCACTTCTCCACCGCCTCCTCCCTCACAGCCGTCGGAGATCGCGAAAAGGCCCTCTCTCCAAAACCACAACCCCCCATTAAAGTCACCACCGAACTGACATCCTCGGCTATCGATCTAGATGATGCACGGTACTCGCCGTTCAAGGCGGTGACATCCATGGAAAGCCCGTTAGGAAACATTAGTAGACTTGACCCAGCAGTGCGCGATAGTGGCCGGCTCGACCGCCTCCTACTCGGCCTTCACAATCTCCGACGCATCTGGCAAGAGCGCCACGGCACCATCCCGGAAACCAAGGATCATCACGGGGGGGGCTCGAGCGCGTGAACGGCGACGAATTGGCTGCCCAGGATGTCCGGCCGCAGGCCCGTCCGACGGTGAGCCCCAGATCCCCGGGCCAGAGGCCGTGGCAGGTGTGCCGCTGCCGTTCCCAAACACCAACACAGGCGGCGCAACCACAGCGGCGCCTACCAAAGCGCCATCTGTTGCCGGCGTGGCACCCGAGTAGGGTCCTGCATCTGTGGCCGACACCTGGCGGTCAGCGCTCATCTCTGCTGCCATTACGCCCGTCACCTCGGTTGCCATAGAGCTTACACGCGGCACCGGGCGCGATGCCGGGCCAGCAGAATGTCCAACTCCGGCGCTCGCACCGCCCGCTACAGACCCCGTGTGGGCCCGATCCGCCGCCGGACCCGCCGTCGCCACCGAGATCGCCATCCCCATGGGCGCCCCTCCAGGGCCTGCGACGGTTGGCGCACCCTCCACGCGCCCCACCGTCGAGCTCTCCGCTGGCGGCGCGGCGGACGCTCCCGCCGCCGCCGCAGGGAGAACACCAGTGATTGACCACGTGGCGGCCGACTGGGACAGAGGTGTGGCCGGTTTGCCCGCTTCTGCGGCCGACGTGGCCTCTACCGACGCACGGAATCTTGTGGTGTTCTCATAAGCACTTACAACAAGGTCCAGTAATCGTCGCTTGTCCCGTCTTTTGAGAGCCGCAATAATACACAGGTCCAACGGTTGGTGCACGGACGTGCAGTTGGGCGGTAGAGGAATGAAATTGACATGCTCGCACTCGATTTCCGCTTGAGCCCCACAATTGTCGGAGATGAGTGCTACTGGTTCACTCGTGCGGGCTCGTACAGCCGTCAGGAAGACGGTCTCAAACCAGGACTTGAAGATCACGCCGTCCATCCACGGAATCTGTTGGCAGAAGTACGGAAGCGGAAACGGCAGACGGGGACTCTTGAAACACAGAGGCAACTTGGCCTTACCGATGATGGCTGCCGGTATCTTGTGGGTTCCGGTTGAATTGCGTGGCAAAACAAGGGTGATGCGATCTTTCGCTTTCATAGCTTTGGTGCCCCGCGCTTGCCGCCGTTGGCCCGCCCCCACAGACGCTCGGTTGGGGATGCCCCGGTAGAAAAGCCCTGTTTTGTCCATGCTGTAGATTCGTTCCGCAGTGTACGCATCAAGTTGCGAACGGATCTCGGAGATGCTTTCCGCCGCCGCTTCAATGTCAGCCGACCCCCCTTAACCCCACAGGGCAACGTTGTGCAGCTTGTACCGTGCCGCCCAGTTCTGGATGATTTGGGGGGAACCCTTGAATCTCGTTACGCCGAGGTCGGTCGCAATCCGCCGTTCCCGGGCCTCTAAAAGGCCACCTGACACCGGTAGGTGCCGTCTCCCCACCCGTCGTAGCGTACGGTACCAATCCCAGAAACTCTGAGATACCGACTCACAGTAGGACCGACGCAGGCGGGGCGCCGGCAAGTCCTCCGACGCTGCTGCTCGCATCTTGTACAGTAAATATCCGCTTATATGGCACCCTTGTGCACTTTGTAGCCCACCTTGTGTTTCAAGAAATATATTCTTTGACGACGGCTACTTCCTGTCGTTTGCTGGATCGGACCAATGAGATGCGGTCTTTCCGTACGATCGTCCGCTGCTGCTCTCTGGTGCGTCCTCAGCGATCGCGATCCTCCCAGTTATATGGCACGGTGCCATATAACTGGGACGCATATAACCGGATATTGAATGTACTCGCTTCGCTTCCGGTAGATGTGCCGCGTGTCTGACGCGCTAGTGTTGAGTGAAAACATGGCCAGGGTCTGTGCCCACAAGTGGCCAGCGTCCTTGATCTCAATAAGGGAGATTTTGTTACCTAGCGGGATAGACGTACGGGGTTGGCGCCCCTCGCCCGGCCCCGGCCGTCAAATGGCCCCACCGGCCCCACTCCCGGCCCGCCCCGCATGGTTCCTTCCGCGCCCGGCGCCGCTCCGCTCGCGCGCCACACCGTGGCTCCAGCGAAGCCCCGCTGGACCTTGAGCGCCCACATCGTTTCCTGGACCGCCAGACCCTTGCGCACTTGCGGCTGCAGCGACCTGACATGTGGATGGCCGCCACGGAACATCCGACAGCTACGGGATCTCGGCCGAACGCCGTTGCCGCTGCGGCTGTAGCTGCGCGAGCCGCCATCTGGATGACCTTGGCAGTCTCGCGCGAGGGGCATGGGTATCCCTCTTCCGTCGCCGCCACGGCAGCCGCAGCGGCCACATCGCTTAAGCGCCGCCATTGTGGGCTATCCTGATAGGGGTATGCTGTTGTAGGGATATCCATGACGGAGGCACACAAACTAGCACAAGCACACAAAACACCCAACTCAAAAACAAAAGCAAGCAGATCCCAATCCATAGGTAAGGACATACAGAAAAATAAGCTACAAAAGCACAACAAGACAGAGTCGACGGACCAGACTCGCCACACCACTCGCCGAAACATAAAAGAACAGAAAACCACGACAAAAAGTAGGAAAGAAACTGCATCCTGGGCACTGCTTAAGAAGCTCCCCACACAGGTAGCTGTAGTACTCACGGTCAGCTCACAGTCGTGTAGAGCGGGCACTACGGCGGCAACACGGCACTGGCGGGGTCAACGACGGTAACGTCAACGACGGTGCGGTCCACGACGGTATGTCCACGACGATGGGGTCTACGACGGCGAGGGCCCCCCAATGTGCGCGCCTTGTCGTACACCCTTAATCTGGGTACTTCAATTCCTCTTACTTGGGGTGCTGCAAGGAGAATCGGTCAATCGCGTGATCGAGTCCGAGCAGCTTGTCGATCGCGATCCTCCCACTTATATGACGGGGTGTCATGTAACTGGAGCGCATATAACTGGATATTGACTATATCAAGCCGACCACTGGCCTCCACCGCTGACACGGGAGTGGAGGTGGGGGACGGCGCCTGGAAAAGAGGCGGCGATCGCCGCCGCGGCGTCGGGGGTTCCGGGTGGCAGACGCCTAGCGGCGGCCGCGACGCCCACGTCGGCAGTGGCGATGGAAGTGGCAGAGGCGGCGATGGGGCTTGGGGGGGGGGGGGGGGGGGGCCCTGG
>Ga0209093_1001271_pt1 | contig 14349 bp, 5 predicted proteins | sample SidtaG_4_FD_187450 | JGI IMG/M metagenome (GOLD analysis project Ga0209093, IMG submission 187450) | Marine algal microbial communities from Sidmouth, United Kingdom - Sidmouth_Male1 metaG (SPAdes) (version 2) | ecosystem: Host-associated > Algae > Red algae > Unclassified | place: Sidmouth...
GGGGGGGGGGGGGGGGCGCCGTGCACCGACGGCCGCTTGGTTGGCGCGGGCGTCGGTGGGGGTGGTGCCGCCCCCTTTTTTTATTGTTTGTTTTTTTGTGCTCGGCCGGCTGTGTGTCTGGCCGTGCTGCCGTCGGCGGCGCCACCGCCGCCCCGGGAGGTGGCGCGCCGGCCGTCGATCCCCGGTGGTGGGTGGCGAGCGCCCCAGCCTTGACGTGGCGTGGCTGGGCCCATGGCGGCGGCGGCGGCGGCGCAGACGGCAACGTGGCTGCGCGAGGGGTCATGGCGGGTGGGAGGCCGGCCGTCGACGCACGGATCGACGGATTGGGGTTGGTGGCGGTCCGCGGCGGCAACGGTGGGGGCGGCCGCCCCCCCTCCACGGCTGGCAATGCGACCGTGTGGCCGGGCGCGCGACCGGCTGGGGGGTGCCCACGGCCGCCCGCACGCCGCGCACGCCCGCCGCTGCCGCCGTCACCCTCGCCGACCGGGCGCTCCGCACCTCCCGCGTCGGCTGGTTTGACCACGGGCGCCCACCGTCGGGGCGCCCGCCGTCACCGGCGCTGGCGCCCGAGCCACGGCGGGTCGCCCCCCCGCCCCCCCGCCCCCGCGCGGTCGCCCACCGGCGGGCCCGCACCGGCGCCCGCCCCCCCCCCCGCCCGGCGCCGCACGGGGGCGGCGCGCGGGCCTCCCGCCGCCGCCGCGGGCGCTGCGGCCGCCACCCCCCGGTGCGGGTGGCGGCCGTCCCGGCGGCGGCGACGCGGGCAGACGCAACCGCCGCGGGGCGTGGTCGCCCGCGCAGGCCCGCGGCGGGCGGCGGGTGGCGAGCGGGTCGGGCCGCCACCGCGCGGCTTCGGTCTGCCCCCGCCTCCCCCCGACGCAATCATGGCGCCATGATGGCGCACCGCCCCTCGGCCGACCGCACCACGCGGTTGGTCGCCCGCGCGCACCTCCCGCCGGGCGCCCCACCCATCGGTTGAGCCGCCTCGGGGCGCCTTGTCCCCTGCCTTGCCGGCGCGTCGCAGCGTGGGCGGCCGCCACCCCTCGGGCGGGCGCCGCCCATTCGTACCGTGGCGCCCCAGCATGGGGCGCCACGGTACGCCCCAGCATGGGGCGCCACGGTACGAATGGGGCGCCACGGTACGAATGGGAACAATGATCGTACCGGATCACGGCGCGGCCCAGTCGGCCGCGGGTGCACCCACGCGCCCACGCGGCGGGGGCCCCCCAGCGGGGCCCGCGTCGCCTGCCGGTGGGGGGCGGCTGTCACGTATCTCTCTGTGGCGGCGGCGGCCGCTCAGGGGGTACCCGCCGGCCGCAGGGGAGGGACCCCCCCGCCCGACGTGCGCTTGCGGGGGCGCCGTCGCGACGGGGTTGACCACTTTTCTTGACCCTTTTTGTGGTGTGGCGGCGCCCCTCCCCCGCGGTGGCCCCGTGCGCGCCGTGCGGCGCGGCCGGCGCCCCGTGGGCGACACGCTTGTCTGGCGCAGGCGGCGGCCGTGGCGACCGCGTGCGCGTGCGCGGCGGGCCGCCCGCCGTCGGTTGTCGCGGGGGCGTACATATCGCCCGGCCTGGCTGACGCGGCGGGGGACCACGCCGGTCCTCGCCAACGCCCGTGTGGACGGCACGCTCGTCTTGAAGCCGCCCGCGTGGCGTCGCGGGTCTGCTGCGCTTGCGCTCGCGCTCGCGGTGCGCGCGGCGCAGACGGGGATCCCGCGCGTCGGCCGTTTGGGCCGAGGACCGGCTGCGGGGCGGTGGCGGCGCCTGGGTGTCGTGCTCGGACCGCTGGTCAGCGGTGGTGGTGCTCGGCGTGTCGGCGACATGGTGTGGCCCCGTGGCCGCGTACCGAGCGGCGGCAGCGTCCCGGGCGGCAGCGGCGGCCGTGGCGCTGGGGGGAATGGCGGCTGTGCCGGCGGCGGCCGTGCAGGGGGCATCTGCTTTACGTTTCGAGACACGGGCACGTGCCGGTACGGGGCGGGTTGTCGGTACACCCACGGGGCGTCGGGCGGGTCCTCCTCTACCGTGCCCGCCGCCGGCGCAACGACCGCGGCGGTGGCCGGCGCCCCGCCGCCGCCGTCGCCTGCGCGGCGGCCGCCGCCGCCCGCGCCGCGGGCGCCCCCCGGCTTGGGCCCCCTCCACAACCCCACGCCCTTCCGCACGCCCATCCAAATGCGGCGCTTTGTCGGCGCCCTGTGCGGCCACCCCGCGCCGACGGTGGCGCTCCTCGGCCTCGTCGACCCGTCCAAGTACGGGCTGGCGCGGGTGCAGGAGCTCGCCGCCGTCGCCGTTGCCGCCGACGGCGCCACGTCCGCCGCCGACGGTGCGCGCACGCTCGGCCGCACGCTCGTGCCGCTGCTCGACTGGCTGACGTCTGCCGCCGCCGCGTCGGCGGTCAGCCACGCGGTGCACCAGGTGGCGGCGGCGCTCGCGGCGGCGCCGGGCTTTTGGGGCCGCCTCGCTGCCGCCGTCGGGGCGGTCGTGGCCGACCCGTCACTCGCGGCGGCGGCCGTCGAGGCGCCCCCCGACGGCGTCGGGTGCCACGCCGCCCACTGGACGGGCCTCGTAGCCGCCGTCGCGGCGTTTTGCACCCTCGTCTTGGAGCGGCTGCCGGGCACCCCGCCGGCGGGGCCGGGGCGGGCGGCGCTGTTGGCCGCCGCCGCGGCGGCGGCGGGGCACCCGCTGGTGGAGGGCGCGAGGGATTGGGGGGGGGGGGGGCCCCCCGCCCGCGCCGCGGCGCCCCCGTCGGCGGCGCAAGAGCGGGCGCTGGCGGCGGCGGTCGCGCCGCTGGCGGCGCTCCTCGACGTGGAGGCGCGCCGCCGTGCGCGGGCGGCGGACGCGCGGGCGACCGCCGACGCGGCCGAGCGGCGGGCGCGGATATATCCGGCGGTGCCGGCGGGTGGCGGCCGGGCGGCGGCCGACGGCGTCGGCGGCGGCGGCGGCGGCGACCTCGGCCCGGGCGGACGCGTCGGCGGCGCGCGCCACGACAATGACGCGCACGAGGTGCGGGATATCGCCGTTGCGCCGACGGCCGACGAGATGCTCTGTGACGTGCCGCCGTACTTGCCGTTTCCCCCGGCGGCGGCGGCGGCGTCGGCGGGGGCGCCTGGCCCCCCCACCGCGGCCGCCGCCACGGACTTGGGTGCGGGCACCCCCGCGGCGCTCATCGACCGCGTCTACCGGCTGACGCGGGAGGACACGATCGCGCCCCTGCGTGACGCGCTGCAAGCGTTCCGCGCGGCGGCCGTCGACGCCGGGGGGTGCCCCCTGGACGCCCCCCCCGGGTCGGCGGCCGCCGCCGCCGCCGCCGCCGCCGACGTGGCCGTCTACCGCGACGCGGCCGTGGGCGCCGTCGACGTTGGCCGCCGCGACGGCGCGCGCGTGGCCGTCTCGTTTGACCAACCGGCGGCCGCGGCGGCCGGCGCGGCGGCGGCGGCGCGCTTTTGGGGCGCCGCGACGCGGCGGCTCGGCGTCGGGACGCTCGTGGCCCTCGCGCGGGGCCTCCACACCCCCGCCCCGCGCGTGGCGTTTGGCGTCATTGTCGGGCGGGACGTGGACCCGTCCCTGCGCCGGCCCGCCGACGCGGGCGCCCCGTGGACCCGCCCGTCGATTGCGGTGGCGCCACCGGGGCGGCGCCTCGGCGCGTGGCTCGCGACGCTCGCCCCTGCGCCCGCCGACGGCGGCGCGCGCGCGTCCGAGCTGCTCCTCCTCCACTCGGCGGCGGCCGCCTACTTTGCGTCGGCGCCCGTCCTCGGGTCCCTGGCGCGCCTCGAGGCGCACCTCCCCTTTCCGTCGGTCCTCGCGGCGACGCCCGGCGGGTGTGCGCCCCCGTCGCCGCCGGCCTACCTCCTCGACGCGCCGCCCGACGCGCGGGCGGTCGACTTGAACGTGTTGGTGGGGGCGCCCGACCGCCGCGTCGCGGCGCTGTCGGCCGTCGACGTGCTCGCGGGGGGGGACGGCGCGTGGCCGGCCGCCGCGCTGGCAGCGGCCACGTCGCTCGATGCGTCGCAGGTCGGCGCCGTCCGCGCCGCGCTGTCCACCGCCGTGTGTTTGCTGCAGGGGCCGCCGGGGACGGGCAAGAGCTACGTCTCCATCCGCATCGTGCAGCTGCTAGTGCAGCGGCTCGAGCGGCTGCGGCGGGCGGGCGTAACGGCCGGTGCGGGCGCCCTTGCGTCGACGGCCGCCGTGGGTGGCGGAGGGGGGGGCGGGGGGGGGGGGGGGGGGGGGGGGGGGGGGGGGGGGGGGGGGGACCGCCGCCCTGCCCGCACGCTCGGCGGCATCCTCGTCGTTACCTACACCAACCACGCGCTCGACCAGTTCCTCCTCGGCCTCCTCGAGCGGGGCGTCGACAAGGTGGTGCGACTTGGGCGACCGTCGGAGCACCCGGTGTTGGCCTCCCGCAGCTTGCAACAGCTGACGCGGGGCGAGGACCAGCCGGGCTACCTGCGCTACGCCTACGCGGTGGCGCGGGGCCGGCTCGAAGAGTGCAAGGCGGGCCTCAACCGGGAGCTCGAGCGCCTCGACGCGGTCCACGCGGCGCGGCAGCAGCTGCACGACGCTGGCGTCGCGCCGTGGGTGCCGTGGGGCGCGTGGCTGGCCACCGAGTTCCCGGCGCTGCACGAGAGTTTGGTCGCTGGACCACCACTGCGGGTGCCGGGCTCTGGGCTGCCGGCTGCGGCGCCCCCTGCGGCCGAGACACCCACGGCGGCGCGCTCGGATGGCGGCGACGGAGGCGACGACGGCTGGCAGGTGGTGCGCCAGCAACGGTCGCCGGCGCAGCAGTTTGCTTTTTGGCAGCGCGGTGGTGACGTGCAGCGGCGACCCGACGGCCGTACGCCCGTCGACGGTCCGCTGGCGGCAGCGGCGGACCGAGGCGCTGGCACCAATGGCGGCGACGCCCTCGAGGCGCTCTCGCTATCCCCCGACGCGTGGCGGTTGCCGCCGCCGACGCGCCGCCGGCTCGTCTGCTGGTGGCTCGACCGCATGGAGGCGGACGCACGCGACGGCGTCTCGACGTGCGCCGCCGACGTGGACGCGGCCGCCGCCGCGGCGCGGCGCATCGACGATGAGCAGATCTTGTCGGCCCTCCACGCCGCGGTCGTCGTTGGGGCGACGACGACCAAGGCCGCGGACTTGCAGGCGCTGATCGCCACCTGGGCCCCCACCATTGTCGTGGTGGAGGAAGCCGGCGAAGTCACCGAAGCGCACACGCTCGCGGCACTACACGGGGGCGTGCAGCAGCTGCTGCTCGTGGGGGACCACAAGCAGCTGCGCCCCAAAACCACCGTCTACGAGCTGTCGGTCGCCGGGCGCCGCGGGTATAACTTGGACGTGTCGCTGTTTGAGCGGCTCGCCGACGTGGTCGGCTATACCAACGTGCACGCCCTGTCGACGCAGCGGCGGATGCGGCCGGCCATTGCCAGCCTCATCCGCGACACGGTCTACCCGTCGCTGGTCGACGCGCCGTGTGTCGACGAGTACCCCGCGGGGGTGGCCGGGATGGGCGCCCCGCTCTTTTGGTGGGACCACACCGCCCACGAAGACCGGGCGCCGCGGCGCCGCGGCGCCGTGGCGGGCGGCGGACGGTCCCACGCCAATACACGGGAGGTGGCGCTGGTCGTTGGCCTGGTACGCTACTTGATGCAGCAGGGCTTCCAGCCGGCCCGCTTGGTCGTCCTGACGGGCTACGTCGGGCAACTGCAGCTGCTGCGGCGGGCGCTCTTGTCACTGACGGCGGTCGCCGTTGACGACCGCGACCGGGAGGAGCTCGAGGCGCTCGGCGAGCCGGCGGCGGCAGACGCGGGCGCGTCGGGCGCGTCGGGGTCGGTGGTTGCGGCGGCGGCGACGCGCGGTGCAGGTGGTGGGGAAGTGCGGGTGGCCACGGTGGACAACTTTGTAAGTTGGTGGCGCGGCCAGCCACGGGGTGAGTCCGAACGTTGCTTTCGCCCGTACTGGGCAGCTGCACTGTCGTCTTGTGTTGCGTGCTCGACACTCAAACAGACTCCACTAACTTGGCCCATGTTTCCCTTTTTCTTTTGCATGTGCCCACCCCCCCTCCGTCCGTGTTTTGGTCTTTCATTTTCCTTGCCTCTGGCTGAGTTGACGTTCCTCTCTTTGGCTGTTGCTTTTTTCGTCTGTGCCTCCGACAGCAAGGGGAGGAGAGCGACGTCGTCATTGCCTCCCTCGTGCGGTGCAACGCAAGTGGCACCGTCGGCTTCCTCGGCACCCCCAACCGCATCAACGTGCTGCTGTCGCGCGCCAAACACGGCCTCTACCTGGTCGGCTCCGTCGACACACTCACCCGCCGTTCCGACACACCTGGCGGCGTCATGTGGACTCACGTCCACCGCCTGCTGGCCGAGGCCGGGCGCGTCGGCACGGCGCTACCCCTGCGGTGCCAGCCACACGGCACGGCCGTCACCGTGACGACCGCCGCCGACTGGGACGTCAAGGCCGGCGACGGCGGCTGCGCCGCCGCGTGCACCTACCAAATGGACTGTGGCCACGTGTGCCCGCGGCGGTGCCACCCCGATGACCGCCGCCACACAGCGGCCGGCGCGTCGTGTGCGGCCCGCTGCCTCCGCCTGCGGCCGGTCGCCGAGTGCCCGCACCGCCACCCGTGCCCGCGGCCGTGCGGGGAGCCCTGCGGCCCGTGTGCTGTGCGCTTGCCGTCTGTGACCCTGCCGTGCGGCCACACCCGCACGGGCGTACGGTGCGACGACGCAACGGCGGGGCGGCTGCGGTGCACCGCGCGGGTGGCGGTGGCCATGCCCCTGTGTGGCCACACGGCCACCGTGACGTGCGCGGTCGCGCGGGAGCGGCGCTACACCACGTCGCCCGCCTACTGCACGGCGCCGTGCGGGGCGGAGCGGCCGTGTGGCCACGCCTGCGCCGCCCCGTGTTCGTCGTGCCGGCGGCTGGACGAGGCGGCGGCGGCGGCCAATGGCGTCCGCGTCGACCACGGGACGTGCCGCCACCCGTGCGCACGGCCGCAACCGTGTGGCCACAAGTGCGGCGCCGTGTGCCACGCGGGTTCCCCGTGCCCACCGTGCGCCCGCACGTGCGGGCGGGGTTGTGAGCACGCCAACTGCGCGCGGACGTGTGGTGAGCCGTGTGTGCCGTGCGTCGAGCCGTGCACGTGGACATGCCCGCACCAGGCGGCGCGGCCGCCGGCCGACGCCCCGTCGGTGGTGGTGGCGGCGGGGGAGACGGCGGGCGTGGCTGCCGCCGCCCCCGGCCGCTGTGCGATGCCCTGTGGCGCGCCCTGTGACTTGCTCCCGTGTGACCGGCGGTGCGACTTGCCGCTGGCCTGTGGCCACCGATGCCCGTCGCTGTGCGGGGAGGCATGCCCGCCGCCGGCCTACTGCGCCGTCTGCGGTTCGCGTTTTGCAGAGCTGGCCGACGAGGTCGTCGACCTTGTCATGATGACGCACCTCGGGGAGGTCGACCTCGACGCCGACCCGCTCATCGTCCTCGGCTGCGGCCACGTTTTCCTCATGTCCACCCTGGACGGGTGGATGGAGTTGTCCACCGCCTATGCGCAGGACGAGACGACGGGTGCGTGGACGGAGCCGCGGCCGCTGCCTGCGGGCACGTCCGCCCTCAGGGGGTGCCCCACCTGCCGGCGGCAGGCGCCCGAGGTGCGCCGCTACGGGCGTCCGCGGGCCAAGGCACGGCTGGACGCGGCGGTTGACGGCCATGTTCGGCTGTTTCGGGGCCGCGTCAATGATCTGCTGCGGCGCCTCGACGCGGCGGTGGAGGGTGCGAGCCAAGCCGAGGCGCGCCTCGACCGCCCCCCCCGCACCGAGGCGGACGGCCGTGACGGGTGCGCCGACTGCGGCCTGGCGGCGGCGGCGGCTGCCTTGGACACCCTAACGCGGGCGGCGCGGGCGCTGGCGCACGACGCAGAGGCGGCCAACCCGGCGACGCGTGTGCACGCCGCGTCGCTCGTGACGGTCACGCGGGAGGAGGAGGCGGCCGCGGCGGCCGCGTCGGCCACGACGTCGCCGCCGTCGGCCGCGGCCGTGGCCGCCGCGGCGCGGCGGCGGGCGGCCATTGCGCTGCCGCCGCCCGACCTCGGCGCGCCCGCCGACGCGTGGATGGTCGCCGCCGACGCGGCGGTCGCGGCGTCCCGCGTGGCGGGCGCCAGCCGCGGCGGCGGCGGTGGCGGCGGCCCGCAACCAGGGGCCGGCTGCGGGCACCCGCACGGTCCGCAGACGGCGGCGGCCGTCCGGGCGGCGGCGGGCGCCCGCCTCGACGCTGCCGACGCGGCCTTGACGGCGGCGGCAGACGTGGCCACCCGCGGGCGCCTCCCCGCCCGCGCCATCCAGGTCGCCCAGCGGCGGGTGGTGCTCCTCGAGCGGCGGGTGGAGGTGGAGTTTGGTGTGCGCGCCGCGGCGGCCACGCCGGCGGCGGCGCAGGAGGCGGCGGTGGCCCGCCAGGAGCGCACCTGCGAGCGCCTCGACGGCGCGCTGGGGGACTTGCGGGCGACCCTCACGGCGTCGCCGAGCGCTTCGGTGGCCGCATTTGTGGGCGCCGCCGCGCGGCGGGCCGTCGCCCTCCGCGCGCGCGTGCGCGGCGACGCTGCGCCGGGCGTCCTGAGCGTCGCCGAAAAGGCGGCCATCTTTGCGGCACTCCACATGACGCCCGCCGACGTGGCGGGGCACATGTACCGCTGCCCGGCCGGCCACGCCTACTTGGTGGGCGACTGCGGGGCGACCAACCAGGTCGGCACCTGCCCGGAATGCGGCGTGCCCATTGGGGGGTCCTACGCGGGACCGGCGCGGGGGAATGAGCGGGACCCGAACTACTTGGCGGGGCCGTCGCGCCACGGCGGCGCGTAGTGGCGGTGGTGGTGGGGGGGGGGAGGGCGGGTTGGCTATGGCGTGGCTTCCGTAGACAGGTCCCTGTGTGCTCTGAGGAGTGGAGAGGGCAGCGGATGCAAGAGCGGCGCCGCTTCTCTCTTTTGTGGTCGGTCGCGACGGTCTCGCTTGTCACAAACGCGTCCAATGACGTCGAGCAGTGGACCAGAGACTCCTGCTCCCAGCTACAGAAATCTAGTGTGCGCAACGTGGGGCAACCAGCAACCGTGCCGCGGTGCAAGCGCCCTGACCTTTCCCCCCTCGTGCCACGCCGGCACCCCCCCCGGTCCAATTGTCATTGGTGGCGTTCGGCGCGGCCACGCCCGCCACGGCCATGGTGCGGCGGAAGTGCACCCGTCGGCCTGTTCCTCATGTCGGTCACCCCCCCGCTCCCGCCCGTGCTGGCCTTTCGTCCCGGGTCTGGGACGTTCCCCTCCCCCGTCGGCTGGGGCGGCTCGCCGCCGCACATGCTGCCGCCACGACCACCGCGTGACGCACACTCCTCCCCCGCCCGCCGCTACGTGCCGCCTGCCCGAATTGGATGCGATGCCTGCCTCTGGCCGCTTCTCGACATTCACCGTTGCGCGCATGGCACCGCGGCATCTCAGCCTCTCGGCGTGCCTCCTGACCGGCGCGGGCGCCCTTTCCGCAACGGACGGGGGCGGTGGGGGGCGGTCCGCCTCTCCCCCCCCCCTCCCGCCCGCGCCGCCACTGCCGTCGGGTGGATGTGACCGACACGCGTCGCAACCGCCGCCGCCGGCAACGCCACACCCGGCACAGCAGCGGTGGCGCCGCTGCCGCCACTGCCACCGCCGCCCTTGCCGCGCGTTTGTGGCCGCCCCGTGAGGGCGCCTCCCGACCCAGGCGGTTGCAACCGTGGTGGCCGCCGCCGCCGCCGCGTCGGGCCGCACAGCGGACACGTCATGCCTCCGCCTCTCTTTCGGACCTTTCAACGCTGCGGTTGGCGCCCACGCAGACCCGGGTCGGTGGCACCTCCCCCCACACGCATCGCCGTGCTGGCGTCCGCCCGTTGCTGGTGGTCAGGGCCCGGCCGGGTGCCTGAACAGTGTGGCACGTTGGTTCTGAGCAAGATATGCCCCTTGCACGGTGCTGCTACGGGCACCACCCTGTGCCAGTGGAGGCGTCCTCCGCGGCAAAGGTGGCGGGGGTATGGTCTGCAGGGTGCCCTACCGAGGGGGTGGCCGGCCCGAGGTGAGTTGTGGCGGGCGCGGGGTGCTGGTGAACATGGTTACGTGCTGCGTTGGTCTGGATAGGCGCACGCCGCCCGCGCGAGCGTCCGCCACCGAAGGCGTCGGCAACGGGAGAAACAGGCAGTTGTGACGTGTCTTTCTCCATCCCGTGCCGTGTGTCGATCGTCGGATTTGTGCACCAGTGTGGGGCGCTGCGTCGTCTGGTCAATGTGTTTCTACACCGCCCTTTTCTCCGCGCGTTCCTGTGCCGTTCGTCGCATCACACCGAGACGCGACGGCGCAGCCGGTCCCGCCGTACCCCATGTTGAGAGGCACCCACCGCACGTCCGGCCGGCGGGAGAGGGGGCTCCCCATCATGCGCCCTGCCGTGACGTGCTGTGGGTTGTGCCGCGGCGTCTCCCCGACTGCCGGCCCGCCCGAGGCAGGTGAGGCGTCACAAGCAGGCACCGCGCCGCAGCGGATCGTCCACAGGGTTGCGAGATTCAACCAAATATCTGAGGAGACATTGCCTTCAAGGTAAATTCAAGTAAACGTTCACTTTGAATTCTATTGAATACTTACCGCGATCATTAACGACTTCTTCGAGAAAAGGCCTCCTGGAAGGGGGTGTGTGGCCGGTCAAGAAGAAATTGTCTGTACAACCGGGCTCCACGACTGAACAAGTACGTGTTGAATTCAACCTCTGTGCTTCTCGAAGTGTTACCTTCAACGTAAATATTTGGTTGAATTTGGTTTGGTTGAAGGTAAGGGTCGACACCCTGATCGTCCATCCACCAGCGCCAGACAGTGCCTTTATGGAGCCCCAGACCATTCCTACGTCACGTAACCAATGGGGCGACGCCGCTTCGGGCGTCCGCGGCTCGGCCACGGAGCCGGCGCCGAGGGGTTAGGGTTAGGGTTAGGGTTGGTCCCACGTTCACAATGGCACGGGGCCGCGTTGTGATCGCATTGCCGACAATACAGATAATGCCAGCCTTGGAAAGGGGGGTTTGATGCGATGAATATCGATCCAAGGCTTCGTGTCCAATCACAGCACGCCGCCAAATCAATCACATGTCCCGGAATGCACGGGTCATCTATCTATATAAATTTGGTAGCGAGCACTGCGGCGAAAAACGCGGTGTCAGCGAGGCACCCTCGGGGCCCGAGCGTAGGCGCGGAGCGCCGGAGCCGGGCCCCGAGGGTGGCGTAGCGCCTATTATACGATCCAACCCCAACTATGGCGCTTCCCCAAAAAATGGGCACACCGCTGATCAGGAAGCATCGTGAACACATCGTGCTGTAAGGGCGAGACATCGATGCACGGCCAATGGTTGAGCGTCGTTCGTGCCCCGGTAAAATCGGACGCACGCTCAGGACTGACGGTCGAGACTCCCGTTTTTCTCCGCATTTCACCGCCGTTAGGCCCCTCATGCAAGGAAGCAGCCTTCTAGCCCTGCATCTGGGGGGATTTTTTTGCACCTTCGCTGGCGCGAACTGAAATCAGCTCGGATTTGGTCTGTCCTTGCTTCCGCCACCCGTCATTCGTGGTGGCGAGATGCAGTGAGATTGCCCCGTCTTCGACGCCCGCCGTCGCCTGCTGCCCCTGTCGCCGGGTGCCGCCGGCTGTGCCGCAGCGACCGGCCGTGCCGTCGCTGCCTGTGGCCGACGCATTGTCCCGCGCCGCCACCGCCGGCGCCGTGGCTCCCCACATCCGTCGCCGATCGCCACTGTGGCACACCGTGCCCGGCTGGGCATCCGCCGCCGCCACCGGCTGTGCCGCTGCCACCGCGACCAGCCGCCGTCGGCCGTGTCGTCGCCGCCAGTAGGCTCGGCCGGTAGGTTCCGCCATCGCCTGCTGTCGCCCCGACGCCCGCTGTCGCTGCCGGCTGTGACGCGGCCGTCGGCCGTCGCCAAAGGCTGTGCCGCCGCCGCTGGCCACGCCGTTGTCGCCGTCGGCCGCGCCCTCGCTGCCGATTCCCACCGCCACCGTGTGTCAGTCGTGACGTCGCCGCCGTGACGTCGCCGCCGTCGGCCTGCTGCCGGTGCCCGCCGGCACCGTCGCGAGCTGCCGTCCGCCGTGCTGTCGCTTGCCGTCGCTTGCCGCCGTGACGTCGCGCCGGCCGCGCCGTGACGTCGCGCCGGCCGCGCCGTTGCGGCCGTCGGACACGACATCGCTGCCCTTGCCCTCCACAGCCTCCGGCCGTCGCCGCTGGCTGTGCCGCCGCCGGCTGTGCTGCCGCCGCTAGCCGCGACTCTGCCGCCGTCGGTCAAGCCCGTCCCGCCGCTGCTGGCCGCGCGGTTGCGGCCGTTGGCCACGCCCGCGCTGCCGTTCCCTGCCACACCCTTTGGCCATCGCCGCCTGCTCTGCCGCCGCCGGTTGTGCCGCCGCCGCTGGCCGCGCTGTTGCCGCCGTCGGTCAAGCACTGCTGCCGTTGACCGCCGTCGGCCGGCGCCGCTGGCTGTGCGACATCGGGCTGTGCCGCCGCCGGTCGTGCTGCCGCTGGCTGTGCCGCCGCTGGCTGTGCCGCCGCTGCTGGCCGAGCCGTTGCGGCCGTCGGCCACGCCCTCGCTGTCGTTTTCCGACGCCCTTGTCGCGCGCCGCCGTCGTCAAGGTCGTCGCCGGCGATAGCCGCAGGCGCCACCGGGCGCCGCCACTGTCGTTGCCGGCCGGCGCCACTGGCCGCACCGCCGCCGCGGCAGGCCCGCGCCATTTCCAGTGGCCGCCGCCGGGTGCACAGGGTCCGTGCCGCGCCCGTGTGGCTGCCACCCGCCGTGACGCCGCTGCCGGCAGGTGAACGGGGCTCCGCTGCCGACGTCTGCTGGCACCGACCACGAGGCTCTCCCCCCCGTCGTAGTGTTGGAGTGGACGCGCTGGGGACAGCCGCCGTCCTTCTCGTTCTGCACATCAAAAAAATGTATTCCGAGCACCTCCGCGCTTCCGCGCTGTCCATGCTGTCCAACGGCGTCGAGCGCAGCAAGGTGCACAGCAGCATTGGCGTCAAGCGGACGCAGCTCAAGCGATGGGAGCAGTACTATGCGGACAGTGGGTCGGTCTGGCGTAATGTGGACCGCCACAACAAGCACCACGACGCCTGCCGGTACGACCGGCAGCTGATGGACGGGATCATCTACCTCGTGCGCACTCATCCCCAGGCGTTACTTCGGGAGCACTCCCAGATGCTGAAGGTTATGAGTGAGGACCCGGAAGGGGACATGACGCGGCTCCGATACTCTAAGAGTACGGTTGACCGCCACCTTCACCGCCTCGGCTTCACTCGCAAAAAGATTCTGCGGCTGTTCCGTGAGTCGTCGGAGGAGCGCCGCCGTCAACACGCCGTTGTTCGGCAGCGCATCCCTCGTCGTTGTATCGTCTCCGTCGACGAAACACGCACGGACGGGTCGGACGTGTTTCGGCTGTACGGTCGCTCCCTGACGCACGAGCGTTCCCGCCTCCTGGATCGTGACCCGAGGTCCGTCCCCCGCACCAGCACTACGATGGCGGTCTCCAGCGACGGCCGCATCCTCGGCTTTATGTCTGTGGTTGTGCGGGAGAGGGCGTTGACGGGGGCGGATTGGCGATTGTTTCTCCAACACCTCTTCCCCAAGCTCGGCGTGTACACACCGGGGGCGCCCTGGCATCTGCAGCCCGACAACTGCGTTGTCATGTTCGATAACGCCCCCATCCATGACGCCGACGGGGACGCTTTTATGACGGCCAACGGTGTCTCATTCCTCCGCCTTCCCCCGTACAGCCCGGACATGCAGCCGATTGAAGGCGTTTTCAACGACCTGAAGGTCATCATCCGAAACTTGGTCTACCAAAATCCGGCACTGGTGGATGACCCGCACCTGCTGCAGGCCCTGGCCGCCAGTTTTTTGAGTCAGCGCCACATTGTCGGTCAGTTTGATCGCGTTGATCGCGTTTTGGCTGCAGTCCGGGCCCAGTAAAACACATGCCTTCTCTCTTCACCCTCACCTTCTCTGTCCCTCACACCCAACAAGGTGTCCGTTGTGACAAACAAAAGAAGTGGACGTCACATAGAAGCATCTCCTCGGCATTGCCGCCGTGCGCGCCGCCGACGCCGGGTGCGGCGCGGCGGCGGCGGCGGCAGCGACGAAGTCGGTGTACGGCGTCGGCGGCTCGGCCTGTGTGCTGAGTCGGGTCGGGCGTCGGTGCTGCCGCCGCTGCCGCCGTATAACATGCAGGTGACTCTCGTGCTTCCTTGGGGGAGGGTTGGCTCCCTGCCGACCGCTTGGCCGTGGAGCTGTATTCGTTACTGCTGCCGCCGCCACCGCAACGGC
>Ga0209093_1001272_pt1 | contig 14348 bp, 22 predicted proteins | sample SidtaG_4_FD_187450 | JGI IMG/M metagenome (GOLD analysis project Ga0209093, IMG submission 187450) | Marine algal microbial communities from Sidmouth, United Kingdom - Sidmouth_Male1 metaG (SPAdes) (version 2) | ecosystem: Host-associated > Algae > Red algae > Unclassified | place: Sidmouth...
CCCCCCCGTCCCCCATTTTCTCAAGGTCGGACTCCCGTTCAACTCCTTCTGTGTGATGGAGGTCGGTGCACCGGTAGGCTCGAGCCCGCCCAACCATGCTGCCGCCCGTGCCGATCAAGAAGGGGGCGCTGCCGCGGGGGCTAGCAGGTCTCCGTCGGGTCTATCAGGAGGGCGTAGCGGCGGCGGTTCGCCTGAAGATGCAGCCGCGGGGGTCTTCATGCAAGCGAAAAGCTCCTCCACAACTTTTTTTCCCTTTGTTCGAGATGGCATCTTCAAGCGGTGGCACGACACGGTTCACGAACGAGCCGGGTGACATCAGGGTCGGAGCGTGTCCAAGCGTCCTCAGGTGGCATCCGTTTCCGCCCACCTCGTGACTACGAACAAGTGGGTGCGGCGCTTGCGCGTCGATGGAAAGGCGATGGACAAAGTAGAAGTGTCCCTCCTGATATCCAAATCCTTGGAGCCCTGCTACGCCATCAATATCATCAGGAGGCACAAAACGGGCAAGGCCGCCGACTACGTCGAAGGCCGCGTAAAGAAGCGCGTCGGCGAGCAGAGAAAAGAGTGGCCAACGACCTGCAAAGACACAGACAACAGTTCTTGTTTGGTCGCTGACGCGCAGCCATTGGTGGGTGGCGTGCAATGTGTCACCCTGAATTTTGGCCGCTCACCACCCGATGACAAGCCCGCTTCCCGGACAGGCGGTGGTGGGCAGCACGGCGAGACGGGGAATCGTGGGGGCGCGGCACAAGGTGCCGATGGCGGGGGTTTGAGTGGTGGATCGGGGCGGGCGGCAAGCCGTGGGGAGGAAGGGGGGGGGGGGTGTCATCCGCACTCGATCCTGCGGACGACATGCTCGGTGACCCTCACGGCGCCGACGATCCCGAAGGCGACTTTTCTTACGACGGCGCCGGTGCAAGTGATGAAAATGATTTGAACGATGGCGGTATAGACGACGGCGCCAGCGGCAAGTCGGATGGCAGCGAGAATGCCGCGCCCGGCCCTGAAAACGGCCACACGAGCGGGGGGCCCCGAACGAGGGCCTCCCCCGTGTCCGCAGTGGGCCTCATCCGTGGCGGAGCAAGCTAGAGGTCTAGGCACGCCAACGTTGCAGAAGCCAACGTCGAGGCCGTGCTGCCCGGCGGCAGGGACCTCAAGTGCCGTTTGGCCGAGTCGCTTTCCGACCGTGCGCGACGCTTTGAAGAGAAGCAGAAGACGAAGCTGCCAGCGGCGATTGAGTCGACGCTTACAAATAGGGTGGCCCTGGTGACCGCCGCCGTTGAGAAGCACCCGGAGAATGAGACGTTTCGTGATATGCTTCAGGTTCCAATGGAAGAGCCAGCCGGGCAATCCTCTTCTACTCTTTAGATGTGCAGCTTGCTCTCTCTTCACTCATTCTCTATGTATTCTCCTTTCTCTCGCTAAAGAACACACATCTTGACCAAGATCTGCTCTCGTCGCGGAAATGCACCCGCTACTGGCTCAAAGGCGGACTCGGGGGAGGGTCCCGGCACAGGCTGCTCAGGGAAGCCGTCACCCTCTTCGACGCACACATTGTGCAGCGCAATGCATGCCGTGATCCACCACATAGCGAAGGCGAACTGGCAGTCGGTGGCAATCCACAGGCGCATCTCCTTCAAGTTTCTCCATGGCCCTTTGAGGATGCCGATCACGTGCTCGGGCTTGACCCGCAGCCGCGCCAACTGGTAATTGAAGTTCCGATGATCGGGACAAATACATTCCGGTTCCTTGAATCGCCCAATCACAAATCGCGAATATAGCATGCCCTTGTCGCCCAACATGAACTGCCCTGCCGTGAAGAAGATATTCGGGCGGCGATGCCACTCGGCTGTGGACTACACGAAGGTGTTGGGCGCCGCCCGGGTGCAGCCGAGCACGACGTTCGTGATGTAGCAATCCAAGTCACAGGTGATGAGCACGTTGATGCTGTACCTCTGCTTGCGATCAAAGTACATCCACGGCTGCAGAGAGGTCTCGTAGGCGAGCGGAAAAGTTTTACCGTCCGTCGCCCCGATACACTAGTCAAGGCCGTACTTATCTGCAGCAAAGGTGAAGAGCGCAGCGCGCCGTTGCGCGTTAGGCCAGCGGATGCGCTGCGCGGCGGCTCTGGCATTCACCTTGACTACACGCCGCGTGGTTTTGATGACTGCCGCCACCGGCACGCCAAATAGATCCGCCATTGCGTCCACCGAGCACCTGTTGCCATACTGCCCCAGATAAAAGAGGGTGATGGCAAGCTGCAACTACACGCTCACCTGGGCTCCACATCAGGGGAGTATCAAAGAAGGCCAACTTGGGTGCGCAGGGGGGGGGGGGGGGGGGGGGGGGTGGGGGGGGGGGGGGGGGGGGGGAAAGGAGGCAGAGAGAGGTAAAGGCGGATGACGGGCCGAAGGCCGGCAGCGACCACCCCGACGCCCACGCCCGCGACAAGCGACACACACTTGCGCCGCACAGCAGTTGTTTGATGCTCAGAGGAGGGCGTGACACAGGCCGATGTCAGAGGGATAAGAAGCCGACGTTGCGCAGGTGCACGGGTCGAAGACAGCGCACCAGGCGCCAGCAACCGAAGAGACGACGACACACCTGCAGCTGTACCCGTAAACGCGACAATGAGGCCGAATCGCCTATCGCCTGCGAATGTGTGGGGGCCTCGGGGTCCAGGCACAAGCGATTCTAAGCGGCTTGCGTTGCCCATGGGACTCTCTTGCAACTTTCGGTATTTAAATGGACAACGCGATGACGCTGTAGAATCGCCTCTGGTGGCTAGAATCGCTTGCAACCGTGAAGAGCCTATTCGCTGGCCCGCTGCTGTATTATGGTCCGATGCCTCCCAGCTCCCATACCGAAAGAGCTCACTGATCTCTACACCGACTACCACCGTGGAGACGCGGCGGCGATGGCCAATACAGTGGCGTAATTTACTCAAGTGCTGCGTAGTGCGACACTTGCAATCGGCCTCTTCCCCGGGACTCAGTCGGAACACTTTTATTTGTGGTGTGTCTGCGTGGCTGGGGGCTGAGGAGAATGCGGGAAGATTCAAGGATACTGTTGACATGGTATTTGGCGAAGGGGAAGGTGAAGATGAAAATAGAGACCTCCTGCAACCGCGGCGTGGGTACCAAACGTGCGTAACTAGTGAGTCAAAAACCCACATTTCTCAGACCCTCAACTCGGCGGCGCGCACCTTCTGCATGTACCAAGTACCAGAAGGAGCTCCGATGGGCTTGTGGTAGTGGAAATAAGAATAATTGGGACCTTGTTGGCCGGCCTTTGCAGGCGGGAGGCGGTGGAATGCGGAGCAGCAATGGGTCGCATCGCGCTCGAGAAAGGCTGACTAAGTTCGGTCTTCTACGTACCTGTGCGCACTGGCGACTGGAGCAATGCGGTCTGATAGTGAATCGTGCAAGGACACGTTGATGTTCCCACCGCGGTCCTAAGCGCTACGCGGTGTGCGTCGGAGCTGTCCGAGCGTCATGAATGGGTCGCAAATGTGCGTCGAGGGCCTAAGGTGGCGTGAAATGGGTCTCCGAACCACGCCACCGACCCACATTTGACATGCAGAAGGTCTTTGTTTACTGATGGGTCACGAGAGTGTCTCAGCAACTCTCACGTATACAGTCATTATTCGGTATTCTCACACTGGGTGTTGTCACGCCCGTGACAACATCGGGTGAGAACAAGCTAGACTGAGTAATATCGATCGGGAAAATATCGACTGATGAAATTGTAATTACTGATCCGATTGATATCCTGACGACCGACGTTGTGCCGACACCCGACGTCGCCACCGACGCAGCACCGACCCCCCCGCCACTCCCCCCCACATCCACCACTACCTCTCCCCGTACCTCTCTTACTCCTCGTTTCGTGCTTTACTGTCACTCGGCTGTTGCACAATGTCTAATCCAAACCCTGTTTGGATGCAGAGCATCAATGCTGCCGCTGCCGTGGCGGCGAGGGCGATTACACGCGCGGCAACAGAAGCGGCTGCCAGCTGCCCCGACGCTGTGGTCGGTGCCCCCCGAGCGGCACCATTCGCCGTGCACCTTTTGGTTGATGCCGCGCCTGCACGAGGCGTGCCTACTCCGGTGGCGGCCCCTAGAGTGGGACCCATACCTGCGCGTGCTGGGTCTCGCAGTTCCCCAGGTGTCCCGGCGGCGTATCGGTCACCTGTCAGACCGGTGAATGCACGGGTGCGTCGTCAGATGATCCGCAAGCGGCGGCAGCCCTTGAATCTGGATTGTGGATCGTGGTCATCAACGCGCACGAAAAAGGTGGCACTTGCGCACGCATCCTGGAGAACCTGGCACCTGAGACCACGAGGGACGACCTACGTAAGAAGATGCAGCGCAAGCAATACTATCGGGAGGCCGCAGCAAAGCCGGGGGGGATTCTCATCCGGCACAGTCTGCGCGGCTGTAAACAACTCTAGCTGGTAAAGCGGCTCTACGTTTGGTTCTGCCTGTTGAAGGCGCGGGGGCGCAAGCAAATACCAGTCTCCTGCGCGCACGTGCGCCGCAAGGCCGAGGAGATTGCAACAGATTTGGGCATCAACGGTTTTCAGGGGTCTCTTTGGTGCGTACAGGGCTGGGCCTAAAGACATCAGCTGGTCAACATGCGTCTCCATGGGGCAGCGGGCTCTGTCGACATGGAAAAAACCCAAAAGTACATCTTCCACGTCTACCGGATAGATATTAAGCAGTCCTCAGGGTGCTTCCAGAAAAAGAGGCATTGGTCCGCGGCTCAGCCCACTGCACCCGCGTTCTCCAGTGTGGTATAAAAGTGGCTGCCCCACAAGCGGCTGGACTGCTTGCAGCTGTACACAGCGCGGAGGTTGTGGCAGACCGGCCTCTTGCCGCCGACGCGGAACTCCTCGGTCTACTACACGTACACGTCCTTATCAATCATGGCGTTGAGGTAGGCAGATATAATGTCTAAGCTGTGGACCTCCATGAGCCTCGCAGCGGAGAGGGAAGGAGCGGCGCGCACCGTCGCCTTTACCGGCCCGAGCGCCCAGACCTCGTCGAAATCGACGCCGCGCTTCCGTGTAGATCCCCGGACAGCAGTTCTCTCCTTGTTGCGCATGTCGCTACCGGCCGCGCCGCATTGAGGTTCAAACACCCAGGGGCTGCCGGTGAGTTTGGTGCCTTGAGGAGCGTCCGTTAGCTCCCAGGCCTTGTTCTCCCTTAGCGACCGCAGCTCATCCTGCGTGGACTCACGCCACAGGCGAGAGTCAGGCCGTGACATGGCCTCCATCACCGTGGCCTGTACGGTGTGCAGGGCCTCGCTCGGGAAGGACGCAAGAACTGCCTAGATGGCTGACACGGGATCATCTTCAAAGCAGATCTTTGGTCTCCGCAGCTGCTCCGGGTGGCACCAGCCCCCAAGCTTGGAGGAATTAGGGGCGCCACGTGTCGGTTCCGATGCTTCAGATTCCGGGACTTGCTCGACCGGCACAGACTCGCGTGGAGTTGACAGAGCGCTATCGGGTTGGCTCGGCGTGCTGTCAGGCGTCCGGGTGGTGGTGTTCGATTGGTCGTCTGTGTCGGTTGTCAAATCAGAGCCTCTGTCGTAAATCAGGACAGCCGACGGGGAACTATCCGTCCGACCCCAGTTCTTAGCAACTGGCCTCTGATGAAGGCTGAATCTTATCCCCACCGGAAAATATGAATATGGCTCGCCTCAGAAAAGTCTCGCGGGGTCGGCGGTTTTTTCCGTATCCGCTGGGGCGCTTCCGCTCTCCTACCGGTATATGCACCCAAGAAAATGTCTGCACGTGTTCTGGACACAATGATTTCTGAAATGGGAACAGCTCTGCGGGGGAAACCCACTGTCAGGGGTGACACGATCCCCCGGCATGAGCCGGGGACGGGTCGTGACCACTCACGTAATACCCGCCTAGGGGGGGTAGCGTGCGACACCTCCCCTTGGGCGGGTGTCCAGGGCGCCCGAGGGCCACACACGAAACGACCCCTCTAGAGGGGCGCGGGGTGATGAGCACCCGATCGGGCGCCCCTGGAGGGGTCTGCCACGGCCGAGTGAGACACGCGTCTTCCCGAATCCGGGCCCTCTGGAGGGACCGGGAAGCTTGTGGAAGCTTCCGCAATCCGAGCGTAAGCCGGTCCGAGATCTGATCTCGACCAGGTATAAAATCCCACCGGAATGCTATCCGGGAAATTCGAAAAATCTTGGTATAAGTCCCGAGGTCCTGATTTTGGGTAAATCCCGAGATCTAGGAAGTCTTAGTGACTTTCCTGCTTCGGCCCGAGACGGGCGGGGGTCCTCTTCCAGTGGAAGGGTCGTTGCGAATGCTGGGGAGGGGCCACCAGAGGCCCGGTCCTGAGACCGTGGCCCGTTGGGCACCGGTCCCCCAATGGTGGCGCCCTGGGGTCGGGATTGTGCACGTCCTGCGTCTTGTTTCTGAGGAATTATGAGTGTATCCTTTGGGGTCATCGTGCGTATTCGAATAAATCAACGTTGCGTTTGCGTTGCTTCCGTCGTTCTGGTGCGCTTCGCGCCCGTTGATCCCGGCGCTCGTATTGTTTTTCCTGTGTTTTGCTCCACATCCTGTGCTGGGCTTTCCGACGGGGCTATACCCCGTCGGCTTCGAGGGCAGGATCCACTACAAGCTCGGAATCGGACATTACAGTCAGAAAAACTTGTTGATTCCTAGAGTATTTGACCAGCCGGGAGCCCCGAGTGGACATCTGGATGTGCCCTTCCATCACACGAAGGTGCTTGGGGACAGCGAGGCGACTGCGTGCAGCTCAGGACGCTTCGCAAAGGAGCGGCACATGAGTTGCTAAAGGACCTCTCGCATGAGGAAACACAGAGGTCTGCTAAAAACAAGCGTTTGGGCATTGGCCGAGGGTAGAGCAGGGGGGAGGGAGGGGGAGAGGCGGGGGGAGAAAGCTTCAGGCCAAGGAAAGCTGTGGCGACGGAGGGAGGACGCGTGGGGGAGGAAGGGGGGCGGATGGGAAGGGAGGGGATGTGATTGTGGCGTGCAGGGACTATCAGCTGGCTGATAGAATGATGAGTAAGGCTGTGCATGTACGCAGGGAACTGGGACAGGGTTGTGTTGTGATGACTTGCAGGGCGGGAGATGGGGGGGTCGATGAATAATCCTAATAAACCCCGCTCCATACAACGTGACCACGAAACTAGATCTCTAGAGCCTCTCTGATGTGCCGACATCTCATCTTCGTCGACCTTGGCCGAGAAATCGGGCCGTACAGCCACTAAACGGCTCCGGGGTGCGTTGAGGGGACTCATTATCCGGATGCGTGCGGCGAACGCTGTCGGGAGCAACATGCTCCGCTCGGATATCACTTCAAGGGATCTGTTAACGCGGAATTGCACCGATTCGGTCTTGTCATCGTCGCAGCTCGATTCCAGGGAAAAGCACTTTTCTCGTCCGAAAGGGCGCCGTTTGAGACGCAAAAGGCGTCCTTGGAGAGCTGATGAGCTGAGGAGTCCAGTGGTGTGACTCATACCGGGCTGAGCTTCCGTGTTTGTTTCTTAAGGAAGCGTGAACTGCGCCATAGGCGATTCCGGAACATCCCCAGGAACCCGATCTCATATGTAAACTCTGTGGTTCTCCCTCACAACCCCGACTTGCTAAGAACTGGTGCAAGTGTCAACACTTGGTGACAGACGGATACTATTTCCATTTGTGACCACCGGGGTCTCGTCCGCCACAACGTCCCGCCGCCCTACAACTATGAGCGACGCGCACTTGTAGACGCGGTACGCGTGGCCCCCGGCCGCGTAGCCCATGCAGCGACCAAGCATGGTCCTGGGCTGCAGCTTCCTCTGCTGTCCCTTGGGCATGAGCGCGTATGCGAGGCACCCCAACCCTCGGAGACAAGCAACGTACGGCTTCTTTCCATGGAAGCGCTCGAAAGGGGGTGCCTTTCCGCCGCTCGTAGGCGCGCGGTTGGGGGTGTATACAACCACAATCAGCGCTTCGGCCCTCAGCTGCTCGTCAAGCTCGGCCTCCACCAATACGAATCGGACGCGCTCCATCAGTATCCGGTTAAGGCGCTCAGCTTTCCCGTTCTGCTGTGGGGTGTGCACCGCCGTCCTCTCGAGGCAAATCCCCTGACGGGTACGAGAACCCCGCATCAAAGCGGAGACCAGCTCCACAGCACGGTCACACCTCACGCGTTTCGCACGTGCACCGGCCTGGAGCTCCAACTGGTTCATCCAGGGCTGGACCGCCTTTCCGGCCTCGCTTTCAGTCTTGAGTGTGGAGGCCAGCGCCATCTCAGTCTCGTTTTCTAAATGGAGACAAAGTGGAGAGCCTTTCGCAGCGAGGTACAAGCAAGCTTGTGGCCGAGTCCTTGGTTTTTAACGGCGCAGCGTGCATCCACCCCACAATGCACGAGTGGAACAGTGCTCTCTCTGTATACGAGACGTCGGTGGTCCGCAATGGCGCCATGCCCTCGATAAGGTTACTGACGGTGCGGAGCTTGGAGGCACTGAGGTCGCAATAGCGCCGGTGCCAGAGGCGCGCCACCTCGCTGGACGCCTGTCCATAGGCCACGGTGGCCGTCGTCGTCTCCTTAAGCACCACCTCGTTCTGGTTACAGGGGTTGGGGGTCTCCGTCACCAACAATTGGGAGGATCAGTGCACCGCGCAGGTGTCCTCAACAAAATGGACCGCGCCCCCGTGCCGGGTCACTGCCCTCACAGACAGCACGTTATCCGCCAAGCTGGGCACGTATAGCACCTCCTTCAGGTAGAAAGGGACACCAGTCTGCGGGTTCAAAAGCGGCGACCCCTTGCCCATAGCATCGGCAGTCTGCCCGTTGGTGAGCGGCACAGTGCGCCCGTCCGTCGCGATGTAGTTGGATACATTGGAAGACTTGTTGGTCACGTGATGACTTGCTGCTGAATCAACTATCCATACGAGTTCCCCGCAGAGACGTGCCTCGGATTTGCTGGATGCCTCAGCTTGACCTGACATAGGCTGCCGCCTGTCCATTACAGCAGTTTTGAACGACACTGGACCAGAAGTGCCGTCGTCAGGGCCCCGAGCGCGACCGCCACCGGCTCCACCCCGCCGCCTTTTTTCTGCCGCCAGCTTGCGGCACTCGTGACGGCGGTGGCCCTGCTTCTTGCAGTACCAGCAGACGAGCCGCTATGCTCCCGGAGAGGCTGATGCTCGCTGGCCACTCCGGCCACAACTTCCAACGCGGTGATAAGCGCTGCACGCCACAGACGGCTCCCCGCCGCCCGTTGGGACGCCTCCTTCTGCTCCACCTGGACGGCTCGCAGTGCGGAGAGGAGCTGATCCCGCTGGAGGGACACCTCCGCCGCGAGCAGCACAGTCGTGACCGTCTTAACAGCCGGGGGCAGGCGGGCTAGCACGTGCAAAACCACCGTGTCCGCCCCAACCGGGTGAGCGGCACGGGTGAGCTCCGCTGGCAGAGTCTTGGATTGTTCAACGAATTTAATCAGCGCTTTGCCGTCGCCCATGCGCACGGTGGCAAGCTTTCGCGTCAGCTGGACCTTGCCCGCGCTCGTTTTGCTCTGGAAGACCTCCTCCAGCGCTTCACAGGCCTGGAGGGCCGTGCTGGCTTCCGACAAACTTATACGATGCTGGGCCTTGACGCCAAGGATGATCTCCGCCAGTAAGTTCTTGTCCTTTCGGTCGTACCTATCCAGCGCGGCCGCGTCTCTCTCCGGCGGGGGTGGCTCCTCTATCGGCTGTGACAGCTTCTTGGTCACTAGGTGGGCTATAAACAGTATAGCTTATGTATTGTAGTCTTTGTCCAGATTGGGCACTCGGCGGAACGAAGGACCGGTCCTTCACGTCGGCAATCAGCCCATCCATCTTGAAAAGGGCCGGAACCTCAAGGAAGCGTCCGACACGTGTGGCAGCGGCGGGAGCGCGGGGCTTCTTGTAGGCGGGAAGCACCGCGGGCGTGACGTTGACGCGCGGGCTGCGCTCATGACCACTTACGCAAACACGCGCACTTTATCCCTCGGGTTCCACTCCTCCTTCGCTCGGCGACGTCTTATACACTCGTGGTGCCCCCGGGTCCCATCCGGCCGTGTCGGTCGCGCCTTCTTGCGCTGCCTCTCAAGGGATGGCTCCTTCGGGCGCCACCCCACACGCAGGTGGAAAAGCGCTACACAGCGCTGTAAAGGTCACTCTCTCTTACAACATCGGGCCATGACACTACTATCAGGCCGTGACAGTCAAAGCCCGACTTACCCCAGCAATGCGGCTGACACGTGGTTGAATATCTCCCGCCACCTGTCATGCCAACAGAGGCCGCCACATCCGGGGGGCTGAGGTGCGGGCAGGCAAGAGAAGAATTGGTGACGGAGGAGATAGACCCTCCCACAGGTGTGCTGGGCCCCTCAATCACAACTGCCGTCGCTGTCGTCGATACGGCAGCGACAGACGTCTTGACACCGCGGCGTCGCCGCCGCTTCTCGGTGGACGCACAGTGGTCGCACGTGCGGTGGGGGATCCCTTCGGGGTCGGTGTACGGCCCACCCTTGCTTCGGCGGTATGAAAATGCGTCGGCTGCACCAACGGCTGTGGATGGGTTTCGACCGTCCTCTGTCCGCAACGAGGCAGACCGCCACTCCTCCTTCCCATCTGTCTTCTTGAGATATGGACGCTGGCACGGGGAAAAAAATGGCCAATACTTTACCGGAAAATGCTCGGCTCAGATGTGCAGAAGAAAGCACACTGTGGGAATTCAAAAGCAAAAGAGATGGTTTTCTTTGTCTCTGTTTACAGCCCAAGCCAACTGCGGTCTGGTCAGGCCTTTCCATACCATCAGCACCAGCTCGGCGCGAGGATCACGATGGCGCGCAAAAAAAAAGTCCTAGGTGACATATGATCTGGGACACGTACCTCGACGGCGTCGGAGGCATCGTGAGGCATTTCTCACCACACAGCACGGCCGGACACGATTCGCACTCCGCCAGATGGTTTTTCAACAGCACTGGAAGCCGGATCCTTGGTAGCAGGAGCGCGGAGGTGGAGGGGGGCGGACGGTCGCGCCACGAAGACGATGGGCACGAGCATGAGCAAGTTTTCGAAGGGCGCGCCGTCTTCACCGCTTCAGCCTTAGAATTCGCGGTGCAGGCAGCATTTTCCGCCTCCATAGTCCTCTACCGCTCTCTGGTAGATGCCCTGAGCTGCTCTTCCTTCGCCAGCTCTCCCTAGTTGCCGGTGCCTTTCCCCTTTTCGCTTCTTGACTTTGGCCGTCTCAGAGCCGTCAAACGTGTGTTCAGGTCGGCCGCACGTTTTCTATCCGCTCGCGCGAAACGTGCCTAAGCGTTCCTGAGAGATCTTTTCGAAAACATGCGACAGGTGCCCCGCGACGTACACCAGCTCCTGCTCTCATCCAGGCCCTGTCCCTTGGAAGACCGATGGTTGGGGGGAGCACTTCGAAACCTGCGACGACGTGGGGCTTTGTCAGAGTCGACCGTCGGTTTCCCAGAAGGGGCATCGGGAAGACAAGCGCCCAGGAGAACCGGGTTTTGGCGTCGCATCGGCTGCGCGGGACACCGGAAGTTCGAACGAAGATCTCCTCAATGGCGCCGTCAGTAATTCCTTGATGCTCTGCAGTCCGAAGGATAAGAGCACCACCGCCAAAGTATCCTCGGAAACTGGCCCATCGTGTTGCCAGTGATGGCCTGGACCGCCGACCGCGACAGCATCGACTGCTCAAGATACGACATCAGGGCAGACGATGCCGCATCCCCGCTGCTGTCGCGACCGTCTTGGACTCTTTCGCACATCATTCTGTCCTCTCACCCGCTCCCTGTCTTCTGCTTTTCGTCGCCGTCCTTGTTGTTCGAGGCGGTGGCACCGTCGCTCCCCACGTCCGGCTTGTTGCCGCTTCCACTGGCGGCTACCGCAACCGCCTGTGCCGCCCGTCGACGGACTCGCGTTCCACCGCGGAACGCCCGCCAGTCTTCGAACAGCTCTTCTCTTTCTGACGGCTTCGCCGCTTCCGTCCCCGTCACACAGTTGATGATGCGGCCGTAGTACGGTCCCGCAGCGAACCCGTCACCCGCCTCAAGCACGAGCCACACGTTGTTCCACTTGGGCGTCGCGCGCACTAAGCACAGCAACTGCCTCGCGGTGTGGAAGACCGACTGTATCAGAGCCAAGGACACGGTTTCGAACTCTCCCCGCTGTTTCGGAGACGGCTGTTATTCCTCCGTCGATGCCGGCGCCGTTTGTTCACCCGGGGATGAAGCGGCCCTCAAAGGTGTCTCGCAGCTCTCCTTGTCCCGCCCAGCCACCTTGGTCTTGAGGACAAACGGGGGGGTGCCAGAGGATGGCTTGTGAGACGCCGCAGTCGCTGGCGACGACCTGCGCCCAAACGAATTTGGCACAGACCATAAAGGCGCCGGTGCATCTTGAGCGTTGGAAGGGGGTGATGGAAGCGCAGGCGATCAGGCCATCAATGGAAACCCACAGTGGACCCGCTCCCCTGCCACCCCATCACATCGCGCTGCCCTCCCGCCGTCGTCATGCTCATGCGCTGCCTTCTCCAAGCGCCTGCCCTCCCGTCTTCCTGACCTGCCGTCCAAAGCGCACAGAATCAGCGAGCCCCGCTCCAGCGAGCATAGGACCAACGTACAGCCACGCAATACCATAGCGCAGTGAAACCAAAATACCCTCAGGACGCGCACGCGATGCGACTGCGGTTTTGCAGTGACCTGGAAAGCCCTCACGTGCGTAGCGCACCGCGCGTAGCGCCGCATCCTCGCGACAGTGCCGGTGCCCGTGCGCCGGAGCCGCCCCGCGCCCTCGCTGCCCCTCCACACACGCGCTCCGTGGGCTCCGTGGTAGCACCCTGAGCCGCATACGAGATCTTCCTAATGAGGCGCCGTAGCGAAAATGGGCTGCAAGAAGCGCAGCGCTGCGCACCCGTAGGTGGCCCCTTTGCGGCGCGGGGCGCGGGAAGAAACGCGATCGCCTCGGCTCTTCCCCAATGTATTCGCCCTGGAGGCCGAACACGCCCAGATCGGTTCAGAGATAGCCCCCCATTAGCGCATGAAGTAGACCACACCTCGAGGGTGCGGAGCACGTGCCGGCATGCGTCTGAGCGCGCTCCACACTGTGGTGGACACGGGGTGTCGCGTGACCCCTCCAGGCTCCCCATTGACCATCTGCGTGGGGTGCAGCCAATGTGTCTGGGCGCATCCAGCTCGACCCTAGAGACAGCGTCGGGGTTTGGGAATGTTGAGCAGTGCTCTCGACGCTGGGCCCGCCGCTGCCGACAGTCGTGTGCGGCCAAAGGCATGCTTGCGTTCCCGGCGTGCCGCTCGTCTGACCGAGTCGCGCCTTTCGCCCGCCACGTCCGCCGAAGCGCGACGCCCAACACACGAGACGGCCGTTCCTTGCCCGTCTCTCTTCTCCTGCCACTTCCCCCGGCCCCCTATTGTGCTTCCCACAAAAACTGGACCCTGATGCATCAGCATCCGATGCAAATTCGCTGTTTCATTGGCTCAGAGGGCGGTGCATGCCGATGAAGCGGATGAAGCGGATCCAGTTTTTGTGAGAAGCACCATACCCATTCTGGATCATGCCCATTGGCCTGCCTAGCCACATGGGGCCGACTTTGTTTCGGAGCACAGGCATTCGTGTTTGGCGTGGCAAGCGCAGTGGACGAGCCATCAGCTTTGGGGGAGGCGGACATGATCACCTGCTGTTCTCTTCCGTGCGGGTTCTCACCACGCGCGATGCGCTGACAAAAAGCCTAGCCAACACACCCATGCAGACAGAGGAGGGCAACGCGGGCACCATGTGCGGTACTGTGCCTACAAAAACGCGGTCATGGAAGCGCTGGTATCGTCCATCAAGGGTTGAGGTCGCTGAGCGGCGAGCCCGATGCACCCCACGTCGGGCAGACAGACGGAAGACGGCAGCAACAAATGCGCGGCCGTACGTGCCCACGACGATCGGGCCTTGGGAACACGCGCTTCTCACCGATTGGACGAGAACCGCCCTCCCCACGAGTCTGCCGCGCAACCGTCGGCCGCCGCGCCGGCCGAGGCGGCAGCGTCGCGTGCGCCCGCTGCGCACGCGCGCGTGGCGCCGCCGCGCGCCGGCCGCCGCCGCGCCCGCGGCGCCCCGCCCCGACGCGCACCCCCGCCGCGCGCGCGCGGCGGGCGCGCGCGGCGGCGGCGGCCGCCGCCCCACCGCCACTGGCGGGAGTGCCGCCGGGGGCGGACGCCGCCCCGCCCCCGCCCGCGCCGACGGCCGCCGCGGCGGCCCCGCCGCCGCCGCCGTGCGGCGACCGAGGCCCGTCGAGGGCGGCTTGCCGCGGCGCGCTGCAAGCGTC
>Ga0209093_1001273_pt1 | contig 14346 bp, 2 predicted proteins | sample SidtaG_4_FD_187450 | JGI IMG/M metagenome (GOLD analysis project Ga0209093, IMG submission 187450) | Marine algal microbial communities from Sidmouth, United Kingdom - Sidmouth_Male1 metaG (SPAdes) (version 2) | ecosystem: Host-associated > Algae > Red algae > Unclassified | place: Sidmouth...
CCTGGGCAGACGCCGCCCGAACCGCCCGCACCGTCATCGACCACCTGTCGGTGACGTCGGTCCTCCTCGCCGCCAACGTGCTCGTCTTTGGCGCCAACGTGGCGTCGCGCGGCGCGCTCCTCGCCGCCGGCGCCAAAATCAACGCGCCGATCCGGGCGGGCGCGCAGCTGTACCGCCTCGGCACGTCCATGTTCCTCCACGACGGGCTGTTGCACCTCGGCGCCAACTGCCTCAGCCTCTCCTCCCTCGGCCCGTCGGCGGAGCGGACGTTTGGGCGCCGCCGCACGGCGGTCGGGTACGCGGCGTCGGGGGTGGCGGCCGCCGCCGCGTCGGTGGCGTGGACGCCCTCCCCGGCGGTCGGCGCGTCGGGGGCGGTGTTTGGGCTGCTCGGCGGACTCATGGTGTACCTCGTCGTCAACCGGCGGTTCGTGCGCGGCGGCCGCGCGCTGCGCGCGCTCGCCATGGTCGCGGCCGTCAACTTGGCCTACGGCGCCATGCCGGGCGGGCGCGTCGACAATGCGGGGCACCTCGGCGGGATGGTGGCGGGCGCCGCGCTGGCGGTCGTGGGGGGGCCCCGGTATCGGCTCGTGCGGGGGCGCCTCGTCGACGTGCCGCTGGGGGTGGCCGCGTCGCGGTGGGTGCGCCGGCTGCTGTCGGGGAGGGGAAAGGGCGGGCGCCGCCGCCGCGGGCTGGGGTGGCGCCGCCCGCTCCGGGGGGGGGACTGGTGAGTCACCAGTGGTGACGCGCCTTGGCAGGGGAGACGCTCTCTGCGAAAAAACTAGGCAAGAAAAAAAAAAATAGAAACAAAGCGTTGGCCAACGAGACGCCGCGGTCGCCCTGCTGGCATTCCGACTCGATCCGATTGGTCGAGGTCGCTGAAGCGAAATTGCCCCATGTCCAATTTGACAGCCCCCAGCCCGACGTGCCACGGTTGAAGCACGCCCCGGCCGACAGCACGGTGGCAACGCGGCGCCCGACCACATCCGCTGGCTCGCCGGGTCCCGCAACCCCGCTCGCACGCCGCCGCCTACCCACACCGCACGGCCGACGGGTGGCGTGGCGTCGCGACTTGCGGCCAGTGTGACGGTCGTTGGCGACACCGCTTGAGGGCCCTGAGCGACTTGACTCGCGCTTCCTTCTGTCCGTTGTCTTTTCTTTTTCATCCTCCGTTGCTGTGGCCCCGCTCCCGGCGCTTTGACTCTCTGGTCGATCAAGCCGCTCGCCGTGCTGCTCCTGATCCCGTCAAGCTTGCCCGGACGCCTTCGGTCCCCTCTTTTCTTTTCCCTGCTTGCCCCCCGCGGCCATGGGGCGCGTCCGCACCAAGCGCCCGGTCGTCCTCCCGGCCTGGCTGACGTCGGCGACCGCGCCGATCGCGTCGGCCGCTGACGACGGGGCTCTCGAGGCGGCCCTGTCCGACTTTGGCCCGCCCTATGGTTTTGAGCGGTCCGAGGAGCGCTCCCTCTACTCATGGGTGGACGTGCTGAACCGGCTGGACGATGTGTTGGAGCGGTACGCCGCCGCCTCGCCGACGGTCGTTGCGACGCTGACGCGCCCGCTGCCACGCGAGGGCGGCGGCAGTGATCTTCCGTCACCGACCGCGCCTGCGGCGGGGGTGGCACCGTCACCGTCGCCGACCGAAGGGGGGACCCCGTCGGCAGCGGCAGCGGTGGCTACGGGCGCGGGCGGGTCCACCGCTGCCGCGACCGCCCCCGCGCTCGGCGGCGGCGCTGCAGCCGGTGCGGCGTCGGCGGCGGGTGCGGGCGCGCCCGGTGGTGCTCCCCCCGGCGCCTCCCCCCCCCCCGGCGCCGCGCGCCCCGCCGCCCGCCCCGTCCCGTCGGACCGGCTGGCGGATTTGGCGCTCTCTGCCTCCCTTGCGCTCGTCCGCCACGCCACGTACGACACGAAAAACGTGTACAATAGCGTCGAGCATCTCGCCGCCCTCCTCTCCCACGGCCGCCCGGCGGTGGTGGTGCTCGCGCTCGAGACGCTCAGCGCGATGCTGACGCGGTCGCCCAAGCTGCGGACGACGCGAGCGCACGCCAATGCAGATTTGGCGCACCGGCTGCTCGCGCTGGCGGTCGGGTGGGGCGGCAAGGAGGCGGCGCTCGGCCTGGCCGACTGCCTCCGCCGCTCCCCGCGGGCCATCCGGGGCTTGTCCCCAGACGGTGCCAAGATCCACTTGGACTACTGCGAGGAGGTAGCGCCACCCCCGTCGGGCGGGGTGGGGGGGGTCGGCAGCCCACGGGCGGGCCCGGCGCCACCGCCGGGCGGCGGCGGCGGTGCGGTGCCATTGGCGGCGGTCGGCGGCGGCGGGGCTGCAGCCTCTGCAGCCGCCGCCGCGGTCGCCATTGGCACGGGGGCGCCCCCCCCCCCCCCCCCCCCGAACCGGTCCAAGGACTGGACAACGCTCATTGTCGATGACGTGTCGGCTCTCCCTGCGGACGAGGCTGAGCTCGTCGGCGCCTATGCAGACGGCCTGCGCATGCAGCGTGGCTCCCGCTTCCAACTCCTCGCGCTCGTCCGCGTCGCGCGCGCCTTTCGTGGCGGCGTCGACGCCCGCCGCCGGGCAGCGCGGGTGCGGCTGCTCGCGCTCGCGACGCTCTCCCAGATGCACGTCGGGCCCGACACGCTCGCCGCGCCGTTTGCGGCCGAGCCGGAGCTCGTCGCGCAGATTGCGTTGATTGCGTGCGCGCCCGACGGGGGCGCCACCGCCGCCGCCGGGGCGGCGGCGGCAACCGACGCGGACGCTGTTGCCATGACCGTTGATGCGGGGGCGGCGCCGGCGGCACCGCCGGTGGCCGGCCGGGGGGGGGGCGTCCGGTCGGTGGCGCCGCCGGCGAGCGTGGCGTCGACCCGTCCGCCCGTCCGCCGGCGTCGTGGCGGGTCGGGGGCGCTCGGTGGGGCTGCTGCGGCAGCGTCGATGCGCATGTCACGGGAGTCGATGGGCGCAGGCGCGGCCACGGGGGCGGCCGCGGCCGCGGCTCTGGCGGCGGCGAGGAATTCGGCCGATACCCCAGGCAACGCCGACGTGATTGCGGCCATTGAGGCGGACCTGCGTGGGGAGGTGGTCGACCTCGTCGACGTTGCCGACGGGTCCGACACGGCCGCCGACGACGGGCCTGACGACGGCGGCGGCGCTGGTGGTGGTGACGATGGCGACGGCGGGCGTGAGGAGGATGGCCAAAACGAGGGCCTCGACGACCTCCCCCGCAGCCTCCGCATTGCCGCCCTCCGCTGCCTCACGGCCATCCTCCCAGACCGGTCGCGGATGTCGCAGGTCCAAGCCGCCGCCGGCGTCAGCTCCCACCATGGGAGCCTGCCGACGCTCCTCCGTTCTGAAGTCGCTGCGTTGGTCGGCGCGGCCGTGAATCCGCCCGTGCCCCCGCTGCCGCCCTTTTCGCCGCCCCCGCCCGTTGCTGCTGCTGGGCGGGAGCGGGAGGGGGGGCCTCCGGGCACGGGGCCGGCCACGGTGGCGGGGGTGAGGGACGGCCTCGCGCGCGTGTGGAATGCGCGCGCGCGGGAGGCGGCGGCGATTCTGGGCGCGGGCCTCGACCTTCCCCCGGCAGAGGGGGAGGAGGGCGCGCCGGCGGGGGCGGGCGGTGACGCCATGGACGTGGACGGGGGGGCGGCGGCGGCCGACACGTCGACCGCTGCCGCGGCTGCGAGTGAAGCAGCCACGGCCGCGTCGGCCGCGACCAGGGCGGCGGGCGCAGCAGACGCGGCGGCGGCGGCGGCAGCGGGCGCGGCGGTCGCGGCGGCGGACGCGGCGGCGGCAGTCGCCAACGCTGCACCTGCCGCCGCCGCGGACACCGCGGCCACCGAGTCGCCCACCGCCGCCGACACGGCGGCGGCGGCGGCCGTGGCTGCCGCTGACGCTGCCGCTGCGGTGGCCGTCCTCGCTTCCGACGCCACGGAAGTGGAGCTTCTGCCCCGCTCGTCGGTCGCCGAAGCCGCCCTCTCCCTCGTCCACTGCCTGGCCTGCTGCCAGGTGGCGCCGCACCTGGTCCCGGCCGGTGTCGTGCAGGCGCTGCTGCCGCTGGTCGGCGACCGTGACCCGGCGCATGGCCGTATCGTTGCGCTTGCCGTGCGCACGCTCGAGGCGCTTGTCGAGAGCACATCACCGTCGGCCGGGGGGGCCGTGTTCCGCGACGCAGGGGGGGTGACGGCCGTGGCCGACCGGGTGGTGGTGGAGGTGTACCACCGGCGGGCGCTGCTGTTTGGGCGGGCGCCGCTAGAGAAGGGCGCCGGGGTGACCAGTGGAGAGAACAGCGCGGCTGTCTCTGCGCCACCTTCGTCGGTAGAGGCGGACGCCGACGCGGTGGCACCTGTTGCGTCCGCGTCCGCGGCCGCCGACGCCGGAAACGACGCCGACGCTGGCATTGACGCGTGGGCTGACTCGGAAGAGGCCGACGAGCGGGTGGAGGTGGCGGCGCTCTCTCTGCGCGGCGAGTCCCGTCCGCTCTACGCCCGCCTCGCCGCCGCATGCATGACCGCCGAGGAGGCCGTGCGGTACCCCGCGCCGTCCTCCTCGGCCGCCTCGCGGGGCCTCTTGCCCCACTCCCAGTGGGGCCTCCTCCGCGCGCTCCTGCGCCTTATGTCGATGGCGCCCGCGGCAGGGGGCTCCCACGCGCGGGAGTTGGCGGAAGGCACCCTCCCTCGCGCTCTGCGGCGGCTGCTGGCGCGCCCCTTTTACTTTGGCGGCAGCCTCTTTGCGGCGGCGGCGGCGACGATGGGGGACATTGCACACGCCGAGCCGACGGCCACGCAGCTGCTCGTCGACGCGGGCGTGTCTGCGGCGCTGCTGCGCTCCGTGACTCTCGGCCTACCTCCTTCGGGGGAGGCCGTCCGATGTGTACCGTCGGCGCTCGCTGCCATCTGCCTGTGCCCGGCGGCGCTCGGCGACGTGTGGCGCGCGCAGCCGCTCCTGCCGTACATGAAGCGGCTTGCGAGCCCATTTTACGGTCGCGCCATGCACGGTGACGCGCCAATGAGCATTGGCGGCACGCTCGACGAGCTCGTCCGCCACGTCCCTTCGTTGCGCGCCGACGGGACGGCGGCGCAGGTGGCGTTTTTGGAGACCGCCACGAGCTTTGTGGTCGCCTCGCAGTCGTGGTTGTTTGTGGCCCCTCGGGCGGGGGAAACGGCATCCTCAGAGGCGGCGACGCCCGAAGCGTCTGCGGCGACGGCAGCGCCGTCTGCCCCGTCACACGCGGCGAACGGTGGTGCCGACAGGGCCGACGGGGGGGACCCAGCGGCTGCCGCCGAAGCGGCTGACCGGCGGGAGCGGGCACGGGTTGAGCGTCACGCATTTTCCCGTGCCGACGCTACCCTGTCGGCATCGGTCGTGGAGACGACGCCGACGCTCGGGACGTTGCTGCCAACGGCGACGGCCGCCACCGACGCTGACGTCGACGCCACGGCCGCGTCGCCTATGGACACGAGTGGTGGCGGGGCGGACGTGACCCCGTCGCGTCCAACGTCCCCCGAACCTTTTTCGCCCCACAAAACGCTCGGCGCGGCGGCCTCCCCCCTTGTTGCCGAACTCGTCGCCCTAGACAAGATGCGGTTGACAGCCGCCAACCTCGCGGCCCGCCTCGCGGGCCTCACCCCGTCGTCGGCGGACGCTCGGACCGGCCTCATGACCGCTAGCACCGTGGAGCGGCTGATCTCCCTCCGCCGAGCGCCGGCGTTGGCTGTTGTCACCCCCGCCCCGCTGGGCGCACCCGCCGCCCTTCGGCTGTCGTCGGCGCCGACGGCGAACGCCGTAACGGGGTCGATCACCCACGCGTTGCGCTCAATGGTGGCTGCGAGCAGCCCGCAGGCGGTGATGCGGGTGGTGCTCCGCGGCGTTTTCGACGCGCTGCGGGAGGACGTGGTGGATTTGCTCGAGGCGATTGGCCGCCTCGACGGGCGGGGGTTTGGGGGAGAAGTCGGGCTGCTATTTGGTGCGTCGGGCGCACACTCGCCGCCGCTGCTGTTTGACTCGGCGGCCGTGCTGGTGTTGCCAGAGGAGGCGGGCGGGGGGGACGGTGCGGCCGCACCAGGGGGTGCGGGCTCTGCGGCTGCCGCGCCTGCTGCGCAGGGGGCGGCACCGTCGCCGCCGTCGCCGCCTGCTGCGCCCGCTGCCACGTCATCGCCGCCTCCCCCTGAGTCTACCCCGCTGCGCAAGACGACGGCAGCTGCGGCAGCGGCGACGGCAGACGGCACGCCCAAGAAGAGCCCCAAGGCACCGCCCCAAAAGCCCCTTCCCCCGCCCCTCAGCCACGCTGACGCGCTGCGGGTGCTCTCTGCTGCCGCCCGGCGGTTGCGCGTCTGCATGACCGTCCTGACGGGCTTGTTTAATCTCTCACGCGGTCCGTCTCCGGTCGTTGACGCGTGGGAGGCAGCGTCTGGCTCGGCCATCGTGGCGCTTGTCGGCGCCGCCGACCGGGCGGTGCGTACGCTGCTCGCCCGCTCCTATACGGGGCTGGCGGTGGCGACGGCCGACGATGGAGACCTCCACTCTGCGCACGTGTCGGTCGCCACGGACGGCGGGGCCGGCACGATGGACGCCGCCGCGGGGCGGCTGGTCGCGACCAAGGTGGCTGAAGCGGCGGGGCTGTCGCCGGCCGACACGGCGGACGTGCTCTCGGCGGTGCTCTCCACCAGGGTGCCCGCAGTCGAGGCCGGTGGCGGCCGCGCAGAGTTGGCAGGCGCCTCGTGGTCGCTGGCCACGCTGGTAATTGTCAACGAACGCTTTTTTGGGTGTCTCTTTGCCCACATGGTTTCAGGCGGCCGGCACACGACGCCGGGCCGATCGTCGGCGCGGTCGCGGGCAACGGGCGCTTCCATCGGCCGCGTGCTGACGCTCCACGTCGCCGCCGCCGAGCCGCTGTGGGCGGCGGCGGTGGCGACCGCAGGCGGCGGCTCCGTGGCGGCCGCGTGCGACTACCTGCGGGGTGTCGCGGGGTTGATCCGCGAGTGCATTTACGATTCGTCGCGCCGATTGACGCACGCGGCGGTCCTGCAAGCGTTTCTGGCCGCGGGCGGGGCGTCGCTCCTCCGCCGCGTCGCGCGCATCGGCACTCTCCTGACCGTGGCTGCTGGGGAGGCCCCGCCGCTGCCGGTCCAGGAGGAGGGCGCAGGGGTGGCGGCAGCGGCAGCACCCTCACCGCCACCGTCCCAGGCGACTATCTTGCCGCCGCTGTCGCCGTTTGCGGTAGCGTACGTGGCCGCTACCAAGGCCGTGGTCGCAAAGGGGCAGGCCACCCGGTCGGTAACGGCAGCGGTTACCGACGCCGGGCTCGGCGCGCCGGCTTCTGTCGCTGCTGCCGTCGCCGCCGCGGGCGGGGCGAGGATGGAGGTGTCACCCGCCGCGTCCGCCAGCGACGGCGCCAAGGCGACGGCACTCCCCACCTTGTCGTACACCGACATGGCGGCCATGGACGTGGCGGTCGCGGCCACCGCTGCCGCCGTCTCCGACCGCTCTCGCCGGTACGTGGTGCAAGCGGCGGCGATGGACGCCCTCTCGGCGGTCGTGGCACTCGCGTCCGCCCTCGCCGTTTGCGATGAGCTCCCCGCGGGCTCGGTGACCCCAGGTGCTCCCGGGTCGTCTGCAACCGTGTGGCTGCCTGACGAGTTGCACCGCACCGCCCAAACGGTGGCGATGCAGCTGCTCGGAGAAGTGCTCAGCTCGCCGCCCCACCTGCTCGTCGACGCGACGCGGCCGGCACTGCTGCCGGCACTGACGTCGTCCCTTGAGGCCATCTCCAAGAGCGCTGCGGCAGACGCGGCGTCGGCGCGAGAGTCGGAGAGCCGCATCCTGGCCGACGCGGCGGCCAATGCGCGGGGTGGGTCCGCAATAGGCACTCCTGGTGGAGCAGGTGCCGCCGCTCGTGGCGCGAGCGCTACCGCCGGCCGCCTTCGAGGTCGGAGCCAGGAGGCTTTTCTCCAGCGCATGATGTTGGAGACCGGCTTCCTCCGCCCGCCGGCGTTGCCGCCCGTCGCAGGGGCAGCGGGCACGGCGGCCGGTGCTGCAGCGGCGGGTGCAGGGGCGCGTGCAACGGCGCCGGCTCCACCCCCACCACCGCCCTTTGTGCCCGACGCGACCAGCCTCAGCAGCCTCGTGTACATGGGCTTCTCTTCAGCACACGCGACGGCAGCGCTGCGCCACGCATCGGGCTCACGGGGGGGGATTGAGGTCGCCCTCGACTGGCTAATCACCCATCCAGAGCCAGAAGGCGACGCCGACGCACCAGAGGGGGGAGACGCCGGCGGTGCAAGCAATGCCGACGCTGCCTCAGTGTCGGGTGCGGCGACCGACGGGAACGCGCCCTCGGCGGCGCCGTCGGCGCCACCAGCGCCGTCGGCTGCGGGGGCAGCAGCTGGTGGCGGCGATTCGCCGGCATCCGCACCCGCGCCGGCGGCCTCCCCACCAGCGGGGCCACCGCCATCTGCGGATGGGAGCGCGGCAGCTGCTCCCACGGGGGCCGCGCCAGCGGAGGCGAACGACACAGAGGCGGCCAGCGAGGCGGTGGCAATGCTTTCGTCTGTCGCTCTAGCATCCGGTTCCGCGATGGAGACTGGGGCGGAGGCGCCATCTACTGCGAACGCGCCGCCCAGTACGGATGCCTCGGCTGACGGCATTGCGCCCGTGCTGCGGCCTGCGGCAGCGACGCGCGGGGCCGGCGCGCCGGCAGCGTCGACGGGCGACGACGCCGAGCCTGACCCCACCCCCGCGGGCGCTGCGTCCGACGGCCCGTCGGCAGGCGCCGCCAAGACTGGCAAGGGCAAGGGCAAGAAACCCGACAACGACACCGACGATCAGGTGGTCGAGCCCCCCCCCCACAACCTGGACGTCACATGCAGCGCGGCGCTCAAAGAGGCAATCACCACCGAAACGGGCCAGCTGCGGACGGCGCTCAACCGGCGGGCAGAGGGAGGGGCGCAGCTTTCGCGGTCGCGCTACGACGCCCTGCTGGCGGCGTGTGTGTCGGTGGCGGGCGGGACGCTCGTCGCTGTGGGGGGAGGTGGCGGCGCTGCGCCTGGCAGTGCCACTGCGTCGCGGCCGGCGACCCCTGGTACGGGCCCGACGCTGGCGTCGGCGGCGTCTGTGCGTCCGTCTCTGTCTGGCGGTGGTGGCGGTAGCGGTAGCAGCGGTGCTGGCAGCGGCGGCGGGAACGACAGCCGTAGAGGCAGCGGTAGCGGTAGCGGCGGTGGTAGCGGCGGCGGTAGCGGCGGTGGTAGCGGCGGTGGTAGCGTCACTGGGAGCGGCAGTTGTAGCGGCAGTGGCAGCGGCAGCGGCATTGAAAACGGTGCGCCCGCGACGCCAGCGACACCTGCCTCAGGCGCGCTCTCGCGCCAAAGCAGTGGCCGCTCGGCGCCAGAATCGGACAGCGGCGCTGCGCCTCTCCCCGACCGGCCGTCAGGCCGTTCGCATGCATCATCAACGCTCGGCTTCCGCGGCCGCCGCATGATGGTGTCCGTGCCCAGCCCACTGGGTAGCGCAGCTGGTGTCACCGCCGTGGCAATGGCGACTGGCACCGGTACTGCTGGCGGGTCGGCTGCCTCGTCGGCCGACAAGCGGTTGCCCCTGTCATCGGATGTCGCCGCTGCCTATCGCGCCCATTTCCTCTCCCGCCTGCAGCCGGTTGTGCAACTGGCACTCGATGGTGGCGGCGCAGCGGGTGCCGCCGCCGACGCCCCATTCATCGCTGTGGAACTGCTGCTGGTGCTCGGCCGCAACGACGCGCTGTCTCGGAGCGCGATGCGGCGTCACGCGGACCGGGTCGTCACCGCCCTTCGATCGTGGCTGGCTGTCCCCGCCGCGCCTGAGGGAGAGGGGGAGGACGAGGCGGCCGCCGCCGCGCTGGCCGCCACCGCCCACACCACGTCGGTATGGGCACATTATGGTGCCGCCAACGTGCGGGGGGCGCTCGCGGAGCGGGGTGCCGCCGCCGCCGCGGCTGACTACCTGAAGGCGCTGGCTGCGGCGCCGCTTCCGCCTCCGCCACTGCCGCCGCCGCGCACGCGGCGGCGGTCGTCGATGGGCAGCGATGCCTTGGCAGCTGCCGCCGCAGCCGCCGCCGCCGCCTCGGACGCCGACGCACTCGGCGCCCTCCGCCGGGCCGTCGCCCGCAAGGCCGAGTACGCCCGTGCGACCGTGTGCTTGTTGTTGTTGGACGCGCTTGTACGCAACGCCAAGGCCGACCATACGTCGGCGGGGGATGCGGCCATGAAGGCAGTGAAGGCGCTGTTGCCCCCAGCTCCTGCAGCGCCGGCGCCTGCAGCCGCGGCCTCCTCGGGGGGTGACAGTGGCGCGGAAGGGGGGGGCAGCAGCGGGGAAAAGCGGAAACGGAAACGCCGTCGCGGCAATGGCACTTTCGTCGTGGCGCCGCCGCCGCCGTCGGCGTCAGCGTCGGCGTCGGGTCGAGGAGGCGGCGCCGCGGTCGCACCAGCGGCAGCGGCGGCGCAGGACGCAGATGGGGACGCGGCGATGGGATTGTCATCCATGGGTGGTGGTGACAGTGGGCAAGGGCCCGAACGCCGACCTACTAGCGGTGGGGCAGAGGCGGGCTCTGGCAACCGTAGTGGCAGCGGGTTAACAGGGGCCAAGGAGCTGGGTGCTGCGTTGGCGGCCGCAAGCGGTAGCGGATCCAAGGCGGCGAGCGGTAGTGGTGCCAAGGCGGCAAGCGGTAGTGGCGCCAAGGCGACGACCTCTCCCGCCGAGGAGGTGGCTGCGCTTGAAGCGGCGGACACGGCGGCAATTGCTAAACTTCGCCGCTCCCTTTCTTCCGCCCAGGAGCGCAAGGCTGCGGCCGTCCGGCGGGCGGTGGCGGAGACCACCCCCTACGCTCCGCCGCTCTCGGTACTTGCTAAGGTGCCGTCCGCAGCCGTGGCATCCATCTCGCTGTCGGAACTGCTGCAAACGGCCGTGTCCTTGCTACCGCGGTGGGCGGCCGAGCCTGCCGCCTCGGACGTACTGCTGGCGCTGTTGCAGCTGATCATGTCGCTGACCGAGGACGAGGATCTGGCCAAGCGCTTTTTGGCCGCTGATGGGGTGGCCACGCTCCTCAGCTTGCCCGCTCTTGGCTGGCCTGCCGCGGGAGGCACCGTCGGTGTGGCCGGAGGTGGCGGCAGCCAGCCCCCCCGTGCTGTGGTCCGTTCCATCCTCAGGCACGTGGCAGAGGACAAGGCGACGCTCGAGGAGGCCATGTCGACGGACATCCGCTCGCTCATTGCATCCAACCGTCGGTCTTCGAGCAGCTACGCATTCAACATGCGGGCGCTGTTGTCCCAGGCAGCACCGCTCGCGGCGCGGCACATGGGTGCCTTCACTGCGGCGGTTGCCCTGGCGTGCCGCCTCCGCCCGCCGCCCCACCGTGACGGCACCGCGCCGGCGGTCGAGGCGGTTGTGGACCTCCCGTTGACGCCCGGGCAGCTGGCCGACCAGCGCCGGGCGCGGCCCAACGTGACGCGGGTCGTCGACGAGCTCGTACGGGCGCTCGGGCCGCCGCCGCCGGGGGCAGAGCGGGGGATGGGGAAGCACGGGGCGGGCGTGGTGTCTCCAATTTCGCCCACCCGGCGGGGAGGCAAGGCCAAGGCCGCTTCCAAAGTCGCCAAACACGGCGGGGGCGCGGGCGGCGGTGTGCAACCGGACGGTGCCCTGCCACTGGCCTTGGCCAGCGAGTCGGGGGTGGCGGCGCTCGTGGTCCGACCGGTCGGCGTGCGGGGCCTACCCGCTTTTGCCCTGCGAATGCTGACCGAGCTCGTAGACCTGTCACCCACGTACGGGTCGGCGGTGTCGGTGGCTCGGTCACCCGTACCGCCGCCGGCCGCCCCGGCGGCTTGCGGCAAGTCGAGCACTCGTGCCTTGGTCGCCCCGCCGCCGCCGCCGCCGCCGCCGCCTCCCATGCCACCGGCAGAGGATGTGGCGATGGAGGACGAGATTCAGCCGGTGGGTCGGTCCAAGCCGGCGCCTCCCGCCGCTGCGTCCGCAGCAGCAGCGACGACTCCCGCCGACGCCCGGCCGAGCGCCCTCGCCTATGTCCTCGCGGAGCTCCTCCCCGTCCCGGCTGCGGCGGATAAGGCGTCAACGCCGCTCGGGCGGCTGGAGCGGGCAGCTGCGGAGGAGACGGCGCGGGCCGCGCGGGACCTCTTCTCGGCCCTCTGCGTGCGGGCAGCGGCAATGCCCGCTGTCCGGCGGGTGGCAGACAAAGAAGATGCCAAGGCCGCCGGGGCCAAGGGCCGCGGCAAGGCGGATGGCAGCAAGGCCGCCACTGCTGAGAAAGTCATCGCGGACGTTGCTGCAGCCATTGCTGCCGATGCCCCCTCTCCGACCGATGGTCCTGCTGATGGTGGTGGCGGCGGTAGCGGCGGCAGCGGCGGCGCTGTCATTGACGAGCGCACGGCGCCGTTTTTGGCGTTGGCGGCTGCCGCCGAAGCCGAAGCCGCTCGCCGCCCCGCCCCCCGCGTCGGTGCTGTCCACGCGCTCGCCACGTGCGTGCCACCGGCGTCCGGCGCTGTCGCCGGCGTCAATGCGGGCGCCCCTGCCTTCCGCACTGTGCTGAGGGGGCTCCTCGATGCGGGGGTGGCCAACGCCCTCGCCCACTGCCTGGACCGGATGGACGTGGCCGCGTCTGGCAACGCAGAGTGCGTCAACGCGGTGCTGCGTGCGATTGAGGCGCTCGGCCAAGCGGCGAGTGTAGCGGCTGCGGGCGCCGCCGGGGGGGCAGCGGGCCACGGTCAGGGGCACCTCCACCACCACCATCACCACGTCATCCACGCGCATCCCGGGCATCCGATGGCGACCGTCGGGGGCTTTCCCATCAATGTGATGGGCGGCGGCGATGGCGCGGGCGGCTTTGACGACATGCAGATGGGCCTGGAGGGCGTCTCCCGCGCGCTCGACGGGATGCTCGCCCGTATGGGCGGCGGCACCGTCCCGGTCGGCGGCGCCGGTGGCGACCCGGAGGATGGCCTGGGTGTGGAGGCGGCTGACGTCAACTCGATGGTCGCCATGCTGGCCGCCCAGGCGGGGGAGGACGACGTTGGCGAGGAGAGTGCGGACGATGGGGCCGACGAGGGGGTGGACGAGGAGGATGACGAGGAGCTGTCGGGCGATGAGGAGGGGGACGGCGGGCTGGACGGCGGGGGGGGGTTGGATGAGGAAATCCCGGAGGAGGAGGCCTGAGGGACGTCGAGGGCGTGTGCCTCACGGTTGGCTGGGGCTCGCCGAGTGCCACTTTCTCTTCAGGCTGCGTGCTCGTGTGTTTCCTACCATGGTTGCATGGTGTTGTTTCTTTTCTCTTCGATGTTTTTGGTGAGAACTTTGTCGTTTCTTATTCTGTTCTTTTTCAACTGTTGTTGCCCTTTCCACCTACTTTCGGGTTCCGTAGGACCACCTGTTCTCGCCTTGCCTTGAGCGACCGGACCTTGCGTTTATCTTCCATCTCCTTAACAGAACAAGACCAAATCGCAGCCACGATGCCACCCCGCCCCACACCAGTCCCCATTGGTCCTTGGCACCCGGCATATGGGTGCCCCACCCATCGCCATGGCCGACAACGACAACATTCATCGTTCTGGCGTAAGCGGCCGGTTGAAGCCGCCTGGTCGGTTCATGTACTGCCGATGTTTGCGCAACCGCCGCACCTTCGCACCACTCACGTCCGTCCCCTCCACGTGCTTGCCCTGTGTGTACAGCAGGAGAGGTTCAGTGAAGCCGGGGAAAAAGCAACACGGACATCCAGAAACGGCCAAAGCGACACGGGTGGCAGAGACCAAACGACATGCGAGCGTCAGTATCGGCATGTGCATGGCGGGACCCGTGGCAGGACCCACAACTCTGGTAGACTCGGTCCCCAGCAACACCCGTGTCCATGGCGGCGGGAGAGACGCGGATGGCCATGTCGCGACGGGCTGTCCAACCAAACAAGAGCGGAACAGGCGGGAGGCGAGAGCACCCAGGCGGTGAGAACACGTGCATAGGAGAAAAATAAGACAAGGAGTGGAACCTGCACAAGCACCATCACCACGCGACTCTACACGGTGATCAACCGCCACCACAACCGACGCGCCAACCAAGACACACGCTCACGCAGCAGAGGCGGAAGCACACCACGTACCTGCGTCGATTCAAAGCCCGTGGGCAGGCCCATGGCCGCCATCATGGCCGCCTCTGCCGCCGCTGCATCCTCCTCTTCCGGCGGCGGCGGCGGCGGCGGCGGCGGGGGAGGCGGCGGAGGTGGCGGCGGCGGAGGCGGCGGCGCCGTTGACGGAGACCAAGGCACCGCCGCCGCCTCTGACGATGGCGGCGGCGGAGGGGGAGGGGGAGGGGGAGGGGGAGGGGGGGGCGGCGGCGGCGGC
>Ga0209093_1001274_pt1 | contig 14336 bp, 24 predicted proteins | sample SidtaG_4_FD_187450 | JGI IMG/M metagenome (GOLD analysis project Ga0209093, IMG submission 187450) | Marine algal microbial communities from Sidmouth, United Kingdom - Sidmouth_Male1 metaG (SPAdes) (version 2) | ecosystem: Host-associated > Algae > Red algae > Unclassified | place: Sidmouth...
GGGGGGGGGGGGGGGGGGGGGGCCGGCGGGAGGGGACAAGACCGACGTGATCGACGCGAGCGTTTTGTCGATCGCGTCGGGGCGGGGGGGCAAGGCACCGTCGGCGGCGGCCGCGTCGACGGCGGCGATTGTCCCGTCGACGGCCTACCGCACGCGCCTGCGGGAAGAGTTTGTCACGCTTCCCCCCGACGGCAGCGGCGGCAGCGGCGGCAGCGACGGCGGCGATGGGGGCGACGGCCGGCTGCGCCGCTGCCACACATATGCGGGGGGCGACTCCCCCCACCACCCCCCCCCCGGCGGCACCTATACCGCCGCCGCGGCACATTTGTGGTGACGACTGCCGCCCGCAGCCTCAACGTCTCGTCGTTTGCCTGGGAACTGCCACCACCGCCGCGGACTGCCGCTGCCGCCCCCGCCACCGCCGCCGGCACGTGCACCGCAAAGACGGCGTGGGAGCGCGTCGACCGCCCGTTGCGCCCCGTCGCTGCCGTGACCCGGCGGCGGGCGGCGGCGGCGAGCAGCGCCACCGCCGCCGCTGCCGACGGGGCCGACCGCCGGGCGGTGGTTAGGGTTAGGGGTAGGGTTAGGGCGCGCGAGGACGACAACCGCGCCGGCGGTGAGCAGGTGCTCGAGGAGGTGCGTCAGCTTGGAGATGCGAAGCGGCACGTGGCCGCCACCGCCCCCGCGGCCGCCCTCAGCCCCACCACCCCTCCCTTCGCCGCCGCCGCCGCTGCTGCCCCCACCCGACGCCGCAAAGCGGCCGCGGAGGTCGGCGAGCACCCCGCGGAGGGCGGCTAGCGACACGTTGATGCCGCCGCCGCCGCCGCAGTCTGCCGCCGCCGCCCCCGCCACCGCGGCCGGCACGTGCACCGCAAAGATGGCGTGGGAGCGCGACGACCGCCCGTTGCGCCCCGTCGCTGCCGTGACCCGGCGGCGGGCGGCGGCGGCGAGCAGCGCCACCGCCGCCGCTGCCGACGGGGCCGACCGCCGGGCGGTGGCGGGGATGCTGCCGAGGCCAATGCCGAGCGGCGGTCGCCCGGCCGTGGGGGGGGCGGGCGTCGGCGCCGCAGGCGCCGCCGCCGCCGCGCCGTCGCCATCCCCGTCGCTGCCGCCGTCGGCGCCGTCGTCGGCAGTGGCGGCCGACAGCGCCCCCCCCCCCCCCCGAGCAAATCGTAGACCTGCTCCCCATACACCTCCACGGCAGCGACCCACACGGCCGGCGACGCCATGGGGCTCCTCCCGCGCACCCTGCGGGTGTTGTTTGAGGCGCTGGCGGGGGAGCCCGACCGGCGGGCGGCTGTGTGGGTCGCTGCCGTAGAGGTGTATGGGGAGCAGGTCTACGATTTTCTCGGGGGGGGGTGGCGGGCGTCGCCGCCGCAGGCGCCGCCGCCGCCGCGCGACCGCCATCCCCGCCGCTACCGCCGTCGGCAGCAAGGCCGGGCGCTTCTTCCCCAAGAATTAGCTGCCGGATGAGGAGAATGTCGGCCGACTTTTCACCAACAAGCCCCTACGGGTGCCCGTCATCGTCGCCGCCATGCTTCTGATCGCCACGAAGGAGGAGCGCTACGCCGACATCCTGGCCTCGCTTGCCTTCACAGGGCGTGCCAGCATGCGCAAGAACGCGGGGTGTTGGACATATCTCTGGCTGTGGGTTTGCGATGAGCGCGAACCTTTGCCGGCACACTGGAGGCTCTGTGTGCGACGAGCGGAAAACGTGGTGACGTGGCGGGAGAGAGTATCGGCAAATGTGGTGACGTGGCATGTGTGCTACATCCGGAAAACGTGGTGACGTGGCTGGGTTAGGATTAGGGTTAGGGTTAGGGTTAGGATTAGGGTTAGGGTTCGGGTTCGGGTTAGGGGGTAACCCGACGCGGCGGCGGCGGCGGCGGAGCGGCCCGTGCTGAGGGCGGCGTCGCGCGTGCACGCGGGCGTTGGCGCTGCCTGCCGGGCGGTGCGGGCCGAGTTCGTCGCCAAATACCTGGCCGCCCGCGCCCCGCGGCCGGACCTCCCGTGGCTGATCACGGGGCACTCGTTGATAGGGGCGCTCGCGGGATTGGTGGCTTTGGATTTGGCCATCCTCCAGGCGGCCGGCGTCGCCACGGGGTGGGGGGGCGGAGGGGGGGGCCGTCGCGCGGCGGCGGCGGCCGCGGCCGCCGAGTTGGGTGGCCTGCGCGGCGGCGGCCGCGGCGGCGGCGGTGGCGGCGGCGGCGGCGGCGGCGGCGGCAAGGCGGCATCGGCGACAGGTAGCCTAGCTGCCACCGCCCAGCGGCGGCGCACGGCGGTGCTGTGTGACAATCTCCCCGGCGGCGGCGGCGGCAACAGCCTCCTCAGCCGCTTCTCCGCGGCGGAGCCGCCTTCCGGTTCTCCCCCCCCGCCCCCCCCGCCGGTTGTCCGTCCTCGCCTTTGGCACCCCCAATGTCGGCGACGCGGCGTGGGTGGCCCTCTTCAACGGTCTGGCCCTCTTCCAATGGCGCCTTGTCGCGATTGGGCTGTGGAGAAGCTTGTTCCAGTCGGCGCCACCGGCGGGGCGTTGGCGGCCGTCGACGTCGCGGCTTTGCACGGCGACCGCTGGCGGCGGCTGGCGGTGGCGGCGACCAAGGAGTGCCGCTGCTCGACCGTGCCGCCCGTCGACATGGCGCTCACGTGGGCGCACCTGACGGCGGCGGTGGGGACGGCGGGCGCCGGCGGGGAGGCCGTGTAGATGGCCGACGTGCAGGGGGTGGAGCTCGGCACGCTGCTGGTGGGGGGGTGTGTGCGAGACCGGGGGGGGATGCTCCTCGTCGGGCCAGAGGGGGAGTTCACCCCACCTGAGGTGGGCGACTTCGTGCGAGTGGGGGGGATGCTCGTCCGCCTCGGGGGGAGACGCCTCCGCGTGGAGCCGGCGGCAGTGGTGGCGGCGGCTGCGATTACGATGGCGCGGGCGCCATTGCAGCTTTAATAAAACGAGACTGGGAAAACAAGAAAAAGATAGAAGTAGACCAAAGAGTACCATAAGGGAGTAGCGGGCGCGCCGCCCGGCGCGTCATCCGCCGCGGCGGTCTCCGCGTGCATCGGCACCGCGCCATTGGCTCGGGCACCCCCCCTCTTCTCGCACCTCTCCGCTGAGGTACACGCGAGGGCGCCGCGCGCCGCGCCGGCGCGCATCGCGGCGGCCGTGCATCTCAGGCGCGCGGCACGCCGCCAATTGAGGTAAATGGCGCGCCGCGGCCGGCACGACGCTCCCCGGGCGGCGCTGGCGGCGGCGGCGCTTCTGCCGACGCGCCGCGCCCGTGTCGCCCAGAGACCGCCCGCGGGCCGGCCACAATAACCGGGGCGGCAACCCGGCCGCCGCGGTCACGCGCTCGCGCGCGCCCGCGCGACGGGCCGGGCGGCGGCCTCGCGCGCCGCCCGCGCGGCCACTCGCGCGGCAGCTCGCGCCTCCGTGCGAAAGAAGGGCGCCAGCGGTGGGCTGCCACCCCCCCTTGTCGCAGGGGCGGCTGCCGAGGCGGCGCCGCCGCCAGCCCGCGCAGACGCGGGCGGGAGAGTAGTCGTCGCCGTCGCCGGCGCGCCGCGGCCGCCACCCCCCCCCGCGCGTACGCGTGGCTACGGGTGTACGGCGGCCGCACCGCCGCCGCTACCCCGGCCAACGCGCAAGTGCTGCCGAGGTGCCGCCACCTCCGCTACCGCCGTCTCGGCGCCGCCGCTCCGGCCGGCGCAGAGGGGTGGCGCAGTCGATGCTGCCACCTTCGTCGGCACCCCATCGCCACCAGCCCCCCCACCGCACATAGGCAGCCGGACAGCGCCCGGCACTGCCGCCAAAGCGGCTGTCTGCACCAGGTCGCCGACGCCCGCTGCCTCGTAGTGGGAGAGCGGTGCCGACGCCGACACCGTCCCGGTGACGCCACGTCCTTCTTCGGGCGCCGCCGCCGACGTGGCCGCGCCGCCACCGCCGCCCCGACCGCCCATGCGCGGCTCGAAGGCCTCCGTCCCAGCCGCCAAAGCGGCTCGCAGCAGCAGGGGGCCGCCGTTTGCCCCTTCGCAGGGGGGTAGCGGTGCCGCCGCCGACGCCGTCCCGGGGGCGCCGCGTCCGTCCTCGAACGCCGCCGCAGATGTGGCCGCGCCGCCACCGCCGCCCCGACCGCCCACGAGCGGCTCGAAAGCCTCTACCCCAGCCGCCAAAGCGGCTGGCGGCAGCAGGAGGTAGCCGCTTGCCCCCTCGCAAGAGGGGAGCGGTAGCGCCACCGACGCCGTCCCTGCGGCGCCGCGTCCGTCGTCGGGCGCCGCCGCCGACGTGGCCGCGCCGCCACCGCCGCCCCGACCGCCCCAGGGCGGCTCAAAGGCCTCCTTCCCAGCCGCCAAAGCGGCTGGCGGCAGCAGGAGGTAGCCGCTTGCCCCCTCGCAAGAGGGGAGCGGTAGCGCCACCGACGCCGTCCCGGCGGCGCCGCGTCCGCCGTCGGGAGCCGCCCCCGACGTGGCCACGCCGCCACCGCCGCCCGGACCGCCCACGGGCGGACCGGGAGCCTCTGTCCCAGCCGCCACAGCGGCTCGCGGCGGCAGAAGGTCGCCGCTTGCCCCCTCGCAAGGGGGGAGTGGTAGCGCCACCGACGCCGTCCCTGCGGCGCCGCGACCGTCGTCGGGCGCCGCCGCCGACGGGCCCGCGCCGCCACTGCCGCCTCGACCGCCCAAGGGCGGCTCGCAGGCCTCTGTCCCAGCCGCCACAGCGGCTCGCGGCAGCAGGGGGCCACCGCTTTCCCCCTCGCATGAGGGGAGCGCTGCCGCCGCCGACGCCGTCCCGTCGGCGTCGCGTCCGTCGTCGGGCGCCGCCGCCGACGTGGCCGCGCCGCCACCGCCGCTCGGACCGCCCACGGGCGGACCGGAAGCCTCTACCCCAGCCGCCAAAGCGGCTAGTGGCAGCAGGGGGCCGCCATCTGCCTCTTCGTAGGGGGGGAGCGGTGCCGCCGCCGACGCCGTCCCGGAGGCGCCGCGTCCGTCCTCAGACGCCGCCGCCGACGTGGCCGCACCGCCACCGCCGCCACGACAGCCCCAGGGCGGCTCGAAGGCCTCCGTCCCAGCCGCAAAAGCGGCTGGCGGCAGCAGGGGGCCGCCGCGTGCCCTTTTGCACGGGGGAGAGCGGTGTCGCCGCCGACGCCGTCCCTGCGGCGCCGCGTCCGTCGTCGGGCGGCGCCGCCGACGGGGCCGCGCCGCCACTGCCGCCCCGACCGCCGAAGGGCGGGTCGCAGGCCTCTCTCCCTGCCGGCACAGCGGCTCGCGGCAGCAGGGGGCCGCCGTTTGCCCCTTCGCAGGGGGGGAGCGGTGCCGCGGCCGACGCCGTCCCGAGGGCGCCGCGTCCGTCCTCGGACGCCGCCGCCGACGTGGCCGCGCCGCCATCCCCGCCCCGACCGCCCACGGGCGGCTCGGAGGCCTCCCAGCCGCCAAAGCGGCTGGCGGCAGCAGGGGGCCGCCGCTTGCCCCCTCGCAAAGAGGGAGCGGCACCGCCGCCGACGCCGTCCCTGCGGCGCCGCGTCCGTCGTCGGGCGCCGCCGCCGACGTGGCCGCGCCGCGACCGCCGCCCCGACCGCCCACGGGCGGCTCGAAGGCCTCCGTCCAAGCCCCCAAAGCGCCTCGCGGCAGCAGGGGGCCGCCGCTTGCCCCCTCGCAAGGGGGGAGCGGACACGCCGCCGACACTGTCCCGGCGGCGCCGCGTCCGTCGTCGGGCGCCGCTGCCTACGCGGCCGCGCCACCACCGCCGCCCCGACCGCCCACAGGCGGCTCGGAAGCCTCTACCCCAGCCACCAAAGCGGCTGACGGCAGCAGGGGGCCGCCGCTTGCCCCCTCGCAACGGGGGAGCGATGCCGCCGCCGACGCTGTCCCGGGGGCACCGCGTCCGTCGTCGCGCGCCGCCGCCGACGTGGCCTGCTCGCCGCGGCCGTTCCCGGCCGCCTGTGCCGGCAGCAACGCCAGAGGGGTGGCGCCCGCCGCTGTTGCCGCAGCGAGATCGCCGCCGCCGCCGCGAACGTGCGGCGGTGGGGTGCGTCCGTCGGAGCGCACCGCCGTCTCCGCAGTGACGGCGGCGCTCTCCCCAAACGAAAGCACACTGCGCAGGAAAGCGACGGTCGTGTCCGCCACGACCGCGGCCATGCCCCCCGTCAGCGTCCCGGCAGCTGCGCCGTCCCGCACCGCCGCAGCAGCGATGCGGGCGGCGTCGCGGTCGGCCGCAGCGTCGTCGGGCAGCACGCCGCGACGAGGCCGCCGCGTCTGCCGCGGCGTCCACCGGGACGCGGACCGCGCCTCCCCCGACGCTCGGGTCGAGGTGGGCCGTCCACGCCGGCTCCGCCGGGGGTCCGGGGGGGGGAAGGAAGCACCCGGACCCGGTGACGGTCCATGCCCACTCGTGGGCCTTCTTCCCCATCTCGCGCCGCTCCACGAAGCACAGGTCCACCAGGGCCTTTGTCGCCCTCTGGAGCTCCTTGAGGGTGGCCGCCGCGCGGGATGCCAAGGCATACTTGCGCGCGGCGGCCACCCTCGAGCCGTGCCCGCCCAGTCTCCCGTGCTCGGGACGCACGATGCCCGGCGCGGTGTGCAGGAGCACCCACGACACAACGGAGGCCCCCATAGCAAAGAATGCAATGGGGGGAGCCGGGAGGGGGGGGCGGCGGAGGAGGCGGCGGGGGAGGCGGCGTGAGGACGGCGAACGAGGCGGGGGGCCAGTCGGTGGGAGATGCCCGGGAAAGGTGGGGGATGAGGGTTAGGGTTAGGGTTAGGGTTAGGGTTAGGGGTTGGGGTTAGGGTTGGGGTTAGGGTTAGGGGTTACGGTTATGTTGGAGCGCGAGGCGGAGGGGAGGGCGGGCAGGGCGGCGGGCAGGTAGGCAGCTGGGGGAGGGGGAGCGCCAGTGAGGCCGACAAGGCATACATTTTGACTTCTGACCTGCCGTTGCAGCTGGGAGAATGGCAGAACGGGTGGCCAGGGGCCACAGATCCTTAAGATCATCAGAAACTTGTGCCCACCGGTCAACTGGGCGAGTTTATCGGCAAGCCATCCGGCATTGACCGGCCGGTCAGGCATTCGCTGATGGACGGTTCAACCGGAGACTAACCGAATGAACGCCCCCCTGTCACAGTGCCAAAAACGAGCTCAATGCAGCACGCTGAGAGGGGAATGGACCAGCGCACGTGCCTCGGTGGCCGGCCGCTGGTGCCATCTCGCTGCTGTTCTGATCTCAACTGTCGAGTACTTGGTCACTTGCATTGGGCTTCATGTACAGAATACAATTGTAATTCTTCAGACGGTGACATTAACTCTGGCCGCGGCTGTACAACGCTTCTATTGCTAACCTCCAAAAAATGGCGGTTGCAGAGAGAAGGGAGGCAGAGCCGATGACGGGGCGTAGAAATGAAGTCGGATTGGCTGTTCGACAAGCCACGATCGAACTATTGGCAGAGAGTTGCCGGCAGTAATCGTGCAAGCCAATCACCGTGTCTTGCAGGAGTCACGCAGAGCCATTGCAACCCACAATGAGATTTCCTGAGATTTTTGGGCCGCTTGCTTGGGCCTGAAGAGGGTATGGAGATGGTTCTGGGCCAGGCAGGTGATTTCTCATGAGATCAACGAAAATCTTCAGATTTCTTGAGATCCTGATGTGCGTTTCCAGTGCGCAGAGCTGCATGGGGAGACTCTGTAAGGAACCCAGATGATTCCTAGTGTCCATTCTACTGCTCCCGAGGCTCAAATGAGGCTCAGATGAGGCTCAAATGAGGCTCCCTCTCATATGGCCTGGAAACGCGGCCTTTTTGGGGTGTCTGGGGCACCCCCTCCGAGTTTTCATCGTAAACAGCCGCCGAGTTGGCCCATGGGTAAGGGGACTGCGCTGAGTCCAGATCTATTCTCAGACAGAGCAGCCGAGGCTGGGAACATGGTAACAGAGAGGCATCAAAAACAGCCTCAAATGAGGGGAATCGGCTCAAATGAGGCGGTCAGTAGAATAGACACTAGCCTTTCCATTGGTCCACGTACGCTGTTGAATGATTGCAACCACTCTGCAACCGCCATTTTTTGGAGGTCAGCAATAATTTGAACTCTAATGTCATGCTCGGTTTATTTTTTTGATGTCGAGCACCCGTGTCAATGTCACCAACACACAATGGACTCCAAGGTACAGCAAAAGAGCACTTGGAAAAGAACAGAATACAACAGAGAGATCAGACAGGGACAAAGAGACAATCTGAGCAGAATGCCTCAGCCAAGCAGAAGGAACAAAGCACGAGAGTCAGAGACTACTCAAACGGCAGGGATAGTCCGATACTCACACAGCCAACCACAGGCTCAACAAAAACAACAAGCAGCACATATCTGGTACCAAGAGCAAGGGACGACACACGCACGTACGCCGGGACGCGAAGAAACGAACGGGAAAGGGACCCGTGAATAGTCGTGTAGCAACAAGCCAATGCCACGGAGAGAAAAAAGAACGGGCTGCTCCGTGACATAGGTGACGCATACAAGGGGGGGTATGGGGGGGGTTGAGGTCAACGTCGGGAGAAGGATGCAGATGTGGAGCGTGGTTGGAGGTCTGGCCGCAGGTGAGCAAGTGGATGTCATGTGGTACAGCCGATGTGGGGAACGGCGTCGGGACCACTGCCGCCCGCACCTGTTGTGTTTGATTTTCAGTCGTGTCTGTCGCTATTCGCCTCTCGATTGCTCTGCCCAAGTGTCATCGGCACGCAGCGCGCGCCGATAGGTGTATCCGCTAAACCTTGATCGTTAGCGTACAAGTCCAGGATCAAACCTGCTCTATCAATCAGTACACATGTATCTCGTCAAGAGTCGGTGAATTCTGCAGCAGAGGACAAGAAGTATTTACCAGATCCTTGCACGACACTCAAAGGTGAGGACCTATGATTATCTCACTACGCCCACCCCAGCTGCCGCGCCCGTTGAGGGAGGTTTTCAGATATCGGGACCACAGTGTCTCCTTCTGAGGATACACTCACCACCGATCATTACGGTCATCTAACCGGCCGGTCAATGGCCCGGTTGAGATGCCGGTCAGAACCGCCAACCGCCGGTTGGGAATATTGATAGACGGTTTGACCGGTGTGCACAGGTTTCTGATTATCAGTGCCGCGGCAGGCGCGCACATCCCGACTGCCGATTGGGTGAGTCCCGTGTCGCGAACCCAGGCCGCACAGGTCTGCCAACCGATCAACTCGAAGTCTGTCAAGCGAGAGCTGCTCCGTTTTGATCACTTCGGAAACTGAGGCCATCGCCCAAACATAACCACTTCGCGGCTTGGCGCTTTTCTTGGATATCGGTGTCCATCCGTCCTAAGGTGGTTGGCGAATAAAAATAGGAAAACGTGCAGATGCGATTTTTGACATTTTGTTTTTCTCTGCTTGCTTTGATTGTCTTGCAGTCAGGCTCGAGGCCATTTGAGGCCTATTCTAGACAGGCTTGGTATTATATCATCGTTATTGCGTATCCCACGAAAGGTGACACGCACCAACACATGGAATTGCCTTTTCAGCCAATCGGAGCGCGATTTCTTGCACCAGATAAGCTCCTGGGTGTCTGTTGTTTCTGGGAAGCACAGTACGACGCTCTCCGCGCTGCGCAAGAAACATGCGGGCTCAATGACCTGGAAGCAATGATAACAAAATGAAAACAGAGAAAATGGACGCCACATCGGCTTCGAAGGCACGACGTCGAGTGGCGGTGGGGATGGGGTGCGTGTTTGCATTGGGTGCGACCAGAAGATCCTGCAGAGCCCATGCTCTCGGCGAAGCCGATGTGAATGATGCCTCACCGGACGATTCTACAGGTTCCGGAGCAATGCGCACATCAGGAGGACTAATGCTGCAGGTCTTTCTATTTCCGCATTACGGTTTCATGCACATTGCACAATTCCTGCGCAAGAACGCCGACCTGTTTCTCGGATACATGCTGAGAACGCTTTCTTCGAACAGGACAGGGACCTCTTGGCGGCATGACCTGCTGCGGTACTGAGCACGTCAGAGAATGCTCGGTTGTTTTCTCACACGAGCTTCAACTCTGGTTCTGAGCATCATCATCCTTTTCACAGTCATCGCTTCAACCCCGCATGTGGTCTCCACCTCCCGCCCTCCTCTCCCCGCCGCCGCATTCTTCCACACCGCTGCAGCAAACCTGGCGTCTTCTCCGTTGACGTCTCTCTCATTGTCCCCGGCTGTCGTTCTCCATCGTTCCCCCTTGCGGTCGCTGAGGCACTTCCTCACTATCTCCCGCCTCCCTAATGTGTCCACTAACCGTCCCACCTCGCGACAGACCCGTGTCGCCACCCCACACGGCCGCTGGCATGCACCCCAGTGTCGCGGCTTTTCTTCGTCAGGAGGTCCGAGCGACGGAGCACCCATCACCCTACCCCAATGACCGTACCACGAAGTTACAGCACAGGTGTTGTGGTCACCACCCTCCCGCCTCGAAGAGGCGCATGTCATAAGCACTCTGCGCTCGGGGAGATATTTTTCAAAGGACAGTTGATTCTACGGGCAGGGACATGGCCGACTGCGTCGCCGGCCCCTCAAATCCAGCCACATTCGCCCCGCCGTCCCCAAACGGGACCGGGGAAATACTACTACCCCGCCCGCGGAACGCGGTCAGTGCAGGTCTCCCATCGGTCTCGAGCCCCTGCCACCATGCGCAATCCCTCGCCGACGCGCGAAGGCACCCCGTTGAGACGGCGCCCGTCGGGTGGACGCCTCGCCACTCCTTCTCGGCTCACCACCCTGGGGGGCCGCCTACATCGTGTGGCCCGGCCAACGGGGACCAAACCGCCACATCCAGGTCCCGGAGTCCGCCGTAGCACGCCTGCCGCTCTCAGAAACCCGTCCGTCCTACAGGTCAGAGCTCCTTAAAACAGTCAACGATGCGTCTCCTTCCTCCAGCCAGAAGAGAAAGTTGGGGGCGTAAAGAAGACTGCAATTTCGTGTGCGGCAGAAGGCGCAGCGGCCCGTGACGGTACTGACGAAATCAGTTGCTGCGCAGCCCTTGAGTGTTCCCCGAACTGCCTTCTCGCGCATACCGCTTGACCCTATTGTCTGTGTGAACGTCGTCAGGAGCGCCTAAAGCCATTAGAGAATTCGGCTCGTCCAGCGCTATGAGATTCCGCGCCACTGTCCGGTCAGCGCTGAGGTACGACATTTGTCTGTGCCCCGCGGGCGGCCGAGTGATCAAGCGAGTGTGCAGCTCCGCAGCGGTTTCTCAGAGCACTGTGACACATGGTGGACACGCTTTGTCAGTCAGAATAGGCTCCGGCTAAGATTTTTACAGAACTGCGTCAATCGGTCTTGGGGGCTGCGAGGTGTCGCGACGCATGAGGCTACGTTGGTGTTTGCCATCGCGCCTGAATACGGTATGTACAATTCACAGGTGTATCATGGGCGTGTCGTCTCTGATGACTATCCGCTCGTGTTCTCTTCATACTTTCATTGCACTCCGTAGAGAACTGGCTCGGTTGCTAGTGCACTAATATTCAGTAATAGTTCTACAGCCTGTCCTACTCTTGGTCGAGTGCTGTAGCCTATGCAAGAAGAATGGTGGCTCAGACAAAAAAGAAACAGAAGAATGCAAGAAAGGCACTCTGACCAGCGCTAACTGAAACTTAGTGACCTCGAGGAAAGACTTTTGCACGCACTTGCCTCGTATTCTTCTGCGTGAGCACAGCTTCGGAACCTTGTGTGGACGAAACGTAAAATTCCATCACGCAAGTGAAAGCTCGGCCCGTATGCGGCGGCGGACCGGTTGTTGAAGGGGCGGGCGGTCGGCTTGGCGGAGAGCGTCGGCGGCCGCCGTCGGATTTGATTGCAGCCGTGGTAAGAAGCGTGGAAGTGGGGGTCGAGTCCGGATTACCATGCGCGACAAGAGGGAGGTGGTGTCACAGAAGGAACGTGCATGTGTGTATCCATAGTGTGGCAACCTGGTGTGTGCCGCGCTCTCTTGCCTTTGTCCACAAATTCAATATCTCGGATTGCTGCGGGGAGCCAGCGTTATGATATTGCACGTCCAAGATGTGGCTGTGTACTCTAAGATAGAGGCAGAGCGCGAGAGAAATATTGAAGAAGTGCTGCAGGTGATGTATCGCGCGGGGGTCACCCTTCTGATTCCTATATGCCTGTTCTGCAGCATGACTGTCGAATTCTTCTGGCACAAAATAAAGACGGCAACGCTGGTGGCAACGGCCATCTCCCCAGAACCTGGGGATGACCCATGCGTATTGGTTCGTCGTTCGCGTTGCAGTATTCTAGCGACAGCGACTTCGCCGACACCATTCAGCGAACATTATGAATGGTATCTGATTGCCCACGAGACTGTTGCGGCATCCAGTGCTCTTTGGCCGCCGAGAAGGCCCCACCCGCTGCTCCGACGGCCGGTGGACATGTATCCACTGAGCCCATCGGTGATGTCATGGCAGCATCAAGGATACCCGCGACATAATGTCGGCGCCGTTGGATATGCCGGAGACGGGGAATCTGCCATCGCCACGAAAACAGCGATTATGGCGGAAATCGCAGGCGGTGGACGTAGAAGCGGTCGACTGCAAGGCTTTTACGGGCGACGGAACCCGCATGAGCAGTGAATGCACCCCGGCCCCGACGACGGTTTTGCACCGCTGCGTCGGAATATGGGAGCAGGGGGCACATGCCATCACGCCGCGCCGCCGCCGCCGCCGCCTACGCGGCCGCTACCCTGGCTGATGCGCAGTCGGATTAATCGCCGATCCTTATGGACAGTACCTATGTGACGGCACCGCGACGCGCTGCAGGATGGCTACGGAGGCGACAGGCGGCTTGTGCTGGGGGCCTGACGCACCGCTTGCTCGGATGCCGTCCGCGCCGCCTGCGAAACATATAACTGTGTGCATGTGCCTCATTGAAAGCCGCGCCCAAATACTTAAGTCCATGTTCAGCATTTGTGCCTACACCTCTTTGTATAGCTCTTTCAGCGCGGTGCAAGAAGTCGGCGGATGAGCAGCGGAGGGGTAATGAACCTCCGCGGCGGCGGGCGTTGGCCACTGCTGCCTGTCGTGATGGCAGTCGCTCGCTACCCGACGAGTCCGTCAGCATGGTGCTCGACATAGACGCCCAGATGGGAGCACATCAGTTCTCACCCATGGGCCGCCTGCATGCTGCTTGCGGCCCTTTCATGGCAGTGAACGAAAAGGAAGCGGGAATATTGTTGGTGCAGCACTTCAAGTATATAAGCTCCGGTTGATAGGTGGCACCCGCAGAAGGGCATCCTGATCGACCCGTACTCAAATGAGGCCTGCCTGAGGTATTCAAAAAGTAATCGCCCCAAGGTATGGGGAAATAGCAGGTGCTTAAGGATGCCCATATGCGCCCACGTTGAGAGGCAGCCTTTCCACCGAGTTTTACGCAAGAGCACCGCGTTTTTAGAAATGTGCGATGTCTATCTAAGCTTCATGTCGGAAAATGTAGGCATGGCATCGCCCGCAGCTGACTTCACGGAGTCCACAACCCCAGAGGATGCACCGCCGCCGACAGAGCAGCAAATGGGGAGGCTGGAGCAAATCAAGTGGCACTTGAAGAACCCCCCAGAGCTCGAACGACCCCACTTCGTGAAGCTGTACGTCTTCCACGTTGACGCGTGTGGCACCCGAGTCGGGGATGCTTTCGTGCATGAGCAGGCGGAGGGCGGTTTGAGGCCATTCGCCTGATTTATGAGGCCGCTCTGCTGGGCGACATGCCGAGACTCAGCACCCAGGGGCCTCTTAGGATGCTACTGGTGAAGAAAACCGCCGTGGTCATCGACATGGCGAACGTGAAGCGCACGCAGGACAAAACTACGCACCTAGTGTGCGCCGAAACCTACTACCATCGGCCGCGCCCCTGCCCTCGGTGCTGCGTGACACCCGCGGATGTCCCTCCCATACGGGAGGCGGGCGTCCCCTGGACCCTCTTGAAGGACCAAGGTCCCCTCGTCATCCAGTGCCTTGGCACAACGGAAGGCCCCTCGGGATCCCCCCATCCAAGACAGCCAATCCGGCGGCGCCCGCTCCTCGGTAAGTCAAGGAGCTTGAGCCCGGCCTCAAGAAGAGGTCGGGCCGACGGGTCAGCCGAGCACAAGCGCTCGAGCGTCAGGTCGGCAAAGGCCGACCGAATAGCCATTGGCAAACGCCAGAGGTGCCCATGGTGGCGGATGCTCCCTAGGAAGACATCAGCCACCTCGACGGCCCACAGAGCCGCCAACATCAGATGATAGGGACCCCCAAGGGGTTCCCCCATGAGCTGGCTCCCCTGGAGTGCCACCATCTGGGGCACCCGCGCGGCCATGCCTCGAGGCACTTCAACGTGCTCCCACCACACTG
>Ga0209093_1001275_pt1 | contig 14335 bp, 23 predicted proteins | sample SidtaG_4_FD_187450 | JGI IMG/M metagenome (GOLD analysis project Ga0209093, IMG submission 187450) | Marine algal microbial communities from Sidmouth, United Kingdom - Sidmouth_Male1 metaG (SPAdes) (version 2) | ecosystem: Host-associated > Algae > Red algae > Unclassified | place: Sidmouth...
GGGGGGGGGGGGGGACAGGGGCGTGGCGAAGACGAAGACAACAACACGCGAGCAGCAACAAACAGCCAATCAGCGATCCAATTTTATGCCCGAGGATGCAGCGTTGCAGCCAATCAACATGTGCGAACCTGTAAACCGGTCTCCTTCGGACAGAGAACGTGTCCAGTGGCCCGACCTAATTCGCTCGGGCCCCCCGCGCAGACCTGTCGTTTCCCTTCGTTTCCCATCGTTTCTCGTCATTTCTTGTCGCATCTTATTGTTTCTCAGGCGTTCCGCCTCGGATCCGCGTCGATTGCTGGCACTTCGCCGGCTCAGTCGGGTAAAGCAGGCCCGATCCAGGCAAATTGGCCTCAGCGACGAGAAGGGAGACAAGAGTGCGGTGCACCTGATGCGACCTTAAATTGTTTTCAAGTCAAGTTCGGACGACATAGCCCGTGGTAGGGAAACCGGGGCGCCCGAACCTTTGTCATTTCTGTGACAGTTTGATTTCCAGTGCGAGGTTTCCCGTCACAGGGCCTCGGATATAGTTTGATTCGGTCGTTCAAGGCTGTCAGGCCGTACTTCGCACTCTTGTTCTCGTTCCCCTTGTGTTCGTGCTCCTGTTCGGATCGGCCAAAACTGGGCGAACTGCAATGAACAAAACAGAGGTAGCCTCGTTGGGAGACGGCCCTACTGAAGTGAGTGAGAAGAACGAGCGCGGCACGGCGAGCCGACCAGGCGTAGTCACCCATCGTACTCATGCGGCAGGCGAGTTGGAGTCCAGGATGATTCTTTGCTCTTCGGAACGGAATTGTACGGATTTGGATTCTCGCATAAGCAATCCCCCATCCAGTGCCTGGACACGGGGTTTCACACGAATGCCCAGACACATATAAATCTAGAAAGACTGTGAAGCGTCCTCTGGACCTCGTGCGCGACGCATTCATGGCCCAAACTGTCTCTGCACCTGCGTGTGTGTGTTTACTGTCGGACCCGTACGAACGGTCGCGTCCGCGGTAGATGCGAAAGATGGCCAGAGCGACAGTCCGGCACCCACAGCCCGCCACGTACGCCTCGACGACGCGACAGTCCCCCCCACCCCACCGTCGGAGTCTGGTTCCCACCAGACGACTGCCAGACGTATCGCACGGTGCCCAAACGGTCGCATTCGTACGCACACTGTTTAGCGGTCGTTTGGCGGTCGTTTGACGCACGAAAACCTCACGAATGCCATTTTCGTGAGGTCGAGTGTGGTTTGAGGCCCAGTGTTGACGACGGGCCCTCAGCGTGCAAGCGCGCGTGTGAACCAATGAGGGCGCTGCCTTCCATTCACGCCCGCTTCATTTCCACAAATCTGCCTCGAACGGAAGTTCCACTCACGAAGAGCTTACTACCCAAAGCAGGCCCCTTTTAAGGAGATTGGGTTCGGGACGTGAGCGTGTTCGAGAGGTTTTGTAATATCTCGGACACAAATACACATGCCGAGGCCACCATGTGATACATTTTCGTACTTCGGCTCCAGGTCGACTGTCAGAAATCAAATCCCACACGTGATCGACCACGATGCGTGGCACCACACAACGGGGGCAAAGATGGACGTTCTTAGCTGGTTGCGCGCTTCTGGCCACGGCTCTCGCGTGTTTGACAGCAATCGAGATCGCTTTGCTGGTGTCCATCGATGCCTTTTGCACCCGATTTGCGAACAATTCTCTTGCGCCGTCAAGACCACCCGCGTCCCGGCCCGACGAAAACAAGGACTTAGACGTCATATTTTGGTCGATCATGTTCACATGTGCTGACCGTCAAGCCAACGCCTGAGGTCCAAGCACGTGACTGTCAACTCAAGGGCGGAGAGAGGCCGGGTTGTGGCGCTGCGTGTGTGGACGGCGCCGCCTCGTCGCGGGCGTTGGCGACCGCCGCCGACGTGGCCCATGTAGTTGGCGGGATGGCCGCCGCGGCCGCCGTCTCACGCGCTGGTCGGCGTCTTCTGGCAAGCAGACCGGGTGCGCGGGGCGGGGCGTGACGGCCGACCACGGCCGAATCGCATCGCTGTGCGGTTGTCTGCCGGCGTTGGCGGCGCCAATGACAGAACGGCGCTCGGCGCCGCGGCGGGCGGTCACCAGTGTCCGTTCTATTGACCGCCTGATTTGAGCCGATCCGCCTCCTTCAAGCCTATTTTTGATGCCTCTCTGTGACCATGCTCCCAGCCTCGGCTTCTCTGTTTGAGAATAGATCTAGACTCAGCGCAGTCCTCTGACCCTTGGGCGAACTCGGCGGCTGTGTACGATGATAACTCGGAGGGGGTGCCCCAGACACCCCAAACAGACCTAGTTTCCAGGCCATTTGAGAGGGAGCCTCATTTGAGCCTCATCTAAGGCTCATTTGAGCCTCGGGAGCAGTAGAATGGACACTAGGGGGGGAGGGCGGGGAGGGGGGGCGCGCCCCCGCCCGTATCCGTGTCATAGGAGTCGCGTCTGCCTGTGGCGGCGGCGCGTCGGCTATGTACAGCAGTATCTGGGGCTCCCGATCACATTGCAATATTCTGCAGTGGGGTTCGCCGAGGAGCTCTGTGAGGGCTCGCAGCGTGTGTTGATCTCTCATTGGTGGATCATGTCGCCTTCCAACCAATCACATGCCCCGGAATGCACGGGTCATCTTTCAATCAAAATTTGGCAGCGAGCATTGCGGCGAAAAACGCAGTGTCAGCGTGGCACCCACCGGGCCCGAGCGTAGGCGCGGAGCGCCGGAGCCGGGCCCCGAGGGTGCCGAGACGACTCAGTAACGCGGTTGCTGCTACGTAAGGATAATTGTGAGATGGAGTCGTCGTACCAGTTGGCATTAGGGTTGGTGAGCACGTCCCGGACGTGCTCACGCTCCGGCTCGGGGCGTGCTTTAACTCGTGCTTTAGTGCGTGTCACGCCGTCACGCCCAGCATTCCAGGGGCGTGCTTAGGGCGTGCTTAATTACTACCGAACTGAAAGGCCAATACTTCGGGCAGGATCTCGCGTCAGACAAATGGAGGTCATTGGATTTTGTGTGGGACATCCATCTTGAGAGATGAACGAATACTTGCATGACATCGGCACGATGTCCACATTGTACGCGTCCTAGAGACGCCCAGACGGCATGGACACCTCTGATGGTGTTCGTTCCATGATACGAGCCACGCTCACTACGTCAGAAAAGAGAGCTCCTCTTTTGCCTTCAGCAGGGGTTGCCATGAATATATCCGCGAGGATTGCATCCGTGCATTACATCCGTATTCACTTCGGATACGCGCCGGGGTCGCATATCCAAAATGCATTATGAGAACAGGAGGAGATGATATATCTATCCTGACGGACAGAAAATGCGAGATTATATGGGATCCGTATCCCAGATATGAGAGTCGGGATACAGGGATATATATGGTTATGAGGGTTCTTGTACGTGACGAATTCTGCTTAAACGCAGTCGTCCTCTCTTTTTGCGTGCCGACAATCGGGGGAGAAATGTCCGAACATTTCGCAGCGACAAGCGGCGATCCAGCTCGACGCGGGTAAATCCGTTCAACCACGCGACTCGACCCGATTGCGTTGTTGTCAAAGTGTGACACGAGATTTCGAACGGTCATCCTGACGTCCGTTTACACAAACGGCGGGGAACCGCCGCGACCGCGCCCGTTGGGCGGTTGAAATCAACTGCGAATTTTAAGTCGTACTTGTCGTCCGTTTAGCACTCGAATGACGGCTGGATGGCGTATCTATTTGGCTCTAATTGAGCTGACTCTGGGACTTGCGGGAATATATTGGAATCCAATAATCGTATTCGGATACGGGTATAATCCACTCATATATCCGGTTTCAGACGCAGTTATCCGTATCCCGATCTCAGCTGAGGGAGTTATCCGTAATCAGATACGAAGGATCAGCGCGTCTCCGTATCCTACTACGTCCCAAAAACCGTATCCTGACAACCCCTGGCCTTCAGTGATGCAGACGCCCCGCGTCATAGACCCATGCGGCTGTCCCATAGTCATGCTGCTCCGGAATAGAGGCCAGCAGAAACCAGGTGCAGCCGCCGCGTCCGTCTGGCATGACGGCCGAAACATGGAACCGATGTGGTGACTGGATTTCATAAAACCATCGAAGAGAGGGGCTATCGTCACGGCTTGCAGAATCCCCATCCATCCCCATCCAAAGCCCATCCGCATGCAAAACTCTGATGGATGGGCCTTTTTGACACCTGTGAGCGCCCCCCGATTCCCCATCCAAAGACGTTTTGGATGGGCTTTTTGAGCCGCGGCAGGATCAAGAACAGCTGCAAGAATGAGCAGCACTGCACCGCGTGACCGTTTCTTCCACTCGTCGCTCTGGTCCGCGGAGCAGTAACGCCATCTCATTGGGCCAGCATCATTTATACCCTTGTGGAGGGCCGATGCTAACTGTAGCCCCCGTACCAGTCCCATCTGGTCCGCCGTGCTCGGCGGCGTCGGCGGCACGAGGTCCGTCCTTGCTTTTCTGCGATAGAACTCCCGCAAGTCATAGTAATTGATATTCAAATCTTGTAGATTGTGTCCGAGTCGTCGACGTCACGACCAGACCGACGGTCGTCTTGTTCACGCCGACAGACAGCGACAGGAGATGACTTGGACTCAAAAATCACGATGACTAGGTGGCATCGCAAAACGCCCTGCTCCACGCAGCGCTCCGCTATTCGCTTTGAGAGTGCAAAAAATCCGTCACTTGCATAGTGTCTTCCGGGGTGGCTTTTGCGTACAGGGCTGTGGAAAGTAGCATGTGCGTCCACCGCGGCGCTGGAGTCACGAACGCTGCAGCTCTGCCTCCGCCGCGACTTCACCTCTTTGGATTCGGAGTCGATCGTGAGGACGGCCGGCTCCAACCACGGCCAATGCAATTGGCATTCGACATAAGGTCGTACTTATACTATCAGCAGTCAAGTTGGATCGGCCCAAACTGCTGCGCGGTGTGGCCAAATCACGTGCGACTGGTAGCCAATAACATGGTCTCCTTGTTTCACACTGGGGTTTCTGAATATGAAACGGCCGAGCCTGCCGAGGATCGCGTACTGTCTCTCGAGCGGGCCACCTCGACTCGAAGAACTCACGGGCAGAACTCGGGACTACGCCATCGGCTGGAAACGCCCATCCAAAGCCCATCCAAAGCCCAGCGGTATCCCATCCAGGACATTCCCCCCGTCGGAGCCGCTCAGGAACCTGTGTATGGATCTACTCGGTCCTCTCCCCCGCACGGGGGCTGGGAACGAACACCTCTTGGTCACCGTGGATCGCTTTTCCAAGATGACGCGGACCATCCCCCTCCAGATGATCGACGCGGAATCCATCTCGGCGGCCTTTTTGGACCACTGGGTGGCGGCCTACGGACACCCGGAGACAATGTTGTCCGACAACGGCCCCAAGTTCCATTAAACGCTCTTTCAAGGGGTTTGATAGCTATTCAGGATCCCCAACAGGTATTCCAAGACGTATTTCCCGAAGACGAGCGGCCAAGTGGAGCGCTACAATGGGGCAACTACGAACGTACGTCGAGGATAATTAAGACTGATAAGACGACCTCGTGTCGATGCTGACGCTGGCCTACAACAGTCGCTCGCAGCAGAGCACCGTGGTGGCGCCGCTTAAGCTCGTTACACCTGAGCGGGTACACCTCTTCTCCGTGAAGCGCATGGTCGGTTCCCCGGCGCCTCAGAAGAAGGACGGTAGCACGCGGGGTGTCCGCGAGGCCATTCGGGAGCGGCTACGTAACTTCATCCATATGGTCTGGTGGTCGCTCTCGGTGACACAGCGGCGGTATAAAAAGAGCTACGAATCCCGCGTGAGGCTTGTGAACACATACATCCAGGCGAGGGACTGGTTGTTCGTCGATGGTCACGCGCGGCCAACGGCGTACGTCTCCCCGCGTGGATGTCGTCCGTGGCGTACGCGCGGACCTACGGGAGCTCTGCCATGCACACGTACCAGACCTCCACGACGAACCACCACGCGGGAGTCTGCAGGTAGTAGCGCGACAGCGTCGCCGTCGCGCATGTCGCGTACTCCGCCTGGTGCGGGCCCACGAGGTTGTCAGTGATCCCACCCCGGTGGTTGCGGGCTGTCATCAACTGGACCGTCGTGGGGCTCTTCAAGTCGGTCGCCTCGATGTAGGGCGGCGGCATCAAAATGTAGTCGACGCTCGGACCCAACGGCAAGTCCGCCGCGGCGTCGTCCATGAACCCGAGGTACGAACAGCAGAAACCCACGTCGCGGCGACGCCGCAACACGGTGATAAAGGAGCCTCGGTCGTCCAGAAACGGCATGCGTGCGTGCGGCATCGCCGTGATCTGGATCGCAAACGGGTTGGCGGGGCGCGCCGGGTCTATCCTCGGGAATGTCGCGTGGGACAGCGTTTCGGCCACGTAAGGGCGCGCCTCCTCGCGCGTCCACGCCGACGCTTACGTCATCGTGTCGGTCAACACGGGAAGGAGGCCCACGGATGCGCGGTACGTCATCTACTCGCCTTCCATCGCAGTGAAAAACGCGCGTGCGGACCCGCAAGGGTGTTGTAGTCGCCTGGTCCGCGGAAGGGGGGGACGTGGGGACAACCGCGCAGGGGGGGGGGAGGCCCACTTTGGCCGACGGAAGCGAGAAGCGACAGGCACCACGCGGTTGGGGGTGAGGTGGTCGGAACGTCGTCGGGTGAAAAGAGCAACGAGTCAGCTAACACCGCGTCGCAGCATGCGCAGAGGTGGTTACTCCGCGGTGTTGCGGGGAAGAGACGCGGGGACACGTGTGGGGGAGGAGTGAGACCGCGTGTGCGTGCAGGCCCACGGGGGGAGGGGTGTGGGCAGCACACCCCACGGAGGCGCACGGTGGTGCGGGTTCCGCGGGACACGCGCACTGGCCGTGCGCCACGCCACGCGGGCGCGGGGTTGGCCCTACCCGACCCTTGGACCGACCTCGACAACGCCTCTGGGGCGAGGATCTGGTGGGTGGGGGGGGGGGGGGCCTGTGGCCGGCCCCCTGCCCGGGGAGCCGGCCCGGAACCACCTCCCCAAGATCATCGCGACGAGGGCGGGGACGCCCCTGCACGGGACGACGGGGCTGTGTGGCGGTCGGGGGTTTCGCGGCTGGAAGGAGGATGGCCTCTCGGCTGTGGATAGCGCACCCCGGGGCCACCCCAGCATATCCCGATCCGTGCCAGCGCAAAGGTGACCTGTCCGGATCTCAGGGAGATCAGATCTGGCGGGGGGCAGGGTTTTTCCCCAGTGGTTTTACCAACCACCCTGCTACTTCGTTTGAACTTTTCGCTTTGGAGGGAATTATCTGTTTGGTGCATTTGGGGTGGCTACTTTGGCCACCCGCGCTCGAGATGGAGAGGGTTTTGTTGACAGCGTGGACGGCCTTCCCCGCGGGCTATTGATAAAACACACTGTGCTTTGGAGGACCATTTCCCCCTGGGATGTGCCGTGATCCTCTCTCCAGTTGGCGAAGGCTGGGCTGTGGATCGTTTTCCGTGGCAGTTCCATCGACGGACCGAGCTGATCAAGAGGTCACTTCGTCTGGACGGCGAACCATTATGGTGGTGCCAAGAACCGCTACAACCACGCGACGGTGTGCCGACGGCGCCGGCCCCACGGATCCACTTGCGCGCCACCGGACGGACGCCCACGCCACAGTCGATTGTCTGCTCTTCGCAGCCGTGGCCACCCGGAGCGCTGTCGCTTGTATGCTCGCCAAAAACGAGGGCGCCGCAACAACGGGCACCTGTGTGCTGGATGACGGCGAGAGCCTCGACACCACTTTCGCCTACCCGCTCTCTGTGGGGGCTGCTGCCAGGAAACTCACCGCCGGCCTGTCGGCCTCGTGCGCACCGCCACGTGACTGACGAAGATAGCGGCAGGCGACAGCGCGGACACCGCCTGACACTCCCCGGACGGCGAGACAAGAAACACCACTGACCTTCATTAAAACGGCGACGGCACCGAGCCGGCCGCCGGGCTTCTTTTCGTCAGAAGCGTCGGCACCGAGACGGCCACGGCGTGCCTGAACCACTTCGGAAGGGGCAACGAGACGATCACCGTGCTCAGTCCCGTCAACATCGACGGCTCCGAGACGGCTACAGCGTTCCTGTCCTACCGGGACGCGGTCACCGACATTCTCTCCGCCGACGGTGCAGAGGGGAAAAAGTCAACCTCCTGCCCCCTACACGGCGGCCGGGATCGTGCCCGTTGTCAGCGACACGCTACCGACCGATGCAACTTCGTTGACACGACAGCAACTACCAGCTCAATGACACTATGTTTTCTGAAGAGCAACGGCTCCACGCGCTGCACCCTTGCGAAGAGGGGTACTCGGTAGAGGAGGTGGCCCTCATCATCGGCTGGTCGACCTACTCGAGTATCCGCTGGAGGCGCGCACTGGCCATGAAGAGCCCCGTGTGGCCGAACCCGGACATGCGGAACACACACACTGACGCCGCCTTGCGCAACGAAGACCTCGTGCGGGCTGTGACTCTGCTGGTGGCGTCGGAGCCTGTCTCACTTTCGCGTGACCAGGTGGTCCTTTCGGTCACTCTGAGCACCCCTTACCGCGACGTTGACCACCGCTACGTCATCTCCACAATTTTCTACCGCGTCTTGCGACACCTCGGCTACACATGCACGCTGGTCGAGCGTCGGATTCTGGAGCACTCTGTGCGAGAGCGGAGTGAATTTTCCGTCATGATCAACCAGCTGCCGCTCCGCTGTCTGGTCAGCGTCGATGGGACGCACACCGAAGACGGCGACGTCTACCGGAAGTTCGTTCGGAATTGGCGAGCGGATCCGCTCGAGCTGATAGACCGCGACTCGCGGACCTTGCCAATGACATGCACAATGATCGTCTCCATGACTCAGGGGGTCTTTTGGTCACAGACGGTTGTACTGGGACCGCCGCAGACGTCGGACGACTGGCGCCTCTTTTTGTAAGGCTTCGAAACGAGGATGAGAAAGTATGTGCCGGGCTTGCCATGGGCGCTGCAGCCCGACGCCTGCGTGGTCCTGCAAGACAATACAGGCATCTGTGACGAGGCGGGCGATGCTTTTATGCAGGAGAACGACGTCCACCACGTCCGCCTACCTCCATTCTCCGCCAATTTGATGCCTGTTGAAGGAGTTTTCGCCGAGCTCAAGAAGCACGTGCAAGACCTCGTCTTTGCCAACGTGCAGTTCCTGGACGACCCCATGCAGCTGATGGCGGCAGCAGTGGGGCGCTTGACTCCGCGGCAGATTTCCGGCCAGCTCCAGCGGAAGGCGAACAAGGTTGCTGTGCTGCTGCTTTGATTCACCTAGCGCTTTCTGGACGGTCAGTTTCTGTTAGGCCGCCGGAGTACAGCCCGTTTTTGTTTTGTGCATAGTATCCGGCTTTCTTGCTTCACCTTCTTTCTCTCGCACACCATCCTTTTTTCCTTCACAGGACAGATAGGTGAGCGGGCTGATAAGGACTTCCGGAGGCTACCACCATCGTGCCACAGTCCTTTCCGTCACCGCAGTGCGACTGGTGTCCCACGCGGTCGCGGCGCAAGTTCTCAACTGTCTCCGGCCACCACCTGCCCCACCGCGCCGCCACCCTGCACGCATCATCTCACCACCGCCACCGACGCGCCCCAGGCTCCTGTGTTGCTCTCCGCCATGGACGCTGGCATCCCCACGCCGCCTCAGCGGTCACCGCCGCCGATGTAGGTGCGTCAGCGGCGCCATTCTTTCACCACCGGCGCGCGGCCGCGGCGCCTATGCTGTAGTGTCTTCTTCCCGCAAAGCCGACTTGGCAAGACACCGTCAGAAAACCCAGCACAGGATGCGGAGCGACACAAAGGAGAAAGAACACCAACGCCTGGATCACAGGGCGCGAAGCGCACCAGAACGCCGGAACTAGCGCAATCGAAACGCTGATTTATTCATTTAAACAAGCCGACCCGGGAACTCACACCCGGATAATCGCAGGAGAAGCATTACGCGCACGAGCCCAACCCACGAGACCAGTCATGGGAGGACCGGTGCCCAGCGCGGCACGGTCTTGGAACAGAGGCCTCTTGTGGCCCCTGCCGCGGATCAAAGAACACTCTTCTACTGGAAGAGATATCTGGCCCATAGAAGTTCTGATCAGCCCTGACTTGTACGTCCCCCGAAGTTCCGAGGGACTTAGACGCATGATTGTCCAATTCTCAGATGGAAGACCCTGGGGAATATCTGCGTTGGCCGAGATTTGATCTCGGCTCCGGGATCCGCCCCTGATGGAGAAGCTTCCACAAGCTTCCCGGCCCCTCCAGGGGGCCCATATCGAATAGGCTTGCGCCCCTTTTGTCTTTGTCAGGCCCCTCCGTGGGGCCTGATCAGGCGATGCTCCTATACGCACCTTCCGGGAGCGGGTGTTACGCGTGTCGTCGGGGACCCCACTTGGCACCCACCCGAGAAGGCGCCACACGTCACCCCCCTCTGGGGAGCGCCACGTGGAAACTCACTACACACCCCTGCCGGCTCCGGACGGGGGGTCGCCTCATCCGAGTAAGCTGTTGTTTTGCCCACAGTTCCCCCACCTCAGGGCCCGCGTCTCGCAGGCTCGAGGACGGTGTGTCACCGCCTCTGACAGGCCACCGGAAAAGCCCCGCGACTCAAATCGTCTGTCCCCCCCCCAAACCCCACTCGGGGGTGTGCTGTGGGACACCCCCAATCATGGTTTCTATCGCACGAGCACGCCCGGGCGCAAAAGAGAGGCCCTGAGTCGGATCACATAAGACGGTCACCGCTGAGCGGTGTTCCGGCGTGCCGGGGTTCCTGTAAGTGTCCGTGTTGTCACATGTTGGGGACGGCGCCAACAGTGCACGTCCGGGCTTTGCCCCGCGTCCCTGACGACCATGTGCCCCCCTTTGGGTGGGGCCCACCTCTTCTTTCCGGGTCCCCTTTTTACGAGATCTGATGACGTCAGCCGGTGAGGCCGACGCGGCGGCCGCCATGGCGATCGATAGCCGGAAGGGTGGCTCGGGTGATGTGCTCGGCCCGGAGGAGGAGATTGAAGACACTCTGGCCAACCTCCTGTCGGCCTCGTGGCTGGCGCCGGCCGTCGTGGACGACACCTTTGGGCTGTTCGCGTGGGAACCTTCTAGGCTGTCTTTAGTCGAGCAGCAGATCGCGGCTATTGATAGCCGCCGGCTGACCACCGTCTGGACGGGCATCCGGGCCATTTATGGGCCACTCTATTCCGTCCCCGACGGGACGGAAACGGACGTCCCCTTCCCACGTCTTAAAGAGGACTGGCGGGTGTGCCAGGTCCTATGCAACTTGGAGACAAGGGACCTTCCTCCTGTCGTGGGCAACGCGCCCCACTACTCGTGAGAGTAGTACCCGGGTTCACCCCCTTAGTTGGGGGCGACGGACGCCGGCTTCTTTATGCCAGCGGTCCTGGGGATGTCGTCTACTAGAAGCCAAAAGGGCCTTCTCGCGTTCTTTGAGAAGCTCGAGGTGCGCGACATGCCGATGACGCGCCACAAGGTGCTCTACCCCGCCACGCCGGGAAGGTGGGCATCAGTGAGGGTGCGGCGCGGTATGGCCGGAAAATCCTAGAGGTGGTTGGGCTGAAAGGCAGCCAGCTCATGGGGGAGACCCTCGGGGGGCCTTACATTATCATGTTGGCAACCCTTTGGGCCGTCGAGGTTGCCGACGTCTTTATCTACAGCATCTGCATCATAGGTACCTGTGGCGCTTGCGTGTGACCCTGCGGGATGCCATTGGCGTCTTGAAGGCCGAACGTCTACGCTAGGCGGACTCTACCGTCCAGCCTCTCTAGGAGGCCGCGATAGTGCTGCTCCATTTCGTGGAGGACCGAGCTGACGCCGCTTGAATGTAATGGGAGGAGAGCCTCCGATGGGTCTTTCGTTTCGCCAAGACTGTTAACTATGAGGGGTTTTTGACACTCTCGGAGGGACTTGAAGATCCGAGAGTCCCTTTCAGGAGCGACATCCTCCCCGACCTGCGCCTCCGCACTCTGGACAGCGAGCTGGCAGACTCGGGTCCGTCTCGCCATGGTCCGGCCGCGGCCTTGGCCGCGGCGTCGGCACCTCCTCCGTCTGCTTACGCTACAGGGGCCACGCATTTGATGCTGTCTATGTGGGGCGGCGCTGCTCGCCCCTTGTACACCGCCCTTGGGGTTGCGCGCAACACGCGGGCGCGTCGCACGTATCCCGTTAGAGGGAGTATCCCCGTCCCCCGTACTGGGGGGCACTCGGGTCCCCCGGTGGGGCCCATGCCCCTTGTCTCCTGGGAGGAGTTTGCCCAACTGAGGACCCCTCGGCTCGTCGGCCCGGCAGTGCCTTCGGGGTTGGGGCAATCTCTAGGGGACCTCCCGCCCATCCTGAATAATGGGGCGGACAATACCCTCATTATGGCCTTGAGCCGCGCTTACGTGCGGCTCCGCAACGAGATGGTCTCGGTGGCGTCACTCCCTATGGGTGACCATGATGCGGACAGGCTTTGAACCTTGGACACAGCCGACTCGCTTCGCCGCTCTATTGCGGGGGAGTATGGATGCACGGTGACGGAGACGAACACCATCTTGAACGGCTGCAATATCCGCCACCTTCGAGCGGCGGTTTGGACCGCAGGTTCTATCTCTTTGGCGACGCACCATCGTCCGTCGTCTCCTTCCCCTCCCCATTATGGGGCGCGTACTGGTGCTTCGGCCACACCCCCCTTCCGGGTGGGGCCGGGTTCGTCTCTCGCGCCCCACTATGGGGCGGGTTCTGGTTCCCTCTCTATGACCCTGACGCGGGTCCTAGCCGGGGCCATCGCCCGGGATTTGTGCCGCGCTGGGAGTTTAATGTTCTTATGGAGACATTACTTACGGAGTGCTTTCCTCGGGAGGGAAGAGGCACGTTGCCACCGAGCTTCCTTTTCGGGAAACCCGAACCATTTGACCAGGAGCTTCAATTGCCCGTCATCATTCCAGACATGTTTGATAATCTTTTAAAACACTAATTCTGGGCCATCCTTCTGTTAGGTTTGGAAAGCTGGAGCCGCCTCGGGCTGACAAAATCAAAGGGGATCTTCGTAGTGCTGGAGTGGACATGCGTATTGTACGCTGTGGTAAACAGGGACAGACGGCTGTCCCACTCAGATTGGTGCTTCGCCACAAAGCAGCGGAGATGACGAGCGAGGGTGCGGTTGTACCGCTCCACATGCCCGTTCGTCTGCGGGTGGTCAGGCGAGGTATGGTTCGGAGCTGTACTGAGTAAGCCTAGGATGCCCTGGTAATAAAACGCGGAAAAATGCGGCCCACTGTCCGCAAGGACCGAGTTGGGGATTCCATATGCGGCAACCTATGTATAAATAACAGCCGATGCCACGGTCAGTGCCGTGGCCACCCTCAAAAGGATGGCTCTTGACAGCTTCGTGAACCGGTCACAGATGACAAGGCCTTGCTTTTGCCCTCCTTCAGAGGTCGGCAGAGGGCCCAAAAGGTCCTTAAAGAGCCCCGAGAAGGCCTCGTCTGCGGTGAATAATTTCACCACCGTCGTGTGCTTCCTCTCTGAGAGGCGGTTCTTGGCGCACGCGGGGCATTGCTCCATGTTTTTTTGTACGTAGACGACCATCGTCGGCCAGTATACATACCGACGGAGGGTGTTGTACATCTTCCTCGAGCCGGGATGGCCGGCTAGCACCGACTGATGCTGATACTTCGGGAGGCGCTCCTTCAGCGCCTCCGGGATAAGCACTTGAATTTCTCACCCGTACACCGAGAGGCGGCATTGCAGCCCGTTCTTCTACAGGAAGAAGAACGCTTGTCGACTCCAGGTCGGGTCGGGAGGCAGGAAAGCATCGAGCTCTTTCATATTTGCCTGACAAAAGGCATCCTCGGCCTGGACCAGGAGAATTTCTGGCGCCCATGGGGCAGGGTTGTAAGATTTCGATGAAATCATCATTGCTGGTTTCTTTTCTCAATTATTATCAATCGCTATCGTTCATGGTTACAGAATCCACTAGCCCGACTTTCTCTGTAACTAATTTAAGGACGTCTGGACTCGTGTCTCGTCAGACAGCCTGTTAGTTATTCTTCGGTTTTGTCGTTGCGCCAAAAAGTAGAGAGTCCAGGACTGTCAACGAGGCGCTTTTGTGCGTTTGACTGGCCCAAACGTAGATACGCCTGTTTGGGTCTGTCCAGCTTTTGCGCAACGACTATACGTCTCTCGTGCCTCTCCACACGATGCATATGCGGGTTGGCTGCCGCCTCCTCCACCCGGCACGTGCTCGCTGTCATTAGGGTGACGGGGGGGACAGCTCGCGCGGCGGCCGCCGCCGAGTTTTCGGCGGACGGGGGGTGGGTCGGACG
>Ga0209093_1001276_pt1 | contig 14324 bp, 17 predicted proteins | sample SidtaG_4_FD_187450 | JGI IMG/M metagenome (GOLD analysis project Ga0209093, IMG submission 187450) | Marine algal microbial communities from Sidmouth, United Kingdom - Sidmouth_Male1 metaG (SPAdes) (version 2) | ecosystem: Host-associated > Algae > Red algae > Unclassified | place: Sidmouth...
CCCTCCCCCCTGTTGCTTGTGCAACCCTCCCGTTTGCTTTCGCACCTGTGGCTCCTTGCATCGATAGCAGCCGTCGTGTGGTGCCGGTTGGCGGCGACGGCGTTGACTGCGGCGCCCATTAGTGAATGGGGGTATGCTTGCTTTACGACTTGGCGTATCGGAGTGTTGTTCCAGGTACCTCCCGCCTGCAGGTCGCCACGTTTGGGGCGTGCCCCGGCGTTGGTCGACAGACAACGACCGTTGGCTGATGCCTGTCGCGTGGGGTCCTGCCGCTTTGCGAGCAGCAATCCTAACCCTCTTTTTGGCTGGCATGGCGGCTGGGGTAGACGACATTGTTTGCCCCGCAACGCAGGAGGTGGGTGGTGGTCGTGCTAGGACGGGGGCCTGGGGTGCGTGATTGGGCCTCTGATGCTGTGTCCTCGTGGTGACAGACGACGGTGGGTGTGCTTTCGCGGTGGGCCAAGCGCGCGCCACGCGTTGGTGTGGTACCCGTGGTGCGCATCGGGGGCTTTCATGGGACGGGCCCGCTACGGACCCTCGGGGCATGTCGGGTGGAGGAACCCGCTGCGCCATCGGGCAATGGGTTTCTCCTCGGTTGAGTGGCGGTAGGGAGACAGCCATCGGACGGGGGCCAGCGTGGGTGGTCGCCCTGCCCACGGTACGGAGGCGGCCGCCTCTGCGCTCTGATCCCTCGTGGCGCTGGGGGTGTATGCATGCCGCAAGCTCGTGGTACGCCACTGTGTGGCGCCTTTGTGGTCCGCGCCGCTTGTAAAAGAACCGGTACCGTCGCGACCCGCGTGGGGGCTGCGCCTGGACACCGCTTCATCTCAGCCCGTGCACGACCACAGGAACTTTGCTCCACCGTTCTCGCACCTACCCCCCCCCACGGCCCGCACACACCCTGGGTACGGACCCCCTCCCCCTGCCGCCCCACCATTGTCGCCACTCTTTCTCAACCATGGGGCCTCCTGGCTTCAACAAGTCGGGCGCCGGTGGTGCCTCGCGGGAACCCGTCGGGCGTGCTAGTGAGGAGGTCATCGACGTGGACGCGCCAGTGCCCATCAAGGTGGAGACGCCAACCAAGGGCAAGAGCGTGGCCAAGGCCGCCTGCCGCCCCGACGAGCCCATCAACGTCGACGACCCGGCAACCTGGTCGCCGCCCGTCCCGTCGTCCACCGGCGGCCCCTCGGGGGCTCGTCGTCCGCCCCAGTTCCTCATGTTCGGTGGGATCCTCGGCGTCACACTTTACGACCAAGAGATGGAGGTCATTGCCGAGGAGGACGAGGCCGCTGCGGCGGCGAATACGGCCCAAGTGGTGTCGGCCGTCGATGCGGCATCGGCCGTCGAGGTTGACGAGGCCGGGGAACAGGCGTCGGCCGGAAACACGGGCGAGGCGGGCGGGCTGGCTTCGTTCATTGTTTTTGACGAGGCGGGCAAGCCGGCGTCGGTTGTCGATGCTCGTGACGCGGGCGGGGTGGCGTCGGTCACCGACGCCGGCGAAGTGGGCGAGGCGGGCGAAGCGGGCGTGGCGGGCGAGGTGGCGTCGTTTGTCGATGCCGGCGAGGCGGGCGAGGCGTTGTCGGTCTCGATGACGGCGAGGCGGGCGAGCCGGCGTCGGGCGTCGATGCCCGTGAGGCAGGCGGAGTGGCGTCGGTCGTCGGTGCCGGCGAGGCGGGCGAGGCGGGCGGGCCGGCGCCGGCCGTCGGTACCGGCGAGGCGTGCGGCGCGGTGTCGGTCGTAAACACTGCGTCGGCCAAGGGCAAGGCGCCGGCCAAGGGCAATGCGTCGGCCAAGGGCAAGGCGCCGGCCAAGGGAAACGCGCCGGCCTCCCTGACGCTCCAGGCGGGTGAGGGAGCATTTATCGAGGAAACGTCATTGATGCCGTCGTGCGGCTCGGCGACGCTCGGTGAGGCGGCTCATGCCGCTCGTGTGGCGGAGTTGGCTCGCATGGTGGCGGCCAGCCGTGAGCGCAGCGTTGTGATTGCTGATATCATCGCCGACCGAGCCGCCCAACTGCGGACGCCGTGGCCGCAGACGGAACCTCGTATGGGGCTGCCATCCTCTCGGCGCGAGCATCAGCGTGACGGTCGAGCGCATCAGGTGCAGATGGAGCCGGAGGTGCCTGGCACATTGGCCATGACGCCGGCACAGCGGTCACTCTTCCGCACTGACCACATCTTCAGCTTGCCCCGCCGTCCTCGGCGCAGCTTCGTACGTCGGGCGGCCGTCATGTAGGTCGTGCTCGAGAGCGCGAGTGCCGCTGCAGTACGCACGACGGTACCTGGGTCGAAAAGTGGCAGCGGGGAGGAATCGGCCGACGGTCAAGACGAGGTTGGTGGCCATTCTGGGGGTGATGCGCCGCGGAGCGCACACGATAGCGACGCCGTCGACCCTGCCGCGGCCGGGGTGCGCGAGGGAGGATCGCATGGCGCGGCGCAAGGACGTGCGTCGGCGAATCCCCGTAAGCGGTCTGCGACGGAAGAGAATGGGGACCTGCGCGATTCTTCCCGCGATGCACGAGGGCGCGCTCCACAAGGTCAAGCGGCTCGCGCTAGCGATGCTCTCGCCGAGCAGCTCGCATCCCGCAGCCGCAACCCGCGCATCTTCCCTGCCGCCTTTTGGATGCCTGGGGCTCATGCCGTTCTCTCTGCCGCCCAAGACCCACGGGCGATGGCCCGTCATCCTCCGGTGGCACCGCCTTTGACCCGCGGCACAGCTACCGTGGGCGATGACGCGGCATCACTGCCGCAGAGGTTCAGCACACCACCACTGTCGCCACTTCCGCCGCTGCAGCCACCTCCACCACCGCCGCGCCGTGCTACCGCTGTCGGGGGGACCCTGCCGCCGCCGCCGCGCCGTGTCGCGCCTGTCGGGGAGACCCCACCGCCCCCGCCGCGCCGTGCCCCGCCTGTCGGGGAGACCCTGCCGCCAGCGTCGGCCCTATTGCTCGACGACGGCGACAGCAGCAGTGACATGAACGACGACGACCTCGTGGCCGCGTACATTACGCCGCCGGCGTCGCCATCGGCGAGGACACCTATGTAGCCCAGGTACACCCGGCCGTCGTCCGGCAAACGTCGGCGCTCAAGCAATGCACGTGCCGCGCGCACCGCGCGCGTGGCAGCCACCGCCAGCGCGGCCGTTGCTGCGCACAGCGCGGGCGACGATGGACCCGCCCTGACACTGCAGGACGTACGAAACTCCATTTGCAATGGACTCTCCTCGGTTCGGCGGGTGATGACGCGGATCCGTGCTGAGATGGTCGTAGTCAAGTCCCAGGCGGCGTCGTCGCTGCGGCGGATGGACGGGCTTGCCACAGTGGCCGACGGCTCCCAGTCGAGCAATGAGGCCGTGCTTGAACGGCTCTCAGAGCTGGAGACCACTTTGAACGGCTTTGGACGTCGCCTCCCTTCGGTGCACGCCGGCGCCGAGCATGGTGCTAACGCGGAGGCCGCCACGGTGCGCACCATCAGCGAAATCAAGGTGAGTGAACGGACCACTTTCTTGTTGGAATTCTCTCTGAGGGGCGAGGACCGTGGCGCGCGACTCCGTCCCAGCGTGTGTCTTGCTTTTTGGCGCGATGAAGATCAGCGCGCCTGCTGTGCATGCGTGCCTTGCCGTGTGAAACAGTATGTGACTGTTTCTGGCGTGTGCAACTTACCCGTTGTTACTGTCTCCTAGTTGTTCTCTGTCCTTGTTGTCTTGTGGTTGTTCTCTGTACAGGAGCGTCTACTGAAGACACTCGTTGGCGAGATGCGCACGGCGTCTTCGTCTGCGGCGGTGTACCCAACGACCGAGGTCATCAGCGCCCGCCTGATGAGTGTGGCCGCCCAGGTCATGAGAGTGTCTGAGGAGGACGCTTGGCAGAAGCTGCAAGACAAGGTGATGTTGCCGGTCCGCAAGCCGGCGAAGGAGATGGCTCTCATAGTCGCGTACCAGTACGTGAAGCGTATTGTAAGCCACTTCGGCAGCTCGCTCACCTCCGTCGCCGTTTTCGCCTTTATCAAGCACATCCACACCCTCAAGGGTGTGGGCACTTGGAGCTCCCCGTCGGCTTCTTCGACTCGCCGCGGTCTGAAGCTGTCCGCTGAAGAGTGCACCGAGCTGCTGGGCGCTGACTCCTTCATCTCGGACGCGTATGGCCGGCTGGAAATGCTCGAAGCCTTGGCCAAGGTGATCAACGAGCTTGAGGGTACGGCGTCGATGATTGCCTGGACAGGCCCCAACGAGGCCTCGCGTGTCATACGATGCATTTACGGGCTCTTTGCCGCCGTTTCCTTTCGAGTACGTTTACTAGCCTGCGTGCGTTGTGCAGTTCCGCGCGTCCTGTGTTCTGATTTTGATACGACTTGCACTTGGGTGTACGTTCCTTTAGCTGCTGACGCCCTCTTTCTTCTGCGTTTGCGGACCTGTTGCTGCTCGATTGCTCCTTGGCTTGACTGCTTCGCACTGAGAAGGGGCGCTCCTACCTGCACAACCGAGCCGAACTACCGCCCGTCGTTACGAGTAGTGCCGTTCTCACCCAAGGGCACCGCGCGCTGTACGAGCGCGAACTGCTGCTCCTTGAAGACGCTCTCCCGAAGGACGCAGGCATCCAGGACGGGCTGCAACTCGTCGACGGTGCTGACGCAGACCGGCACCTCGCTTTGTCCGTGCCTGCCCCTGCGCCGTCGGTCGGCGCACCCGAGCAGCGGCCTGCTTCCCCGACGGCCGCTGCCGTTGCGTCGGCGGTCATTGTCCCTCCCCTGCCCCCGCCTGTGGCGGCTCCTGTGACAGGGACGGTCTTGCCGACGCCGCCTCACGCCATGCGTTTGGCACGACTACCGGTGGATGTGCCGATTTTGCCAGGGTCGCAGGCTTCTCGCGAGGCCGAGCTCGCGGCACAGGACGACTGGGACGACGAAGAGGAGGACGAGATCCCTCCCGTCTCCAATGAGTACGCCGCCCAGTGGGCAGCGTACCGTGATACTCGCCGCTGAGTCGTGATACTGTTGGACGCTCTTTCTGTCGTTCAGGCGTCATGGCGGCTCCGTGGACCCTGTCATCTCGCACTGGCCAGGTTGAGCGCTCCCGTCTCCTTCTCTTCGCTTTCTTCTTTCTGTTTTTCCTGTTTGGGTGGTGGGGGTGCTCAAGAACGTAGTTCTTGAGCCCAACCGCCCCGCCGCGTACTGTGTGTCCACGGTTCTTTGCTCTTTGTGCATGGTGTTGCGTGTACTTCTTGGGTTTGGGTGGCTCTGGACGTATCTGGCACCCGTACCCCTCGTGCTATGGTTTGCGTTCGGCGTGGTAGTGGTCTAACAGCGTGCACGGGAAAAAAGAGAACCATTGTCTTTTTCAGGTGAAGAGACGTGGTGGTGTGGACATGGGACACAAAAAGCATCCTTGTTCTTCAGCGACGCGTCGGTGTAGCGCAGTCATTGGAGCGGTCAGCACAATGGAATGCACCACATCGAGTTGTCGGGGGTCGTACTGTACATCCAATGCATCGCGCCCATCCGCCTGGACTGCATTGCGTCTTATTATGCCGTTTCGCACTCAACCACCTAATCAGACCGATGCTGCCCCCGCGCCACGGCTCATGCGCCCGTTTCTTCCCCACACTCGCGATCCAGCGCCATGCACCCGAACAGCACCACTACAGAATCGCATAAGATGAGCGTCTGTTCGGAACAGCTGCCCGAACAGAGTTGCGGTCTGCTAGGGCCACCCCGTTCACCGACGATGGAGGTGGGCCCCAGCTCCTTCCCGGGTACCCGTCACAGCGCGTATGGAGGCCCTGCGGGCCGGCCGAAGCCGCCAGTCCACTGGACGAGCTGCTGCGGCCTGCTCAGGCGACGCCGCTGGCCAATCCGAGGGAGGTCCCGAAATGCCATGTTTAGCTGCCATAGAGGCTGCGGCCACCAAACTGCCGGGCTGAGCAGTCGCCGCGGAACCCGTCGTGTACAGGGATGTGCGCCCGGAAGATCCAAATTTTTCTCAGGCTTTTTGCCAAGGGCTCCTTGGCTGCAGTAAAACGTTTCCTTGTAGACATCCGAGCAGGAATTCTTCGGAGCAAGGATCCGGTCTCGTGCCTGTGCGGGTGACGACGAGTAAAAGTACCCGATTTGGCAGGTCGTTTAACCAGAGCTGCCTACGGGGATGAGTGGCTCATGAATACAGGCCCTACCGCTCAAAATTGAACCGGCTGCGGGGCCGGGATGCGGCTTCTCTTTCCATGCACCTGCTCGTCTGCACGCCAGCTCCCGGTCGTAGCTGCGCTCCTCAATCTGCACAATAAACGTGTTCATGTACTACAAAGCGGAACAAGCACAAAATGTGGCCCAGAAGTCCCATGCACCTCTCAAGATGCAGCCTCATGTCGCAATGCACCGTCCGCAGCCTCACACAGTGGCTGTGCCGTTGCCCCCACCAGGCCCACACCGTCGTTGAAGAACACGCCTACGCCACCATCCCCCCTGCCCATGTCTGACGTAGCTACCGCACCGTCGCTGCCCGGTGGATGCGCCCTCCCCTCTCTTATCGTCTCTTAGTGACCATGGCCAAAAGAACCCTCGTCTTCTTGCTCCTTGACACCATGATACTCAAACAACTTGATTGCAGAGGCATTTATGCCATCACAGCCGTGCCGTGATGTGAGGAACTTTTCGTGGCGGAGCAGGAAGCCAGCTGTCTCCTGTCGCAGGCGGATGACGGACCTCTTTTTGGACTCGCCCGTGTACACCTCGTCCAAGTTTTACTTTGTCGTGGATGACCCGCAAGAGCTCAAGCACCGCTCTCCTGGAGATGCTACGGTAAAAGTCGGAGCGGGCCCACGACAGGTACGCGAAGATCACATCTTCCTTAGAGCCATTTTTTATCCTTTTCACGCACACAGGCACTGTCAACTTGAGCAGCGCACTGGTCCCGGCGCGATCCCGTCTCTTCTCCTCCTGCAAAATCGAGAGCGAAAATGTGTTGTCGGCGCGCCGCGACAGGTTTTAGCGTGACGGTCTCGGCCGTCTTCCACAAAAAAATACTCTTTTCCATAACGGAAATCTGATGCCCATGAGAAAAATAGAAGGAAAACAGACAGCAGCGAAGTACTCGAGCATTGCACGGCAGATACGATCTCTCCCCGGGTCAGCGGTTCACAAGAGAGCAGCAGCTCGAACATTGGCGATGGTTCTTCTACGGCTCTGCTCCGAACCAATTGTCTCTCACACGACGTAGATCTCGTACAAAGAGTCCCTCCCCACAGTAAAATGACACACTCACCCGTACGTTCGTATTTCAGACGCGGGTGTCGGCCGACGGCGCCCCTGCCTCTGGCACACTTCCAGCCGTTGCGGGCGGGACCACCGCCGTCGGTGACGCAGCGAGTTCACTCAGATTAGGGATGATCTGCTCAAGCATCATGTGACTCGAGCGGACCGACTCCGTCGCTGACTGAGAGAAAACTGCAACGGAGTCGGACTTTTCAACCATCGATGACAAGAGCTTGCTGAGGTAGCCAAGGTTATTTTGCGTCCTGACGTGCTTGGTGTTGATCACCCTCATGTTGTCCCGTGCGATCATATCGCCTGCTTGTAGTGCGCTTGCTACGTTCGCAAAAGGGGCAGTCGCGCTGAGGTTCCCTGTTGGGACATCGACGGAGACTGCCGCGGCATCAGCAGCAGAGTGAGCGACAGCCACCGCAAGGGCCACACGAAGACGCACATATGCGGGAAATTGGGACGAAGGAGGACCACTGCGGACAGCCCAAGGCGTAGACACCGGAGGCGTGCGACCAGGAGCAGAAAATGCGAAATAGCGACGCGCCCCACTAGTGGCTGCTTGGCCACCACCCGGGAACAGCGCGACCGGGGGGGTCACGACTCTGTCCAGCAACTCATGAAACTGGGCCTGGGCGAAATCATTATTGTGATCTGCGGCACGATGTGCTGCTTGAGTCTTAGTTTCCACTTCGCGCCGCGTTTCCACGTCGGCGCTGTGGCGAGCGAACCGCCAATGAGCTGGCCGCCGCTTCTGCTATAGCCATCGAATCCACGCTGCGCTCACCCCACTACCATCTCCAGGACCATGGAAACCCCCACCACAAACGTCGCGGCCAGTGCCGCGGCCGTCGCCTTGAGTACTATTGACGACACAAGTGCTTCTAGTAGCTTGTCCAAGGCCATTCGCATGGGCACCAGCACGGCTCCGAGCGCTCGTCAGAGCCGTTTCACTTCTACTGGCACGCCACTGAGAGGGCAACTCATGGAAAGTCGGAGAACCCCCGCGGCCTGAGGGAGATTCATTGAAAACCGGCCCGCAGCGGCCAGAAACAGCACTGTGAATGCCATCTCCAACCTCCGCGTTGATCGGAGTTGTGGGGCCGCGGCGATGAGAATCAGCACAGCGGCGAACGCCGCGAAGACTCTCCGGGAGAGCACCTCGACCGCGGGCCGCAGGCGAGCTGTCGACAATATCTGTGACGGCTGAAGCCGTTCCTGGCTCCCTATAGACCTGGATAGCGTCACGAGGCGGCGGGGCGTGGCGTGGGAAGGTCTCAGCGGCGGCCGCCTCACGCTGGCTAAAATCCAATCTCTCAAAGTTCTCCGCAAAGGAGTCCGGGCCGGCGAGGCGGGGGGGTGGGGAGTGGGGGAGGGAAATGCTCAGTAGAAGAGCCATTCTGCTCTTCGAGACTCCAAAGGGGCAGCCAATGGGGGAAGTACGAAGTTGCGCAATCACAGGAGCTGATTATAAATCGTCGGTCAGCTCGGACGCGCCTCAACCTCACTCAATCAGCGCCCGCCCTCCTTCGCTCATCCCCGTCGTATGTATTAGAACCACCTCAGTCCTGTCCCACGGGCGCCTTCTCGCCGGGTAGCCATGGTTGCCGAAGCGGGAGCGAGACCGCGTCCGAGACCGCATGGAGCCCGAGCCCCAGTCGACTGCATCCACCTGATTCGTGATCCCAAGAACATTTGCTCCGTCAACGGATACGTCGACTGATCCGTCGACTGACCACGCCTAGTCAAGGCGGCTCGTTTGACTTGAAACATGACATTTTCTTTACAGCGGTCTCTTGGAACTTTGTGGAAATGTGGTGGGTCTAGAGCCGACCAACGTCGGTTGCGTTCCTGGAAACCGAACTTTCGCCAACCGGCTTGCTCCGTGGACATTTGACCTGAGGAGAGTCCGATGCACCAGTCCACCACCCTCCCACAAGCCTCCTCCTCCATAGAGCAACCACTCTATGTAATACGGACACCACCATCGTGGCTGACGCGGTCGTCTACTTCATTAGCGGGTCTTTATTGGGGGGCACAGAGGCCGCAAAACGATGCAGCAAGGAGTGGACGACGCGACTGCGACGCACCCGCGGCCGAGGTACGTTGCACAATGTTTTCGGTCACCTGTCGCCTCCGATGGCGTACGCCTGGCCTGGTCCACAGTGCCGTGTTCGTCTTTCTCTCCTGCACCCGTTGGAATCACAAGAACCCATCTTTTGCCCACTGGCTGGAGCTGCACGGGGGTCCTATTGTGCAGCTGACCTGACAACGTCTTGCGCAGTGTTCTCTCGTCTGCCGCGTTGGTGAGAGCGTTTTCTAAATATTTGCTGGCCTGTGTTCATACTGTTTGCACTCTCACGTTCCTCCGAGCTTCAAGAGGAACTGAACGGTGGAAGGAGGCCGTGCATAACTCGAATGGGCGCTCCGACGAGCACGACGAGCGCCAAGCGGTCGCCGCGCTCCCCGTGCGCAAAGCAAAGACGAGGGTTTACAAGGACTCGCAGGGCGCTCCGCAAAGCTCGTGCGGGCCCTGCCACATGAAGAGGCACCGCGCAATGAGTGGCTCTAACACCGGGCGTGGTGACAATGCTCCTTCCATGGAGCAGTGGACTACTCCTCCAGCACAGTCGGCCCCGCATGGCGCTCTGGACAGACCTGCTAGTGCAGGCCCGCCGTTTGATTGTGCTTCAAGAGCGGGTTCTGCCGACGCACATACACAAGATGTTACTGCACCTGTGCCTCGCGCCATGAGCCGCGTGCTGTCGCACATGTCCCCAGCATTGCTTCTCCCTCTCAACGTCGGCGGTGTCACGCTGATGAGCGAGAGCCCGCCATCTACCGCAAACGCTCTCGTTCGGTGCGGCTCCATTGCACTGGACGGTTCAACTGGCATTGGTTCTTCACCGTCGCCACAAGTCGGCGGGAAAAACCAGCGCGACGGTCCTCTGGGCAGCACGCACGACTTGTCAGTACGTGATAGTCCCTCTGGGCTGGCTCTGGTAAGCAGCGGTGCGGCACCATCCCAAGCGCCACCAGCAGTCCCGCTGTGTGAGGAGCCGCAAGTCGGATTTGGCCATTTGCGACCCAACAAAAACCCACCTCGCTCCGTTCCCCCACATCCGCGCTGTGGTGATGACCCGGTCGCCACGTTTCCGTGCGGCTCCGAGAGTCCAGCCACCCAGCCCCGCTCTAGCAGTGTCATTGGGCGCGGCATATCGGTTGGCGACCGGATGCCTCCACGGTCGCCGCTCGGTGGCGATGCGACGATTGATGCAGGTCATCGTGTCGATGTGACAGATAACCTGTCACGTGCCGACGGCGCCGTGTCGCGTGATGTACTTGCCACTTACTCGGCGGCAGATACTCATCTGTTACAGTGCTTGGCCGCCGCCAAGTCCCCCGAGGCCCTCTCCGCTCTGAGAGTAAGTGACATCCTCGGATCCATCTTGGCCAAGACCACCCCGCCCGGGATTAAGGTGACACACGGCGACCACCGGGTGATCACGTACCGGAGATGGGCGACGCCATTGTGACAAGTGAATGCGGCAAGAGCCAAGCCAACAAACGGCTGGCGGCTGCTCGTCGACTCGGCGTGCATGTCAGTAGGCGGGCACCGCAGCCGCCTCCCCCAACCATTTCCGTGGAGAACCAGGTTGGGTTACTTGCGTCAATGGGGTTGAGTGACTCCAAGTTCCAGAAGCTGCGGCTCGATTTTCGTGGCGCCGTGTTCGGGATGGCCAGTCTACATGCCCTGCGGAAATCTCGAGCAACCCTCTCGCGGGAGCCCTGCGCTGCAGTGTCAGAGGACGACACAGGCGCACATCTTGTCAACCTCCGGGCTGCTTTAGAGCGTCGTCTGGTGGACCTCTGCCAATCCAAGCTTTCTGTGGAGCGTCTCGTATGCGACGAACAAGGGTAACCGGTGAGTCAGACGCGTGACTTTGAGGTGCCACCTGAGGGAGGACCCCCCTACCCCGACAGGTGCCCACCCTCAGACATGAGAGACGTACAAATATCGTTTGGGCTGGACAAGGGCGGCACCCCGTAAAGATCGTGATGGGCCTCCTTAAATCAAGCACATCCGCATCGACTGGCCAACTCTATGCTCATGGCTGTCTGTCCCTGCGAGAATGACAAGTACGAGGACGTGGAAAAACTTTTGTGCTCCCACGTGCCGGCTATACAAGACCTGCTGATGAACGTGGTTGTGCTGGACGGGCATTGAAGTGCTGTTCGTCTGCTCCGCGCGGGGTACTACCCTGTCCTGTGCATCCTACTCTGCCACAACGGGCCAAACGCGACCCTCCCCTGCGTCAAGTGTTTGGGTACGAGGGTGCCCAGCAAGGCGCAGTTTGTGCTTGACCAGGCGTTTGGGACGATGCGGGACCTTTCTCGGAAGCACCCTCCGCGAGCGTCCACCCAATGTCTTGAGATTCTGGGCAAGGACGCATCTGGACATGCAATCGCTGGCCAGGGAGGAGTGCACAAGTCGCCGTTGATTAACCTCCCCCCCATTTTGGTCGTCGACCCCCGGCAGGTTGTGCGGATACCTGTCCACCTGACAATTGGAATCAACAGCCGCAAGCTGCGACTCTCCGTGGAGAGCGTCATCATCTCTCGGGGCCCCGTGGATGGGATGCAGTTTGCCTACACATTGGCTGATGTGCTGGGAAAGGAGCTCCGTGTGCATCCTGTTCCCTTCCACGGTGGCAATTTTAGTGGCCGCCACTGCCACGTCATTGCGCAGCGGAGCGGCCGCATTGAGCAAGAGCTCATGTGACTGCTGCCTGACGCTCGCGTCACCGCGTACAAGAAATCCTGGGCGCTGTGGAGTGTGCTGCTGCGGACATTGAACAGGGAAGCCATCATTCCTGCAGCAGAGCAGCGGCGCTTTGCCGCCAGCGCCACTGAGTTTGTGGTGCTGCTGCAGCGTCACTTCCCGTGGGTGAGGATCTCGCCCAAGCTGCACTTCCTCTTCCACCACGCGGCAGATTTTATGCGGCGCTTTGGCAGCATCGGCCTCTACGGCGAGCAGTCCATTGATGTCTGGCACGGGTTCTACCGCCAAAATGCACCCCGCTGCACCGCTGAGACGGAGTTGCTGTCGTGCAGCCAGCTCATGAGATCGATGACGCTCACAAGCGTCGCTACCGACGCCGTGCTCTTTCTTCGGTCTCCCATCCGCAAGCGGGTGAGCAAGTGGGCCACGAGGTCGGACGACCGACGAAGACAGGGGAACAAGCCAGGGCGGCGCTATTTCCGCTCGAACACAGAGAAGGCCGAGATGGACATGAGAAGCTGGGCGGAGAAGCAGTTCGAAGTTGCGTTGAAGAGGGTCAGTCCGCGTGGTGGGGACAGGTGAAGATCAAGAAAAAGGTATGACTCGCTCGAAAGAAGGAAGAGTGTTCTCTTGCGCCCATTGGTCGACCATGAAGGACTGCGACTATTCGAGGTGGCGTGAAGATGGAAGTCAATGGATTACAATAACAGCATGACAGCTCAGAGCAGCCCAATGGCATACGAGAATTGTGGGGTCTTATCCAACGGGAAGCTAAGAGTATCAATTAGTGTCAAAAGAGCCGATCGGGGGTGGATTGACTAGGCGTGTGACCCCTCGAGTAGTTGACAAGCGCCTTCTGTTGGCTCCAAAATGACGTCATGAAATCCGCTGTAAGCTCTGTAAATCGTTGTCAGAGTCCTCCTGGCGAGTGCCGCTGGCTTTCTTAGCAGACTCATGGAAACGTGTTTCCAAAGCGATTCTGACCTCTGGGGACGGGGTCGTCCACGGCAATATTAGTCGCCGCGGACGCACCATTCCGTCGACGCTCAGAATCTCCGTGGAAAGGTCTTTCCGCGGCGACTCTGACGTCGGCGGAAGCGGCCGTCCACGGCGACAGAATTTGCCGCGGAGTGACAACTCTGTCTAAGTCCAGAATGGCCCTGGGAAACTGTTTCCAGGGCGATAGGAACCAGAATCGGCCTGGAAACGTGATTCTAGGGCGATTCTGACCCGTCGTCCCGCCGAGGGTGGGTGCCTCTCATAGTACTCAGGATAGCGTGTTTGCAACACGCGGTCAATTTGCGCCTTTCCGTGTCCGCCCCCCCCAGATTGGTCATTTTCACGGTATACAAATCTGAGGAGCGTCGAGAGGCCAGAGAAGAAAATCGCCAAGAAAAGACGTTTCCAGAGCTATTCTGATCCGTCCTCCCGCCTGGGTGGGTTAGAGGAGGCTCGGTGTCGAGCCGACAGTTTCGAGTCCATCATTTCCTGTCCGATTTCTCGACTTGCCGGAAAACACGGGCTACCTTTTTACGACGCTGGACAGCAGTACAGTACCTTGCTTTCCGTCCGACGCTGGACTCGGGTCCACGCGCGCCTCGACAAACGCTGTTGCTGGCAGCAACAGTAGCAGCAACTTGCTGTTACCGCGGGGCACGCTGCTCCCCGCCCACACGCGGCCACCATTGTCCACCCTGTGCCTTGCCTCCGCTGCTCTCCTGGTTTTTCTGCTGTGCAGCCACCCCCCCTCGCCCTGATTGTGCGTTTGCTCCTCCAACCCCCTTCGTCCTGATCGTGGTGGTGCGTCGATGGTTCCAGCCCCATCGCCGTCACGGAGAGACCCTGAGGGAGAGTGCGTCTGTGGTGCATGTTTTCCCTTGTGTCTGCGCGGCTGTGCGGCACGACAGGATTCTAGGCAATGCAATACTGTGCTTCTTGGTTGCCCTCCTCCCATTTGCTTCGCTACTCTGTTGCCCATCTGTGGCTCGTCATATCCTACGCATCGTTCGCCGGCGTTGCTGTTGGTCCTCGTCTCCCCCCGCCACCTCTCATTGTTCCCCCAATCACTCCACTTCATTTCCTTTCTCTCCGTGTCGTCCTGCCCCCGGCTGTGCTCTCCGCGGTATGGTGCTGGCCTCCTTCTGCCCTCGGTGGTGTGCGTCTTCAATGTGTGAGGTCTTTGACTCGTTGTCCCCTCGACGTTGTCCTCGCTCTCTTGCCTCTTTTTCTCGCGTCTGCCGCCTCGTGTTTGCTACCGCACGCCCGATCCCCCCTCCCCCCCCCCCCCCCCC
>Ga0209093_1001277_pt1 | contig 14322 bp, 21 predicted proteins | sample SidtaG_4_FD_187450 | JGI IMG/M metagenome (GOLD analysis project Ga0209093, IMG submission 187450) | Marine algal microbial communities from Sidmouth, United Kingdom - Sidmouth_Male1 metaG (SPAdes) (version 2) | ecosystem: Host-associated > Algae > Red algae > Unclassified | place: Sidmouth...
CCCCCCCGCGTGCGTGTCGCGATCCTCCGCCGCGTCGCGCTGTAGTGGATCTTGATGCAATTTTCGAGGTCGTGGTCGACCCCTTTAGTGCTGCGGCAGTCAATGCCGCGTCGGTGGGCGTCACGCTTCCAGATTTTTGGCTGGCTGCACGGCGCTCGTCTGCACCACAGCCAGCTGCACGCCGCTCGCCTGCACCCCCGACTGCTGCAAGGAGCCAACCAGCGCCAAGTCGGCCGGCATTCTGCCGCCCAGCGTCGACCCTGCCGGCGTCGACCCGGTCATTGTCGAGCCGGTCATCGGCTGGAAGTTGGACACTGCCGAGCCACTTGGCGTGGTGACAGACAACTCCGCGTTGGTCGGCATCGTGTGGTCCGTTGGCGTCACTTCTAACGGCTTGAACCTGCTCGCCATCGCCACTGAAGTTGCCGTCAGTCAGCGCCGCCGCGTCCATCGTCAGCTTCACGGCCAATGGTGTCGCGCAGGCCGGCGCCAGGCCCGTCGGCGTCAGCCGCATCGGCTCAGAGCCGTCAGCTTCCGTTGGCTCTCCCCCCACCACCGTGCACCCGGCTGGCGTTTAATCGGTTGCCACCTACGGCGTCGAGTCGGTTGCCTTGAAAGGCGTCCAGTCGACGGCCACAGACGGCATCTCCACCGCCCACAGAGCCTCCGCCCCCGCCTCGGTCGCACCGCACTCATCTGGCAGCACCCCCTCTGCCGGAACTAGACTCAAAACTCCCAGTTGCGCGCCTCCCAGTTTCGCGCCGCCCAGTTGCGCGCCTCCCATCGGCGCGCCGCCCATCGGCGCGCCGCCCAGTTTCTCACCGCTCGGCTCACCGCCGGTCGGCACCCAGCCCGCTGCGCACAGCGATCAACTGCTCGAAACTGCCGGGCTGCTGCCTGGTCTTCCGCTCCACCTCGCCGAGCTGCTGCACGCCGCTCGGTTGCGAGCGGCCGGGATGCTGCCGAACCGGCAGCCTGCCTGTCGCATCCGATTCAGTAGAGTGCCCGCCTTCCGGGAACACACCCGCTGGCTGCTCCTCCTTGTCCGCCCTTGGCGTGGAGCCGGCCGGCTTGACGACCGCCGGATCCGAGCGTGACGGCTTGCGACCGCCTGGATCGCCGGAAACTGGGACGCCCGCCGCCTTCGTCGGCTGGCCAACCACCGGTGCCACCTCCTCAGATGCCACGGTCCGCTCTTCGCCAACCGCTGGCGGCGTCACGCATGCCGCCGAAGGCGTCGGAGTCTTGCACGCCGCCGACGGCCGCTTCGGCTTCTTTCCGGCCGCCGACATATGCTTCGAAGTCTTGCACGCCGCCGACGGCCGCTTCGGCTTCTTTCAGGCCGCAGACATTGGCTTCGGCGCGTGCTCGCCGCCCCCGACGATGGCATCGTGCCCGCCGCCGTAGGGGTCATGACCGCCGCCGACGGGGTATTGCACGACCCAGGCGCGACCACCACCGCCACGTTCGTCTTGTGCGGCATTCCCTCCCCCTCCCGGACTACTCCCCCCCTCCCCCCTCCTCTGGCTTGGCCGCACCGGCAGCACAGCCGCGCCCACAGCCCCCAGAGCCGCCGTCGGCGCGCCCGCCGCCCCCGCCAGCAACCTCGGCTGGGTGCAGCCGGGCGCTGTTCCCGTCGACGCTTCGCCCATCGCCATCACGTTGGACGGCGTCACACTGGACGGAGCCACGCCTAACGTCTTCAAGTCGGTCGCCAGTGAGCCGCTCGGCGTAAGTCACGATAGCGCCGCCTCGGTCGCCGTCAAGCCCGACGGCGCCGCCTGCATCGCCGTCAAGCGGGGGGGGGTAGACGATGGTAGGCATGGGGGCCCAAGGAGTTCATGGCGATGGTGGGGGCGGGGGGGTTGCGCCCAGAGGCCGGGGCGGTGGTGGGTTGGTGACGAAAGGGTGTCTGTGGGCGGTAGTAAGATGGGGATGCTGGACAGGTGTGCTATAGGCACCGGCTCGTCGGTGACCGGCGGCGTGGCGTTCGCCGATGGAGGCGTGGGGAGGGGCGGGGGTGGTCGATACACTCGGGGGCCCTGTGACACGCAATCTCTGTGTAAGCGAGAAGTCTGCGGGAGACCTGGCTCTGACTCCTGGACGCGATCCAATCTAGGGCGCCACTAAGCTGCTGTGAGGCGTTGGAGCTTGGAGACAAAACTGCCCACGTGCACAACTCCCCGCAACCACACTTCCCCAAAAAACACAACCCCGTGCCCTTGCCAATCACGGCGTTGTCGACTGCTGCGTTGCAGGCTGAAATTCTCCGTCTTGTTGGGTCTCGTCAAGAGCACTATCTTCACCGTCTCCATCGCCTAAATTGGCGGCCAATAGCTCAGAAACCGCGCCCATCCCCAGGTCCTCCTCCTCCACATCTACCGGACCGTCGCTGTCCCCGTCCAGCTCAATAGCTTCGAGCTCCACGTCCGTAGACGCCCCCGCTGCCGCCGCCACATGGCCTGCGGTGCAGGCCAGCTCCTCGGGATGAACTTGAGAGTTGAAATACACGTACAGCAGCTTGTGCAGCGTCTCATAAGAGCGCCTGGTCCTCATCTTGCTCTGGATATGTGCCGCGTTGGCGAAAAACCGCTCCCCGGCCGCAAACCGCACCGGAATCCTCATGATCTTGACTGCAACTGTCTGCAGGTGAGGGACAGCCGACCCTCGAGACAACCGCCACTGATGAGGGTTTATGACGGTGCTTGCGTCCCACGCCTCCTCTAGGACCCAGTTTCCCACGATCCAGGACCGGAAGGCTGTGTACTCTGACAGAATGGCCTCGAACGTTTCCCACTTGTACGCGGAGGGCAAGTCGCCGTCGTCGTTGCAACCATGCGTGGCCGGAGCCAGCTTGATGTAGTGCGAGGCTGCCAAGGCCTTGAGAAAGGAAAACGCGGATGAAATCTCTGCGGCGGCGGGCTTGTCTGTGCGATCGATGTACCGCGAGTCCAGGAGTAGGCGAGGGTGTGCACAGGTCTTAGGGTGTAAGTCTTGCGCTCCTGCAAGGACCTCAGCACGTGCTGCTTGAACACGAGGCGCTCGCTCGAGGCCGGGTAGTCAAACGAGGAGAAGTGCTGATGCAGTCGGAAAGGGCTGATCGCACCATGCCTATGCAGCGGCCATCGGACTGCCCAAAATCCAGAGCCACGGAAAGCGGCTCCAGCAGCTTCACAGTCCTTCTCAGCTCGTCCCAGTTTCCTTCCGGCTTCATTGCCTGGGAAACATCCGCAGCCGCCTTGCGCTGATCGACAGACCCCTTCAAGAGGCACTCTGCCTTGAAAGCGGTGTCCACCACGGTCTTTTCCATAGCACCTTGTGTGTTGAGCAGCGCAGTCGCCGCAGTGAGTTGAGACTTCCACCGGGTGGCCTCAGGCCGCTGCAGCGGCACCACGCGGCCGTACTCGGCCTTCTGGCACCGCTCGAGCACTGCCTTGGGGAAGCCTTGCAGCCGCCAGTATCTCTTCTTGCTGCCACAAAAGGCGAGGGGACGAGACATGCAGGGGTGCTTGCAAATGTCAGCAAAGAGAAGTTCCAGGCAATGGGCGGCACACAGGATCATCAGCATCCAGGGGTAGCGCACCTGCAGCAGGTCTAACACAGCCTTCATCTTGTTCTCCTTGTCGGACACAAACACACAAACGTTAGGGGGCCCCAGCGCATCGATGCGCGCGGAGAAGAAAGCCGCCGTGTTCTCCGCCGCGTGTCTGCTCTCCCGCCACACCTTCGTATCAACTTACAGAGGTTGAGGCACGAACAGCAGCATATTGTAGACGCCGTGCATCAGCCTATGAGACCAGATGTCGCCACCGACCACTACAGATCCGTTCCTGACGCAACGCTAGATAAACGACTCAAAGAGCAACGAGATGTTCTTGAACTCCTTGTTTAAAAGCGGGCCAGCCAGGAACCCGCGCGATGGGGGCTTGTAAGCGGGGTTTAAGGCCCGGGTGAAGGCGCGAAAGGAGGGGGACTCGGTCGTCAACAGGGCAGAGCGTTGCGATACATCCATTTGGCGCACAGGACGTCTAGGATCTCCACTTGCTTTGGCGAAAGCACCTGGACAAAAGATGCAAGTAGGCCCGTCGTTGATGTAGACGGACTGGCAGCAGAGCCCAAGGAAGTGCCCTTGTGGGCTCTCTTGTCAGTGGACCCGTTGTGGCGGCACCTGCTACCATACCTTCCCGGCCCACGTCACACGTGTCAGCCCCGGCCTTGCGCTTGTTTGAAGTCAGCTTGCGCAGCAAAATGTGTCGCACCTCAGCAGGCGCGTCGCATTTAGGTACCACCATGTGGCAATTGATCACATTGGGGTTGCCATATATCTCCTGCTGGAAAAACGTGAATTTGAAGAACTTTGGCCGCGTTCCCGGGGTCAATTAGTCCCACACGGGGTCCTTAAAGGAACCCATCAAGCCGACGGCGTGGTTTGGGCCGCCGTGTATCCGTGCCCGTAGAGGTAGGTCGCCGGCAGCGTAGGAGCAACCAGAACCAGAAGTGTGGCCCGCAGCGGAGGAGTAGGATGCAGCGGACGGGTGCTCCGGCGGTGAGGCGGTGGCCGGAAGTGGAGGGGATGTCGGCAGTGGGAAAGTGGACGACAATGGGGGTGTAGTACAATGAATCGCGATCACCTCGGAGAGGAGGGAAGTACCGGCCGTCCTAGCCGCTTGTGCGTCACCCGCTATGGGACTCGAGGTCCAGGATGTCAGGCAGACCGAAACGCCAAGACAAACAGGCACGGTTTACTTGCCGGCGACGACGGTGCCTCCCACCGTCGTCGCTCTTCGTCCTAAAAGGGCGGAAACCGCTGCGCGGGAACCAAGGCGACTAGTTGGCGCGGTCCCGCTCTGCCAAATACCTGCGATGCAGATATTTCCCTCCAATGCATGACACTCCCCAATCTTGATTGACCCGCCCCGCTGTCAGCACATGACTAGCCGACGAGCTCACTCAGACACGTGCGCCGAAGGCACTCACAAGTCGCAGCGGCACGCCACAAAGACGGCACACCACCGGCCACCCGGCTTCTGCGCACCAGCGCCGACATCCACGAGTACAGCGCCTCTGGCGTAGTACTACATCTCCCCCATCTGAGACTGCGGCGTCCGCGCCGCACGAGGGAGGCCGCCCACAGCGCATCGACGCGCAGAGCAGGAGAACCGAAAAACCTCCGATCGCGTTGCGGCGGCCGAGGTCCCCATTGCTCAGCAGGGAATGCCACGCCGTGGCGCGCAGGTCAAGGCTAACGGCCTCCGAGACCGATGACGGCTAGCCCCGAGGCAAGGTAGGCGAACATCGCGCTCCCGCTGCGGACGAAGACGGGGGCGCCGCCCCAAGCCACTGGGGCAAGACTGCCACCGACTGGGCCGCGCTTGATCCGGCGCCGCTGCCGCAGAAGACCGAATATCTTGCAACGGCGCCGCAGCGCCCCAGCGCCGCGCCGGCGAAAGCACCCCGTCGATGCCGCCGCCGCCGCCGCGTGCCAGGGGCGGCGCGCCCCCATGCCGACGGCGCTGCGGCCCCCGACTTCCCTCTACGCCAGGAGGGAAGCGCGCCTCGCGGAGCCCGCGCCGCCGTCGTCGCAGCGCAAATCGGACAACGGGAAGAACTCCCCCCGTCGGCGTCACCGCGCTCGACGACGACGAAGGGGACAGAAGCAGACGCGCGTCGCGCGCCTGCGGCAAGACGGCTGCGGATTAGGCCGCGCTTGATCCGGCGGCGCCGCCGCAGAGGACCTAAGATCGTGCAACGGCGCCGCCGCGCCCCAGCGCCGCGCCGGCGGAAGCACCCCGTCGTTGCCGCCACCGCCGCCGCGTGCCAGGGGCGGCGCGCCCCCACGTCGAGGGCGCTGCGGCCCCCGACTTCCCTCTACGCCAGGGGGGAAGCGCGCCTCGCGGAGCCCGAGCCGCCGTCTTCGCATCGCGAATCAACCAACGGGTTGGCAACCAGCGGCCGGGCGCGCCGCCTGCGCGGATGGTGACGGGAAGAGTGGACGAGACGTGTCACGTGGAAGGCGAAAAACATGGTAGGCTGGCGTTGATGTCGTCGGCCGACCATGGGCTCACCATGCATTGGGGCGATGATGACAGATCGACGCAATCTGCGACGCTCAATACGGGGACTGCCCGTACATATGCACGGGAACCCCGCATGGGCGTCACCCCTCCCCCTCCTCAATGCCGCCAACCGTCGCGGCTCCGCCGCCCCCATAACGCATCGCGACGACTCATCCACGCCCCCTCCAGAGCAGGGCGCTGTCAGCCAATCAGCGCCCGCCCCAGAGGGCCGGTTCGTCGCCACGCGTGCCGGCGGTGCCGAAACAGTCGGCTGGACGTCGCGTCGGGGAAAGACGACGGCGAGGCCGCTGTACGCCCGTGGCGCCGCCACATCTGATGGCCTCGGCGACACCCTTGACGCGTCGCCGTCATGGCCTCTGTCGTTGACGCCTCCGGCGTCCCGTTGCTGTCACTTATGATAGCATGTCCTCGGGGATGCCCCGAGCTGCCAACGCGCGTGCATCCCTGTCAGGGGCATGACCCGTCTGTGCGTCACTGCGCGCGCCGCCTTCCCACGACGTGTGGACGACCAAGCCGCATTTTATGACGCCCGGAACGGGCGTCGCCACTCCCCATCCTTAATGTCGCCAACCGTCGCGGATCCGCCGCCCCCAGCACGCATCGCGTCTACCCGTCCACGCCCCCTCCAGGGCAGGGCGCTGTCAGCCAATAGCGCCCGCCCCACAGGGTTGGTTCTTCGCCACGCGTACCGGCGGGGCCGGGACCGTCGCCTCGATCTCAGGTCGGGAGAAGAGGAAGGCAATTCCGACCATCGCCACTGGCGCCGCCCATTCTGATCGCGTCGGCGACGCCCATGACGCGCCGCCGTCACGCTCTTTGTCGTCGACGACGCCGACGTCCAGTCGCCGTCGCTCACGACCGTCTGTCCTCCGGGATGCCCTGCGCTGCCAACGCGCGTGCATTCCTGTCAGGGGCATGACCCGTCTGCGCGTCACTGCGCGCGCCGCCTCCCCACGACGTGTGGACGACCAAGCCGCATTTTATGACGCCCGGAACGGGCGTCGCCCCTCCCCATCCTCAATGTCGCCAACCGTCGCGGATCCGCCGCCCCCAGCACGCATCGCGTCTACCCGTCCACGCCCCCTCCAGGGCAGGGCGCTGTCAGCCAATGAGCGCCCGCCCCACAGGGCCGGTTCTTCGCCACGCGTGCCGGCGGGGCCGGGACTGTCGGCTCGATCTCAGGACGGGGGAACAGGACGGCGACGCCGATGTCGGCCCGTCGCGCTTCCGACTCCGATCGCGTCAACGACGCGCTTGATCGGTCGCCGTCAACGACTCAGTCGTCGACGCCGCCGACGCGTCGCCGGCTTCGTCGAGTACCAATCGTCCTCGGGGATGCCCTGCGTTTCCAACGAGCGACAATCCCTCTCAGGGACGTCACCTCCCGCTGGGCGTCTGCCCGCGTGGTCGTCCCCATGACATGGGGACGGACAGGCCGCGTGCGCCGACGACCGGCACGGGCGTCGCCCCTCCCCCTCCTCAACGGAGCCGACCATGGCGGCCCTGCCGTCCCAAGCACGCATCGCTGCGAAAGGTCGCGCCCCCCCAGGAGCGGAGCGCTGGTCACCAGTCAGCGCCCGCCCCAGAAGGGCGTCCCGTAGGCGTGCGTGCCGGCGGGGCCGGTTCCGTCGGCTCTATCTCGGGTCGGGAGAGGAGGATTGTGTCGCCGATGTCCGCCGGCTACGGCTTCGGATCCGACTGCGGCGGCGTCGTCGGTGACCAAGTGCCGTCATAGCCGTCGGTGTTGAGGTTCCCGAAGGCTTGTCGTCGTTATCGCAGCAGCCCCCTTTTTGTCTTGAGCTCGCCCCATTATCTGCTTCCTCTATTTCTCTCGTTGCGCGATACTAGTCGCGTCTTATCTTTCCCGGTCCTTGTCGAAACTGAGTAGCGCTGTTTGCCGAAGTACCCCGCGTGGGGCCGGAGGTTCTCCGAGAAGCTTGACAGAGCGTCATCACCGGGATGCGCTGCAACGAGCAAAGCTCCACCCACAGTTCCGGCGACGCCCGGGGAAGACACCGATGGTGAAGACCACGCAAAGAATCTTGGTCTTCATCCGCCTCACGCTCCTCCGTCGATTACCCCGCCGGGAACTCATGCGAGAGCTCTCCAACGCTGAGCACCTCCGCCTTCCGGGTCGCCAATCCGGCACAGTAACGTAGCCCAGCGCCAAGGACGCCATCTCAATCGTACCGCGGCGCGATCGGTATGAACTTGTTCAAGCCATCGCCACAACCGACACATCTCACCGGCCAAGCACCGCTTGACGTCACCCACGCCCCAATGGGAAGCGGCCAACGTCCCATAGCCCGGCGAGCCTTGATTCCAGGGGTTGGTTGGAGGCCCCCTGGAGGCCATAACGGCACACCGCGCCCGCAGCCACCCGTTCCGGATGATGTGGGGACGAGTCCCGTTGGTCGGCGTGTGGCCGGGGTCCTCGGGTAGGGAGTCAGACTCACCTACCACCGTACCACCGCCGCCAAGCCGGGGCCGACCCTCTGCCAAAAACCCGGGTCCCGGGCTGGCCGCGCCAGCGTGCCGTCGTCTCCCGCCGATGGCGTGGTTGCTCTTGATGCTTGTCAGGCATATCGATCTACCACGCGACATCGCTGAGCGGGGAAGGAGAGGAAGATCCGCAATCCAAAAAGACAACAGGAAGCACGGTCCCTCGGGACGTCCTCGCTCGACCGTCAAATTTGCGTTCAAGACAACCCCTCTGGGGTCACGCGATCCATGCACCAGCATGGTTCGTCCCCGGCACGGCGAAAGCAATGCCAGAGTCTCACTCGGAGCTCCAAATGTAGTACAAAAATCGCGATCAGCCGACGAGCTCACCCAGACACGTGCGCCGAAGGCACTCTCAAGCCGCAGCGGCACGCCACAAAGACGGCACACCACCGGCCACCCGGCTTCTGCGCACCAGCGCCCACAGCCACGAGTACAGCGCCTCTGGCGTAGTACTACAGGGGGGGTGGGCAGCTGTGGGGGAAGGACGGGCTGACGGTCCATCTGGAAGCAGGGCAGCGCCTCGCAGCTGTCTGGGGGCCAGGTGATGTCATCAGCTGTCCTCGCCACTGCCGCACACCTCTAGCGGCCCGCAGCGACAGTGTCAGGACACCACGACTGGTAGAGCACACGCGCGGCCGGGGATCAGACCGGCCACTGGCGGTGCCTCTGGGAGAGATATTGGCACTGCTGATGTCCATGCGTTGACAGCAGTCGGGGTGTCGCAGGCAAGTCCTTCAGCTGTTTTCGTTTTGGGCACGTGCAGGCAGCATACAGCGACCGCCCTGCCATGGGCTCGAGGGGGGGCAAGGTGAGTAACGCTGTAGCCATGAGGCGACGCAACGTTGGGCGCCTGTGGCGTGGGCATCGTGCTCGCCTTAGAGGCTGCAAATGTACCAGTGGAGAACGACGAGGATGTGACACACTTGGGATCGTACAATGTTAAGTAAGTTAATTTTGACACTGATGATTTCTGAAACCATGGACGATAATGATTGATAATTATCAAGAAAAGAAACCATCAATGATGATTTCATAGGAATCTTGCAACCCCGTCTCATTTCTCATTTGGTCGGCGTTGTCCTCAGCTTCGACGGTTAACAGCGTCGGATCCAGATTAGGGCGTGTCCAGCAATGGAGCCAACCGCCCAAAACTCCAAACGTGGCTAAACGTGGCACCGTTTGGCCAATCGGGCATTGGTGGCTAGGTCGGGCTCCAAAACTAGGGTGTCACGGTCCAAAAATAGCCCTTCCTCACATATTGTAGTGTTCTAATCGGTCTCGTGTGGGGCCCGCGCGATCGCTTAGTTTTGGAGCTTCAACGGCAGCGAAACGGCACCGAGGTCCAAACCGGTCCGTTTGGCGGCGCTCCGAAGCGCTCCGCCAAAACATGGTTCCGAAGCGGCGATCCAACGCCAATGGTATGTGTGACCCGTCCCATGCAGACACCATGGAGTGAGACACCTTCAACAGATTCTTCGGCGCGGACGACCGGCCGGCCACAACACTGACGGCGATGTCTGATATCCGGAGGATAGATTTGCCCGAGCCCAAGCTTGAGATATGACACGCCCAGTTTTGGCTTGGCGGTTGGAGAGCCAGTAGAAGAGCCACACGGTTCCCACACGTGGCCGTTGGGTTGGGCAGTTGGCTCCATTGCTGTATACGCCCTCACGTCCAGGACGTGGCGATCCCGCCAAAACATTTTCAGACTATTTGCGCGCATCTGTCAGAGGACGTGCTGTCATTAGGCGCTGATGCAGACTCGAGACCGATCCTTGGCTTGCATCCAAATTCGATTCACCGGAATGGGGCTGCGACCCACCAATGCCGTCCCCATTTCGACCCCCCCCTCACCCGATTCGGACCGGGTCCTCGGCAATTCCATGGTGCCTGAGGGCGTATCCAGCAATGGAGCCATCCGCCCAACCCAACCGCCACGTGTGGGAAACGGGTGGCTCTTCTACTGGCCCTCCAACCGCCATGCCAAAAGTAGGCGCGTCATATCTCAAGCTTGGGCTCGGGCAAATCTATCCTCCGGATATCAGACATCGGCGTCAGTGTTGTGGCCGGCCGGTCGTCCGCGCCGAAGAATCTGTTGAAGGTGTCTCACTCCATGGTGTCTGCATGCCACGGGTCACGCATCCTATTGGCGTTGGGTCTCCACGTTCGGAACCATGTTTTGGCGGAGCGCTTTGGAGCGCAGCCAAACGGACCTGTTTGGACCTCGGTGCCGTTTCGCTGCCGTTGAAGCTCCAAAACTAAGCGATCGTGCGGGCCCCACACGAGACCGATTCGAAGACTACAATATGTGAGGAAGGGCTATTTTTGGACCGTGACACCCTAGTTTTGGAGCCCGACCTAGCCACCAATGCCCGGTTGGCCAAACGGTGCCACGTTTAGCCACGTTTGGAGTTTTGGGCGGTTGGCTCCATTACTGGACACGCCCTGAGAGCATCTCCACCAATGGAGCCAACCGTCCAACCCATCCGCCACGTGTGCGCAACGTGTGGCACTGTCACTGGCTCTGCAAACGCAGAGCCAAAACTAAGCAGATCACGTCTCAAACTTGGGCTCGCCTGGACGACTCTGGCGGTGGGCCTCTTTTGTGGCACGCCAGTATTCCCACAGACGCGCTACACAGAATCTCCATGACTGCCAGATCGTCACGCAACTGTCTGCAAGCCACTGGTCCCGCTTTCCATTGGCTTTCGTGGTCCGATCAGGGAACCAGGGGTTGGCCCAACGCCTCGGGGCGTCTCCAAACAGGCCTGTTTGGAGTGGCTCTGCCGTTCAAGCTCTAAAAGAAGGGCGATCCCGCGAGACGACCACGAGATGCATTAAGGGATTAGAAAATGTGAACAGGTCTATTTATGGGTCGTCACAGCTCCGTCACACCCTAGTTTTGGAGCGGATCCCAGCCACCAGTGCTCCAACCGTCCAAACAGCCAAACGGTGCCACGTTTGGCTATTTGGACGGTTGGAGCCATTTGTGGAGACGCTCTGACCCCAAAGAGGGCGACGAGAGTGGGCTTTCCACTCAGGGGGGCACACGTAGCGCGTCTAGAATCCCCAATCGGAAGATGGGGCCGACATTGCAGGGTTTGCCCTCAAAGACTGTCACGTGCAGAGGAGGGATTGCCTGCCCCAGATGCGTTTAGGAAACGAAAAGCGGCGGTGACGGAACCTTATCTAAGAACAACGAAGAGAATTTTGAAAAGGTCGCAGAAAGTGTGCTGAAGATGGTTTGAAAACGCACGGGCGCTGAAGTATTTCATGCTGCGACCGAAGCGGATACTTCGTGCGGCTGAGAGCGGTCCGGCGCGCACGTGACTTGGCGAACGATAGGCTGTGATCGTTCGGAGCGCAGAGCAACGGGCGACGATCAGGGTTGCGAGATCATAATTATCATGCTTTGATTCGACCCCAATTTTAGACGACAATGATCAGAAGCATGGATCCTTTGACCATCATTATCAAAGTAATGCCGGGATATAGAGGAATATAAGTACCAAAATGAGGATCACACACACACAAGTGGATTGGCTGGCAGCCATTCCGCACCACGCCTCGAAAAGAGGCAGCGTACCGGCTGCTGCGAGGCGACGAAAGAGACCAACAGAATGTCAATGCTGGCGCGGGCCCGTCAGACCATGATTCGTGCTCACAACCGAGTTTCGACTACAGAATCGGGGTCTACACTCCCACTTTACCCCTATGAGTGTAGGGGGAGCTGCTGTACACACGGTCGGAAGCGTACAGACGGCGTCACACCACATTTCTAGCTGCGCATTCCGGGTCGTCAGGTGGGCATCACTGCGAACACAGAGACAGATGACAGCGCCCTTTGCCACTACGGCTGTCCAAAACTGAAAACAAGTTTATTATCAACACATTCGTATGCGTCTGTCATGGTTTCATCATTATGGCTATAAATTATCATAATTATGCTACAATCTCCGAAGCATGCGATGATTGTACGCCATTCTTGCAACCCTGGCGACGATAGCCTACTGTTAGAGAAAGTCACGTGCACCCGTTCGCTAACGATTGGACAGGAATCGTTCTCGGTATCCGGACTCAGGCCCTTTCGCAGCACGTTTCGCTGTTCCGCGGGGCCCGCAGAACCGGGGTGCATTTTCTGCGAAAGAACTTGTGCGCACCGGACAGACCGTTACTGTATTTACGAGGCAAGCAAGCCAAGTCTATTTCCAGAGCGATTCAATTGATATTCAATACTGGCGGGCACCTTCGTGGTGGCCACCTTCTTCACAGCAACTCGCACCGCGATGTACCCTCCCGTTTGGCAGACTGCCGCTGCGGCGCACGTCACTATCGCGTCTGCGGCCATGTCTCGCGGGCGTGGACTTTTAGCTTCTCCATCCCCTGTTGTAAACACCCTTTTTACTCTTGAGGACGTACAGGCCCGCTACGGCGGTTGCTTTGCCCGCGCCTTGCGCATGCCGGCGGACGCCGCTTTTGACTTGGTTGACATTTTGCGCCCTCGCTTTCCACGTCGTAGGCTGTCTTCTTTATGCCGTACAGCTCTGGCCTTGCGGTACTTAGGTGGCCGTCGCTACGTTGACATCTGTGCAGTATTTGTCGTGCACCCCGCCACGCTGTACGGGTCTCTGTGGGATGCGATTGACGCCATCAATGCGACCCCTTCCCTGGACTTGGACTTCCAGCTGAGGTCATACGAGAGGCCATGGGTGGTTGGTGAACAGGTGGAAGGGATGTGGTTGTCGGTGGGGAAAGACACGACAATGGGTCCGGGGTGACGAGGGGACGAGAGTGATTTGCCGGACAGGCTGGTCCTGTCGCCGCCGGTCACGGAGACAGAAATGGCGCCTTCATGTACACAAATTGGTCTGCAACGAAACCATTTAAAGTAAATATGTGCATGGTATGGGGGCCGCACTTTTTGGCGCAACGACAAAAACAGAACAGAAGCGCATGTTTGGCAATAGGCAAACGAACGCCGATCTTTTGGTCCGTGGCTGCCGTGGCGGCATGTAGGCGGTGGGGACGACATTGCTTGGAAGCCTCTTGGGGGTGCGCCCGCTGACGGAGTGGGCGGTGGCTACTGTATGGGCTATAGCGCCATCGGCAGCGGGGGCAGGCCAGGGAAAATGGCCAAAAAACAAAAAAAATCGACATCTGGCGGACAGCCGCCCGACCCCGCACCGATAGACGTGCTCTAAAGAGCTCTTTTCTGGAGGTAAGTCCTTCGTGCGCGAGAAGGCCGTTTCCAGCACAGATTTCATATTGACGCGGACGTGATTGGAACGGCGTGCGTTCATTGGTGGACACTCGTGCATGCACGTTCTGAGCGTGCCGTTTACAATGGGCCTCAGTACAGTACAGCCGTTCTCTCAAGAATCCCACACTGCAACTGTTGCAAAAGAGCTCTAAATCGGCCTCTACGACCCCGCAGAGGCCGATTTGGAGCACTTTTGGAACTGTTGTAGAGCGGGATTTCTGGGAGAACGGCTATATCGTCTGCAAAGTGGGGCATATGCTGATTTGCTGTACTGGCGCCGGTACCCACAATTTTCAAATTGCCTCCGAACGCCTCCAGTACAGGATGAAACGGCATGTACTAGGCCATATTCGACCCCCCTCCACACTGCAAAACTTCCAATATAGTATAGAAACGATATTCGCATTTTAGACCGCGGCGCACCACTGCACTCTCGCAGTATAGACAAGAACTGCGTCCCAGACATGAAACGTAGACCTC
>Ga0209093_1001278_pt1 | contig 14321 bp, 20 predicted proteins | sample SidtaG_4_FD_187450 | JGI IMG/M metagenome (GOLD analysis project Ga0209093, IMG submission 187450) | Marine algal microbial communities from Sidmouth, United Kingdom - Sidmouth_Male1 metaG (SPAdes) (version 2) | ecosystem: Host-associated > Algae > Red algae > Unclassified | place: Sidmouth...
CCCGCCGCGGTGCTGCTGTGCCGTCGCTGCCACCGCCACCGCCGTCACGCCGACGGCGCGGGCCGTGCCGCGCCTGCCCCGCTGGTTACCGACGCGACGGCACCGGACGGAGCGGTCACGCCCGCGGCGGCGCTCGTGAAGTCAGGGGGGGGGGTGCGCGCGGTCAGCGCGCCGGTGGGCCGCGCGCCGCCGTGGGCGACGGTAGGGGAGTGTTTGGCAGATGCGGGGGGGGGGGAGAACGTCACGCGACGTCACACGCCGCCAACGCCGGCAGCGGGGACGCGCGCACCGCCGCGCGCTCCGTCACACGCCCGCCGACCACCACCGCGGGCCACGCTGCCGCCGCCGCCAACGCCGGCGGCGGGGATGCGCCCTCCGCCGTGCTGTCCGCCCCCGGCCGGCCAGAACACACGGACAGCGCCGGCGCCACCGCCGATGCTAGGGGCGCGGACGCGCCCACAGCCGCGCACCCCGCCCCCGTCCCGCCGAAATACACGGACAGCGCCGGCGCTGCCGCCAACGCCAGCGCCTGCGCCGCCGCCAACGCCAGCGGCGGGGACGCGCCCACCGCCGCGCGCTCTGCCGCGCCCCCGCCAACGCGGCCAATGCCAGCGGCGGGGATGTGCCCACAGCAGTGCCGAATACCACTCCTTTGTGATTAAAAATCCTGAACAAGAAGTACAAACTTGTCTGAGTAGCCCTTCTGTGATATCTTTTACACAGATGAGCACATTTTCTCTCTTGCTTAATTTGGGGCTGACGCGTTAAAGATGGCTCTTGCAGCAGCTGGTGGTCAATCTGACACGACAGCCGGCACTGATCATTTCGTCAGGTCGATGATGCAAAGAGAAACGAAGAGGCCACTACCAGTGCGGGCAAGGTTGAAGCGGGGGGTTGGTCATGCAGAAACAACGTGCGCCGTCCGGTTTGAAAAAAGACGAGTGCACTGTGTGCTGAAGACGACTGTCTACACCTCGTGTCACTGTGAGCAACGACACTAGGGGTCGTCAGACGATGCCTACAAAACGAGATGAGCACGCGACGGCTGAGAGGCAGAGGTGGTCTAGGGCTTAGTGCATAGTTGGGTGGTGACCGCGAGGATTCTTCATGAGAGACTATGTTGAACCCGCTCTGCCCCTCATTGCAAAAGGCTCACAACGACACCAACCATCAAGGCCAGTTGACGGCAACATCGTTATCCATTATTGACTGAGACAGTCTGAATATTCCACCCGGAACACAGCAAGAGTAGACGCCTTGTTTGAAAAGCGTAAAAATAATCGAAAAAATGTCGAGACATGCGATCCCATCCAGCAGAGGGGGGGGGCGGCCGGATGTCGGCTCGAAAAGGCATGAGCATCTTTCATGCGATTTTCGTGACGGATGATGTACGGCTGGTATCGCTTGCACGTGTCACTGCGAGGTCGAATCGTTAGTATGGCCGGCTGAGAATCACTCTGCCCGAGCGACGACAGCCTATCGTTATTAGACCGTGTAAGAACGATAGGCTGAGAATCAGCGGTTTATCCGGGAGGCTTGGTGGTGCATGGCACTCGGGCCTGGGCATTGCATCCAAAAATACATAGAAAGACACTCATGAGCGCAACCACTCGACCTGTCTCCAGAGGCTGGCATCGGGGTGTACAGTGGAGCTCTCCTGACGCGCTGTGGAGCGTGGCGTCAGCCTTGGAGCACATCTGTGTCGGCTTCGCTGAGGCCCTTTCTTAGCTGCGGCTTCGTTCGTGTGACAGTTCATGCGACGATGTGGGGCGGCCAGCTATTGGCTGCAACGCGTAAAAATGTGATCACATGTGATCACACAAAGCAACGTCGGAAAAGAACTTTCCGACGCTGCTTCAAGTGATCACATCGACCTTGCGGCGTGCTGGTCATGTGGACCGATTTCAAGTGCGAACTTGGAAACAATCGATTCCAATTTGACTAGTGCGATGGACATTCGAGTCCGTCGGCTCCTGCTGCTGCAGCCGAAAGCGACGCCACAGTCGAGCCGGGCCACATCTTCCCCCTTCGTCGGCAACGCTCCACGCCCCCCAGCCTTGTCCGAATGACCAGCTGGCCCCCTAGACTGCCCTGTGGCAGATGGCCGCCTCTCTGTTCCCTCTTCTGTACGACAACATGAATTCGAGGGATCCTCAGTTCGCCCGCAGCGCGACACGAACGTGCGCTGCGGGTATCATGGAGGGCACAAGCTGCCCCCCAAACGAATTCCTTCCCCGGCTCTGCACAGCCTGCTGCATGGAACATCCAGGGGGGCTATACTGGTACCGCGAACGTGGCGTCGAGGGTCCACCAGCTGTCTGGCTCGGCAACAAGGCTCCGGCAACGAGGCGAGGGCGACAAAGGCGCCTCCCTCATGGCATATGTTGAGCCTCAGAGTCTTACAGCATCGGTCTGCGCGCGCGACAAGCCGCAGATCAGACCGCAGCCGCGTCTCTGCAAGCGGCCTCTTCCACAGGCATCGCTGTCGCGCTAAACCCCTCCCCACCAGCTGCGGACGCCGCGCCACTCCCCAGCCATCCACCATCTGACATCGGACGCGCTCACCTGGTGACCCACTATGGTCACCGCCAACGCCCTGCGGAAGATCCTCAAGGCCACCGGTGTCTCCTTCAACGGCAACAGCCAGGCCCTGGTGAGCCGCTGCCAAGCGCACGGCCTTGAGTAGGAAGATACTGCCGCGCCAGCCACTCCTACGCTGGCATCTACTGCCGCCCGCTCATCCTTGGCGCCGGCCCCTGTGGGCACTGCCGAGATCGTGGCGGCGCGCCTCGACGCGGGTTCTCCGGCCGTGATCGCGGCCCCGGCAGCGGTCGATCCGGCTCCGAGCCACATTGATGGCTTGCCACTTCTTTTTTTGGAGCCAATGAGCGCCCATCATTCATCCGAGATGTCGGCGGCTACTTCTACACTGGTCGCACGGAGCCCCGCCGGTGGCCCAACGGGACTGTCTGGAAACTCTTCGCGGCCGGATACAACTGCGGAGGCCACGGCAGTGTAGTTGATCCTGCCCTCAAAGCCGACGGTGTACAGCCCCGTCGGAAAGCCTAGCACAGGATTCGGAGAGAAACACAGGAGAAGCAACACGAACGCCGGGATCACCGGGCACGAAGCGCACCAGAACGACGGAAGTAGCGCAAACGCAACGCTGATATATTCAAATACGCACGATGACCCCACAGCATACACTCATAAACCCTCAGAAACCAGATGCAGGACGTGCACAAGCCCGACCCCCGGGCGCCACCATGGGGGGACCGGTGCCCAAGCAGGCCACGGTCTCATGCCCGGGCCTCTAGTGGCCCCTGCCCAGCATCCTCGATTACCCTTCCACTGGAAGAGGACCCGCGCCCGTCTGAGGCGGAAGCAGGAAAGTCACCAAGACTTCTTAGATCTCAGGATTTACACAAAATCAGTTCCTCGGGACTTGTCCCACGATTTTTCAATTTTCCCAGATAATATTTTGATGGGATTTAATCCCTGGTCGAGATCAGATCTCGGTCCGGCCTACGCTCGGATTGCGGAAGCTTCCACAAGCTTCCCGGTCCCTCCAGAGGGCCCGGATTCGGGAAGACGCGTGTCTCCCTCGACTGTGTCAGACCCTTCCAGGGGGGCCCGATCGGGTGCTCATCACCCCGCGGTCCTCCAGAGGGATCGTTTCGTGTGTGGCCCTCGGGCTCCCTGGACACCCGCCCAAAGGGGGTTGTCCCACGCTACCCCCCCAGGTGGGTGTTACGTGAGTGGTCACGACCCGTCCCCAGCTCATGCCGGGGGCCGTGTCACCCCTGAAAGGGGGTTTCCCCGACAGGCAGCAGAGGCAACAACATCGGCTGCGGCGCGGACGGTCGTGACCGCGCCCGCGCCCGTCACGGACCCGCTCAGTGGGAGCGCCCGCAGCTCTGCAATCACCAAGTACGAGGATGCACGCTAGTCCCACGTCATGGCGAAGGGTGAGGTGGCCGCTGGGGTCGTGGTCTCGCGTGGGCCTATGTCGCGTACGCAGCAAGATGCCCGCAGCAGGCGCGGAGCCGTCTGGGTCGACGTGGTGGCGCCGGCCTTCAACTGCAACGAGACCTTCGACGTGCCGGCCACGTGTAAGGACATGGAACACAACCTCAACGTTCATCCAATTGTCGGTACTGGCGAGCGCCTCCAGGCCGAGTGGACAGTGGTATGCTTTTTCTGTGCAGCGCATGAGCAGAGCCACCAACGCCACATCGACACCGAACCCGGACTCATTGAAGGCTGCCACGTGAACACCGTGTGTGGATGTCATTGGGCACCCGGCACGTTCCCACCCTGTTCCGAACTGCCATCTATATATGTTTCGTACTTGTCAACAAACAGGGGTTGCATTCACAAACCAAAGCTAAAATATGTGGAAATCACTAGCCGCAGTGCTGGATCCGGCGTTTCACATGTACCGGCCTCTGGCGCCACTCAGGAGGGAGCTCACGCTGCCGAGTGTGGCCCTGCGATCTCAGACAAATGACGACAATCCCGAGCGCGTTCGTCGCTGGATTCGAGAGAGGTGACGCCGCGTACCGCGTGCCTTGCGCGTGGCCCGGCGGCGGGGTGGCGGGCCCCCTCCCCATGCGTTGGGACCGCGATATCCCTTTTGAAAACGACCCAGAAACGTTTTGAATAGGGCCCCAAAAAAGTCACACAGGAGCCACATGTGATCAAAAGAAGCAGCAAAGTGTGAGTAGCCCCCATTCGTTCCTAACATTACTTTTATCGAACCTCATCCGGATCTGTTTCAAGGATAAACATAGTAGTCTCGATCATGTGACCAAATGCTGAAACGTCATGTCGGTGGGGAAAGGCCCATCCAAGATAACGGGGGAGACAAGGCAGACTTGATTTGGCGGCAGGCGAAGTTCCTTTTCAGGTTGTATATAGTTACTAGTTAATATGCCTCGTTTTTTGTCGCTGCATCAAGTGTGTAAATATTTGAGTTCACAGTGAGGAGCCAGATGGGATGGTTGTTTCGTCTGGTGACGACGCGACGGGGCCACCGGGCGCTGGGTGTGCGCCGTGGTGGTCGGGTTGAGCGAAGCCGCGGCTCGTCCAGCTGACCCAGCCTGAAGCGCGGAGGGGGAAAGGTTGCTTCGTGTACCGATGCGCGTGCGGAAGCGGTTGCGCTTCGGCTTGATGATACGCCCGCCGTCATCAGAGGGCGATGAGGCGCGGAACGTCCTCGAACTTCCTGCTAGGCGCGACGTGCCCGAACGCGAGGCGTCGACGCTATCGGCTATCGAGGCAGATTGCGCGGCCTTCCCGCTATAGGCCGACGACCCCGACGGTGTCGACCGACCGACGGACCCGGGGACCACTTCGGCCGCGATTTACATCAGATCCTCGACCTGGATTGCGGCCGCCGATGCTGACCCCGAGCGGACTCGAGACCGCAGCCCAGAAGTTGGAGACCCGGTCGTCGGTCGCGCAGAAGGTGGCACCGGACGTTTGGCCGCGGCTGACCCCGCCGCACTCCCCTCGAGAGAGGCCGCGGCGGAATCGGGGCTAGGAAGGTGGCGCGTGCGAGAGACGGCCGGCGGGGCATGGGAGATGGACCGCGAGCTCGCCAGAGCTGCACGTGCACGGCTACGGGGACTGGCGAGGTCGTTACAGACTCGGTCCACGGCGCAGCAGGGACGTAGAAGAGGGAATAGCTTGTGAGGGGATGGATGGGCGGTCCGATGGCACAGGGCAAGGACAATGGATGCGGATCAAAAAAAAGGCAGAGAAGGGGAAGGGATTATCTACATTTTTAGGCGGAAAGCCTCGTCAGGGACTCGCCCACTCCACATACCAGGCTTCCCCACCACGCACCAGGCAGAGGAAAGCAAGCATCGCTGCTCACATGCCCACGGAAACGTACGGAGCACCAGCTCCAAAACGAGGACTAGAATGTTCAAGGAGCTTTCGATAAAAGGCTCCTTCGGCTTTCAAGAAAGTGCTTTCAGAGCTTTCATGAGCAGTGTCAAAGAAACTTCACCAGAGGGCTCTAATTGCTGTCAACTGAATGGCTCGAGAACCCTTTTCAGGAATTCTCCGAGAGCTGTCACCAGAATGCTTCAAGAGCTGTCACTGGAATGCTCCAAGAGCTGTCACTGGAATGCTCCAAGTGCTGTCACTGGAATGCTGCAAGAGCTGTCACTGGTATGGATGGAGTGCATATGATGTAAACATATAGATATGTCAATTAATCTACGATATAATGTACGAGTGATCTTTCCCCGATCGGGTGCATGTAATCGATTTTCTCGTTTGGTACCAGGAGGTGCCTGTTGCTGCCGTGACCAAGGTCCTGGGGCCACGGCCTCGAGCGGTGGTGGCGGCACGGAAGCCGCCTCGACCGGCGGCGGACTTCCGAAACAATAAAGTGATTGATTGATCGTAAAATGATGCATTTGATAAATTAATAGATAGATTAATCGATCTGCTCGGCGATAGTGCTGATTTTTTCCATCCATGGTCACTGGAATGCTCCAAGAGGTGTCACTGGAATGCTCCAAGAGCTGTCACTGGAATTCTGCAAGAGCTGTCTCGGAAAGGCTCGAAGGGCTTTCACTGGGAGGCTATATGGAGCTGTCATGAGTGCGCGTCGCGTCCATTTCAGGATGGTCGAGCCAATCAGCACCTCTCATGGTCGACAACAGCGGTGCGGCTCTGAGTAGCGAGGATGGTTCGTCCGTAAGGTCCGTATCTAGCCCTGGTGTGGACCGAGTCTCCGGGCACTGACAGAGGCATCTCCATTGATGCGTTCACACTCTCACTGTGTGAACTCGATCTCTGTCCTCCGGTTGGCTGGGCACTCAGGGCTGACGGAGAGTGTGCACGCAGATCAGATCCAAACAACCTGCACACAGAGTCATGACAAGTTTCATGCTGGAAGCGTTACTCATAAAGGCTGCCACGAACAGCTTGAGGACTCTCTCCCCGTCTGCAAAACTTTCGTGCAAGAAAGGTGGAGTGTTTCATCATTGGGAAGGCCTTTTGTGGACTGCGTGAACAGGTCTACGGCAACAACAATTACGGGCCTGGCAAAAGACGCAGCGGTGGCTCTTCCGCAGCCGGGGCGCAAAGGACCGTGTCACTCCCCCATACTGCGTTGTCGTGGTCGTAGCGCCCCACACTCCTCTTCTTGGTGGCCCTGCATCTATTAAACACAGAGATGGTGCTACTTGAGGGTGCCATGGCCGTGTCTAATTCTGTTGCCGTTGATTGCCCCGATGCTGCTCCATTTAAAACGCCATCCGCGCGCGAGAGACGGCCATCATAGCGTCCGATGTTTCCGGCGAGACGTCTACACGTGGAGGAGAAGCCAGAATTGAAGAAGCGCCGACGGGGAGAGAGGGTGCCGTCGGCACTGCCCTCACCGTAGGCAGTGCAGGATGGACTCTAGACGCCCGTTGTTCGTGCACTAACGCATGTCGAATGGAGGTAAGGTCACGCACGACGCATCGACGCAGAGCGGCGCCGCCTGCGCGCTTCTTTGAGTGCAAAAGCATGGCTTTGACATTGTAGTCTCCTCCCAGCCGCACGTTCGCGTTGTACGACGCGACGAGCTTGAAAAGGGATGCCAGTGTGGGGTGGAGAGGCATCTTCATCCCACATGCCGCACAGAGAGCCGACAGGGCAGGGCACGTGGGATCGGGGGGAAGGTGAATAGGGTCAGGCGTGGAGAGGATACCACCAAAAACGATAATGGCCGCAAGTTCCATCGTGGGTGGCTTGTGGAGGCAGAAAAGGATACTCCGATGGAGGCACGGTGCCTGGAGATGGATCAAGCTGGGCGGGGGATGCGGAAAGAAAAGGACCTGCTTGCAGATGTCGTCTCGCTGCGACTATCGGTCGGGAATGAACGATGTTGGCAAGTACCTGCCTTTCCGAGAGCCGTGGCGGGAACCTCGCCGGAAGACGACTACGTTTCTTTCTCAAAACCTTTCCAGGCGCAAACCACTCAAAGAAACTGAGTTTGAAGAAGAAATACAGGCAATGACAGTGCACATTCCAATGAGCGCCAGTCCGACGGTACCAGTGTTGAAATGGTCATGCATTGCAGTGAACGTGGTCACTGGGGCGCAACTTGGAGTTCACAGCCGCAACGTGGAGCTCACCGGGCGCCACGTGGAGTTCACAAGTGCCCTCCGGTCTTCACATACACGCATACCGTCACCGGAGCATCGAAAGTCACGTTGCGGTCTCCAGCCTGGGGTTGCCACCAGGCTGCTTGCGCAAGTTACAACGAGCGCCGACCTGTACTCGAAGCGAGAACCTCTCGTGCTCTCCTGCTTATGAGCTCGGGCCTATTTCCCTGCCCCCACCAGCGTCGTGCCTGGTTCAGGAACTGAGTGAGAGGGTAATCTGAGGAGCATCTCCCTACTCTTGTCAGTCACACCACAGCGTTCCTCCCGGGCTTTCCCATCTTCCTTTTTCCACCGCCACTGGAACTTCATGTCGCGTTCTCACGTCCGCAGCCGCCGTGTTCTCTTCCCTTTCCGCTCAGTATCGCCATTCTCGCGCAATTTGCACATGACTTCGACTCTTCACCCGACCTTTGTCTGTCTGAAAAGAACTGCCCCCTTATCCATGGCGCTGAGGTACATTTCCCTTCCGCCGATCACATGGTCCCGAGCGGTGGAGGACGCAGTCCTGTTGGTACCACACGCGGTGTGGCCAAATGCTCCCAACCGGCGCTAAGAACTCGCTCCCAGATGGTCGAGGGCGCGGCACTGCTGATGCCTCCCATCCGAGGTTGGGCACTGGCTCCCCGACGGTCGAGAGCGTGGCACTGTTTATGCCTACGATCAGAGGCTGAGCACTGGCCCCCCGATGGTCGAGAGCGTGGCACTGCTGATGCCTGCCATCTGAGGTTGAGCACTGGCTCCCCGATGGTCGAGAGCGCGGCACTGCTGGTGCCTCCCATCTGAGGTTGAGCACTGGCTCCCCGATGGTCGAGAGCGTGGCACTGCTGATGCCTCCGGGCTTGGAGAACTTTCTCCCAAATACAAGTTTTTTTTGGCGTCGAAAACCTCTTCGACAGACGGATGAGGACGTGGATCAGAGGAAAAGGTTCCAGCTAAATGCCCAGCGCTCGCCGGTCTCTTGGATATGGAACCTGACAGATAATTATACTGGGACATAAAAGATATGATGAGATATTTTTGACTGACATATCGAATCCACGAGAACTTCTGTCCAGTTTGCGCGGTACTGTGAAGCGAATATGGCTGCGGACACCGTCCAATCGGCCAGTGCGCTGCCTTTGCGTGCAACCCTGCGGACCCCGGCCACCTCGCAGACGCCAACCAGCCGGTCAACTCCAACAGGCGCTTCATCGCCAACAAACCCATCATCGGCCACCATCCCGTGGACGCCGACAGCCGCAAGGACGCCGACGCGGAGCAGCCCGTCGAGGACACCCATTTCTTCAGCTCCAGCATGCCGGCAGACCCGAACGACCCCGCAGAGGCCAACCAACCCGAGAGCTCCGACATTCCCGAGAGCCCGAACCACGTGGCAGACCCCAAGCACCCCGCGGTCGCCGACTACCCCGCGGTCACTGACTACCCTGCAGTCGTTAACTGCACCAATCCCTCTGCGCCGGTGCAGCAGGACAGCTTTTCCAAGACTATCTCGCGCATGGACATCCCCATGCGTCGGGATGGCCGTCGCACTGGCGGAAACGCCCGTGACGGAAGATGAGGCGCCAGTGTACCCGGGGGGTGCTGGGTGGAGTGGGTGTTCACGGGTGGGCCTTTTCTTTTTATAGAAGCTGGATCGCACGTCTGGTGTGGAAGGTGGCAGGCACGGCGGGATTGTATGCATTCTTCGATGTATGAGTATATTGCTTTCCACGTGAGCACCAGGCACGACGATGTCCCTCAACTCGAGCATTCCTTTTCAAACAGAGAAACATGAAAGTACGACCAGTCAATGAACAAACGAGAGCTCTCCAGTCACAACCCCGGACCCCCTGTCCGCGCTCCTTGCTCGCTTTCCGCGACGTCTGGGGGACTGGCCAGTTCCGGGCGGAACGGAAGAACTGGATCACGGCGGCGTAGACGGGGACCGGCTGCTCGCTCTCGGAGGCGCTGGCAGCGTCGACCGAGGGGCAATGAGCCTTGCCGCCGTGCTGGACGCGGCCGCGGCACCGCTCCTTGATGACCCTGGATTGGCCGCCGCCGGGCCCTTCGTCAGGTGCGTGCACGCGGCCCTCCGTGAATTTCCGGGACACGACAGCCGCTCGCAAAGGGCGCAGTGCCGCGGGCTCCGCAACTTCTTGGGCGCCGACGAAAAATGGCCGAATTGACCGGAAGGTAGAGAGGATAAGGCCGCAGGGACGCGGGGCAAAAGGATTGTTGCGGCGCCGAGGGCAGCATCGGGGGCCGCTATGGCCGCTCCCGCTGCAGGTGGCTGCTGGATGCGTTCAAGCAGGGCAGCTCCAATGGTAGGAAGCAGTTGGTCCGACATGGAGCGGCTCCAGTCCAGCGGCAGAGCATACGAGGCCGCCAGGGTGACAGGCGAGCTGGAGGTCATGCTGCGCGGCAGCAGCGCTCTCGGAAAGCTGGGCTGCGGGAAGGCGCCCGCGCCAACCGTGCCCGCGCCTGACGGAGGCGGTGCCAAAGGGGGTAGCGGAGCCAGAGGCGGTAGCGGCGCGTCCCCGCCGCTCGTCTCGGTCGGCGGCTCGTGTAGTGCAAGCGCTGGTTGCCTGGAGGGGGCGGGCGGCGACGACGGAGCAGCGTTGGGTATGGCACCCGTTTTCTGGTGCTCGTAGTCGTGGATGGGCTCGCCGACGTCCCCACCAAACAGCATGTACTCGACGTTGGCCCCGGCCAAGTCTTGCCGCCGCTGGTTGGGGGGGAAGAGCGAAATGGTGCTGGTCGTGTTTCGGCTGCGGTCGTCGAACTTCTGGAACATCTGCATGTGCGCTGCCATCTTCTAGAACATGGTGGGCGACTTGATATTCCGCTTGCCCTCCTTGTTCCGCTCGCCGTCGTCGATCAGCTTGAAAAACTGCTCGGACACGCGCTCGTTGAACTCGATGGCCATCTGAGTCGGCGTCGGGTCTTGGCCGAGCTTGCGCCGCAGGTCCGCCTTGACATTAAAGTACATCCGCCTCTCAGCGACGGTGTGGACGGGCAACACCGGCATGCCGGTGTTATTCTTTTCGGAGAGGAACCTCATCTGCTGCGACAGGAGCGGCAGCGCCGACTTCACCGCCTCCAGCATCGTCTCGTCGGGAAGGCCGCTGGCGTCGCGGTCGGCCTTGGGGACGGGGGATACACCGCAAAAGAACTCCGGCTGGTCAGATTCAAATGCGCACATGTGGTTCATGAAGGAGACACGCCGCCCGTAAACACGCTGCTGAAAAGAGACGATGGCGTCCACGATCCACGTGTCGTATTGCCCGTAGCAGGGCCACCCACGATTGTGGTGCGCCGCACGGATGTTCGTGCGGTGCAACCACTCCAGCAGGACAAAGTGAATGATCTCGGCTGAGGCCCCCTTCATACTCAAAAACGTCGTGAACAGCATTTGATGCACGCTTCCTTCGGTGCTGTTTGTCCCCCGGAAACACAGCCACAGTGGTAGGCCGTTGCGGTTGCGCCGGCGCAGGACGTACTTTCCAACGCCTGGTGGGTCCGACAGCCATCCCCCCGCCGCCAGGTCCAGCACGTTCCTGGCCGCCTCCTTTGCTGCGGCGTTGAATAGAGGTTGGCCGGTGGAGGCATCCAAAACGGGGCCAAATTGGTTGAACAGGCCCTTGAGGCGCTCCTGCAGGATGACCAGCGCGGGAAAAAAACGCCGCACCCGGCGATCCGCCTCTGCATTCGCCTTGTTGTACAGCATCAACGCCGATGCAAAACAACGGCCGAGGAGCGCGATGATTCCATGGTTCTTGGACAGCTTCTTGAGCAACCGGTCCATCGCGTCCATGATGTCACCGAGAACCCCACTGGCGAGCCCACGCCGCACTGCGTCGGCATCCCCCGCCTCGGTGTCGCTGCCATCCATGTCATCGTCATCGTCGACTCCGAATCCAGTGCCCGCTGGCTCATCCTCGGGCAGAGTAGGACCGCCCGCTGCCTCACTCGTCACCGCCGCACCGACCGCTTCCCCACCACGATGGAGCACATAGGCGTCGCACTATGGTCGGGGCGCTGCCGCAAGTCCTTGGAGGGCTTCAAAAGTTTTCCTGCCTGGATCCAGTCCATCTCGTACCTCCGCTGCTTCGGCCATCTCGCTCAGCCGTTGGACCTCGACGGGATGCGTGGGATCACGGAGGTTGTCACAGGGAACGACGATGATGGGCGCGACGCCCCGCCCGACGGCTTCAGCAACAATGTCACAGAGCGTCTTGGGAGCGCGGCCAATGGGGAACGGCAGCCGGAAGGCGGGCAGCAGAACCACATCTACCGGCACCGAGATCCTGCTCTTGGCCGCGATGATGAGGCTGCCGACTTGTACCTTTTGGTTGGCCACCACCGTGCACCGCGAAACTCTCTGGGTCCCGCTGGAGTCGGACAGCAACACGGACGTTCCTGAAACGAGCGAGGCAGGGAGGCGAATCGGATCCCCATCTCCTGGATCTTCTCGTACAGCGCCAGCCCCGCGTACGCGTCGAGGACGGCGTACTGCAGCTTCTCTGGGGAGAGCTCGTGCCCCTACCTGGACATCCGCAGGGCGTCTTCCTTGTTGAGATCCCTCCGAAACAATGCCCTGGTCAAAGCCACCAAGGAGATGGAGCCGCTCGGCACCAACTGTCGCTTGCTGTCCAGCCGGCAGAGCTCCAGCTAGCGCACGGTTTTGACGCCGTAGTCGCGCAGCAGCTTCGCTGCGTCGCCGCCCACGTTCTTTCCAACCTGAAAGACGGACGGGTTGGCCAGCAGCAACCTCTGCTGGTGGGGTCCACTCCTCAAACGGGACAGGCAGATGACGAGCGTTTCAGACCTCGACGACAGCTGCAACAGCTGCAGATTGCTCGACATACGCTCCTCTGGTCCAGCAGGCACATTCCAATCCGCTTCCATGCCAATGACGACCGGACCGTTCTCCAGGCCCAATTCCCAGCAGAATCGGTCCAGAGCGCTGTGCGTCTCGGCCATCATCTTTGAGTACGACAGCCGGTGGCTGGGCGGGAATTCCAGCATGCGCAGCCGACGCCCTGGCCCACCCCTGGTAGTGGGCTGTGCGCCGCCTGCCCGTGTCGGAGACGGGGTCACAGATGCACTACCCGTAAAAGCAACGTCAGGCGGGGCGGCTCCCGCAGCCGGCGGATCGGCGGGCACATCTCCACCCTTCCAGCCCTCGGGTGCGTCTTGACCGACTGGAAGGCGTTGCACGTCCCCCTTGTTCAACCCCGGAAAGATGCCCTCAAGGAACGACGCCTCGGCCACCGGGTTGTCTGTAGAAAAGAGGTCCACCGGGAACGGTGGGTGGCCCAACGCCACCATGCGCCGCTGCACCCCTTCCAGCATGTCGCGCAGCTCCTCGAGAGACTTGGTGAGCGTAAGTCGGGCCGCCATCGTCGGCGGTTCTGCCATCGTGCTTATTTGGCGACTTCGAAGCGATTCCGGCGCGACACAGTGTGGTACCTCATCGGAATCGCAGTGTACAACGTGGAATGGCAGATCGGGGGATCTGGCGACACAATTATTCTGTTGGGTTGGCATGTTCCACCGCTAAGACCACGAGAATCAAGCTCACACGGCCAAGTCCAGGTGCGGTTCTCGCTGTAATCAAGCAATTTGATACATTCAAGAGGGGCCACGCCGCCAGCGCACTCGGGCATGATCACTGCAAGCATGCAATGGTCAGAGAAGCAGCAGCCAGTGCACGGTATCCGAGCTTGAGTGAGATGCAAGGCCTTTTGCGGATCGCGGGCATTCTTGCGACGCAAATAGATCGCTGATTGGCTCGCGCCATCCGTCATTGCAGAGCTGCGCGACCAATCCAGTAGGAATCTAAGCGAGCCAGAGAGGGCCAGAGAGAGATGCCTGTGGCTTTAAAGTGTGCCAACTGTGCCTTGCCCGACGCCAGTCAGCTTCACACAAACGCTCTTTTCCCCCTTTCCCCGATCTTCGTCCCCCCCTCCCTGACGCACCGCCGCCATCGATGCCCCCCGCGCCCCTCCCACCGACTTTGCCCTCCCGGCCGCTGACCCTGCGGCTGCTTCCCCCCCCCCCCCCCCCCCCCCCCCCCCCCCCCCCCCCCCCCCCCCCCCCCCCCCCCCCCCCCCCCCCCCCCCCCCCCCCCCCCCCCCCCCCCCCCCCCCCCCCCCCCCCCCCCCCCCC
>Ga0209093_1001279_pt1 | contig 14315 bp, 9 predicted proteins | sample SidtaG_4_FD_187450 | JGI IMG/M metagenome (GOLD analysis project Ga0209093, IMG submission 187450) | Marine algal microbial communities from Sidmouth, United Kingdom - Sidmouth_Male1 metaG (SPAdes) (version 2) | ecosystem: Host-associated > Algae > Red algae > Unclassified | place: Sidmouth...
ATCTGCCTCGTACCGACGACTTTAGCCGTCGCGGGAAAGTACCGAGCCACTTGACGGCTAAAGTCGTCAGTACAGTGGCATTTCAAAATAAAATTAAAAATTTGTCCTGCACCCAAATTTTAGCTCATATTCAACATCTTGCTTGTGGTTTGGGAGATGCTGAACCCGCGATAGCTATCGGGGTCAGAATGACGTTTTGGCTTGAGCGAATGGTCGTGTTTAGGAACAGTTTAGAACTGCGCCCGTTGGCTCACGTCCTACACCTTTTACACCTGTCCCGACGAATGACGGGATTTTAAATTTATTATTTTACATTTTACATTTATTTAAATTCGTAAATTTATTATCTACTCCTTACTTAGCTGAACTTGTTTATTTTCGGCATATTGTTTTCCGCCGTGTTCCGAAATAATTAATTCGCATGCAATTTTTCCGCTTGCCATGACTGCCGGTACGCCCGCTCCCGGGTGCGTTCCTGCGCCTGCAAAGTACAAGCCTTTGAAGAATTTGGATTTGTTGTGTGGTTTGAACCAAGCGGTCTGTGTCATAGAGGGTTTGATGCTGAATGATGCGCCCAAATGACTGTTGAGGTCATCTCTGAAATGAATCGGGTCTATCATGTGGTCGGCGACGATGTGTTGTCGCAAATCGGGCAGATAATTTTCTTCCAGAAAAGCATATATTTTCTGTTTGTAGGCTTCTCTGATATTCGCCCAATCGACGTTATCTTTTGCGAGGTTGGGTACGAGCGACAGCACATAGAAGGATTCGCAACCTTCGGGAGCTATGGATTCGTCGGTGATAGTGGGCATGTGCAAATACAGCGAAAAATCTTTCGTCAATTTCTTTTTATTAAAAATATCTGCGAGCAATTCGCGGTATCTATCATTCAAAATAATATTGTGGTGGTGCAATTTGCTATCAAGATAACGCCTGTTTGTACCAAAATAAATGACCACGAGCGAATTGCTGTATTCGAGTGTGTTGAGCCATTTTTTGACCCCGAAAGGTCTATCGGCATCACGGATTAGTTGGAGGTAAGTAAATGCACTATCGGCATTGCTGATAATAATGTCTGCCGGTATTATTTCGCCCGAAGACAAGCGTACCGATTGTACGGTTTTTTGCTGTATATTGATTTGCTCAACCTCTTCCGAAAGACGTACCTTGCCGCCATTATCTTTGAAAAGTTGCAATAAAGCCGCTGCCATCGCTCCCGTACCGCCCTTGCAATAGTGTACGCCCCAGTTTTTTTCAAACTGTATAATCAGCGAGAAAATAGACGGCGTATCAAATGGATTTCCGCCCACCAAAAGCGGGTGAAAAGAACAGATGCGTCGTATAAAATCATCTTTGACGAACATAGAGGCATAGGAGTACATCGACTTGAGGGTCTTGGTTTTTATCATCGAAGGAATAATCTCCATCATATCCGAAAATCGCAAAAACGGTTTTTCGGTATAAGGATGAAACCGCTCAAATACATCGACGGTGCTATCCACAAATTTTTCGTAGCCGGCTACATCCGACGGGCTGAATTTGGCAACCTCTTGTTTTGCCTTCTCAATTTCGCGGTAATAATTAAATGCCTCTCCCTGTTGATTGAAAATGCGATAAAACGGACTCAAAGGAATGAGCGACATATAGTCCTCCATTTTTTTGCCCGAAAGATTAAACAACTCCTCAATCATGTAAGGTGCTGTGATGACCGTCGGTCCGCCGTCAAATTTGAAACCGTCGATTTCGTACTGATAACCCCTCCCGCCCGGCTTATCTCTTTTGTCAATCAGCGTGACCTCATAACCGGCAGCCGCCATACGAATAGCAGACGACAGCCCCCCGAAGCCCGCACCTATTACAATTACTTTTTTGCTCATATCTGTTTTTCGTTATTCGTTGATTCGTTATTTGTTGATTCGTTATTCGTTGATTCGTTATTCGTTGATTCGTTATTCGTTATTCGTTGATTCGTTGATTCATTATTCGTTATTCGTTATTCGTTGATTCGTTATTCGTTGATTCGTTTTATTTTTTTTGGAAAAAATAAAACGAGTACGCACGAGTAACGAGTAACGAATCAACGAGTAACGACATTAGTTTATCATCATTTTAGCGATTAAATACAGTTTTCGTTTTTTGCTGACGTATGCTCTGTGATTAAGATTGTCATAATTATTTCTTTCTATCATTTTGAGGATTTCGCGGTACAAAGTTGCAGCCGCCATTATCGACCATCTGCCCTTTGATTCCAAAAATGCCAAGCCCTTCCACGAATCTTCGTAATACTGTCTGGCTCTTTTTATCTGAAAAGCGATTAATTTTTGCCATGCTTCATCTACGATTTTTTCTCTGAAATGGGCTTCCGTTATACCGTATTTTTTGAGTTCTTCCTGCGGGATATAAATTCTGCCCATGTCGTAATCCTCGCCTATATCTCGTATAATATTGGTCAATTGTAATGCAACGCCCATTTGTATGGCGTACGGAATTGCCTTCCTGTCCGAAAAACCGATGATGTGCATACTCATCAGCCCCACCGTACTCGCTACGTAATAGCAATACTCAATCAGTTCTTCGATAGTCTCGTACCTTTTTTTGTGCGTATCCATGTGTACCCCTTTAATCAATTGGTCCATATAATCCGCAGGGATTTGATACTTCATTCGGGTATGTAGCCACGAAAACTGTACAGGGTCGGCGATATTGGGTACTTTACAATTTATGCTATTGACCCAATTCGCCAGAAGTTCGTCGCCGTATGTTGTATTCTTGTCAATCAAGTCGTCTGTAATCCGACAAAAACTATACAAAGAAGCAACGGCATCCCGACGTTCGTTATCCAACAGGGAGGATGCCATATTAAATGTTTTGCTATGATGTTTTATGATGTCGTAACAATACTGAAACGACAGTTTGATATAATCATCCTCGAATTGTGAAAAATCAGCATCAATTGTGCGATACTCCACGTCCGCCATCTGTTCTACATGCCGAAATACATTTGACTTCTTTTCGCGTGCGCTTAAATAAAACATAGTAAATTCATTTAATGTGATTTATGATTACGAATTACTTGGACATCCGGACTTTAGACAAAAAGGGAATTAGAAAATTAGGTACTCTACATTTAGACTTTGGACAGAATGGGAATTGGGAAATTAGGTTAAAGTTCGTAACCTATTGGTTATCAGTTGTTTTAATTTTATTAATATAAAAAGTATGTAAATAGTTATTTTTCATAAAAAATTAAGAATGAGAGGTTTGCCGAATTTCCCAATTCCCTAATTTTCAAAATGTCCAAAGCTAGTATAAATGCAAGGCAAGTCTTCCGACTTTCAGCATTACATTTACAAGACTACCAATATTGATACGATAGAATACGCACCAATATTAAAATTTTAGTAATATGTACTACAAACTATTCAAGTGGATAATTACTTTGATACAAATTCGGAGAGGGACAAACATTCAATGGTCAAAAAAACCTCTGGAATACAAGCGGAATATGGAAATAAGTTTATTATGGCTTGTTAAACGGAAAAATCTTGTTTTGGTTCACTTAGTTTGCTTTTTTAGCCCAGCATCCTTTGATTATTTGCCAATAAAAATATTCGATGAGCGGCAAAGCACACACAACTCTATCGTGCAAAATCATACAATATCATACAGTTTTGATACCGGATAATGCGGTCTGTTATATCGTCTTATTGGGTTTATATTATAAAAAAAATAGAACACATTTATTTGATTTACAATTTATTAACTTTAAAAATGTGATTTTTTTTTAAATATATAAACTCAGTATTTAGTTATTCAAATTGCTGACGGACTAATGATGTATCAAACCAATGATGCAAATTTTTTGTAACAAAATGGCTCGTTTACTGTTTCATTTTTTTTCTGTAAAAAAAGCAAATTACCGGACTTTGGAAATTGGGAAATTCGGAAATTCGGAAATTGGAAATAATCCGGCATGTTTAGAAATGTAGTGAATACTTTTCACGCAGGGTTCGCAGAGAACGCAGAGGGCTAATGAATTTTGAATGATAAATGAATTTAAATCTTATTTTGTTTTTTATTGATAATTAACAATTAACAAATTATACATTTTTATCATTCAAAATTTTTCATGGTCGCGCAGAAATAAGGACATTTTTAAATTATTTTATAATAAAAAATATTTATAAATAATTAATTTTTAATAACAAATAAATTATAAAATAATTTTAATTCCTTAAAAAACGGCTATATTTCAGTGCGACCTTTCATTCAAAACTCATTTATTAACTTGACAATGTCAAGTTAATTAATACACACACGATACTTCTTATACAAAATTTAAATTTCGTAAGAATGAAAAAATACTTACTCTTACTTGGTCTTTCATTGGTGGTTATTCATCAGATAGGAGCGCAGGAAAGCGGCACGGGCATTATACAGGGTCGTGTATATAATGCTATTAATAATGAGCCGATTATGTTTGCCGGAGTTGCGGTGGAAGGTACGAGTATAGGTACGACAACGGATATGCAGGGCAATTATGCCATCATCGGGCTGGCCCCCGGACTGTATAATGTGCAGGTCACTTATGTAGGCTTTGAGGAAAGGACAGCCTATGAAATTCAGGTGAGCAACTCTCGCCCTACGACCCTTGATTTTGCATTGGAGGAGACGACCTCGAATCTGGAGGAAGTCGTGGTGCGTGCCTCGCCTTTTCGCAAAACGGAGGAAAGCCCCGTTTCGCTACGGACTATCGGAGTGGCAGAAATACAACGCAATCCGGGCGGCGGACGCGACATCTCGAAGGTCGTACAGTCTTTGCCCGGTGTGACGACGACTGCCTCTTTTCGCAACGACCTCCTGATACGCGGCGGTGCGCCGAATGAAAACCGATTTTATATTGATGACGTAGAAGTGCCGAATATCAACCACTATGCCACACAAGGCGCGTCGGGCGGACCGGTGGGGCTAATCAATGTGGATTTTATCCGCGAAGTCGATTTTTATAGTGGTGCTTTCACTGCCAACAGGGGCAATGCCCTCAGTTCGGTATTCAATTTTAAGCAAAAAGACGGACGCAATGACCGACTTGGTATCACCGGTACTATCGGTGCCAGCGACGCGGGGATTACATTGGAGGGACCAATAGGTAAAAAGACGACTTTTCTTGCCTCTGCCCGGCAGTCGTATTTCCAGTTTTTATTTGAGTTTATCGGTTTGCCTTATCTGCCTACCTACAATGATTTTCAGGTGAAGGTGAAGACCCGTTTTGACCAAAAAAATGAACTGACTTTTATTGGTTTGGGTGCTATCGACAGGTTTGCGCTCAATCTTGGTATGGGTTACAGCCGCCTCCCGGAACTCGACAATCCGGCACAAGCGGATATAGAGGCGATAGAGGCAGAACAGTTTATTCTTGACACTTATCCTGCCAACGGGCAGTGGAATTATACCAATGGGCTGGTCTATAAACGCTATTCCGAAAATGGGTTTTCGACCTTCGTATTGAGTCGAAATATGCTGAATAATGAAGCCACCAAATATGAAGATAATATTGAAAATGATGATAATGTAATTTTTAATTACAAATCACAGGAAATCGAAAATAAACTGCGGATAGAGCAAACCACACGCTTCAATGGCTTCAAATGGAATTATGGCGTAAATTATCAATTAACAAAATATAATAATGCTACATTCAATCAGGTGGTGACACCTACCGGACTACTTACGGTGGATTATTTTACGAAATTCAGCTTCGTTCAATATGGTTTGTTTGCCCAGATTAGCAAAAAAGCAATGGACGACAGGCTGGCTTTATCCTTTGGTGTTCGCACGGATGCCAATTCTTATTCGGATGCCATGAGCAATCCGCTGGATCAGGTTTCGCCGCGTTTTTCATTGGCTTATGCCCTCAATAAACGCCTTTCCTTCAATTTTAATTCGGGGATTTATTACCAACTCCCGCCTTACACCGTCATGGGCTACAAGGATGAAAACGAGGTGTTGATTAATAAAAAAAACGGGGTCTCTTTTATCCGAAATACGCACGCAGTAGCGGGTTTGGAATGGAATACCGAGATGGATTCAAAAATTACGGTGGAGGGTTTTTACAAATTTTATGACAATTATCCTTTCTTACTCCGCGACAGTATCAATCTGGCAAATTTGGGCGGCGATTTTGGTGTTATCGGCAACGAACCCACCGTATCCGACAAACAAGGGCGTACCTACGGCATCGAGTTTTTGTTTCAGCAAAGATTGTATAAAGGCTTTTACGGAATTTTCTCCTACACAATGGGTTGGAGCGAATTTGAAGATAAAAACGGCGACTTTACACCCTCCTCGTGGGATAGCCGACATACGATAAATGTGACCGGCGGCAGGCGTTTTAAGGGCAATTGGGAAGTGGGTATCAATTGGCGTTTTCAGTCGGGGCTGCCTTATACGCCCTTCAATGTGGCGCGTTCTTCACTCATCGAAAATTGGTCGGTACGCAATGCCGGCATACCCGACTGGAACAGGCTGAATACAGAGCGATACATTGCAGCACATACGCTCGATGTGCGGGTAGATAAAAAATGGTTTTTAAAAAACCGAAGCATCAATATATATCTGGATATTGAAAATATGTACGATAATCCGCTGGCACAAAATATTCTTGTACTGGACAGAAACCCGGACGGCGCCCCACAGGTGAACCCTAACAACCAAAGTTCGTATCTGACAAAATTAATCCCTTCGGAAAACGGTACAACGATTCCAACGCTTGGGGTGGTGGTGACATTTTGATTTCTTTAGTCGAAATTGGACTTCAGCCATAAAGGGAATTAGGAAACTGGGATGTTAGGTTGTTCCCACTTTCCCGATTCCCAACTCCCCAAATCTGAAATGTAAGATTTGTCTGAAATTGGATGTCACAAAAATGGAAAATAATTTTATTTTATATTTTTCCGTCTTACATTTGTGACATATTTCAATCGGACTTCTTGCAAACAGACTTAGAAAGAGCAGCATAACGCAGAGAAGCAAGCAGACCAAGATTTTTTATATTTTTTTTAGACCATTTTATCAAAATCGATAGGGAAAGTATGCCTTTGTTTTTTGGGCTTATTTTACAGATTTAGAGGTCGAAATGAATTATATTTTTTTATACTATTTTTAAAAATGGAGGGGAAATCGCTGATTTTTGTCCTTGTGTGGGTGCGGGCGGTTGGGTAGGTTTGAGGGATTTTTTGAAGATAGGCATTTTGTTGTTTCAATCCTTGTTATAGTGGAAGTAAAGACAATATGCCATTGAGTTACTAAATACTATTTAGTTAGTTTCAATCCTTGTTATTATGGATTTGCAAAAATATGTATTTATACGGTTTTTCGCAATAACTACTTGAAATCTATATGAATGAAGTTAGCCAATTTAATTAAGGCTTTCTCATTGCTGAGAATGATAATTAGCAAAATGACAGCGATGAAGCAAAGGAATGTACCAAGTGTACTCTCGGCATATATGCAATAAAAGAAGCCAATAATGAATACAACAAGAACAAGGGATAAAAAAAATTTCATTTAAATACTATTCAGTTATAAAAATATTGTAACTTTACAGCGCAAACATACAATAAATACTTGGGTAAATCAACTTTAACGTCGAAATATGGAATGGTTACAGACATATAAAATTGGGAAGGCATTGATTGATAGTGGTCAATCAGATGAAATTGATGCCTTTATTGTAAAATTCTCAGAACCTATTATAAAACATTCAAAACCTAAAGAAAAGCCAAGCAAACAAAAAAAAGAAGCATATATCTTGGATATAATATTGGATTTAGATAAGAATAAAATTAGTATAGAGTTACAAAAAGATTACAGTTCCGAAAGCCTTAAAACAGACAATGTATTTCAAACAATTGCAGGTAATGATGGTAGATTTGTATTATCGCCAGAATATGGAAAAGATGGAAAAGGTGCACTAAATTTATTGAACTTTTTTAGTGGTGAAAAACTCTTAAAAAAATACACAGAACTTATCGAAAAAGACTTACCAAAGAATACTAAAACCGATAGAAAAAAAGAAGAAGTAAGCAAATCAAAACGAGAATCTGAGTTACTAAGAATAAGAGAAAAAATAATAGCAAGCAATCTATATAAAGACTTTGAATTTGTCGTAAAAAACTTAAAGAAAGTAATTGAGACGGGTAATGAAAAAGCAATATCTAAAATCAACGAACAACTACAGCAAAAAGGAATAGACCCATTTTTGGAACGTTTATATTTATCTGGAGATTATGCAATCGATTATGTTCCCTATGTCCGTTTAAAACTAATTGATGCTGGAAATAGTATTTACCTTAATCGTCATCCTGAGTATCGAAAATTTGTAATGGACAGAAATGTACTTGAATTGGCGAACTTGAACAAGAACGAAAAACAAGAATACGCTAATTGCTATTTTTCAGGTGAACAGGGGGCTTTTCCTGTAAGATTTCCAAGAGATTTCACTAATATTTTGAGGTCAAGTACGGATACTAATACTATTTTTCGCTCCTATTTAAGTTCAAAAAGCCAGAATGGAGACCGTTTTCTTATCAGCATACCTTCATATATCGCATTGAAGACAGGTGCAAGATATATTGACGAACATCTGAAAATCAATATCGCAGGTATGCTACATTATGTAATTCCTGATTTTATCGATGAATTTGACCTAAAAAGATTTCGAGACGAATTAAACCAAAAAATTGACTTAGCTTTCCAAAACAAAGCGTATAAAAAACTAAATAAAAACCTCGAAAGAATAAGCAGCAATGGACTCAACTCACTGACCTTTGTAGGTTTTGAAGCATCAAATAAGGAAAAGATTATAGACCTAAAAAATCGAATTCAAGCAGTAAAGCCCAATAGATTCAATATGATTGTGAGTGCTTTGAATGATAAATCTGGTTTTTTGAGCCATACAAAAGGATATAATAGTCATGATAGATTTACATTCGGAACACTATACACTTTAATACCTGAAAAGAAAGAAACGACCTATACACTTTCATTGATTAAATCCTTACTTGAAAATCACACCATTGATATGAATGTACTACTTGGGCATTACAGTAGACTTTTGCATCTATACTGGTATGGAAGACCTGACGGTAAAGGATTCTATGGCGGTAGTCGTAATATCAGGGTTTTCAAAACAAAAACAAAAGACAATAAAAGTGTGCGTGACCGTGCTATCAGCATAGCTACACTAAAATATCTCATACTCATCAACATCATTGATAAACTGTACAACAATCATAATAAAGCTATCATGGAAGAAAATCTCATACAAGAAAAGCCAAAAGCGGCTAAATTCTTCGAAGAATTCAATTTTAGTTCCAGTCCATCCAAAATGGCTATGTTTTATCTCGGTAAACTTCTGCGAAATGTCGCAGAGGCACAATATAAGCAAGGAAGTGAACACAAACCTATCCTCAATCGTGTACCATTTGAAGGAATGGATTTAGAGGAAATTATCAGATTCAAAATAGATATATTAAAAAAGATGAATCAATATGAAAAAAGCCAAAAAGCAATGACTTTCGGTGCATACGATTTAAAACATTTTGAATATTACTTTTGTAAAGCCCATACTGACTGGAAGTTAAGTGAAACGGAAAATGTATTTTATCTCTTTACAGGTTATGGTATGTTTTGGGAAGTCATGGACAAAAAGAAAAAAGAAAATATGAAAGATAAAGGATACGCTCCTAATGAGGACGAAGATAATGAAGCCCAAACAGAGAATGACGAAAATAAGTAAATTTCTAATTACCTAAAAATAAGTAAATTATGAACAACAGAGAATTTTTATTTCTGTACGATGCCACCATGTGCAATCCAAATGGCGATCCTGACAGAGAAAACGAACCCCGTATGGACTTAGCTACAAAAACCAACCTTGTTTCTGACGGAAGATTCAAACGCTACATCCGAGATTATTTGATTGACGAAGGCAAACCTATATTTGTAAGTATGGTCGGTGGTCAAAAGGTCACACCTGAAACGAGACTCGTAGGTTTCATTGAAGATCTTGAAACGAATAAAAAGAAATTTGATGAGTTAGTAGAGTTCGACCAAAACGGCTTAGGACAACTTTTAGAGAACTTATCTCAAAGCCTAACCCTCAAAGAATTTACATCGCACGAGATATTCAAAAAAAGAAACTCTAAAATAGACAGCAAAATCCCCAAAGACAAAAAAAAGGAAAAAGCGGAAGACGATAAACTACTAAAACGCCTTAAAGAAATCAATAACGCCACGCTCCTTGCGCTTGTGCGTAAAGAGTTTCTTGACATTAGATATTTCGGAGGTGCCTTTGCTATCGGCGATTTTTCTAAAACCATTACCGGATCTATACAAATCAATACAGGTTATTCACTACATCCCGTAGAGCTTCATCACGAAGCAATAGCTACACTAATGTCAGGTAAAGACAGTACCGAAGGACATTCCAATTTTGGTAAAAAAGAAAAAGTCGTTTACAGCTTTATCGCTTTTACAGGCACATTAAATTCAAAAAGAGCTGACGAAGTAAAATTGACAACTACGGACATTGAAAATTTTAGAAACTCATTCGTTCCTGCAGTACAATATGCTGCAACGACTGATTCAAAGAAAAACCAATATCCTAAATTTTACTTAGAGATTGAATATAAGGAAAGTGAAATTTACGGACGTTTGGGTGATTTGAGACACCATATTAAAGTGGAAGGCAATCAGAAAAACAGTAAAGGTGAAGCCGACTACAAATTAATCAAAAGGATTGACCACCTTAATATAGATTTTTCTGATTTATATGAAAAAATCAACCTAATCAAAAATAGAATTGAATCCATTAAAATATGGAAAGCAATCGGTTTTGAAAAAACTTTTGACGAGTCAAAACTTGATAGCTCAATAACAGTAGAAACCTTATCATGGTAAAAGAACTAATCAGCTTTGAAATGTGCGGAAAAATGGCACATTTCAGAAAATATTATACTAGTGCCTCTGCATTATCATACACCATACCGCCAAAGACTACTATCGTTGGTCTTTTGGCAGGTATGCTTGGTATGCAACGCGACACCTACTACGATGCGTTCAATGATTGGAGTATTGGTATTGAAGTAGTATCACCCGTCCGTAAGATTTTTCAGAAAATGAACTATCTAAAGGTCGAAAATGCTATAAAAATAGGTTTGAATACAAATAATCTTGAAATCACCGGAGTCAATAATCGAACTCAAATAGCTGTTGAGTTACTCATTCCCGAGAATATCAGAAGCGAAGTATTGACCTTCAAAATTTACATTGGAACTAAACAAACTGACGATGACAATTTCACAAAATTGAAAAATTGCCTCAAAGATTACAGATTTGAATATGGTTTTGCACTTGGAACAGCTAACATGTTGGGATATTTTCAAAACTACAAATGTGATTACGAATTTGAATCAGTCAACGAATCAAAAATCACAACAAAGACTGCCTGTTTGGTAAGTGACGTGCAACTCGGTGATATTTCGACTATACTCATCGAACAAGATACATTCCCATTGAAAATGAAAGCCAACGAAAGAGGTAAAAACAAAAATTACGTAACAAGAATAGCGGACAGAGTAGAAGCATTAATATATCCGATTGGTGTAGATGCAATGCCCGTAGAGTTAATTCAAGCTGAAAATTTCTTAAAAATTACCAATGAGAAACCTTATCACATATCCCTATTATGAAATCCTATTACTCACATATCAATCAAAAAAATAAAGATGAAACACCCATAAAATTTATTGAGTGGCATCTTGAAGGCATCCAAAGAATCATTGAGAAATCTATTTATAAAAATGATTTTACAAAGTCTATCCAAGAGGTAATTCCTCACATAGTATCACTTCATGATATTGGAAAATGGACAGATTATTTTCAAGATTATTTAAAAACACAGCGAAAGACTCCACCACTATCTTTTCACTCACTTATTGGTGCAAGTACCGCTTTTTTATTTATCAAAGATAATTTTGATAAAAAACTTGCTACTATCGCCTATTACGTAATTTACAATCATCATTCACCGAGTTTATGCAATTTTACAGATTGCTATGATGAGGAAAACAATAAGCACAGACAACAGATAAGAGAGCAACCGAAACATTTAATCAAAGCTAAAAAGCACATTGAAAGTACAATTGGAATTAACATAATTAACTATCTTCCAAAGGAGGTTTTAGATTTGTATTGTGAAACCTGCGACATAGCTGAGGAAATGGATATAAAAAACTATTTTCTTGTCAATTATGCTTTTTCTCTACTCATCGAAGCTGATAAATTAGATGCTTCCAATACGTCTATGTACACACGTATTCCCATACCTGATGATATTGTTGATAGACATATTGAATGGATAGTCAAAAGTAAAAACATAGACGTAAACACCAAACAAAATAAGCTAAGAAATCAAGTTAGAGCAACCGTAACCAAACACCTAAATTCAAAAGGTATTCTTGATAAAAAACTATTCGTCCTAACCGCTCCAACAGGAATAGGTAAAACACTTACCGCTCTTGACTTTGCTTTAAGACTTAGGGAAAAAATAAAAGTAAAAGAGAACCGCAATGCTCAAATTATTTGCGCCCTGCCATTCATAAATATTATTGAACAAACATTTGAAACATACAAAGAAGTATTGCCCGATAAGGTCAAATTATTAGCTCACTATCAATATGCAGATGTTTTTGAAAAAGACAAAAAAAGGAAAACAGACCAAGAAAAACAAGACGATTACAAAAAGAGGATAATGCAATTGGATACATGGCAATCCGATGTAGTGATAACATCATTCGTTCAATTATTACAAACTTTAATAGGGTACAGAAACAAAGTCCTTAAAAAATTTCATCACCTCGCGGGCGCAATTATTATCATGGACGAAGTTCAAAATATTCAACTTGAATATGCGCCTTTAGTGGGTTCTGTTCTACATTATTTAACCAAATTTTTAGATGCAAGAATCATCATGATGACTGCCACCGCACCACGTATTCTTGAGTTGGCTAATGAGGAGATTCTTAATCCAAGAGGAGAAAATGTAACGCCTTTTTCTCTTTTACCTAACGCTAAATCAATCTTTAATCAATTTGAAAGGACAGAGTTAATTCCTATAAATATTAAAAATGTCATCAACGCAGAGCAATTTATTCAAGTTTTTAAAACTAAATGGAAGAAAGAAGAAAGTAAGTCATGTTTAATTGTATGTAACACCGTAAATCGCTCAATAGAAATATTTGACATCATAAATAAATATATCAAAGAATCAAATTTAGAATATCAACATCCGGTAGAATATCTATCCACAAATCTCATCCCGTTTCATAGATTACATGTTATTGATAAAATCAAAGAAATTTTCAATCAGAACAAAAAAAATAAAACAAATATAAAACCGATTCTAATTTCAACTCAGTGTGTAGAGGCAGGTGTTGATTTAGATTTTGATATGGGATTCAGAGACATTGCACCAATTGATTCAATTGTACAAGTCGCGGGAAGAGTTAATCGAAATGATAGTGAAGATAAAGAAAATTCTCCTGTTTACATAGTTAACTTTGGTGATTGTCATAAAGTATATGGAAAAGAGGCTCCCGCCCAAATTATCAATGCTTTAGAAACAGAGGAAAAAAGTATTCCCGAAAAACTATATTATGATTTAGTCAAAAAATACTTTGAAGGCAAACTAGGTGCATATGAAACATCCAAAAAGATTTTTAAAGCAATGGAAGAACTCCACTACACATCTGATAACGACGACGATACAACTGTTTCATCTTTTAAGGTTATTCATCCTCGTAACAATCTTAAATCGGTATTTATCGAAACAGATGAGCGTATATCTTTGAAAGAAAATAAGGCAGCCAAAGAAGTAGTTGAAACATTCAAGGACATGCTAATTGGCAAGATAAAAAAAGATGAATTCAACAAAGATTACAAAAAAAGTTTTCATCAGCGGATTGTCTCTATTCCAGATTATTACCTAAACGATTTACAAGGAGATTACTTTAGATTAACAGACGAAATACTCATTGTTCCAAATGATTTCTTAGAAATGTATGATATTCAAACAGGCTTTGTACGTAAAAAAAGTGAATCTGAAAAATCTGTTTCTTTATGCTTATGACTACCACCCACACCACCCTCTCCTTCCCAGAAATCCGCCTACATCAGCGCGACGGACACAAGCTGCGCGGGTATTTTGCGCGTCAGTTTGGCGATGAATCTGATTTGTTTCACAACCACGAAAA
>Ga0209093_1001284_pt1 | contig 14278 bp, 18 predicted proteins | sample SidtaG_4_FD_187450 | JGI IMG/M metagenome (GOLD analysis project Ga0209093, IMG submission 187450) | Marine algal microbial communities from Sidmouth, United Kingdom - Sidmouth_Male1 metaG (SPAdes) (version 2) | ecosystem: Host-associated > Algae > Red algae > Unclassified | place: Sidmouth...
GCCCCCTCGCGCGCGCCGCGTCCAACGCGGGCTCGAGCGCCCGCCGCGGGGCGGGCTGTGGCGAGCCGTCCCCCGCGCCCCCCGCGCCGACACCACCGTCGCGCGGGCGGCGAGCCACGCGCCGCCACCGTCGAAGACGCGTCGCGGCCACCCGCGCGGAGCGTCGCGGCCACCGGCGCGCAGCACCGACCGCGCGAGCGCCACCGCGTCGGCGGGGGTGAGGGCGCCGACAAACGCCGCGGCGGCGGCGGCGGCAGCGGTCGCCGCGGAGGTGGTGCCGTCGCCGGCGTGCCTGGGGGAGGGGGGTGCGGTGGGGAGCGCCCCACCCCCGTCGCGGCAGCTGCCGCCGGACGCGCCGCTGCCGCTGCCGACCGACGGCGTCGAGACGCCCTCCGCCGAGGGTGCCGCGCCCGCGACCGCCGCCACAGCCCTGCGCGGGCGACGCGCTGCCAGCGGGCGCCACCTTTCTCCACTCCCCCATAGTGGCCACCAATGGGCACCAACACGACGCCGCGGGCGTACAGCGACCGCCTGACACAGCGGCGGTGGACGGCGACAAAGCGTCGGCGGCGGCGGCGGCGGCGGCTGCAGCCGGGGCTCCGAGAGAGAAGCACCCGTCGAGCGCGGCCGCCGCCGGTGACGGCTTGGCAGACGGTACGACCGACAGCGCCGGCGCGGCCGGAGACACCGGCCCCAACGCTGTGGACAGGCGGCAGGACGACTGCCAACCAACTGTCGAACAAGCGACGCCCGTCGCCAAAACAGCGGCCGCCACAACCGATCGCGCCTCCCTTATCACGCGCCACGCAGCAGCCGCTGACAGGCACGTCGCGGCGACAGCGGGAACATCGGGGGCGGCCCGCAACCACGATGCCGCCGACTCGCGCCTCGAGGTGGTGGCGCCCGAGCAGGAGGCGTCAGCGCTGCTACGCTTGCCCACGCCTGCTTGGAAGCGGGGGCAGCTAGGGAGACTCAAGGGAGACGGCGGCGGCGTCCGTGACACGTGCTGGCGCCGGAAATGTGGAAGCCACAGAGGCGGCCGCGGCTGTCGGAGTTAGTGCGGCACTGCGTCGGGTGTCGCCGCCGCCGCCGCAATGGCTTCCGTCACGGCTCCCGCCACGGCGGCTGCCAGGGCTGCCGCCACGGCTCCCGCCACGGGCGCCGCCACGGCACGAGCGTCACCGTCATGGGAGACGGCCGGTGCCTGGGAAAGTGGCAGTGCCGGCGACGGCAGCGACACGAAAACACGGACGGTGAGGGCGAGGCCTAAAGCCGCAACGGGGGATGCCCCGCCTCCCGTCCGCGGCCTGGCCACTACGACAGCGACGAGCGGCAGCGGAAGCGGGGAGACGCTGCCCCCCCTCCAGCGAGCCTCGCGAGCGGCTACAGGAGTGGCGCCGCCGCCCGCCGCATCCGCTGCCTGCCGCGTCACCATCGCCCTGCAGGCCGCTCGTGGCCGGCGTGTTGGCGGCGACCGAGATTAGATTGGCACAGCCGCGCCTCGTGCCCCCTCTCGGCGGCGCCGCGGCGCCGGCCGCCGCGTGTGCGCGACCGCCGCCCCTGGGCGGCTTGGCTCCCCCCATCTGCAGCGCGTCGCCATAGATCGTCACCCATACTGGACGCGCGTCCTCCCTGACACAGCCAACCGCGGCGGCCGCAGCCTCCTTGACGGCACGACGCCGCGACCCCCCCAGTCATCTGACGTGGCAGCCACGCCCGCGTCTCTGCATGCAACCATGAGTCCGGAATATGGTGTAGGTTCCTATGTTTGCGGAGCCCATCCCTCCGCCCCCGTCGTGGTGCCCCCGACCGCCCAGCCACTGGCCCCCCCCCCGCCACGCAGTGTCGACGTGACGCACTGCACCTCGTCGTGTAGGCGCCAACACAACACATAGCACCACCGCATCCTGTAAGGGGTGCACGGGTAGGGAGAGGTCTCCGCCGCACGAGTCGCGACCGCGGGTCGCGCCGCCAGGCGGTGGGTGACGACGTCGTGGCGGTAACAACAAAGGGTTGTTCCCGCCAAAAGACAGACCGTTGGAGTGGCAGCGGCCACGCCGCGCCAGCCCCGGCCAATTGCCGCTAACGGCCGACCCGGACGAGGCCGCAGGAATACATGAGGGTGTGTAGGGGAGTGGGGAGGCCGACCGTCTCGCCCCCCCCCCGGCCGCAAAGGGCAACAACAGAGGTACACTGACACGACGGAGCCAGCGGGGAGGGATCGCACGGCAACACCCTCAGTACCAGCCACCGCGGCACCACGCAAACACTCCCACCCGTACACCAGGGACCCAGTGTGGGGCTGTGCCGGGGGCTACCGCCCAGGAGCGCCCGACATCCCACCAACCGCACCATTGCCACTCCAAACAACCCCAAGCACCACGCACCGGCAGCCGCGCCCGTCGGACCTAAACGCGGCACGCTCCACACTTGAAAGGATCCAGTGGGGGGTGGCCGTCAGCCCGAGGCGGCAGAGCGACAGACCGCAATCGGCCAGCAACGAAAGCAGACGGCCGAATCCGCACTGGCAAGAGCCGGAACGCCCAACCAATCTCACAAATATCTCCTCCCTGGCCCATACAACAAGATGAACGCCAAGCACAGACAAAGAAGAGCAGTTTATGGGCCGACAAACGGCGACTCAAACACATGGCCGGGGCACGCAAAATCTGCGGCCTCAGGAGGCCGCTTGTGGGGATGCGCCATCAGCCGCCCACCTCGAAGCTCATATCGTCCAGCTCGGGGAATTTGTGAGCGACCCCCATGGCCACGCCGCTGGCAAACGACGCACACCCTCGCACAATCATGGCACTCGTAGTTTGGCCGCGCAAAAAAGAAAGGATCGCTCGGCGAGAGCAAATAACGGCACACAAAATCACGTGCGCGGCAGGTTCTCGCCAAATGTTCACGGCCGCCTTCCAGAGCGACATGTCCATAGAAGCCGGACGGAATCCTGGCAGCCCTGACGACGGATCGAGTTCGGAAGAGACTCGACGGGCAAGCATGGCCAGAACAGAAAAAGGCAAGGATATGGACACGTCAGAAACATTTCGAGCACGCCGGACCCACGGAGGTGAAGCGAGCCAATCATTGTGCCACCCGAGATGAATACACAGGTCGCCTCACCAGGAAAAACCAAAAGCTGCCTATGGCACGGCACCACTGACACCGACCATCGCAATGAAAAATGAAAGCGCGAGGACAAATACATACCAGCCGTAGTGCTGCAGTCAGCTGCCCGCTTGGACCCGAACCCGTCCTCAGTGTGTCAATATCGCACACGGCGAGGGGTGTAATGCCTGCAGAGACCAGAGCCCGAGAAAAAGACGCGACGCCCTCCGTTCGAGTGGCGCAAAAGACGGGACCGACGACGACAACGGCGACGACGACGGCGACGACGACCGCGACGATGCCGCCGCCGCCGACGATGACGACGACAACATCGACGACAGCGACCTCGACACACCCCGATTCTCCGGCTGTCTGGAGACACCCCCCCCTACAGTGATGCAGAAAACGCTGTTGCGCAACCGCCACCCACCTCCAGGACACTCCCAGCGCCACCCCCTCCTCAAGGCGGGTTGTGGCACGGTTCTGGGCGGGAACACGCCACGATAGTCGCGCGACGAGAGCCACTTCTTCAAACTTTTCCCTTTTCGAGAGGACACACGCTCGAGAAAGTCGATCTGTGCGGATTGAAACGACCCCGTGTCCACTGATGCCCACCGGACACCGTTCCCATCTCGTTGGGAAGACGTGTGAGTGTGTAAATGCGGAATCTGATGGACCTCTCGACCTTCGAACTTGTTCGACTTGCAAGAAATCGGCAAGTGCGGCCGTCAGGAATTGGGCTGCGCGCGTGGCGCTGCCACCGGAACCTGCCACACCGGGGGACCAGTCCACGAGAATCTCCCTTCCATGGTGCATTCTTGGAGCTTTCTTGATGTCGAATGGACAGCGAAGAGACGACGTGGACCGCGACGTGGGGAGTAAGACAATGTCAACTGCTTGTGTCGAGTGTGAGAGAAAGCACACAAGAGATTAAAATTTACGGTCACTGCTGCTGGGGATGGCATCCAACGGATTGACGCACCGCGCGAAACCTTCTGTCACAGAGATTGCTGCAGCCACGGTATGCAGACGTTCTATGCGGAGACACTGTTGCTGAAAACACCTGTCGCGCCCACGTCTCGGCCTGACTTAGAGGCATTGTTACAGACAAGGGAGCCAAGAGTTCGTGCTCATCGATGGCGTCGCTGGGGATGCTGAACGACTATGTACATGCCGCCAGCAGTGGCGGGACGAGTGTGATGCACAGCAGTCCGTATAATAGATCATCACAGACCATTCAATCATTGGAAGACTGATTCGACTGTAATTGCATCACTGAACTGATCCATCACGTCGATTGAAGTGTTGACGTGGCTGTCGACCATCTCAGGCCACGTGCTCCAACCACTCTCTGTCCGATCAAAGATGCTTTCCAGACGCGCGGGCATCGACAGCGCTGGAGAAGGGTCGGTGGGACGCATGAAGACGACACACTCGCTGTCAGTGGCTGCTTGTGAATCTGAAGGGTTGCTGGGGGCCAACAATCTGTCCATCCGATCACGAGCGACTGGAATTTATTCAACAAGGATCGATGCTAGGACCTTGTCGACACGATCAAAATGTCCAATTTCTTGGTGGCGCGTGCTGAAGCTTGCCGCCCGGGTCTGCAACGAGTGCGGATCGTCGAACAAATCGGGTCGCACGTACACCACGTTTCGGATAATCACCTTCAGGTCGTTGAGAACACCTTCAGTCGGCTGCAGGTCCGGGCTGTAGGCAGGGAGACGCAAAAAACGTACGCCGTTGTTGCCCAGGAAGGTGTCGCCCATGACATTGTGTACGGGCGCGTTGTCAAACATTACCACGCAATTGGACGGCTGTAGATGCCACGGCCGCCCAGGCACGTACACGCCGAGCTTCGGCATCAGAAGGTGCAGAAAAAGACGCCAGTCCGCCGCCTTCAGCCCCCCATCGCGCACAACCACAGACTGGAAGTCGAGGATGCTCCCGTCAGGCGAAGCCGCCATTGTCGTGCTGGTGCTGGGCACAGACCGCGGGTCACGGCCGTGCTCCCGGGATCGCTCTTAGGCCAGTGCCCGTCCGTACCGACGGAAAACGTCGCCGCCGTCCGTGTGCGTCTCGTCGACTGATACGATGCACCTCCGAGGGATCCTCGCACGAGCAACTGCGTGGGCCCTTCGAACAGCGCCCAGCGACTCTCGAAAAAGCCGCAGAACGACCTTTCCCGTGAAACCCAGCCGTCGCATGTGGCGGTCCACTGTGCTGCGTGAGCACCGCAGACCCGCGAACTCCCCGCTTGGGTGGTCGCGCATCGCAGCGAGCATCGCCGCGTGCTCGCGTAGGAGCGCCTGGGGGTTCTCTCGAACGAGAGTGATGAGTGCTAACACCAGGCGATCATCGGACCAACAGCTCTTCGTGTGGAGGTTTCTGTGAACACGGTCGCGCCAGGGGGATCCCTGGTCGCGATAGTACGCCGCCCACCGTTTGAGGGTCGACCGCTTGACGCCGACGTTCTCGTAGATGACGTGACGGGCTACGCCGTGGCGAAGCATGGCGAGCGCAACAAACCTCTCGTCAATACTGTACATATCCTCTCGGGTCCACAGTGGACTCTCCCCCACCCAGCAGCCCGTGGAAAACCCAACCGCCACCGCAGACCAGCTTACCAGATGAACAACCTGGAATGACAGACTCGCGCCGCCTCAGCGGCCAACCAACGACCGCACGACTTTCCTCCCGGCGACGACGCCGCGAGCAGCAGCGCCGCCTGCGTGCCGCCCCAGCGGCCAACCAACAACCGCACGACGTGCCACCCGGCGACGCAGCCGGGAGCAGCACCGCCGCATGTGCGCCGCTCCAATGGCCAAAGGACGACCGCACGACGTACCCCCCCGCGACGACGCCGCGAGCAGCAGCGCCGCGTGCGCGCCGCCCAGGCGAACAAAGGACGGCCGCACGACTTTCCACCCGGCGACAACGCGGCGAGCAGCAGCTCCGCCTGCGCGCCGCCCCAGCGGCCAACCAACGACCGCACGACGTGCCACCCGGCGACGACGCCGCGAGCAGCAGCGCCGCCTGGGCGCCGCCCCAGCGGCCAACCGTCGTCCGCACGACTTGCTACCCGGCGACGACGCCGCAAGCAGCACCGCGGCGTGTGCGCCGCCCCAATGGCCAAAGGACGACCGCACGACGTACCCCCCCGCGACGACGCCGCGAGCGGCAGCGCCGCGTGCTCGCCGCCCAGGCGAACAAAGGACGGCCGCACGACTTTCCACCCGGCGACAACGCCGCAAGCAGCAGCTCCGCCTGCGCGCCGCCCCAGCGGCCAACCAACGACCGCACGACTTGCCATCCGGCGACGACGCCGCGAGCAGCAGCGCCGCCTGGGCGCCGCCGCAGCGGCCAACCGTCGTCCGCACGACGTGCTACCCGGCGACGACGCCGCAAGCAGCACCGCGGCGTGTGCGCCGCCCCAATGGCCAAAGGACAACTGCCCGACGTTTCCGCCCGCGACGACGCCGCGAGTAGCAGCGCCGCGTGCGCGCCGCCCCAGCAACCAAACAACGACCGCACGACTTTCCCCCCCGCGACGACGCCGCGAGAAGCACCGCCGCGTGCGCGCCGCCCGAATGGCCAAAGGAAGACCGCACGACTTGTCATCCGGGGACGACGCCGCGAGCAGCACCGCCGCGTGCGCCCCGCCCCAGCGGTCACAGGACGACCGCACGACTTGCCTCCTGGAGAAGACACGGCGAACAGCAGCGCCGCGTGCGCGCTGCCCCAATGGCCGAAGGACGACCGCACGACTTTTAAACCGGCGACAATGCCGCGAGCAGCAGCGGCGCGTGCGCGCGGCACCAGCGGCAAAAAAGACGACGGCACGGCTCGCCCTCCGCCCAAGGCGTTACCGCCCACGAATCTTCGAGTTTGCTGAACGATCCACCGACAGGCGCAACGCCGTGTCCGCGCCGGACCAGCGTGCGCACCGCACCTGCGCCCGACCGACGACCGACCGACTCGCCCGTCCACGACGACGCCACCGCCGCGTTTGCCTCCTCCCAACCACTTGGCCGCCCGCCGCACCAACCCCGCTACACAACAGATGCCGCCCAGCCACTCGAACGCCTGCCCCACCGACCCCGCAACGCGACAGATGCCGAGCAACCTGCGCCGGGAACGCAGCCCCCCAACCACTTGACCGCACCCAGTGCCTCGTCCGCGACGCAACAGACACCTGGCGCCCGCGGACGCGCACACCCTCCCGCAACGCCTCGGCCGCACGCGGCGCCGGGTGCGCGCGGAAAAAGACGCCGCGCGACTACCGCCGCTTCCGCCCGCGCAGATTCACGCGACTGCAAGCGGAGCGGCGTCTACGCGGCAACAGACGCCGCGCAACATCCGAGGCGCGTGCGCGCGGCACCAGCGGAAAAACGATGACGGCACGACTCGCCCCCCGCCCAAGGCGTCATCGCCCACGAATGTTGGAGCTCGCTGAACGATCCACCGACAGGCGCAACGCCGCGTCCGCGCCGGACCCGCGTGCGCACCGCACCTGCGCCCGACCGACGACCGGCCGACTCGCCCGTCCACGACGACGCCACCGCCGCGTTTGCCTCCTCCAAACCACTTGGCCACCCGCCGCACCAGCCCCGCTACACGACAGACGCCGCCCAGCCCATCGAACGCCTGCCCCACCGACTTCGCAACATGATGGATGCCGAGAAACCTGCTCCAGGAAGGCAGCCCCCCAACCACTTGACCGCACCCACCGCCTCGTACGCGACGCAACAGACGCCGCGCGCCAGCGGACGCGCACACCCTCCCGCAACGCCTCGGCCGCACGCGGCGCCGGGTGCGCGCGGAAAAAGACGCCGCGCGACTACCGCCGCTTCCGCCCGCGCAGATTCACGTGACTGCAAGCGGAGCGGCGTCTACTCGGCAACAGACGCCGCGCAACATCCGAGGCGCGTGCGCGCGGCACCAGCGGAAAAACGATGACGGCACGACTCGCCCCCCGCCCAAGGCGTCATCGCCCACGAATGTTGGAGCTCGCTGAACGATCCACCGACAGGCGCAACGCCGCGTCCGCGCCGGACCCGCGTGCGCACCGCACCTGCGCCCGACCGACGACCGGCCGACTCGCCCGTCCACGACGACGCCACCGCCGCGTTTGCCTCCTCCCAACCACTTGGCCGCCCGCCGCACCAACCCCGCTACACGACAGACGCCGCCCAGCCCCTCGAACGCCTGCCCCACCGACTTCGAAACATGATGGATGCCGAGAAACCTGCTCCAGGAAGGCAGCCGCCCAACCACTTGACCGCACCCAGCGCCTCGTACGCGACGCAACAGACGCCGCGCGCCAGCGGACGCGCACACCCTCCCGCAACGCCTCGGCCGCACGCGGCGCCGGGTGCGCGCGGAAAAGGCCGCCGCGCGACTACCGCCGCTTCCGCCCCCGCAGATTCACGTGACTGCACGCGGAGCGGCGTCCGCGCGGCAACAGACGCCGCGCGACAACCGAGGCGCCCGTCACCCGCCGACGACTTGAGCTCACGCGGCGGGGTGTCCTCGCCTTAAATGATGCCGCGCAACCACTGAAGCGTTCGACCCCGCCGAACCACGTGACCGCACGGCCTGCTGCCTCGTCTGCAGCGACACCACCCGACGACAGCCACCCGAAGACGACAGAAAGAGCCTCCCGCGGCAGCGTCGTGCCCGCCAGGAGCACTGCCGCTGCGCTGCCTCGCCGCCGCCCATAAAGAGTCCGGCCTGCCCCCCACTAACTGCGCATCCGCCCGCGGTTCCGAGGCTGCAGCGGCAACGCAGCCGCCGCCCGACAACGGGCCTAACAGCACCCGTCCGACAACGTGCCCGCCAACGGCGCCGTGGCTGCACCGCCAATTCCGCCTCAAGACAACCGGCAGGCCGGTCCCCCGCCGACGACGTATCCGCCCAAAGCGTCTCGGCTGCAGCTCCACCACCACCGCCGGACGATGACCCGAGCCTGTCAACTGCCAAGGATGTGTCCGCAACCTTGAACCGCTGCCTGGGACGGTTCCGAGGCGTTGGGCTGGGCTACGCCGCAACAAACACCGCCCGGTGACGACGAGACGCGGCCCCTGGTGTCGCTCCAGGCACTTCTGCCGACCGCGTTGATACGATTGGAGAGAAGGGGGAAGAAGGGCAACATGCCGACGATCGGCGGGGAGAGGGATACCAGACTCGAGGGTGTCTGTGATGCAAAACAGCTGGCTGATGGAAACTCCAGCTGGCTGGCCTTTCATTTTTGTGCGGTCGGCTGCCTATCTCAGTAGAGGTCTCAGTAGAGGAAACCGTGAATGGTCTGTGCACCCGAGATGCTTGGAAATTACTACCGGTCCACAAACACGCTCATGCCATTGGCGGCTGATGCCGCACGCTTGCTGACAGCACGTTTCCTGGCATGTATTGCCGGCAAATGAAGGGGGTCCATTTTTTGCGGAAGTGCCATACAGTACGGTGGGATTACACTTGGTGCTTACTGTTTCCCGTACCGAAGGTCACGATTCGTGCGCTGCTACCGCGTTGTGTCTAGGTGCTTCTCCACCGTGGCCGACGTGAAACGTACATCGACACTGCGAAGGTCGCTGGAAAAACGAGTGGGTGCCGTCTCTCGTGCCCGGCCACATGCAATGTCCCCAACACGAACCCATCTGACACCCCCTCTCCGCCCCCTCCCGAGCCAGTGGGGGCCAACGAGAGGCCAGTTCTTCACAAGGCGGGGATTTATGGCCACTCCGTAAGGGTTTCAGCACACGCACACACAGCAGAGAGCGCGGAGAACATGTTTGCGCTTTTGTTCTCTTCAGTGCACATGACTGTTTCAATCTTCTTCAGGGCATGTCCGGGCTGTGAGCGATGAGCAGAAGCACACCACAGACTGTCTCGAGAATTCTCACATCGTGACACTATCGTCCATCCAGGGTGGAGGTGGTCTGCAGGTGCTCCTGAGGCACCTTCCAACATCCACACCAATCAACAAAAGGAGAAGACCCTACGGGAACTGTGCTCGATGGGGAGTCATGGTGACTCCACAGGAGTCAAGGTGACTCTACAGTGAGTCACTATTTTACCTTAGCAGGTGGCTGTGCCGTTTTTCCAGAAAAACTGCAACGAACAGACTGTTCAGGCGCTCGACACAATCTTTTCTGTTACAATCAACAAGACGCACTCCCTCGGTATGGGCTTGGAAGGTTGTCCAGAGCTGTATCGACGTCGTCATTCACAGCTGTATCGACTGGGTCATGGCCTGACGGGGTACGGGATGAGGCCCCCGTACCACGCACACACAAGAAACCGGATGTGGTCAACGATCCTCAGGCCCAGTCTACACGGCGAGCGACGTGAGCGTGATTCGGCACCAATATGAACATAAGTCCGCCAAAAAACACGTGATGTGGCGCCGTCTTTCTTCACGGCACGCACGAACACACTGTGCCAGAAGTTTACGGTCAGATCTGGCAGATCGTATCGTGGGTGACAACGACGCAGCGAGAGCTACGCGGCTGCACCGAGCAGGCGTTTCTCGAGAACTGACGGGTCTCCCATCTCTTGATCCGAGTGGTCCAGTCGTGAGGAGCCTTCTCGTCCAATCAGTCCTACGAAGGCCAAAAGACGCAAATGGCACATTCCTTTCCAAACACGTTCACGTGCGCGAGATATTAAAAAAAATCTCGCGCACGTGAACGTGTTCGGCTTGAATGCGCCGAATGAGCCCGTTTCGGCTCGTAAGTCTTTTGTGTGCGGGATCGCACAGTCGGCCGGATTGGGTCTAAAAGTATTAGCGTGATTGGGGTGTGCTTGGAACGAAGCGCTCCCATTGGCTAGCACGTGTCTGAGCACGCCGTGCACGCGCCGTGTAGACTGGGCCTCAGCCTATCGTTAGGTTTTGAAATAATCAACAATAGGCTGTCGTGCGCTTTGAGAAGGCATCTCAGCCATCGACCTAGTGATTGGATGTGCCCCCGCCACGAGTCAGCGACATGAGCCACGAATCATCCGGCTTAAAGGTGGCGATTGGTCATTCATTTCTTTCGGAGGTCATATCCGGCTGGACCCCGCGTCACCTGCCCAGAACCGCTCATTCGCAGATTCTGGTTGTAGGATTTCGTGCTTTTCGAACCCATCACTGGTTGATAGTAGCTTTCAGAAAAAAGTTCCGATCTTGCTACAAACTGTGCAAAAAGCTCCTCGTGAACTCCCGCGAATGTCTTTGATGAATGCGCGTGGCGGCGGGCGATAAGCGCGGCGGGCACTGCCGTTGCCGCCGCCGCCGCCGCCGCCGCCGCCGCCGCCGCCGCCGCCGCCGCCGCCGCCGCCGCCGCAGCGTCGGCGGCTGGCGCCACGAGGCGGGGCGCGATGGGCGAGCACCGCACACGCGGCGGCGCGAGCGCGTGGGGGGCGAAATCCCCCGCCGCAGCGGCGACAGGGGGACGGCGGGCGCCCCTTGCGTAGCGGGCTCTCCCGCACGCGCGCGTCGCGCGGGCGGCGCCCGCGCGGCCGCCTCGGGTGTCAGCCGCTGCCCTGGTCGGCGACGGCGGCGCGTCGACGGCGGATGCCCGCCGTGGGCGGCGCTGCCGAAAGGCGGCGGCGTGGCAGTGCGCGGCGGGCCATGGACGGGGGCAGCGGGAGGGGGTGGTGGGGTACGGCGTGTTGCCCGGGCGCGAGCGGCCAGCGGCGCCGCCGCCCGCGTCGGCGGGGCGCCGGCTGGGGCGGCCACGGTGGGACGCTGCGGCCACACGGCCGCCGGTGGAGGCTTCCGCCGCCCCCGTGCACCTCGATTATTGGCTATTGGCGAGCGACTGCACGGTGGGTGGGGGGCGCCGCCGCCGCCGCCGCCGCCGCCGCCGTGGCGCCCCGCCGCCACGGCGCCTGCGCCGTTGCTGTGTCTCGTCGAGGAGACGGCGGCGGCACGGGGGGAGGCAGGCGGTGGGGCAGTGCCACGCTGCTGCCGCGTCGCGCTCGGTGCGCCGCGTGCACCGTCGGACGGCGCGGGGCGCGGCGACCGCACCAGTGCGGGCGCTGCGTCGCCGTTGATGGCGACACCGCGCTCTCCTGCCGTTGGTACTATGCTGCATGCCTATAAGTCGACACCGATGCCTCTGTTCCGAGTCCGTACCTACCCACCTGGGAAGAAACACCGAGTCAACCGACAGCCAGCAGTCGAAGAATGAAGGAACTACGCATTAGCAGCTAACTAACAGATTCTGCCAAATAGACTCTGAAATCAGGGAGTGCACTAGATTGAGGCCGTATTTCTTCTGAATATAATTATGAACTCGAGAAATGCCAGCCGGCGCTCATGTCGGTGACGAGCGGTGTCGCTCGCCGTTGCTGCCGCCCCGTTGCTAAAGCACCAATACGGAATGTGCACATGTGGCCAGGACGCTGTGCGAGCGGCCGGGAATACCGATCCCTGCCTCTGTCTGCCGTATAAACCAAAGAGTGACTCTGCCCCCGTGCCCGCCGCCGAGCGCCGCGCAGCGGAACCTCGGTAGCAGAGGCGGCGGCAGGGAAACGCCGTCCGGGACGCACTCACACTCCACAAGACATGCGCCGCTCTGAAGGGACATCCCTGCTCACGCAGTTTCCGCCCAGATTGGCACACCGCGGGGCGCCCGTCGCCGACGCGTTAGCGTCCGCAGCGCTTCTTCCTGCCGCCCGTGTCGCCGGTCGACGCCGGCGTCGGCGCCGCTATTTGGCGGCCAACTGCGGTTAGGGTGATGGCGGCGGTGGGCACACCGGGCGCGCAGTAGCTGGTCGGCCGATGGCTCCGGTGGCGGGGGTGGGTGCGCGTCGCCGGGCCGGCCACTGCCACAGTGTATTGCATTGGAATCCCGGACGCAACTATATTTCCCACACCAGAAACTAATTATCTGAATACGTAGCCCCCATGAAGTCGATTAGGGCAGCCGTACCAAGACCATAAGAGGCTTCCAAGCCAGTTGCTTTCGCACAGAGATCGGGACAGTCTTCATGGTGAGAGGCAACAGCCGCGAAAAATAAGGGTATCCCCATGCCTTACGACTCGCACGAGGCAACGTGCATCTATTGTGTTGTTGCGTGAACGACAAGCCCTGCGGCGACTACCAAAAGGTTCAGGCCAAGCCATGGTACAGTACGTTTGACGCAGCTCGCGATGAACAGGTTCTTGTCCGAAGAGCAGACGGTCAATCTATAGCACACCGTCGGCAACCTGCGACGACCACACTTTGTGGCACAAGTCATCCCAAGTCGCTTCCACTGAAAAGCATTGCGCGAGAGGGAAAGTTTTAACCGGATGTTCGAAATGTTAAACCCTTTTCATATTCGGCCTTGCCCTTATTTTCAAAAAAAAAAGCTTGTGTGTGCATGGAATGGGGGCCTGGGATGGTGATGCGTGCTCAGCGAGTGGTCAAACGGAGGTGAAACCGCCCCGACAAACTGCCTAGGCGTGTGCGGTGGGTCGGCCCTCGCTCGACTGCACATGTTCAACACGTGTGGTCCGAGGATTTTCCAAAGTGTTGAATCTTGTTTCCCTGGACTTTAGTCTAGGGTGCTTTCCTACACCCACACGTCGAAAAAAAGTCCTTTTTTCTAGTGCACGTTGGGGGAGTACTTAAAAAAACGTTTTTGGCGGTCCGTTTGGCTCCCTACGCCGTTGGAGGACGTCCCCCGGCGCTTTGTTGACTATAGGAACATGCGCCGGGGCTGTCCGCATCTTTCTGTGAAGTTGCTAGAGATGGCGACGTCTTCATCGCCCGTACGGTCTGCGGAAGCAAAATCGTGGTAAAGAAGGTACGTGAGGGCAGGTGCGGCGTTTACGGGGTCGTGGGGGCAGGTAGACGCGGCCACGAACGGCCATGATGTCGCAATTCCGCGGTAGTTGGCCAGAATCGGGCTCTGCGGGCCCTGTGGGAGACTTCGTTTTTTAAGTTTTCAAACAGGGGGTCGTGTTGGCGCTGAATGCGCTGCGGTCTTCGTGGTCGCGTCGCTTCCCGCAACACCCGCGCGCGGCGGGTGAGGGCGGCGGCCACCGCCGCTGGCGGTGTTGCCACCGCGCCTGCCGTCGACGCGGCGGTGAGCAGTGGTCGACCGTGCGCACGACGCGCGCCCGCACACGGCAGCGAGTGGCGCCCGCGGCCGCGGCGCTCGCGGCCGCGGCGGTGGCGGCGGCGGCGGCGGC
>Ga0209093_1001286_pt1 | contig 14271 bp, 14 predicted proteins | sample SidtaG_4_FD_187450 | JGI IMG/M metagenome (GOLD analysis project Ga0209093, IMG submission 187450) | Marine algal microbial communities from Sidmouth, United Kingdom - Sidmouth_Male1 metaG (SPAdes) (version 2) | ecosystem: Host-associated > Algae > Red algae > Unclassified | place: Sidmouth...
GGGGGGCGGCGGTGGCAGCGGCGGCGGCGGCGGCGTCGGCGGCGGGGGTGGGGGCAGGCGCTGCGGATCGCGGTGGCGACTTCGTCCGAATCCTCGACGCCGGCGTCCGGTCGACATCTGCGTCCTGTTCGTCACAACTGTCAAGAAACGACTTTGAGAGACCGAGAACGGGCTTGCGATCTGGACCGTCGGGCCATCGTTCCGGGATCAAGATAGGATCAAGACATGCTGCGATTGCCAATGAAATCGCAATGTAGTTTCCATCGTCCCGAAAAGGCGCGAAGGACGAGATCTACTGGTGTCCGTTTTCCTCTCACTGGGCAGTCAGCTAAAGTGGCCGACCGGCCGGGCTCTGCGCTCGGAAAGTCCACATGAGATGTGTGACGTCTGGCGCGCGCCGCGCGGGGGAACAGCCAGATTGGCCTACGGGCGCGGCTCCACGTCGTGGGGGGCCAGCAAAGGTGATGAAGATCTCATTGATGTCATGTGCTGGCTCGTTTGTCCCTGCAGCAGCGTGCGTGTGATGAGCCCGTTTCAAAAATGTGCAGCATTCCAACAGCACAAACCCGTTGAGTCGTGACCTGGCTCCCCGCTGTCTGTGAGCCGGTAACAAGTAGGGAATCTATTGAAGGGCCCATTCTCAATAGAGGCACTCTGGTGCTCTCTCATTGGTCTACCAGATCATCGAGAAAGGACACATTGCCTGTTAGACTCTCGTGCCGATGAGAGTGCAGGGCGACGAGAAGTATCGAAGCAGCAATTTGCGGCCCTGCGCGATGGTGCCCGCCACGTGTGAACGCGGGAGACAATATGCAGGCAGGCGTGCAATGGACGCACCGCGAGCGCCAAAATCGGGTACAGCCTCGGCTCTCTCGGAAATGTTGTTTCAGAAATCTGTCCCTCTTGAGCAGGTCCCCCGGGCCCGCTGGGCCGCTCCTGTCATCGTGAATTGGTCTCGTTCGAATGATATTGAGAGCGCCCGTCTAAAAGAGAAGGAATTGGAGCGCAAAAGAGGCTCATGTGGGATGTCGATCGGACCATTGGTCCCGCGGGAGTGCTATGGCTTTTGTGGAACGACTGTATTGCTGATCGCCCAATTTTGTCCTCATCCGCCAAGATTGGGACTGCTTTGTAAAACAGGCCAACCATTGGTCTAGAACAACGGCAAGCAGCTGCTGAGTGCGAATCTACGACACGCCATTGACTCTCCAACCGCCAGGTCCGTGCAGAATCGAGAGTCTCCGTTTTCTTGAGCTCTTATTCCTTTCTCAGTCGTCTCATGTGGTGAAGTAGCCCAGAGCAGTTTATTATCGATACTTTCTTCGAAAATCTCAGATAATCTCAGAAAAACGATTGCGTCGATTGTGCGTTTGCGGGCCGTACGGGCACAGTCCGTCAAGATAGGACCCGGCATGCACTGCTGTGGATCCTCTCGGCAAATCAGAAACATCCCTGCATCGCTGTAGCTCTCCCATTCTCTGGCGATGAGGACCAAATTGGGGGATCAGAAATATATAGAACATGGCAGACGGTATCAGTAACGCCATTGACCGCCACACCCCGTCTTGCTGGGCGACCGTCACACCGGCGTCGTCGCTGGCTCTTGTAGCGCAGAATTAGCGGCCGTCGCTCTGCGCATAGACTTGGCAGCCGGCTCTTCCGCGTGGGAAGCAGTTTCGCCACGGTTGGCTCGTCGTCGCACTGAACTGCGACGACGGGCCAGCTGGTACCTACGCCCTTCACCTGTCGGGCTTGCGGAATCCCCGCCGTTCTGCCCCGCCGATGCACCGCTCGTTAGTACCGGTAGCGACTAGCTTAGCGTCGTATTCGTGGCGGCCACTGCCGTCTTAATGCCGACGAGTGAGGGACTCGGGGGCGACGCCAACGTGGCAGTCGGCGCACGGCTTCCTCGCGCCACGTCCGTAGGCGCGGTTGCGGGGTTTCGCTGGTGGGGTGCCGCCGCCGACGCGTTGGCGGTCCCCTGCGTCGCCTGGGCGGCCTTCGCTGGTCGTAGCGTTTCCTTCATTGCAGCACGGGTCGTCCGCACAGCCGGTGCCGTTGCGCACTTTGACGCCGCCGACGTCGATGACTCGGCGGTCGCCCGCATCGCCTCTGCGAGCGCACCCCTTGTTGATGGCGCGCGCTTCGCCTTGAGCGGCAGCTCAGGCTTGAGCAGCAGCGTCGGGTCGGGCGGCAGCGGCGGCTGAAGCGGCAGCGGCGGGTTGGATTCCAATCGCACGTTGCGCGCCACGGGCGGCTTGGCCGACAGCGGCGTGGGAGCCGATGGCAGCTGGCCGGCGGCGCCGGCTTGGCCGCTGGCGGCGGCTGGGCCGATGGTGGCTGAGAAGAAGACGACTTGGGCACCACTGTCGGCTTCCCGGCGGCTGCGGCTTGGCCGCTGGAGGCCGCGATGGGGCTGGCGGCGGTTTGGGTGCGCCAGCTGCAGCCGCGGCTGCCAGCTGCCTGGCTGCCATCAACCTCAGAGAAGAAGCGGCAGCGCCCGCCAACGCATTCGCTGTCGCCCTTGTCCGCCTTGGTGAGACTGCAGCCGTGTGTGGCTTTGCTGGCGGGGCAGGTGCCACCGCCAGTGGTGCCGCGCCGAGCTCCTTGGCGGCCGTAGCGAGCAGCTCGTCGAGCCGCCGCATGTTGGCCAACAACTCTTCATGCGTCAGCCCGACAGGAGCTTGTGAGTCGGCGAGATGCCTGACCGCAGCAGATTGGTCGGGCGCAGCGGGGACCGCAGGTAATGTGTAGCGGAACCGCGCTGACGGCTGTGGTCACAAGGACTGGTTCAAGAGCGGCGCACGACAGCTTCAAACATCTTGTTGCATCCCCTACAGACATTCGCGCGCGATGGCGCGGCGTGAAGGGCCCCGGGGGAGCCACTGGAACCTCAAACAGCTGCGATAGTTTGCGATAGTTTGCGATAGTTGGTAATAATTGGGATGGCAGTGCCCCGAGGCGGGCCCCCTTCCCCTCCCGCCTGTGCCATGCGCCAGCAACCACGCGGCTGCCCTACACGCGACAGAGCCGGCATTGACAACTCTGACGCCCTGGATGTACGTGTGAAATTCTGCCGCCGGTGGGGCGTGGCATCCATGGCGTGCCAGTGCGGAAAGGGACAGCACCAACGTGCTCCCGCGTGGCACACCACGGCTGCAAACGTATTGCTGCATCCCCAAGAGACATTCGCGCGCGATCGCGCGGCGTGCAGGGCCCCGGGGGAGCCTCTGGAGCCGCAAACAGCTGCCATAATTTGCGATAGTTTGCGATAGTTGGTAATAATTCGGATGGCAGTGCCCCAAGACGGGCCCCCTTCCCCGCCAGCTTGTGCCATGCGCAAGCACCCGCGCGGCTGCCCTACACGCGACAGAGCCGGCATCGACACCTCTGACGCCCTGGATGTACGTGTGACATTCTGCCGCCGGTGGGGCGTGGCATCCATGGCGTGCCAGTGCGGAAAGGGACAGCACCAACGTGCTCCCGCGTGGCACACCACGGCTGCAAACGTATTGCTGCATCCCCAAGAGACATTCGCGCGCGATGGCGCGGCGTGCAGGGCCCCGGGGGAGCCACTGGAGCCGCAAACAGCTGCGATAGTTCGCGATAGTTTGCGATAGTTGGTAATAATTCGGATGGCAGTGCCCCGAGGCGGGCCCCCTTCCCCGCCCGCCTGTGCTATGCGCAAGCACCCGCGCGCCTGCCGTGCACTCGACAGAGCCGGCATCGACACCTCTGACGCCCTGGATGTACGTGTGACATTCTGCCGCCGGTGGGGCGTGGCATCCATGGCGTGCCAGTGCGGAAAGGGACAGCACCAACGTGCTCCCGCGTGGCACACCACGGCTGCAAACGTACTGTTGCATCCCCAAGAGACATTCGCGCGCGATGGCGCGGCGTGCAGGGCCCCGGGGGAGCCACTGGAGCCCCAAACAGCTCCGATGGTTCGCGATAGTTTGCGATAGTTGGTAATAATTGGGATGGCAGTGCGCGGAGGCGGGCCACCTTCCCCGCCCGCCTGTGCCATGCGCAAGCACCCACGCGGCTGCCTTCCACGCGACAGAGCCAGTGGTAGTATGCCACCTACCGCGGTCACCTGTCGAGATCCGTCTCAACTAGCGGCCAAGATCGCAGAGGACCACACAGCCCCAGGGTCACTTACCAGGCCTTGTCATTGGTATGGTTAGGAAGACGGTCACTAACTAAGTGTCCCAAGTATCGGCTTAACGGGCGACTTGCTTTAGTACCGAAGTTCGGAAGTATACACCCAAATCGGGTAACCGTTACATCTTTCTAATCGTCCTGGGTTTTCATCCTGCGCTAATGTTTTGGTATTTACGCCTTGCTTACTTAATGGGTTTCGTTTGCGCGGGAGCGATGCGTGGTTTACTACCTTCCACTCCCAGTGGGAGTGGGTGGCCCTGGTGGGTCGGGGTGCGTGTCTATGTTGTGACCCCTTTTTGCGTGTTCCGGGCGGGGTCCCCGAGGGTATATAACGGGGGGGGGTCTGCGGTGCTGGCCCCGACCCCCTTTGCCCACCAAGTAAACATTCGGCTCCAACAGTGCTGTGTCGTGCGCGTCGGGGTGTACCCGGCCACGCCAGTTGTGTGTTGGCGGTTCCGGTGTTTTCTTCCGGGGTCCTTACTCGGGACTACCGGGCACACGGCTCGGTTGCCCCCTCGGCTGGGGGTGTGCGTGCGGTGTTGTCACATTTGGTGGAGCAGCAGGGGAAGGAGGACACACTTTGTCTTCTTCGAGGGGCCCCTCGGGGAAGGTCGAGTCGACCTTCTTCCCCAGCGATTTCTTCCCTCGCGTTTCAACCCCGCAACGCCAGGTTGGCGAGCCCCAAGTTGGGGCCCGATGGACCGGGGTGGGCGTGAGAACCCCCCCGGGCGCTCCGGAATGACTAGTGGCGGGGGCGGTTTTGACCTCCCCCCGGGTGTCGGTCCGCCGACGAGCGGCGACCCACTGAGTCAGAGCGACGGGGATGTGGGTGACTCTCGGCGTGGGTCTTTATTCCGCCCCCAGGCTTTGCCCGTCGGGCCCAGTGGCGTTCGCCCCCCGGCTGGGGCACCCTCGGTTCGCAGTAATACCGAGAGTCTCCATCCGAGTGCTGGCATTCTCTTCGGCGGAAGTCGGCCGGCCCGTGCGTCGCGGACGGAGAAGCCGTCCCCGACTCGGGTTGGTTGGACTGTGCCCACTTTGCCACGGGAGCCGCCGGGTGGGAGCTCTAGTCGTGCTCCCCGGGGCTCTGAGGGGGTGATTGGTCCAGAGCTGGTGCACGCCATCACCCACGTGGTACGGACGCAGGTGGCGCGATCCCTACAGAAGTCGCCCGCTGTGGCTTCGGTTCCAGTTGCCAAGACCCGAACGCGTCGGGCGGGCTGCTCTTCCCCCCGCCGTCGACTGGACTACACGTCGCAATCCTCAGATGGAGAATATTCAGGGGGGGATTCCCCCTACATCCGCACACCCGGCACCCAGGAGGACCACTCTTGGACGCCGCGGTGCACCCACGCGTCATTCCCGCGTGGACAACCTCGTAGTGCGGGCGCGGACTATGCGCCCATCCGGGGCAGGCTTGCCTCATCGGTACGAGTTATACCGGCCAAGATCACAGTCAACAATCCCCAGTAGAAGGACATGTTTGACTGTGAGACGTACGCGTTGGAGAATAAGTCAACTCTCTACACGCGCGAGCAGGCTCATAACATGGGTCGGCTGAAGAAGGATATCTCACACTCCTTCGGGTCCCGATCCGAGTGGGACGGGACCCCACCCCACAAGGTTTTCCAGTTCTTGCGGAATTTCGCAAAGGCGTGCGACGACAGTTTCGTCTCAGAAGGAGAGGCCTTCTATGTCCTCCAGGACCTCACTCGCGAGCCACTCCGCTCCGAGGTGATGGCCGTCATGTCGTTGGGGCAACCCCGGGGAGGTGACCTCCTACTTGGAACTGGTCAACTGGATGATCCGGATGCATGCCGATGAGGCATCCATCGCCCTTCGAGTGGAAGAGTTTAATCTAGCGTCCCAGGAGGACGGCGAGGTCGAGTTGTCCTTCTCCGAACGTCTGCGCCGGTTGAACACCGAGTGCGGCGTTCTTCATGAGTCGGGCGCCCTCAAGGGGCGCTTCGTGGAGGGCGTTCACCGGGCGGTGCGCGCCACTGTACGTGAGCGAAACACACCGGCCATAACTTTGGCCGAGCTGGCTCGCCTTTCCCATAATAAGGGTGAAGAGTTTCGCTGGCTCCGCTCGGAGCAGCAGAAAGAGCGGGCAGAGGAAGCCCGTAAGGCAGCCGAGGCAAAAAGCCTTCGGCGCCAGGCGAGGCAGACCCCGGTGCCTCGCACCCCGCCGCGTACCCGTGCCTACTACGTGCGGGACGAGGGTGAGGGATCGGCAGTCGCGGCCACTACACCGACGACTGCCCGCTCCGGAGCTGTACCGGGCGCTCAGCCCTGTTGGCAGTGTGGCCAAAAGGGCCATTGGGCCGAGACGTGTCCCAAGTTGGATGCACGTCTCAGGGCCCGTCTGGCGATTGGTAATCCTTGGGCGCGTCCCCAGACACGGCGCCCTACTCAGGCGCCGCGCCACCAGGCGCCGCCTGTCGTCGCTGCCACGCAATCCGCGGAGGCAGTGGTCGAAAGCGACTCCACCACTGAGGAGGGGGAACCCTCACACTCAGAGGAGAATCCGGCACCCGCATCCCACTCCGATGCGGGAAACGCCTAACCACTGGGGGTAAGGAAACCCCGCGGCCCCCGGTGGTCCCATCTGGGGCAACGGGCGAGTCGCCCACGAAAGCCAAGTGGATACTCACCCGCCCCAAGGGGGTACGCCCTCGGGATATGCGTCTCCCGAAGGGCGTCGACCGCAGTAAGGTCGTTGCCATCCTGACAGGCAGCAACTATCAAGTGGCAGCCCGAGTATGGCTTATGAAAGGGCATGAGTTGGCCACCCGGGTCATAATAGACACCGGGTCTGGCGTCTCCCTCCTCCGGGAAGACCTTCTTCCCAGGGATGTGACGGTCAAGGTGGCGGACAAGTCATCTGCCTCCATGTTTGACATAAAGAGTGGGCTACTTTCCATCAAGGGCACCATTGCGCTTCACGTCCGCATTGGATCATATACGACTGAGATCACTGTCGGGGTAGTACCCGGCATGTCCGTCCCCATGATTCTGGGTACCGACTACACGGATCGCCATGTTCCGGCGATCAGTGGTCCGGACAACTACATCCGGATGCACGATGGGGGGCGTGTCCCCATCTAACGTTGCGGCAGGACTATTGCTGCGACAACCCAGAAGGCAGACATGTATTGTGCCTGCCCCTCTTCTGCCTCCGCCTCAGTCCGGCTGGCGCAGAAGACAGTGATCCAACGAAGGTCCCGAGGGTACGTACAAGTACGTACGGCCTTCCAGGGGAATGGAATGGTTTCCCCCCTACATCGGGTGTTTGACAAACACCAGATACATGTCGCCCCCAGAACGATGATCTGTACTTCAGGGCAAACCTGGTGGCTGGAGATAATCCACACTGGGAAGACAACTAAGCGCTTCCCGGTGGGCATGAACCTCGGGTTCGTTGATCGGTACGAGGGCAACGTTACTGCCGTGACTACGGAGCAGTGGCAGGCCTTGGGCACGGATAGTACCTCGACCCAAGCGCCCGAGGACAGCGACAATCGTCCGCATATCCACACTGAGGACGTGCCTGAGAGTTTCAAGGCACGCCTCGATGAGCTCATCGAGAAGCACCAAAAGTTGTGGGACGGCTCCCTTGGCCTCATCAAAGCCACGGAGCATCGCATCAAGCTCAAACACGGGGCCAAGCCAGTACGCTTGAACCCCTATCGGATGGGGCCCCGCTCTCGCGAGAAAATGCGGGAGCAGGTCGACAAGATGACTCAACTGGATGTCATTGAGCCCAGCTCAGGTGAGTGGGCTAGCCCCATCGTCCTGGTGCCGAAACCGGATGGCTCTTCTCGGTTTTGCATCGACTATCGTCAACTGAACGAGCGGACGGTGAAGGATGCATACCCCCTCCACCGCATGGATGACTGCCTCGACTCACTTGGTGAGGCAAACTTCTTCTCCACGTTAGACTGAAACGCGGGATACTGGCAGATCCCCGTAGCACTGGAGGATCGCCATCTCACAACGTTTATCTGCCACTCGGGGACGTTCCAGTGCAAACGTCTCCCCTTCGGCCTATTCAATGCGCCGGCAACTTTCCAGCGCGCCATTGACATGCTACTAGCAGGCGTCAAGTGGCAGTACGTCCTGGTCTACCTAGACGACATAATTGTCTTCTCCCATGACGCGGAGACGCACCTGTCCCACTTGGACAAGGTGTTCACCCTACTGGGCAACACAGGCGTCACCCTTAAAGCGAAAAAGTGCCACCTCTTCAGTATCGAGGTGGAGTACCTTGGCCATTTAGTTAGGTCAGGAAGCATCAGCGTCAATGAGAAGATCCTGAAAGCCATCAGGAAGGCCCAGTTCCCCAAGACGCAAACCCAACTGAGGAGCTTCTTGGGGATGTGTTTTGTATATCGGCGCTTCACCGACAGCTTCGCGAAGTACGCGAAGCCGCTAAACCGCTTGGCGAGTACTACGTTGCCAAAGCGGCTTGCCCCTCCCACTCAAGAGGAGCAAGAGGCGTTCGATAAGTTGCGAGAACTGCTCTGCAACCCGCCTATATTGGCCCTCCCGAGAAAGGAAGGCAAGTACATCATCGACGTGGATGCCAGCTACGACCAACTCGGCTGCAGCCTGCTCCAAGAACAACCATCGGGCGAGTATCACCCAGTTGGTTACTTCAGTAAGGGACTCACCCCGGCGGAAAATAACTATACCGATACGGAGATAGAGGGCCTCGGAGTGGTCTGGGCCGTCTCTATGTTACGTCCCCATATTGAAGGGACGCACTTCCTTATACGGTGGGATCACCAGGCACTGCGGTGGGTACTGACCACCACGACATGTACGAACAACCGCCTAAACAGATGGCGGGTCCGTCTAGCCGAGTTTGACTATGACGTGGAGTACAAGCCTTGCCAGCGTCATGCAGTGGCTGACGCTATGTCCCGTATCCCGACTGCGGAGAAGGACGAGAACCCCATCCCGGAAGAGATACCCATAGTCGGGGTAACGACGAGGTCGGGGGCGGTCTTAGACCCCCGACGCCCGGAGAATTCCCAGGCGCTGCCCATCCCGTTGGCCGAGTTGGCCACGGCCCAACATGCAGATAACTTCTGCCAGAAGGTCCAGAAAGACCTGAACACCACCGAGGCCACCCGCTTGTAAGCGAATGGAGACGGCATACTCTGCCGTCAGGGCCATCAACAAGGGGTACACCAAGTGGTTGTCCCCCAGTCCCTCACGAAGGACATCCTCCAGCGGGAACACGCCTCCCCGCTGGGCGCGCACCCAGGTGCCACTCGGATGTATCAGACCCTCAGGCGAAGGTATTACTGGCCTTCCCTGGTCGCCGACGTGTTCGATTGGGTGGCGGCCTGCCCCACATGTGCCAAGAAAAGGCTCATGGAGACGCGGAGTACTGCCTCCATGCGTCTGTTTCTCGCGAAAGAGCCCTTCGCGGCTGTTGCATTGGACCGACTTGGCCCTTCACCACGCACCCCCGAGAGGTATGAATATTTGTTGGTCATATGTGATCGATTCACTAAGTTGACTCGTGTCCTCCCACTGAAAAACGTCACGGCTCTGGATGTACTGGGTTCCTTCTTGGACGTGTGGATTGCCAGTTACGGCATACCCGATTCCACACTTTCGGATAACGGGCCACAATTTGCCTCAGTTCTCTACCAAGGAGTCCTACAAATGCTGGGGATATGTAAGAACTTTGCTACACCCTACCACCCTCAGACAAACGGGCAGGTAGAACGCTTCAACAAGACATTAGTGCGCCAGTTGCGACACTATGTCAGCGAGCACGTCTCCTCCTGGGCGAGGTACGTGTCACTAATTGTGACCGCATACAACTCCCAAGTGCATAGTAGCACGGGAGAGGCACCTTCCTCCTTTGTGTGCCCCCGACGGCTTCACCCGATAGCCGTCGAGCGGCTGACACAGGGGACGGCAGAGGGCGAGTCTACCCTGACGCCAAGTCAGGCGAAGGCCAGCTTTCTCAAACGACTGGACGAGATGATACCGCTTGCCCAAGAGTCAATGGACAAGGCACAAGCCCGATACAAGCGGCACTTTGACAAACGAGTCAAGAGCCGCCGCCAGGCGCTCCGAGTCGGAGACTGGGTCTTCGTGAAGTCACACGAGAACTAAGGAGGAAAACTCATCTTCAAAATCCGCGGCCCCTATCAGATACTAAAGACCGATGGGCGGCTGCTGACCATCGAGAGTGACGATGGCATCCGCACGATTAATGGCAATCATGCCACACGGGCACCGGAGACACACGAGGGCGACCCAGTCTGGGAGCGGGCACTCGCGGCGTGGCAAGTGCCCGCCCTGCCTTCATCGTCAACTGAAACGATGGAGGCGGTGTTCGACCATTTTGTCGGACAAGAGTATGACGAGAAGGGGCGACTCATGCTCCGCGTGCGCTGGTTCGGGTATGGTCCCCGAGAGGACACTTGGGAATATATCGAGGACCTTCTGAGTGAGAAGGTCCACCGATACTGCAGTCGGCACAACATCGCGCTGCGGCAGACACCTGAGCGGGGGGAGTAACCCCGTACAACGCGTGGTCACCACCCACAAGGAACGGTCCCGACTGTGGAATGCAAACGGGCCCTTTACGTGTGTACCAACGCAAAGCAAAGCGAACTACGCTCACCACCGCACTGGGCCCCCGACTGGGGCCCGCACTTACGGCTCCATGCCACCGGGGTGGCCCTGTCCGTCCCTGCGCGGCGACGCATCCCGGTGGGCCCCACTCGGACCACCCCAACCCCCGCGACGGAGATTGTCCGGCGCGGGCGGGACACCAGGGACAGTAGACCGCTGCGCCTCCTACGCCTGCATCAGTTGTGCATGCGACGGCGTGGTCCCCGTCACGGAGGAACCCGTACCGTGGGCATAGCGCAGTTGCGAGTACCCCGGTGCCGGCGGGGAGGAGTAATCCCCGCGCTGCTCAGCGGACCCATACTGTCCGTAGGATGCCCCAGTCCCGACGCCCCACTGCGGCGTGGATGAGTGACCAGCCGGAGGTGCAGTGGCTCCGTATCCTCCGCCTTGCGACCAAGCCAAGTGGGCTCGGTGCTTCTCCAGGCGGGTGACCAAGTGGGCCCCGACCGCGGGGAGAGCGGTCTCCTCCAGTAGACGGCGCGCCGCGGAAGACTCGTCAGCCGAGCCGACTTGGGCGGCAAAGGAGGCGAGACGGCGGCTCAACCATCCGACCGTGTCAGCCAAGGCGACCAGGGTGACTTCCCCGGCCGCGTCCCAGATGACGGGCGCCACGGCGGGAAGCATCTCCTGGAGCCCCCGCGCAACACACTGGGGCAGGGGCTCCCGGCTCAGTCCCCCGCGCAAGTGGCGTAGGGGGAACGGCTCCACCATGACGAACGAAGGAGGGTCGCGACGCCGACTCGGCGCCGCGCCAAACCACGGGGCCTCACGGGCCGAGTAGGCACGGGAAGAACCGCCACCGGACGGCCCCGCCACACTGGGGCTCGGGGCGTCCAGATCGTGATAGCCGCCGCGGGTACGGCCCGGCGCACCTCGGCCGCCTCGACGGGCACCCGAAGTTCGGGCGCCCTTAGTGCCCCGACCACCATCAAAGGCGGGGGTCGTCTTGTCCACCGCGTCCCACCCACTTGGGGGAGGCGACGTTGTTGGCCCACACCCGTCGGCGTAGGGGTAGTCGCCCCGTCCAAGGCCCTCACAAAGGCGGAGTTCGCCGTCCTCGAGCCCCTTAGTACAATGGACGAAGCCCGAAGTATCGGGCTCCTTCCCCGGCGCCATCCGCTTACGACGGAGGTGAATGACCGCCGCCCCCCAATCAACTTGATCGTGGAGGGCGTGCATGGACGCCAGCAGAGTGGCTGCGTCCCCGTCACGCCCGGCCGCGAGTTCGGCCGGGCCCAACAACCGAATGGCCGCCACCAGGCTGGCCGACAGGTGCCAGAGTCGGCCCCTGCTGCGTACGACGGCGTACCACGTCGACGCCACCCCGATCACCCAGTTGGTAGCGAGGATGGCAAACGCACGGTGGAAGTGATCACCGGGTTGGAGGGCCGTGGCGAAGTACGCCACGTACCGCGGCATACACGCCGGAAAGCCAAAAGGCACCTCGACCTCCGACCACCACGGTGGCAGCGCCGCATAGTAGCGCGGGCGCATGTCGCGGTGCACCTGGGTGAACTCCACCTGCACCGCCGACAGGAGGTAGGCTTGCTCGTCGCGCGCAAGCCACTCTTGGCGCGCCGCCGCGTGGTTGAAGTGTGGGTCCGCCTCCGCCAAGTAGGGCGGGGATTGCGACGCCCACGCCCAGGAGACGGCCGCACTCTGGCCGTCGGTTTCCTTGTTCTCCGGGGCGGCCGCCAACAAGCGATGGGCGGTCATGACGCCCTTCTCATCCCCCGCCTCAAGTAGAGCCGGGAGGCAGGCCTTGAACCCCAAGGAGAACTCCACTTGAGTGGGGAACTGGGCGCACCAGCGCTTCCAGGCGTCCAAACGACGTACGTCCAGGATCGCCAAGTAGACGTCCCGGAGGTGACCCACCTTCATCCCAGTTGGGTGGGGGGGTGGCGTCCACCAGCCCTGTGGCGCGAGAGGAGTAGTCCCCGCGCTGGCGGCCTCGACTTGAGCCGCCACGAGCGCCGCCCGTGCGGCACGGGCGCCCTCCCCGGGGCGCGCCGGAAGAAGTAACCCCGACACCGCCGGGCCTTGTCCGTGACCCGGGCCGACGGCCGAGTGTGCCGTCGACCCGGCCGGAGATGACCCACTTGGTTGCCCCGACGCCGCCGAGGAGCGTGCCGCGCGGGGGGGGTCCGGCGACACGTCCATCGCCGGCTCCACCTCCTCCTCCTCCAACAAGGGCACCCCCGGTGGGGAGCCCCGGACCTTCGTCGACTCCGCGGAAGCCATCGCCGCAACCAGGAGGATAGGGGGAGTCACCCGTCCCGCGGGGAGAAACAGTCCCACAACCCGCACTCCGGGGAGCCCAAACAAAGGGGGAAAGACAAAACAAAAAGTGGGTAGGGGGAGTGACCCACCCGAAGGAAGCGGAAGAACCGACGCTCCCACTCAGGGCTGGGGGGGGGGGGCGTCGATGGCGGGGGAGTGGTCCGCCGCCGGCGAAGCTGCTGCGTGCCCGGCCCGACGCGAGTACACGTCGAGCCCGCGCGACCCACATACGGGCGCGTCCAACACGGCACCCCCGAGTCAGGGGCTGCCGATGGTCACTGGGAGGACGAGGGGCTCGCCCTGCCCACACCAGCGGGGGTGAGTGGCCTCACTCTGGCAGGACAGCACGCAACCCCCCCTCTCAGACACGAGGGAATGAGGGTACGCGAGGGGGTGCGCCAGAGGCAGACTGCAACTCGGGCAAGCGACGCCACACAGAGCGGCTGCCTATGGAAAGACACGCGGCGAGTCCCCGCGTGTCCTCGTGACGTAGGGGCGGGCGAGCACCCCCCGCTGTGCGACTGATTGCACCCACACTCGGGCCCTTGCACTCGGGGCCCGAGCCGGAAAAGTCTTCCGACCGCGGCCCGCCTAGAGGGCTGACCGCATTGCTGGCACGTGCCACGCTACATCCCCGGGCGAGTGACCCCGTGGGTCCCCTGTTGGACGAATCTCCCAACACCCGCCAGCCGGGACGGCTGACCCTTGAGAAGGGGGAATTGTAGTAGTATGCCACCTACCGCAGTCACCTGTCGAGATCCGTCTCAACTAGAGGCCCAGATCGCAGAGGACCACACAGGCCCAGGGTCACTTACCAGGCCTTGACATTGGGATTGTTAGGAAGACGGTCATGTAGTGGATCCTGCCCTCAAAGCCAACGGGGTATAACCCCGTCAGAAAACCCAGCACAGGATGCGGATCGCTACGCCAGAGTCACAACGCGAACGCCGGGATCACTGGGCGCGAAGCGCACAAAAACGACGGAAGCAACGCAAACGCAACGATGATTTATTCGAACACGCACGATGACCCCAAAGCATACTCTCATATACCCTCAGAAACAAGACGCAGGACGTGCACAATCCCGACCCCCTGGCGCTACCATGGGGGGACCGGTACCCAACGGGCCACGGTCTCAGGCCCGGGCCTCTAGTGGCCCCTGCC
>Ga0209093_1001287_pt1 | contig 14254 bp, 19 predicted proteins | sample SidtaG_4_FD_187450 | JGI IMG/M metagenome (GOLD analysis project Ga0209093, IMG submission 187450) | Marine algal microbial communities from Sidmouth, United Kingdom - Sidmouth_Male1 metaG (SPAdes) (version 2) | ecosystem: Host-associated > Algae > Red algae > Unclassified | place: Sidmouth...
CCGACATCGGCAACCCGGAGCCTGGTGAGACTGGAAACTGGGGATCTGATTGGTCTGTTCACTTTGATTGAATGCCGAGACTGGAAATTGCCGTCTGGCATCGGCTGTCCCAATCTGGTCCAGTCCCCGGCCCCAACCCTGCCTTTGTCCCAGGAATAGCATCCCCATGGATTCAAACGCATTGAATTTTGAAGTGGTGGGCCCGACCACACCCCCTCGGGTCGACTTGGTCACCGTCCGCGTTCATCCGCTTCTCACACGCCCTCCTCCCCACCTTGCCCCATGCAGTCGTCACCATAGATTGTCTTGGCACCCACCTTCACCGCTCAACGTCTTGCGCCCCTTGCGTGTGCGAGCATGCCGTCTGGCAGTGTCATCCCTGAGGCGCAAGCCGCTGCCGGTGCAGCCCTGCCGCCTGGCGTCGCGTCCGCGCTGGCTACGGCGGCCCGCCGGGTAGCTGCTCCTTCTTCAACAGACCTAGTTGGTACTGCCGCCGGGGCAGCCGCTTCCGTGCGTGCTTCTAGTGACGTCTCCGTCTTGTCGTCTCCTTCAGCCTCGGCAACCTCGGTGCCCGGCACGGCTGGATCCGCTTTTGTTGCCACTGCCGCTGAGGCCGTCGCCGCTGGACGAGCCGACGCAGGGGTCGGCCCTGCCCGTTCTCGTACGGCGGGTGTCGTTCCCATATCACCACCTGTGGCCTCGGATGTTCGAGATGCGCACGCAGCTGCCACAGCTGCCGCGGGGGCGGTTGGACGGGCAGCTGCGCGGGCGTCCATTAGCGCCGCCAGCCGCGCCACCAGCGGAGCAGCTGCGGCAGGCAGCCACCGCCAGAGCGCGGGACGCAGTTCTGACGGCGGGCTGGCGCCAGGTGGTGGTCGGTCGGCGCGTGGTCGTGCGGCGGGCCATGGGGAGCTGGAAAGAACTCTCCACCAAGCAGTTGATGTGCGCATGGAGCGCCACCTGCCTCGCGCTGTCTCACCCACCCGCCCCTACATGTCTCTGGTGCCCTTGCAGGTGCTGCAGAGCGCCGAGACCACGCGCGAGACGCTGCAGGAGCTGTGCCGTGAGCGGAGAATCCCTTTCGGTGTGAACGATTCGGGGGCGTCCCTCAAGGCCAGCCTCGTGCGCTGCAACGCCCACAACCGCACGACATGGGGTGCAAGAATGATGTTTATGGCCACCTACGTGCAAGGCGAGGCGCAGAAGGACTGTGGTGGCATGGAGGCGTTCCACATGGCCATGGCTCACCCGCTTGGAGTGGGAGTGGACCAACCCCCAGTAGCGACTGATGCCTCGGTACCTTTCTCTGTTGCGGCGATTCCCTCTCTGCCTACAGGCTTGCTGCCTCCGTCTTCACCTTGTCCGTCTCCCTCCCCTGCACGACCCCCACGGTGTCCACCGGCTCCTTCCGGACCGCAACTACTGCCAGACGCTCCACCCGCCATCGCATCTCCACGTAGTAGCACTCCCTCATTGTCCTCACCGTCGCGCGGCTCGGCTCCACAGCCACCGTCAGTGGGCACGCCATCGTATCTTGACCGACATCACGAGTCGGGCACGCTGGCACCTTCCGCGGCTGCCTCGCCCCCCCCCCCCCCCCCCCCCCATCGCCCCCGTCTCCGGCGAGTTGCTGCCATCCTCGCACCACGCTGCACTCATGATGCAGTCGTTTGCTGCTGAGCAAGCTGCACGGGTGAACGTCAACGTTTCTCATTTCAATGAGCTACGTGGGATGGTGGTCAACATTGCCACAGCCGTCAACGCGTCTGCTCAGTCGGCTGCCGCATCTTCGAATCGTCTCGATGGCGCGATGGCAAAGGTCGTTGCTGGAAACACGGAGGTAACGGCGGCGATGGCATCCATCAAGGCTGCCGCTCCGCACTTGTACGCGGCCATGCACAGGCCATCCAAGCGTGCCAAGCAGATGGCCGGCGGCAGCGGTCGAGTGCTCGCGAACCGAGGCGGTATCGCGGACACGCCTGGCAGCGGGAGCGGTAGCAGCGGGGCCGCCACTGGTGACAGCGGTTTGGACGGCTACGAGGGCATTGCGGACGACGGCGGCGGTGGCGCCGCCTCCGCCAAGGTGCTTTCGCCTCGTGCTACCCCTACCTACTACTACGACGTCGTGCACAACATTACCATCCCGCCCGAGATGGTTACGGACACGCTCAAGTCCGAGCCGTTGTTTAACCAACTCCGCACTCTACTGACGCTGTGCCATGTATCGACGGGACACCAGGGCCTTTTTGGGTCACTAGCAGTCAACGGGCTGTACCAAGATGGGGTCAAGCGCACCAAGGAGATGCGAAGTCGTGGCGGAGTGACCGGCACCATCAACGCTGCCAAGACCGTCCGCATGACCAACATTGTCAAGAACAAGGTTGTGCTCTACCTCCGGCAGTTGTGCTGGATGCACTCTGTCGTTCCTACCGTCATCAAGCAACCGCATGCAGCTTCCTTTGACAACATGAAGAGCGCGGAGTTGGGAGAAGACGACCAGAAGGCTCTGGCGGAGGCACTGCGCCGCATCGCCGATGAGTACGTGTTAGCCCCAAACCACGCTCTGCGAGACCCCATCAAGGCTACATCCAGTCTCCTTCGCGATCAGCTCAAGAAAATGTCGGGACGGCCGGGCACACCTGGCCCCATGAGCGTCATCCTCTCCTCTTCACCGTTTCGGGAGCTCCTAGCTGAGGCGGAGAAGAATGTGAAGGCGAAGTACAAGTAGCCGCTGAGGCACAATAAACACAGCTACTTTGGCTGTACCTGCTTCCGCACTCACATCTGTTGTGGGCCTGTATAAATCAGCCGGACCTCGCGGCCACCCGCATGATATGAGCAGCAATGGACTGGAGGACACACAGGATGCCGGCGCCACGGTCTCTCCCACTGCAATGATCCGGATGTCCCAAACGTCGCGCCAGACACACGCTGGGCCGCTCGGAGCAAGACAGCACAGAGCAGACGGGCGAAGACGCTCGCATTGTGTCTCATGCGGCTTTGGTATCGACGCAGGGAAGGTCAAGGCAGTTGGAGGTGAGGCGAACTTGATATCCCAGTCTGCATTTGGAACGCACGGTTCAGTGTCCTTTAAGTACACCTGTCCGTGTCAGAGCGGTGTCTGTCAGATCAGACGCGACGCGTCTGCCACTTGTCATGCACCTCGTCTCGTCAATGGCCTTTCAGACCTCACAAAGCACGTCGCTGGCGATAGATTTGATCTGATCTGTGCAGTGTCGAGACCGGCAGTGCAATAGATCCGGGCTCGTCCAATCAGCAGGATACTGCGTCTGTGCTGTCTGGATCGTGTCTGGCCAGACATTGCATGCCGCATTCTGTGGCGAGGTGGATCGTGTCGGGGGGTGGATCGTGTCGGGCGGTGGATCGTGTCGGGGGGTGGATCATGTCGGGGGGTGGATCGTGCTCGGGGAGCTGGGCCACGCTTGACTTGGATACAACTGCGCGAAGGCGCGTCTGTGAAATAACCAAACAAGGAGACGGAAGGCACCTGAGGGATGCTGTATGCACCTCGCAATGGTGGAGGCGACTTCAAGTGATACGTAAAACGAGGTGCTTGGCTATCCTACTGGTACAGTTGGTGCGTAATGGCGACCGCATTGTTCGCCATCAATGAGCGGTGGTGGTCACAAGGCGCTGCACGCATCGCAACGGTCTCCCCAAAGTGACGCAGGGTGCACACGAGTGTGTGTATCAGCCACAGAGGTCGTAGGTCATCACCTTCAAGACCTGGTCCCAAGAGTTCCCGTCCAAACAAAGTCGCCAACCCATGAGCAGAGAAACATCCGTGAGCAATGCGCGCTCGCAGAGTGGTGTCCCGCTGCCGCAAGACGTGTTGAGGGTCAGGCAAACCACGCAGCACCTCACCTGCCAAGTGTGCTAGCCGCTCCGCCGAGTAGTACACCGTGACACGACACGCGGGACTAGTCCAATAAGGACATTGCTGGCGCCGCGCACGAGATGCGGGGCCGCCGCCATCCAGCCGACAAGCGTAGGCCACCGCCCACGGCATAGCCGGAGATAGCGGGTAGCGAACGCCCACCTTCGCCATCGCCTCCATCCACGGAGGGCTTGGCTCTTGACGCGCGGGAAGCACCACCGCCAGCGCCTCCTCAAAGGCAGTCAGCGCGAGCGCCTGGGGAACGCCCGCAGTGGGCACCGTCGGGAACCCCGCGTTGAGAATGTCCGCTGGGTGCGGATCAGCAGGGCACACACGAAGAGGCGGCGGCCTACGGTCGGCAGGAAAAGCCACTTCCAGCGCAGGAAGAACGGCATCAAACACACTCGCCACTGACTGTGGTGCAGGGCCAAGATGGCTTAGCCCAGCCAAGAGCGGCGGCAGTCGAAGGAGAGCCAGCGGGAGGGCTCGTGCGGCGTCCGGCGGCTGGGAAGATGCCTCAAGTGCCGACGGGAAAGGGAGAGCAGGGGCAGGCGGGGGAGGAATCGTGGGAGGTGGCAGCGGGGGGGGAAGCGTGGGAGGCGGCAGCGGAGGGGTAAGCGTGGAAGTCGGCAGCGGAGCGGGAAGCGTGGAAGGCGGCAGCGGGGGGGGGGCGGTCGATGCCGCCACAGGAGGGGGCGTAGGAAGAGGAGTGATGGGCTCCTCCTCGAGCAACTCATCAAGCGGCACCCCGTCCGCGTCAACCCACCCTTGGTAGCCAGGTGGGGCGGACGGCGGCGGAGGGGGCGTCGGTGGAGGGGAGGGGGGCGCTGGCACAAGACGAGCCGGGGCGGCAGCATCAAACCATTGTTGGTGGCGGCCCGTAAAGAATGATGGTGCGGTGGTGGATGGGGGAGGGGGAGGGGGTGTAGGTAACGCAGAGGGCGGATGCGCAAGTCGATCCATGGTCTGCAGCAAGAGGACGAATGATCCTGGTCGCGATTGAAAAGGGAGGTGAGATGAGCTGGTGCAGCTCAGCACTCAGTGCCGCGCAACCCGAGCACACCACCCTTCATCCAGCACCTGACGAGACGACGGGCCTGCCTTAAGCATTCTCAGTTTCTGTACTTGGATGCAAGTATAATGTAAAGCACACAGGCGATGGCCCCCCTGGGACAAGAAGCGCACGGAAAGAGTGCACCATCAGAAGGGTATAAATTGGTGCCTACACCTCTGTACCTTCTGGACATCGAGATGCCAGGTCCCCGATCATTGTATGCCGACACTGATGCGCCGGCTACGCACCGTGGCTAGGTCGAGTGCAAGGTCACATAGAGCTCCAGGTGAGCAGCATCAGGTATTCAAAGTTGCTGGCTCAGCCCTGCGGCCATCTAATAGAGACAGATGTCTACCACCCTGCACAATTTTGGAGCTTCATGAGGATAGTTGGAAGACATGTGCTGTGCGAGATCGAGCAGCGCACACCTATGGAAGGAGAGGAAGCCTCTGGCCGCGGGCATACATTCGTTGACCCGTCTCTGGGTTCGGTCCCTTGCAGCCCCCATCCTACCCTTTCGAATGGAGTGCAGCCGCTGTGTGCAGTCGTTGTCACTGTGTGCAGCATTTAAGGACATCCCGACATGCCGCATCCTGGTCACAAGCGCAACACTGGCTACACAGATATCTGACTTTAACTCACTGCGATTGCGCTTCTAGCTCTGCTGTGTCGTGAGTGCAAGCGCTGCGCCATCGCGCTTGGTTCCACGGCATTGTTTCGTTGCCTTACGGAATGGGTCATTGAAAAGGTACAAGGGCCCACCGCCGTGTGACTGCAACTCGATGAAGCATATGACAGCCGAACTATCAAACGATACTGGGCGCATCGATAGTGCTCCACACTAGAAGCAACCCCCTTTTACAAACCTAGGCTCGACCTGTAGGCCATTTACGAAGGGTCTCAGTACACACAATAGAGCGATGGAAGACTGGTGCGGAACGACCGCACCGTGCGCGCTACACAGTCTCACCATCCCAGTCATGATGAACGACGTTGCATGTCAACGTCGTACTGCGTGCGGCACCCTCGGTGCCCGCCTACACGCTCAGCAACGCTGTGCCTCCGAGAGGGACGGATTGCACGCAGACGGACTGGTCCGTGCACGCAAACTTGCTCATCAGGAGGGGGGCCACGGCATTACATGTGTGTACTTGACTCGAGACTTACTTTCGGCTTGATCCCGCCCAGGAGATATGGACTCGTTCCCGCAGTGCCTCCATCAGATCAACCGCAGCGCTTCACCTGTCCATGTGACTGTAGGCGGTCCCCGACGCAGTGAAGCTGTGAAGCGCCGATCTGCCGTGTGGCTATTGCGAGACCCACCTTTGGGAGCCCCTCGGGTCACCTTGCGGCTGTGCCGTTGCGTGCCTGCGAGCGGGATGGCGCCTCGATTTCCCCTGCTCGGCCTTCTGGCCTGCACGCCCCACTTCGGTGAGTGGCGAGGCGGAGCGTCTCTTTGGTAGGCACCGGTCTTGGTGCCTCTCTCGTGGCGCATGCGCGCCCGTTCTACTGTACATTCATTGCTGATATCGTGTGTGCGTTTGGTATGTTGCGTTCGGCCCTCCCATACCCCACATGCAACGTCGACGGCCGCTGCGACGCGTATTAGCTTCCGCTCCGCACCGACCACAGCTGTGCTCCCCAGGGCTCGCGTCTTGGGATCATGTGGGGAAATGGCTGTGCGACGATCGTGCATGCACATCAGCCTTCCCGTCACTTAATGCTCCTGACGCCATGACTCACAAAGGCATCTCGTGGCGGCTCTGCTTTGTCCTGTGTTGCCTTCTCCCTTGTTCTCTGTGTACCTGACGCTCATGTTTATCATCTCGTGCTCGTTCCCTCTCCCCTCCCCCATGGGGCAGATGCCGCTACCAGCTCTGGCTACTCCGCTCGCCCTGCACGTTGTGTCACGGCCATCGGCCCCTATCCCTGTGCTCCAATCCCGCCAAGGTCGCTGCAGTCGGGTCGTTGCTTGACACCTGTGCCCTCCCGCCCACCGCGCCCGCACGTACGGACACCGAGCTGGTCTTGCTCGACCAAGCGTACCCCCATCTTGGGCGTATCGGGGCCTCCTGTGGCTTGGCCAACGGCCATTGACATGGCCTCGCTATTGCCAGTCAATGAATCGGCTGGCGCGCTGCAGCAGACTACGGCTGGACTGCCTTCTTTGGCCGAGTTGCGACGGTCTTCTTCTCCTGCAACGGGCAGCTCATCTGCAGACGGTACTGGTGCTCCTCACCCCTTGGGACGGCTGGTATCGCGTGGCATGCAGAGGTTTGTCGTGCAGCAGTGTCAACAAGACGAGGAGGCGGCCGAGATGGCCGAGCGCGCGGTGAATGCAGCGCGACGGTCGACGGCAGGTGGGACTGTGTCCATCGGCGGCGGGGCGGGTGGGGGGGAGCCAGTTCACCCAAGTGCAACGGTTGGCGGTCTTTGCGCTGCACGTGGGCTTACAAGCCAGCCGGACATTGGCTCCCGAAGTGGGGCGCCTGCTGGGGGTGCGCCGTTCGAGCCGGCGTTTGATTTTGTCGTCATCCCGACTGCGGACGAGCTGAAGGACGTTATCGACTCTTTCGTGAGCCCCTACATGATGGAGATCACCAGCACGTGGCCGCAGCCGGTGTCGTCGCGGCTGCAGAAGCGCATGAAGACAATCGGCAAGAAAAGCGCTGGAGCGCGTAAGGGTGTCCTGCGCGGCAGCAATGCGACCATGAAGACTTGGTCGAGTCGCATCCGCACGGCCTGTGCTTTTGCCAACTTCGTTGGGCGTACAGTGTGCATCGACAAGACGAAGCCTCGTCCTGACGAGGTGGAGATCGACCGGGGGGTGCGAAAGTTCTTCCGGTGCATGAACCAGTACACCAAGTTGGTCATCACGACCTTCCTAGAGTGCCGCCGCCGCGGCTATGCTGTGGCCGGGGGTGGACGCCGGCTGAGCGCTACCTCTCTCAAGGATTACACGTCTGGACTGGCGTTTCTGTTCGCGGAGGCTAAGGTGCACGGTGCACGCGGCACCGTCGGGGTCGTCCCAGACTGCTGCGAACGCACCTCCCCGTGGCAGCCCAAGGGCGTCGCAGAGCTGCAGGAGGAGAAAAAAGTCCGGGCTGACCCGGGGACCTACACAGGGAATCCGATGGCGACTGCGGATGTCCGCGACTTCCGCGGCGCCACGAACAAGGAGGCCCGTCACGGCGGCGAGACGCAGCTGAGCTCCGCCCCTGTGACGGAGTCCATGATGGAGCGCTGGTTTGGCGTGTTGGTCCGGGACCACCTCCCCGCGACGGACGCAGTCGGGGCTCGCGTCTCGATCGTGTCGGCACTCAACGCCATGGTTTCGTCCGCCGTCAGTGGGGTTAGCAGGGCCGCGGCAGTGGGCGCGGCGGGAGCGGACAAGACGACGTCCGATGCACAGAAGGAGGCCGTGCAGACAGAGGAGACCGACGAGGGGGAGCAGTCGTCGGGCGACATGTGCAACACGCCCTCCTTCACGCCGCCCTCCAACGCACTGTCCGACTTTTTGGTCTACGTCTTTTACGTCTTTGCATTCATCACCGTGGCGAGGCCCATCACGCTCATCAACCTCATGTGGAAAGACATTTCCTGGCCGGACATGAACGTCGCCGAGAACCAGCAGTTTTTTAACAGGTGCGTCTCTTTCCCGTCGCTGTGCCGGTCACACGGTGAAGCACATCATGCGCGCGTGAGAGTCGTTTTGTTGTCTCCGTCACCACGTGATACAGGACACGTCAAGCAACTCACATCTAACAGCAGCTTGTGCGCACTTGTACTATGTTGGCAAGTGTGTGCTTCTTCGTGTATTCATTGCTCACAGACACAATCACCAGAGGTATGTGGAGGTCAAGCTCAGGATTACCAAGACCGGCCAGCACACGAGCGACGTCATGACGCTGCGCCTCTTCAGCTTCTTCTGCGACATGAGCAAGGCAGACAAAGAGGACGAATCCATCACCGCCTACGTACAATGCCCCGGCGAGCACCTCAACATCCCGCAGCTGCTGCAGCCGCTCATTCTGTTCGCCTGCTCTGCCCCAGGCGTGCGGATGGACATGGGAGTGATTTCCGAGCAGCCGCTTTTCCCAAGCCAATCCGTGCGCAACGTGGCGGGTACCGTGACGTTCTTCAAGATGAAGTCTGAGACTGAGGTGAACGCGCGGTTTGCTGCAGACCTATCGCGCATCGGCCGGGATCTCTGCAACGGGGACCGCGTCGTGCGCATGTATGGATTCCGCCGTGGGGGGGCGCAGGCGCTGCTAGACCGCACGGGTCTTTATGAGCAGGTCATGCGGCTTGGTGGTTGGCAGCCGAACTCGAACTCGTTCTTCACCTACATCACGTCGATGAACGCCAAGGGCACTTTACGTTCAACGCTGCGCTCCTTCACACAGGATGAGGTGGCACAGGTGGTAGCGCAGCTGATGAGCTCCTACAATGAGTGGGCGGTCGGCGTTGTGCGGCGCCTGTGCGTCCAAGCGCAAGTGGAGGATGGACAATTGGTCCACCATTCTGTCGTGGCTTTTGAGGCGGAGAACGTCAAGGTGCTGTGCAGCGTTGTGAGCGAGTGCATTTTGACATTGCGACATGGCAAGGCGGACGAGGCCGTGTCATCAGATGAGGAGGACTAGGTGTCTTTCTCTTTATCCATGGGAGCTGCCGGCCTCATCTCGCCTTGTCGACATGCACTTGGCTATATCCAATGACTACCGCGTCTGTATTAAACTTATGGGATTGTTCACGCGTCGCCGTCGAGTCGCGTCACGGCGCATGACCTACCTTGTCTTATTGCTGCCGGGCACTCTTCTCCAGCACTCGCACTGGCAAGGTCGTCGCTCCTCTCGGATTTTCCAGGCGTGCTTTAAGAATAGTCCAGATTTGTGATTTCCATTGATTCTCGATCGATTTGCAAGATGCGATTTTGATTCATCCACGAGCGCGTCCAGCGGTATTTAGAAGGAAAAGTGATTCAATCCCAGCGAGCTAATCGGACAAGTCGTGCATTGACGCTCGCCGCGAAGTCGCAGGCAGCACAAGCTAGTCGTACCTATGAGACTGTCAGACTACGAGGGCGATGCTTGCCGACGCGAGCCAGTGGGACCAGGCGGTGAGCCACGCGGTCGCTTCGGCGGCCCCGACGCGGGCGGTCCCCCCCGCCGCCTCCGCCGTTGCGGCGGCGACCTACGGCAACGCGCGGAGGTCAGCGAGGCCGCCCGCGCTGAACACCCGCTCCACCGCCGTGCCCTTAACGACGGGCGCGACGGGGGGGGCGCCCGCGAGGGCGACGAGCGGGCTCGGCGCCGCCACGTCGCCGCCGCCGCCGCCGCCGCCGCCGGGGGCGGGTGCGGGTGCGCCGCCACCCGCCACCGCCGGCGCGGCGGCGCGGAGGAAGCGCAAGCTCAGGGGCCCCGCGAGCGGCGCCTCAAAGTAGTGCAGCGCGTGGACGAGGACGAGCACGCTCGCCTCGAAGTCGCAGGCAGCACAAGCTACACGTACCGATGAGACAGTCAGACCACGAGGGCGATGCATGCAGACGAGTGCCATGAACATAAAGCTATTCGAGGAAGCACAGCCCATTGCTGGCGTTCATTTAATAGGGAACGAGCGACTCGTTGAAGGACGCTGCCAAGCTGTCAACAATGACCTTCTCCTCGTCAAAACCAACCAAATGGAGACCAGACAAAGTGGGGGTGCGGGAAAGACCCGAAAGGGCCTGGCCAGCAGCCCAGGCACGGCTCAAGTCGACAGCCACCTCCAACAGCGTCCATCCCTGTGCCCCGTGGATGGTCATGGCCCAGCCGAGCACCAATGGCACCTGCGTGCGTGTAGCTGCAGTGCTCAAACCGTCAAGGGCAACCACGCTGCCCGTCGCGGGCACAACGTCCACGGTAGAGAACCGCCCGGTGGGCAACTCGAAGCGCACAGTTGGATACTGCACGCACCCTACCCAAAAAAAGCAAAGTACAACGCCGCGGGAGCCGCAGGGTACCCCGTTCTTCATCAGGCAATTCGATGGGACGATGACACACGCACCCACCCGCAGAGAAAGCGTCCTTGGATACCTTAACGTGTCCAACACGTTTGCCGCCTCAACGTCCCCAAGGTACTTGGCCTTGACCACGTCGCGCGCATGGTAGGTCATCTCCCTTCCCGGCAGACGGCGGAGCTCGTCCTCGTTCTTTTCTTTGGCCTTGAGGGTGTGGCAAAAAAGCCAAACAGCCGACTTCGGCGGGTCCGCCGACCGGCGCGTGGCGAGTAGGTCCATGTCCTCCTTCGTGTGGTTGCCCAAGCGCATCCGCAGGAGCAAGTCCAGCAGCCGACGGTCTTGAATGTGGCGCCAGTGTGTGTCAAGAACGACCGCACGGCTCCCAAACACGTCGCGCCAAACTTGGGACACGAAGGCAAAGTTGCCGAACGGGGGAGCCAGCTGCAGGAAGTCACCAGAGAACAGTACGGTCAACCCGCCAAAAGGTGCGTCCGGCAACCGTCGCACGCCACGCAAAACCAGGTCCAGGCGGGTGATGAAGGCGGCCGACAAGGTGCCGACCTCGTCAATAACAAGCACCATGGACGAGCAGATGCGCTTCTTGGCAGCAAACGGAATGACCTTGTCGAGGACCACGTCAAGAGGCGTCGCCACGTCAGCGTCCCCGTTGATAAATCCGGCCCAGGCGTGCACAGTGGTGCCGCCCACGAGAGCCGACGCCACGCCGGTGCTTCCACACACGCCCACTGCGGCCCCGGCCGCTCGCAGAGACTTGACAACGTCGTTGATGAGGTACGTCTTGCCACAGCCTGGCGGTCCAGTAAGGAAGACACTGGTGCGCGCGGCGAGCAGGCGGCACACCTTGAGCACCGCGCCGCCCAGTGTCGCTGGTAGAAGCACCCTTGGGAGACGAGCCACTTTCAGGTCCTCATGCCGGTCTCGCCACCCACCTGGACCGCCGTAAGACCAAGCCACTCGGTGCCGTGCCGACATAGATGAGTTCCGGCTGCCATCGTCCCGAGAATGTCGCCGCGACCGCGACTTTAAAGTGGACGACAAGCCACCCACCTCCCCGGTCCAGGACGGGACACTGGCGGGTGTTTGCTCTGCCGCTTGTAGGATGACAGACCGCCGACGCGCCAGGCAGCCAGGAAGAGCCCTTCGCCGCGTCACGGTGCTCAATGAAGCACTTCCGCTGCCGCCCCCAATGACGGCATGCCCCGACTGCCACGATCGCCGCCTCTTGCCGCGGCCGGCAGTAGGAGGTCCTCCAGGAACAGGGACTTGGTCGACGTCAATCACATCGGGGGCGGCGGCGTAGCGCGATACGCCCTCCACGCGCACCCCGTCGAGAGACGTAGAGCCGCCCAGCGCCGTGAAGAAAGCAGTCGTGCTGTCCACGTCAAACAGGTCCACCAGCGCCGGTGCCGTGCCGGCACCAAAAGTGCGCAGTAGGCAGTCTTGTGGATGTAACCCCGATTGAGCGAGCGGGAGCGTCAGGGAGTTGGGCTCGTCAAGCACAACGGCCACATCGGCATCGCCGGGGGTCGCGTCAGCAACCCATATCCTTGCGTCGGTATCGTTGTAGAAAATGCGCAAGTACAGCGTGCGAGGGCGAAGGAGGTAGGCACGCAGGTGCTCTGAGGAAGCAGGCGCTGGTCCGTCAAGAGCAAAGACTTGGCCAGAGGTAGGCGCGGCACGGGATCGGGCGCAAAGGAACAACGTCGGATGGTCCATATCGGTGCAGTCGATCAGCATGGAGGGGGATGGGTGGAGCAACAGAGCCGTCAGCAGCACACAATGGTGCAGCACGTCCAAAAGACGATGGCTGTGGGGAGCGGTGGGGAGGCGACGCGCCGACCAGGGGCGCGGAGGCCAAGCAGGTGGGGCGCGGCGAGGGGGGCGACGCGCCGTCCAACGGTGCGGGGTCCAAAATGGTGGGGGGCGGTGGGGGAGGCGCCTCGCCGTCCAGTGGTGCGGGGTGCAAGACGTGAGGGAGCGGTGAGGAAAGTACGAAGCGGCGGGGAGGCGACGAGCCACCCAGCGGTGCGGGGACCAAGCAGGTGGGGAGCGGCGAGGGAGGCGACGCGCCGTCCAACGGTGCGGGGTCCAAAATGGTGGGGGGCGGTGGGGGAGGCGCCTCGCCGTCCAGTGGTGCGGGGTGAAAGAAATGAGGGAGCAGTGAGGAAGGTACGGAGCGGTGGGGAGGCGACGCGCCACCCAGCGGTGCGGGGACCAAGCAGGTGGGGAGCGGTGAGGGAGGCGACGCGCCGTCCAACGGTGCGGGGTCCAAAATGGTGGGGGGCGGTGGGGGAGGCGACTCGCTGTCCAATTGTGCGGGGTGCAAGAAGGCGGGGAGTGGTGGTGGAGGAGACGCAGCAGCACATGCCAGCGCCGGCGTGGTAAGGTCGGCGTAGTGGCCATGCACGCGCAGTCGGTACACGAGTGGCGGAACGCGCGGCCGCATTCACCCAGGCCTGCAGAACCCACAGACACCCGCTGCTCGACCCACGACTGCAGGGGAGCTGTTGCTCCGGAAGGGCGCAAAAAGGGCGCGCAAACGGTCCATCGGCTGCGCTGTGGCGTGAGGGGGCTCTTTCGTCGCCCGGCTGTGAGCAGTGAGGCACTTTGGGCGCCACAATCTGCCGGACCGTTGTCATTGGGCCGAGGCCCGGGCCAAGATATCTTGGAATGCAAGCAAATTGGACAGTGGATCCAGCCCCCACGGTTCGTCATGATGATCTCGGTCGGGTGCGCCGGCGTGGACCGCTCATTGACGGAAAACACCAGCGGCCGTGAGTCGATGATGGGGCCTTGATTCGGGCCCGAAGACATGGTGGCCACGCAGCGGCGCTCATCGACAATCGAACGCTGTGGTCGCAAGCGACCCGACGAGACGGCTGTGGCCCGGTCGGCCGGGTGGTGGACCGATGGCCTGTTAGGCGCATGTGAGGAGGTGGCCGTGGCGGGTAGCCGCACGATCTCCGGTGTGTCGTCGTCCTCGCGTGATGTCGGGCCGGGATATTATTGAATTTGGGCCACGGGCCAGGGTCCGCGTTGGGTAGTCCGAATTTCCCAAAAGTGAGCGCATGGTTTGCGCGGAATGAAGCCAGTGGGGTGGTGGCTCGCATTGGTCGTTGGGGTGGGGCTTTGGGGGGGAGATCGGCCGATTGTGGCCGAGAGGGAGTCGGGCCAATCGAAAGAAAGAGGGGTGCTACTATGAGAGTGCCCTCGGCAGGCGGCACCGAGAGAATTCCCAGTTTCGCCTCTACCACGAAACTGGGTGAACCTGACCGAGACTGGG
>Ga0209093_1001288_pt1 | contig 14249 bp, 13 predicted proteins | sample SidtaG_4_FD_187450 | JGI IMG/M metagenome (GOLD analysis project Ga0209093, IMG submission 187450) | Marine algal microbial communities from Sidmouth, United Kingdom - Sidmouth_Male1 metaG (SPAdes) (version 2) | ecosystem: Host-associated > Algae > Red algae > Unclassified | place: Sidmouth...
GAGGGAGGAGTAGGATGGGAGCACCAGCCGGTGCGCCTCGCCAAGTTGCGCTGGCTCACAGCTTTTGGAATTCGCATTGTCAGTTTGTTTGAGCCACCACGCTGCACCACAACCTGGTTCCTCCCATCACCCCAGCCTCAGCACCCAACACACTTTCTTGACTGATGTGCTACGAGCTCCTGAGTTATTAATCGGCTTAGAAACTGAAAATAAGAGAACAGAAAGAAGAGGCACAGAGAGGACACAACCGCAACACAAAGAACTCCCTACTTCCCCTCATCCCCCCAACTGCACTCGACTTGACCGTCACGGCTGCGGTGCAGTCGACTCAATCGGGAGAGCAGGAACAACGCATTGCAGGGGACTCCCAGGTCCTGCCAACTCCAGAAAGAGCCGCTACAGGTCATGCAGAGCTGCTCGATAATGGCGCTAGATGATGGAGAGGGGGATGGACGCAAATGCAAGCACGTGCGTCAACCGATTTGACAATTCGGAGTGGTGGTACGTCAGGTCCCGCACGTTGGGCTTCTAGTCGGAAAAGGTAAGCTCAATGGAAGACAAGTTGGGAGAGTAGGGTAGCAGATGAAGTATCAGCACACCTTTCAACGTCAGGATCTCTTACGCAACAGAATTTTGAACGAAAGCGTTGTCGTAAAGAAGCACACAATACGGCGGTTGGTCAGCCCACAAAGACCCCGTCACGTACCCGTTCATCCGCCCCGCCAAGCTCGTGCAAAAAGCGACCCATTCATCACCGGACTGCGCTGGCGGCAACGCGTTGACAGTCAGCTCCCAAGTAGCGGTGTTGCGGGAGATAGAGAAAATTTAAGAGAAGCGTTGGCGCGGGCGGGGATCAGGTGCGAGGGCCTCGAGCGGCTGCCCGACGAAGGATCGGCCCCGAGGTGGGATCATGGCCGTCCTGTGAATGTTCGTTTCGTCGGCGACGACTATGCATCTGTCAGGGTTTAGGCGCGCAAGCCGACAGTTGTAAATATCGAGCGCCAGGCTGTGCGCGCTTGCCAGTCGCTCCACGTTCTTGACCGACAAACCAATCAGACGTAACATTTATCCCAGGGATGAGAAACTTGTTTGCCAGCGTGCGTCGCAATCTGGAAGCAAGACCAACCGCTTGAAGATGGACGACAGCTCCCGCTGAGATATCTCGGGATGCGCTCGAACTAGGCCATTCAACGCATGAAGAAACGGAGTGTTAAAGCCAGCGGCGTCAACGTGCCTGTTGTGGATTGCATCGTCCTCCCAAGGCGACCCGTTGCGTTGAAAGTTCGTCCACCACTTGCGGGCCGCGGCCAAACTGCAGCCCGCATGCAGCACGATGGAGTCCCATGGAAGGCCCCGTTTACGATTACGGATGATATGCCAGCGAACAGCCAGGGAAGCATAGTATAGTTAATTGAGAGACCCTCTTGCAAAGCTCCGATCGCTGTCGTCGCCGTCCACCTCACGATGCACCAGAAGTTATCACCGTATCACCAGAACATGACGCACCCGCGCGCTCCAATCTTAGACTGATGCCCGTCGCAATGCGTTAGGCCCCTTCGAGATGCCCTCCACAATGTCCGCCGCCCGGCGCCCCCTGCCACCGAAGCGGTCCAGCCGGAATCCCACGACACCACGCAGCGCGAAGAAGGTCGAGAGATCTGTGGACGGCATAAAGAAAGGTATAAGGGGCGCGGAAGTGACTTCAGAACTCTGAGGGTCAGAGGAAAGAAATAAAAATCTTGCGATTGCAGCCAATGGAGCCATGTGGGCTAGCGCGAAAGACATGTACTTTTTGGGTCTCCCTGAGGGCGTGGGGTCAGTTGGCGTACAAAATCCATCAGAGCCTCTGGCGCAGGGCCCTCTGTAAACTGACGACTACCTCTTTGGAAGAGTTGGACCCGCCCCCCCGATAGTGCGAAATCCTCGATCGGCACGCCTCACAGATCGAAGAGCCCTACCACTGACAAAAGGCTAGAGTTGTCATATTTGAATGTGCTCTCTGATGGGTTTGTTCCAAAGAGAGGAGGCCTCAAGATAGGAAATGGAGACAAGGTGCAACATCCACCAATATGGTCTGGAGATGTATTGGCTCTTACATCGAGAGCCACAATAGGATTTCGTGGTACACATGAAGGACGCAGCACAAGAAACTGATACGTGTCGCACGACCAAACCAGGAGAGTCCCCATTGAGGAGGCGTTTCCAGCTGACGGGAACCCTCGATCGCAACCAGGTGAGCCAGGTCTGTGGGCGGTGGAAATCCTGGTCTCCGATGTCTCCGAGGGTGTGGAACCATCTGTCCGAATCCTGCACTGGTGTCCAGGTGCTCTGGCTTCCAAACAAAGGACCTGCCTGGGATCCCCACGCGCGTGGGTCCGCAGCATGTACACGCGTCCTCGCAGCTCCCGGATCTGGGCCGGCTTTGTTCGCGACGTATGCGTTTGGCGCGTTGCTGACGGCGGGGGAGCAGGAGCACGAAACAACTATCGCAGCATCTGGGGACAGACTAACGGGCCGCCAACAACGGGCGCGCCGGCTTGCACCGGGGAGACGCGGGCTGTTTACGTGGACGACGTGCTCTAGGTGCGACGCGCGTCGGTGAACGCGGGCGTGTCGGAAAGGGGGCGGAACGCGGCGGAGAGGCCGGGGGCGTCTGAGGACGACACCGGTGCCACATGGATCCCGAGCCGGCAGTGAGCCGGACCGGGATGGCGGTCAACGGACGTGGCGGACGGCGAGCCACGCAAGGGGCGGCTGACCAGATCCGCCCGGGAAAGATGACGGGTGACGGCGTTCCGGGGATCACCAAGCTCGACGAAACCAACTACCTGCAATGGAGCACGGAAATTGTGCACCTGATGCCTTCGGTGTCCCGCGGGTCTCATGGGGTGGCGTACGTGTCCGGCTGCCGTACGTCCCGATCTCGGGGACGACCGGATCCCCGCGCGTGGGTGATCCTTGGGGGCAGGAGGGGCGTCGGGGCTGGGAGTGTAGGTTGTTCAGGGTAAGAGCGAGAAGCAGGGCACCCGCCCGGGTGAGGGCGAGTCCACACGTGCGTCTCCCCCCACCTTGTTTTGTTCCACTGGTGCACACCTTATCCCTGTGGGACCCCGGACCAGGCCCACCATCCCCAGTTCCCACCTTGTCCCCCAGAGGAGGTCCGGTGTAGGAGGAGGTGGCCGGCACAAGATCAAGGCGTCCCCGTCCAAGGCCAAGGACAAGATCAAGGTGTCCGCGTCCAAGGTCAAGATGTCGTCTTCGGGGTCCGTGGAGGTCGCGCCGGAGTCGGTCGACCACTATGGGGAGCACGGCGGTCCGCCCGGCACGAGCCCGGCGCCCGTCGGTGGGGTCATCCCTGGCGTGGCCTTGCCCGCGGCTAAGCCGGGCGACGCGCCCCCGCCGAGTCTTTTGGCACCCTCCATGTTGGTGCGCCTGTACCGGGTTGTCGTGGGTGTCGTGCCGGCGCCGCCTGAGCATGTCAACACGTCGGAGCGCCTTCAGGGGTTCCTGGCCATGCGTCCCGACCTGGCGCTGGGCTGGATCCGGGAACAGCGACGGGGGTTCTTGACGCGTCTGGACACGACGGCGCTTGTCTCGGCTGACCGCGGGGCGGGGGAGGTTGTGCACTCCGCTCCGGGTCTGGCCCTTGGGGCGGACCGTGCGCCTTGTGTTCCGGGTAGCGTCTGAGCGACTCGTCTTGCCGGCCTTCCCGATTTCTTTGTCCGGGATCCCGCCGTGCGCTACGACTCCATCATCTCGGCGCCGGTTATCCGAGCGCCGATCGAGGATGAGTACCCCTGGTGGTTGTCCGCGATCGTGTCCCGGGTGAAGGCCTCGGCCGCCCCGCCGGCGTACCGCAACCTGCTCTACATGCCGCGTCCGGGTCCGTACTTGCGTAAGCTTCCCATCATGCCCCCGTCATTTCATGCCAGCTCCGAGCAGCGGGCGCGTCGCTCGGACTTCCTGATCAGCTGGAACCACCAAGAGTTTTGGCGCCCCCCCCCGGTGATGCGCACCCAGTTCCTCGCGGCGGTGCCCTCTTGGTTCGCCCAGATGGAGACCCCGATTGGGTTCACCACTGGGGGCTCCTTGGTGGCGTAGTACACCCGAGATGAGATCTACCGGTCGTGTCGGGACGCCCACTTGGTCACGATGGTCATCTGGGTGACCGAGTACTGGGTGATGGCGTGCAACCGCTGGTACGAGGAGGCTCATGACGGCCGTTTCTGGCTGTTCTCGGACGCCCTGTCTGGCTGGGTCAAGCAGCTCGAGCCGGAGGAGCTCGCCGGTGATGACGCCGATGCCTTGGGCTTCTTCCGGGCCATGCTGGCTCTGCGGGCGGCTCTCCTGGTCCAGGACCAAGCCTTCCACGACGCCGTGCGCCGTCTTGATACCTCCCGTCGGGATCGGGATGGGTGGCTCACGGTGGTGACCCGGCACGGCACCGACGGGGTGCGCATCGTCATCCAGGACCCCCTTGACGCCGCGGTGTACTCGATCCCGGCGTCTTGCATGGCGGTCCCGCCAAAGGCGCCTCTGGGTCGCGCCCAAGCTCCCCTCGCGTCTGTCGGGGTCCCGTCGGGGTGGGCTTTCGCCGTGGCGCAGCGAACCGGTGGTTCTGGATCTTCGCCCTTTGGGGGTCCGCCTATCCCTGGTCATCAACTGGTGCCGCCCTCCTCGCCAGCCCGGTGACCTTGGCGACGACGGCTCCTTCGTCTCGGGCGGACCCTGCGACTCCCGTGGTGAGTACCGTGGCCCGGATTGCGACGGCCAACCACTTGCCGTTGCCCCCCCCGATGCCCGACTCACTCCTGTTGGATACCTCGGCAACTCTGGGGTCGGAGGGTGAGGCCTGGCTGGAGTGTATTGTCCGGCGCCTCCGTGGGGCGTCGGCTGGGTTTCCCACCAGCGTGCTGTTGGTCTCGCTGGTCGACGTGCTTGGGAGCTTGTCAAACGACTTGTTCACCTGGGCGGAGACGCACCCGGTGGGGGACCCCGAGGCTCTGAAGGAGGTCCTGCAGGGGTCGTCCCGTGCAGGCGTAAACGACCAGCTCTGGCGCCTCTTGAACATCCACCAGCAGCGGCAGGAGAACCATCTTCGGCGGGCGGAGCAGGCCGGTACTTGACGCGCCCGCGGGTCGGTTACCGGTGATCGTCGGGAAGAGGCCGCGGGAGCCAACGAGACCTGGTATCGCGACGCGCCTGGGAGCCCCCAGCGTGGCACCGGCGGCGGCGGCATCCAGACGTCGGCGGGGAACAGCTGCTACGAGTCGCGTCCTCGGGCGAGCACCCCGGTTGAGAACACGCGTGGTTATGGTCGTACCTACGGGGGCCAAGATGGTCCGTCCTGTTATGAGGGCCCGTCGGCGACTCTTCATCATCTGGACTGAGGCTCTGTGCCCCAGGTCGGTGTCGGTCGGGTTAGGGAGCATGCGTGTGCTTCGTGTTGGCCGGGGTAGATCCCGGCCCCTTAGCGAGGGATGAATCGGGAGACGTAGTACGTGCTTGAACGAGGGTTTGAGTTTCTTGTCATAGTCCCTCTTGTACCGGGCTTGTGTCTTGCCTATCGAGTTTCGATCTTGGGGGAGCAAGGCCTTGAGCGACTCCAGGAACGCTTCCTTGGCCTCGGCCACCGACTGGCTCGGGTCCGGCGTCATGCCGTCTGGCATCCGTTCGAGGGAGAGGTTGCTCAGGCGCCGTGGGGTGACCAAGTCCATGGGGGCCACCCCCATTGTCCGGTGAGGCCTCGAGTTGTACGCCAGCACAAAGACGGAGACGAGCTCGTCCCAGTTGTCCTGGTGGTCCTCGATGTAGTGCATGAACATGTCCACGAGCGTCTTGTTGAAGCGCTCGACCTGGCCATTGGCCTGTGGGTGGTACGTGGACGTGTACAGGTTCCGGATGCCCATGAGGTTGCACACACCCTGGAAGAACAGGGAGGCGAACTGGGGTCCATTGTCCGTCAGGACTGTGTCCGGGGGCCCATACACGGAAATCCAATCCCGGCAGAACGCCGAAGAGACGTCCGTCGCGGTGATGCCAGCCAGGGGGACGGCTCGTACCAGCTTAGAGAACCGGTCTACGCTGATCAGGTGGAAGACGTTCCCGGTCTTGGTCTCTGTCAGGGGTCGGAGGAGGTCCATAAACAGGTTCGCCCAGGGGTCCGTCGCCGGGAACAACTTGAGCATCGCCGTGCGTCGCCTTGGTGAAATCCTGTTCCTGGCGCAAGCCACACAACTGGCCACCAGTCGTACACGTCCACGGCCATGGACTCCCAGTAGAAGTGGCGCCTGATGGCGGCGTACATCCGGTTAACCCCAGGATGACCGGCGCGCACCACGTCGTGTTACAACCGCAGGAGGTCCTGGCGCAGGGTGAACGGGACGTACACTTGGACAGCCCCGTCTAGGGGGGCGACACGCACGAGGAGCCCCTCTTTGGTCTCCGAAAAGCGTGAGGGCGTGTTCTGGTCCATCTTATCCCGTAGATCTTGGCACCGCTGGTCCTCTTTCTGCGCGGCCAACAACCGCGCGAGCGTGACAGGTTGTTCTTTGTCTGGCTGCCCGTAGTTCGGCGCCACCCAGCCACGGCAAGAGTCAGCCAGAGCGAGGCAGGGAATCTCTTTGGGGATGACGGACCGATCCGGTGCCAGCGTCGGGAGCCGCGACATGGTGTCGGCACAGTGGTGGGTCCAGCTGTGGCCATTTAAGCGTGACACAGGGTTAAAACCGGAGTGCAACTCCTACCACACATCCCACAGTATCGGAAATATTGCGAAAGTTAAGATACCGAGATCCCAATACAAAATCGGTACATCGGTTCACCGATCTGGACGCGATATCCACAATCGCAACGTTCGATAACAACCAACCTTAGCCCAGACGGTTCCTCCCAGACAGTCAGGACCCTCGACCAAGAAAGAACGGTAATTGAAGTGCGAACTGTATCATGTAGCCCCTTTGGAACGTTGGAATTTCTACTATCGTCTGGACTTGTTTTTTGGTAATGATCTTGTTGACCGAGCCGCTTCTGATCAGAGCTGCTCACCAGACTGGCGCAACGCGGGTCCTCCATGGGAGGCTGTACGTTCGAAAAACGAGTGCTTGGAGCGCAAGTGTGTTCTGTTGCCGAGCGGTAGATACCGGATGTGGGAGAGTGACCAGAACACAGTGACACAGGAAAGGACAACAGAAAGCATCTTCTACCGTGGAGACCGGAAAACAGAGCATTGCGGGGATACTCGCAGCCTTTCTTTTGTGCACACCACGGGAGCTCTGCATTGCACGTAATGGAATCATATGAAACGGGTGCTTCGTGTATATATACAGTGCGTTCTCGTTATAAGAGAATCGTTTACAAGAGAATATGGGTCGCGAGTCTTCCATTCCGGACCATGTAGGCCACTTTTTAATCATTTTGAGCTGAATCAGCTGTCTCTTATAACGAGAACGCACTGTAAAATAGCTGGGAAACGAGCAGGCGATGCTTTCTGTCGACGGCCTCGGAAGGTACGGTCCAGCCGCAAAAATGCAAGGAGGGGGCGCTCAAATGGACTCAGACGCCATGCTGGGGAGGCTGGGCGGTCAATGACTGTCACGTGCAGAGGAGAAAATTAGGATTGGGTGCCCCAGATGCGTTTAGGAAACGAAGAGCGTCGGTGACGGAACCTTATCTAAGAGCAACGAAGAGAATATTGAAAAGGTTGCACGAAATGAGCTGAGGATGGCTTGAAAACGGACGGGCCCTGAAATCATTCAGGCTACGACCGAAGCGGATACTTTGTGCGGCTGAGAGCGGTCCGGCGCGCACGTTACTTGGCTAACGACAGGCTTTGATCGTCCGGAGCGCAGAGCAACAGGCGACGATAGCCTATCGTTAGCGAAAGTCACGTGCACCGGTTCGCTAACGATTGGACAGGCATCGTTCTCGGTATCCGGACTCAGGTATGTGCATGGTATGGGGGCCACGACAGACAGTCGGGCACGCACTCAGACCCTTTCGCAGACCGCTTTCGCAGAATACGGGGCCCGCGATTCGAAGCTCCTAATGGCTCGTGTCGGCCGCAGCGGGCCGCGCTGCAGCCCGCGCAGTGCTCCTTAAAGCGTGGGCGCACGCAAGCCCGTTTTCGCAAGAAATTCTTGTCAGACGGCATCTTGCAGCACAAGATCTTGTATTGCTGATCCCCGAATTCTGTCCTGGTGCACCGAGACTGAGTTGCGGACAGACTCTCTCCACCAATCAGATGCGCCCCTGAGACTGACTTGGAGCTTCTGATTGCTTACATGTGCCCATACGGCCTGGAATTCGACATCAGCTCCTCTTCTATTCTGCACTTCTGGCAAGGAAACTGTAGAAAATCTCAAGATCTCGCCTGGGCAGCTTGCTCCGTGCCAAGAAAAGCGGATCAAGCGGCAACAAACAGTGAGTTCTGCTGGATGCAAGGTCCTGGCACCGAATGTGGGCTTTCTATTGGCTTCAATGCCCTCTTACTGTCGTTTTAGACCAATAGAATGCTCTTTTTCACAGTGAGTCTCTGTCTCTGTCCCCCAGGACAAACTTCTGGGATCAGCAATAGCATGAACATGTGCAACAGCAAGTTCTTGTCTTTTGACGGTTGGTGGGTAGAGCCTGGATATGTAAGCTGCCAATCAGTGCTTCAGAACCTTGACCCGAAGAGCATGGCGCGCCCTCATCGCAAGTCTCTTGCAGGGTTCGATACGTGCGGTTGTTTACGCACTCTGAAGCGCAGTTCTGCAGAATGAAAACGTGTTCTCTTGCACTCACTGTCTGCACCGCCGCGAGACGCTTTTTGTGATATGATTTTTACAAGTGCGATCCGTGCAAAACCTTGTTGCAAACCACTTGTACTGAAAATCGGGCCACAGGGTACTGTGATGGGGGTGCCAACAAGTTCTTGGAGTCCTAGACGTGTCGATTTGCTGCTTGCGTGCGCCCACGCTTTAAGGAGCACTGCGCCGGCGCATCCCCGATTTGTCAACATACGCGGCCGCGCCGCGTATGTTGACAAACACGGGATGCACCGCGCTGCACGTACTTCCCGCGAATGAGCAAGAGTTGATTACTTTAAATGGTTTCGTTGCAGACCAAATTGTGTACATGAAGGCGCCATTTCTGTCTCCATGACCGCCGGCGACCGCACCAGCCTGTCCGGCAAACCACTCTCGTCCCCTCGTCACCCCGGACCCATTCTCGTGTCTTTCCCCACCGACAACTACATCCCTTCCACCTGTTCACCAACCACCCATGGCCCCTCGTATGAGCTCAGCTGGAAGTCCAAGTCCAGGGAAGGGGTCGCATTGATGGCGTCAATCGCATCCCACAGAGACCGGTAAAGCGTGGCGGGGTGCGCGCCAAATACTGCACAGATGTCAACGTAGCGACGGCCACCTAAGTACCACAAGGCCAGAGCTGTACGCCATAAAGGAGACCGCCCACGACGTGGAAGACGAGGGCGCAAAATGTCGACCAAGTCAAAAGCGGCGTCCGCCGGCATGCGCAAGGCGCGGGCAAAGCAACCGCCGTAGCGGGCCTGTACGTCCTCAAGAGTAAAAGGGGGTTTACAACAGGAGATGGAGAAGCTAAAAGTCCACGCCCGCGAGACATGGCCGCAGACGCGACAGTGACGTGCGCCGCTGCGGCAGTCTGCCAAACGGGAGGGTACATCGCGGTGCGAGTTGCTATGAAGAAGGTGGCCACAACGAAGGTGCCCGCCAGTATTGATTATCAATTAAATCGCACTGGAAATATACTTGGCTCGCTTGCCTCGTAAATACAGTAACGGTCTGTCCGGTGCCGACATGTTCTTTCGCAGAAAATGCACCCCGGTTCTGCGTGGAAGCTGGCCGGGGGCGACCGTGGGGGGCTCTGGCCCCGACAACATGGCACGAATGCCCCGCAGGGCACGGCCGGTTGTCGGGGCGGGGGGTCCGGAGGCCCCGCGGGGGGCCCCCACGGCCGCTGGTGCGGATCAATAAGAGCAAACACGGGCCGGCGCGAATGCACGTGCAGCGCACCGTGCGTGACCTCGCCCCCCGCAACGCCAACCCCTCTTTCCCCGCCGTTTAGTCTCCCTCACCTGCGGCAGCTCTTGGACCCGCCGTCAACAGCGGCCGCATCACGCCGCCGTCGAGCGCGGCGGCCGACACTGCAGACGCGCGCGCTTTCTCAAACTGCACACGGTGAGACTACCACGCCCGCGCGATACCACTTGTGTTGCTCGCCCGTCGGTCTGTCACCACCGCTTGCCCGCCGCTATGGGCGGAAGCCCGGCAAAGGCGGCCCTAGCCCCGGCGGGCGACTCGACACAGGGCGCCGACGCGGCGGGCGGCGGTGACCAGCTCGACACGCACGAGGCCGACGGCGGCACGCATGCGGCTACGCCGTCGGCGGGGGGCGGTGGGACCGCGGACGGGGCGCCGTCGCCGAGCTGGACGCTCCACGAGGCGGGCTTGCGCGGCAGCACCGAGGTAGTCACGGCACTGCTGGCGGTCGGTGCGGACGTACACGTGCTCGACGCTGACGGTTGGACGGCCCTGCACACGGGGTCGTGGGGCGGAAGCGTGGGGGCAGTGGACGCGCTGCTGTCGGCGGGCGCGGACGTACATGCAAAGGGCACAAATGGAAAAACCTCGCTGCACTATGCGGCTTGGGGTGGGCGCAATGAGGTGGTGAGGGTGTTGCTGGCGGGGGGCGCTGACGTGAACGATACGGACAACAATGGCGCGACCGCGGTGCACCACGCGGTGCGGAGCCGCAGCGCTCTCACGGTGGGGGTACTGTTGCAAGCGGGTGCGGACGTGCTCACTAAGGACGTTGGTGGCCAGACGGCGCTGCATGATGCCGTCAGATACGGGGGAGCCGCGGTTCTCAGACTCCTCTTGGAGCAGAAAGCTAGCCTTAGCGTCTGCGACAGCGTCGGAACGACCGCCTTGCACTTGGCGGGTAGAACCGGGTGGCCAGAGGCCGTACGAGCGCTGCTGGCGGCAGGCGCCGACTTGCTCGTTAAGGCCAACGACGGCAGGACCGCGCTGCACCATGCCTGCAGCAGTTGGTGTCCCAAGGCAGATCAGGCCGTGGATGCGCTGCTGGCGGCAGGCGCCGTCGTGCTCGACAAGGACGACGACGGCAGGACCGCGCTGCACCACGCGGGAAAAGGTGGGAGCGCTGGCGCTGTAAAGGCGCTGCTGGCGGCAGGCACCGACGTGCTCGTCAAGGACAACGACGGCAGGACGGCCTTGCACCACGCGGGCGAACGTGGGAGCGCTGGCGCTGTGACGGCGCTGCTGGCGGCAGGCGCCGACTTGCTCGTCAAGGCCAACGACGGCAGGACCGCGCTGCACCATGCCTGCAGCAGTTGGCATCCCAAGTCCGATCAGGCCGTGGATGCGCTACTGGCGGCAGGCGCCGATGTGCTCGTCAAGGACAACGGCGGTAGGACGGCCCTGCACCACGCGGGCGAACGTGGGAGCGCTGGCGCTGTGACGGCGCTGCTGGCGGCAGGTGCCGACTTGCTCGTCAAGGCCAACGACGGCAGGACCGCGCTGCACCATGCCTGCAGCAGTTGGTGTCCCAAGGCAGATCAGGCCGTGGATGCGCTGCTGGCGGCAGGCGCCGTCGTGCTCGACAAGGACGACGACGGCAGGACTGCGCTGCACCACGCGGGAGAAAGTGGGAGCGCAGGCACTGTGAAGGCCCTGCTGGCGGCAGGCGCCGACGTGCTCGTCAAGGACAGCGACGGCAGGACTGCGCTGCACCACGCGGGCAAAGGTGGGAGCGCTGGCGCTGTGAAGGCGCTGCTGGCGGCAGGCGCCGACTTGCTCGTCATGGCCAACGACGGCAGGACCACGCTGCACCATGCCTGCAGCAGTTGGCATCCTAAGGCAGATCAGGCCGTGGATGCGCTGCTGGCGGCAGGCGCCGACGTGCTCGTCAAGGTCAACTACGGCTGGACCACGCTGCACCACGCGGGCGAAGGTGGGAGCGCTGGCGCTGTGACGGCGCTGCTGGCGGCAGGTGCCGACTTGTTCGTCAAGGCCAACGACGGCAGGACTGCGCTGCACCATGCCTGCAGCAGTTGGCGTCTCCAGGCCGATCAGGTCGTGGATGCGCTGCTAGCGGCAGGCGCCGACGTTCTCGTCAAGGACAACGACGGCAGGACGGCCCTGCACCACGCGGGCGAACGTGGGATCGCTGGCGCTGTGACGGCGCTGCTGGCGGCAGGTGCCGACTTGCTCGTCAAGGCCAACGACGGCAGGACCGCGCTGCACCATGCCTGCAGCAGTTGGCGTCTCAAGGCGGATGAGGCCGTGGATGCGCTGCTGGCGGCAGGCGCCGATGTGCTCGTCAAGGACAACGGCGGCAGGACGGCCCTGCACCACGCGGGCGCAAGTGGGAGCGCAGGCACTGTGAAGACGCTGCTGGCGGCAGGCGCCGACGTGCTCGTCACGGCCAATGACGGCAGCACCGCGCTGCACCATGCCTGCAGCAGTTGGAGTCCCAAAGCCGATCCGGCCATGCATGCGCTGCTGGCGGCAGGCGCCGACGTGCTCGTCAAGGCCAACGACGGCAGGACCGCGCTGCACCACGCATGCGAATGTCGGAGCGCTGGTGCCGTGAAGGCGCTGCTGGTGGCGGGCGCCAGTGTGGCAGCCCAGGCCAACGACGGCAGGACGGCGCTTCACATGGCGGCATTGCGCAGGAACTCACACGTCGCGGAGCTGCTGCTCGAGGCGGAGGCTGATGTGCACGTCACCGACCAGGACGGGTGGACCCCCTTGCACTGCGCCACGAGCCAAGGCACCACGGCCACAGTTGCCGCCCTCCTCCGCAGCGGCGCGCATCCCACAGCCACGACCACCCTCGGCGTCACGCCGCTGTGCATGGCGGTGACGCTCGGCCATCGGGCCATCATGGACGTGCTCCCCGTGGAGCACCCGTCCGGCGCGACGAGCACGCCCGCCATCGAGGCGGTGCGGCACCGGCGCCTCGACTTGCTGGACCACCCCAACGTGCGCCCGTTCCTGCACCAGGCCGACAAGGACGCGGGCGACCGCGCGCTGCTCGTCGCGTGCCGCCGCGCCCACCGACCGGCGGTGGTGGCCCTCCTCCGCCGCGACGCCGACGCGCGGAGCCCCAACGGCGTCGGCGAAACGCCGCTGGCCGCCGCCTTCCACTGGCTGACCAAGCTGCTCGTTCGGCGCCGGGAGGCGGCGGCGCTGTTCCCCGACTCGCGGCCCGACATCCCCCTCCTCGCCGTCGCGACGGGCCACGTGGTGCGCCGCCGCCGCGGCGCGGCGGACCGCGAGCGCGTCAGCGCCGCGGACCGGGATAGCCTCGAAGATTGGCGGGTGGTGATGATTGCGCTGCTGCACGCGGGCGCCAACGCGGTGGGGATGAGCCGCCGCGCCGTCACGCTCCTCGCGCGGGTGGTTGCGAGCGTGCCGTCGCTCGGGCCGTTGCAGGCCATGCGGCTCACCGTCACGCGGCGGATCAAGCCACGGGCGGGGGACGCAGAGGTGATTGAGGAGCTCGACTGAGGGGCCGTCACGCGGCGGGTCAAGCCACGGGCGGGGGACCGCAGAGAGGTGATTGAGGTGCTCGACTGAGGGGCGCGCGGGAGGAGCGCGCACGGGGATCGTTTGCGTTGCGTGCGTGTAGGTAGACAAACACGGAGAAAAAACAATGAAAAAAGACGGCACTCGACAACACCGCGTGCCCCGCCGATGCTCCAACCGCAAGCGCGACATTGGCCACCCTGTCCGACGGTTGGGACACCAACGGCGGTGGCCCCCACCGCGCCCTCTGCACTTCCGACGGGTTTGTCTTTTCGACACGGGCGTCAGAGCCGCCGCCGACACCCCACCGCCCCCGACAACCCGACCGCGGCCGCCCCCATCAGCCGCCGCACGTGTCCCCGCCACCCCCCCAAGAAACACAAACGACTGCGCGGGGGACAGCACCGCCCGCCCCGCCGGTGCTCGACGGCGCGCGCAGGTGCCACGCGCCGCACAGGCGCGCAGGCGGGAGCGCGTCTCCCCCCCCCCTCCCACCCCCCCGGCTCGTCCATGCGGTGGCCACGGCCGCCCTCGGCCCGGCGCGCCGGGGTTGCCACCAAGCGCCACGCGGCCGCGCCCGCGCCGCAGGCGGCCGCACCCGCCTCGGGAGACGCCACCGGCCGTCGCCCACGCTCTCGTGCGTCCCAGCCGCCCGTGCGGCCCACACCACGCCAC
>Ga0209093_1001292_pt1 | contig 14231 bp, 10 predicted proteins | sample SidtaG_4_FD_187450 | JGI IMG/M metagenome (GOLD analysis project Ga0209093, IMG submission 187450) | Marine algal microbial communities from Sidmouth, United Kingdom - Sidmouth_Male1 metaG (SPAdes) (version 2) | ecosystem: Host-associated > Algae > Red algae > Unclassified | place: Sidmouth...
GCGCCGCCGTCTGCGGTCGTGCGGCTGCCCGACGACCGGCGGTCCGCGTCGCCGCCCGCCGCCGTCGCCGCCGTCGGCGCCGCCGGCGTTGCCCCCTCCCCCCCCCCCCCCCCGCCGCCCCCGCGCCGCCCGCCGCCGCCGCATCGCCGGTCGACGGCACGCTGCGCAGGGGCGACGCGGCGGCGGCGGCGGCGGCGGCGCTCGCCGACGCGGCGGCGGCGGCGGCGGCGCCCGCCGACGCGGCGGCCGCGGGCGACGCCCCCACCTCGGGCGCCGGCGCGGGCGCGGGCCGGCGGCGGCGCTGGCGCGCGCGGATGGCCGCGGCGACGCCGCCGGCGGTCGGCACCGCCACGGCCGGGGGGCCGGCCGTGGCCGACCGGCCGCCGTCGGAAGAGCGGCTGCTCCCCCCCGCGGCGCGGCGCGGCGGCCGGTCGTCGCCGACGCCCGCGCCGCCGTCTGCGGTCGTGCGGCTGCCCGACGACCGGCGGTCCGCGTCGCCGCCCGCCGCCGTCGCCGCCGTCGGCGCCGCCGGCGTTGCCCCCTCCGCCCTCCCCCCCGAGCCCCTGCGGTGGCGGCTGCTCGAGCCCGACCCACTCCCCGCCCCTTCGCCGCGGGCCGACGGCACGGCAGTGGGGCCGACGCGCGGCGGCGCGGCGGCCGACGGCGCCGCCCGCCCGCCGCTGCCGTTGGTGGGGGCGTCGGTGAGGAAACTCGACCCCGACAGGTGCGTCGCAACGCCGCTGCTCGTCGCCGTGTCCGCGCGGGGGAGGGAGGGCGTGGGGGGGTGCCCCGCGCCGGGCGCGCGCGCGTCGGCGCGCCGCGAGTCCGACGAGGGGGGAGCCGTCGACGCGCTGGCCGACACGGATGGGGGGGTGCCCCGTGACCCCGCCGTGCTGCCGCCGCCGTCAGACGCCAAGCCCGCCGGGCGACCGACGCTCGCCGCCGCGGCCGACGGCGGGGGCGCCACGCCGCCCGACGGAGGGCGGCTCGGCCGCCGCTCGCGGCGGGCCGTCGACGCCGTTGCGGGCACGCGAGAGCCGTCCGACGCGGGGCGGCGCCCCGCGCTGCGCGCGCTCCCCGCCGAGCCCCCCTCCCCCCCCGCGGTGGGCGGGGCGAGCGGGGGCCGCTGGGAAGCGGCGCCGCCGGCAGCCGCCTCGTCGCCCACCACGGCCGCCTCGGCCGCCGCGGGCGCGGCCAGGTCACCCGTCCGCGCCGAGGCGGCGGACGCCGCCGACGCGCCGCCCGACCCGACGCTCGACCGCCGCGACGGCGTCCGCGACGCAGGTTGGTGTGCCGCCCCAGTCGCGCCGCCCGGGGTGGCCCGCCCCCCGTCGGAGCCAGCAGCAGCGACGCCCGAAAAGCGTTGCAAAAACGCCTGCCGCGACGCGCCCGACGACACACTCGACGGGCGCGACGGGCGGCGCGTCAGCGGACCGCCGGCGGCGGGCACTGCCGGCGGCGACCCGACCGACGCGGGCCGCGGCGGCCGCGCCGCACCGGCGGGCGGCGACGCCCCCCCGGCTGCCGCCGGGACAGCGACCGCCGGCGGCCCGCCGGCGGCGGGCGGCGACGGCGGCGGGCCGACCGACACGGGCCGCGACGGCCGCCCCCCCGCGGTGGGCGTCGACGCCCCGCCGGCCGGCAGCGGCGGCGGCGGCACGTCGACCCCCCCCGCCCCCGTCGACGGGGGCGCCCACGCGGCGTGGCCGACCGACGGGGGCGGGGACGGCGCCGCGCCGCCGTGCCGCACCGACTCCCCATCGTCGCCCGCGCTCGACGTCCCAAACGGGGGGCGCGGGGGAGGCTTGACAGGCCGCCCGGCCGCCCACGCAGACGAGCCCGCCGACTGCATTGACGGCGCGGCGGGGGCCGGCCGCGGCGCGCCGTCGGCGGGGCGGCCCGCCGCCACGGTCGACGAAAAGGGGCGCGGCGCGGGCCGATCGCCGGGGCGCGCCGACGCGCCGTCGACGCCGACAGTGCCCGCCGGCGACGGGCGCGCCGGCGTGGGCGGCCGCGTGTCGCCAGTGAACAGCTCGACGGACGGCGGCGCGGCCGTGGTCGGCGACACGGACCGCACCGCACTGCCGTCGCCGCTCGTGCTCGGCGTCACCGGCCGTGCGGTCGGCACCAGCGACGGCGGGCGCGGGGGCGGCGCCGCCGCGGCGGGCGACGGCGCCGTTGGCGGCACCGCGCCGTCCGCGGCCGACGTGCGGGAGTGCCGGGACGAGCCGCCGGCCGGCCGCCCGTGGCGCCCGTGGCGGTGGTGGCGGCGGCTACCGCTCGGACGCGACGGCGCGGTGCCGGCGCTCGGACGCGACGGCGCGGTGCCGACGCTCGGACGTGACGACGCGGTGTCCGAAACCGTGTAGCTGCCAGTGCCCGTGTAACTGCCGCTGCCCGTGACCGTATAACTGTCGCTGCCGGTGCCCGAATAACTGCCGCTGCGGCCGCCCGCGTCGACCGCGTCGGCGGCGCCCGCGTCGGCGACCGACTCGGCGGGGCGCTCCGCCACGGGCGACAGGGGCAGGGGCCGCGCCCGCCCGCCGCCCGGCACGAGCGTCTCGGTCGGCCGCAGCCGCCGCGAGTCGACCGACTCGGTGGCGGCCGAGTCGGAATAAAACGACGGCGGCGGGGAGACCGACACGGCCGGCAGGGCGTCCGTCTCAAACTCGTACCGGCCTGCAAGGGGGATCTCCAGCTGCAGCCGCTGCAGGCGCTCCTCCTCGGCTTGCACCTCCTGCCGGTGCATGGCGAGGTAGCGCTGCTGCCACGAGGTGTGGTCCACCTGCTGCCGCTGCTCCTCCGCCGCCTGCTCGGCGGTCAGCGACAGGGGGCCGACGGGACCGCCCGCCACCCCCCCCGCCGCCCCCGACCGCCGCGAGGCGGAGCTCCGCCGCCGCCGCGACGAGCCGACGCTCTCGGACGGTGTCACCGTGTCGCCCATCGACCCCGAGTCGTACAAGTACGAGTCGTACAGGTCAGAGCTGGCCGCCGTGCCCGACCCGTCCAGCGAGGCGGCGGGCGACACGCGGCCGCCCGCCGCGTCGCCCCGCCGGTCCTGCTCCATCTCGGCCGCCAGCTGCGCGGCCCGCCGCTGCGCTTCGAGCGCGTAGCTGTCGGCGGTGGACGATCGCGGCGGCGGCTCGTCTGCGCCGTCGAGTGGACGGGGCGGACCGCCAGCGGCATCCGACGGGCGGCTGCCCGAGGGCGTGGTCGCGCCATTAGCAGGAGTGGTGGCCACGTCGGTGCCAAAAGAGAAGGAGCGCTCTTCGCCAGAGTCCCGGCGCGCCAGCTCAAACTCGCTGCCGCCTTCTGCAGAAGCCGCCTCGGGCCGCCCCCGCCCGCCAGCCACCGCTGCCGGCGTCGGCGCGGCCGAAGTGCTGAGCTTGCGCTTGACGCTGTCATCGCCGCCGCCGCCACCGCTGCCGCCGCCGCCGCCGCCGCTGCCGCCGGCCGCGTCCAAGCCCCCCCCGCTGGCCGCGCCAACGTCGCTGCCACGGCTGGACGCCGACGCCGCGCCGGTTGCACCCTCAAAGTCCGCCTCCTCCCCGCCAACAACCTCATCGCGCCGCGTCGGCGGCCGGCGGCCCGACGCCCCGCCCGCCGTCGGCCGGGCGCCCCCACCCCCGCCCGCGGCGGCGGCGGCCTTGTGCCGCCGCTTAACCTCTTCCCGCAACGCACTCGACGGGCGGGCGCCGCTCGGCGGCCGGCCGGGGCGACGGCCACCAGCCGTGCCGCCGTCGGCCGAGCCGCCGCCCTCAGACGGCGTCGCCGGCCCCGTCGAGGCGGTCCCGGTGCTGCCGCCATCACCGCGGCCGCTCGAGCGCCGCGCGTCGGCCAAAGGGGCGGCGTGAAACGGGAGGCTCTCGCGGCTGCTGCGCCCGCTCAGCCCTTCCGACCGCCCATCATCGTCGAAGGGGGATGCGTCTGCCGACGGCGGAGTGGCGCTGTCGCGGCGGCGATGGCGACGGCGGGAATGGCGACGCCCGCCGGCGGGGCGGTCGGCGTCATCCACGTCGTGGCGGGACGTATCGTCCCGCCGCGAGCCGTCGCCGTCGTCGCCGCGGTGGCGGGAGCCGTCATCAGGGGCGTCGTCGCGCCCGTTGAAGAGGTCGAACAAGCTGCCGAGGCGGGATCTGCCACCGCCCCGAGAGTCGTCCTCACGGCGGGAGTCGTCCTCACGGAGGGAGTCGCCGTCACGACGGGCATCGGCATCGGCGCTTGCAAACAGGTGGCCCAAGCCGCCGCCGCCGCCTCGCCGTGACTCGCCGTGAGACCCAGAAGCCCGCTCCGACGCGCGCCCGTCATCGTCGTGGCTGCCGGGCCGGGTACGATGGCGGTGGCGGCGGCGCTGACCGCTCTGCCGAGCGCCGCCGTCCACGCGCGAGTCGTCATCGCGGCGAGACTCGTCATGGCCGCCAAAGAAGTGACTCATCCCGACACCGCCCCGCCGTGATTCGTCCCCGCTGTGGGAGTCGCTCCCACCACGGCGCGAGTCCTCCTCATCGCGGCGGCCAAAGACGCCGCCCAAACCGCCGCCACCCCGCCGCGACTCGTCCCCGCTGTGGGCGTCGCCGCGGCGCGAGTCGTCATTGTCGCTGCGGCCCAAGGGGCGGCTCACCCCATGTCCACGACGGGCGCCGTCGTCTGATGCCAAAGTCCCACCAGACGGCCGCCGTCGGTCGCCATCCCGACTGTGGTCACGGCGGCGACGGCGACGGCCACTCGGACGCGGGCCGCCGTCGCTGCCCGATGCGTCTTGGTCGCGCCCAAAGAGGCGGCCCACGCCACTCGGCCGCTGCGCGTCGCCGTCCGACCCGGACGCCCGCGCCGACCGCTCACTGTCCCGGCTGCGGCTGCGCCGGCGGCCACTCGGGCGCGCGCCGTCGTCGCTGCCCGACGCGTCCTTGTCGCGCCCCAAGAGTTGGCCCGAGCCGCTCGGCCGCTGCGCGTCGACGACCGACCCAGACGTCCACGCCGAACGCTCACTGTCTCGGCTTTGGCTTCGCCGGCGACCACTCGGTCGGCGCTGGCGCCTGCGGCCGCTCGGGCCGGGTTCGTCGCCGCTCTTCGCGTCCTTGTCCGCGCGGCCAAAGAGGCGGCTCAACCTACCCCCCCCGCGACGCGTGCCGCTGTCTGGCCGAGACCCGTCCGACGACGGCTGCCGGTCCCGGCCGCCGCTGCCGCTACGATGGCGCCCGCGACCACGGCCGCTCCGGTCAGAGCCGTCGCCGCTCTCGGCGTCGCCGTCACCGCGACCAAAGAGGAGGCTCAACATTCCCCCCCCGCGGCGGGTGCCGCTGTCCGACCGGGACCCGTCCGATGACCGCCGCCGGTCCCGGCTACGACTGCGGCTACGCACACGGTGGCGACCGCGGCTGTCGTCGCGGCGGCGGTCATGGTGGTCCGCATCACCGGGGGCGTGGCCAAAAAAGCCGCTGAACAAACCGCCTCCCCGCCGAGCGTCATCACGGCCCGAGCCGCCATCGTCACGCCCCGAGCCGCCGTCATTGCGGCCAAAGAGACCGCTGAGCCGCCTGCCCCCCCGGCCAGAGTCGCCATCCGAGCGACGCTCCAACGACTTCCGCCGCTTCCTCCGTTCGTGGCTGCGGTGGCGGCGGTGCCGCCGCGCACTACGGTCGCGGCGCCGGCGCCGGCGCTCCTCGCGATGTTGCCGCTTCCAGCGCTCACGGCTGTGGCGACGGCTGCGGTCGCGGCGCTCACGGCTGCGGTCGTGACGCTCACGGCTGTGACGGCGCTCCCGCGCCAAGCTCGTTTCGCTCCCAGAGCCGTCCCCGCGGCCAAAGAGGCCGCTGAGCCGCCCGCGACCCCGATGGGAGCCGTCGTCGCTTCGGGAATGGTCGTTCCCGTGCTTGTGCTGGTCCCCGAGTCCAACCAGACGGCGCATGCGACTCGCGCGGTGCGCTTCCCGGTCAGAGCTCCGCCCGCGCGAGTCGCTGTCCCGGCTGCGGCTGCGGCGACGTGGACTCTGCCGCCGCGAGCGGCGGCGGTCGTCACTCCGACGGGGCCCGCCAGAGTCAGACCGACTCGGTGGCCGCCGTCGGCCGCGACCGCGACTGCGGCCGTGACCGTGACTGCGGCCGGGATGACGACGGGGGCGGCGTTCGTGGCGGCGGTCTTCACTCCACCAAGACTCGCCGTCGCTGCTCGAGCCGTCACCGGACCAAAAGAGGCGGCTCAACGCATCCCCGCTGTAGGAGCTAGAGTAGGTCTCGGACGACCGCCTTGGCGACCGGCTGCGGCGGTGATGGCGGCGGTGCTCACGGTGCCGGCGTTCATGGCGCCGGCGCCGCTCCCGTCGGGCGTCATTTTTTCCACGGGAGTCGTCGTTATCGCGACCAAAGAGGCCGAGCAAGCTGTCCCCGTGACGGGAGCCGTCGTCCGACCTAGCACGCCGCCCGTGGCTGTCGCGGCTGTGGTGGCGGCGACGGCGGCGGCTATGGCTGCGGCTATGGCTGCGGCTGCGGCTGCGGCTGGGGCTGCTGTCCCGACGCCGGCGCTTCTCCCGCCGAGCGTCGTCGTCTCTGCCAGACTTCTTGTCGTCGTGGCCCAAGTGGCCGCTGAAACCGCCACCCTGCCGTGAGTCGCCGTCGCTTTGGGAGAGATCACCGATGCGCGAGTCGTCGTCGCCGCGCCGAAACAGGTCGAGCAAGATACTGCCCCGCCGCGACCCATCGTCTGAGCGAGATGCCAGCCCCAAGCCGCTCTGCCGGCGCGAGTCGTCCCCGGACGCAGACGCCCGCCGCCCATGGCTGTCTCGGCTGCGGCTGCGGCTGCGGCTGCGGCTGTGGCTTGGACTGCGACGACGGCCACGGTGGGAGCCGTCCTCTGAGCCCGACGCCCGCGCCGACGACGGCCCGTCGCTGTCGCGGCTACCGTGACGGCGGCCGAGGCGGCGGCGCGAGCCGCTCTTCCCGCGGGAGCCGCCTTCCGAGACAGACCCGCGCGAGGAGGCCCGCCCGCCGCCGTCGAGGCTAGAGCGACTGCGACGAGCGTCGCTGCGGCTCTGATCGTCACCCAGCTGGAAACCATCGTCCGACCGGGGAGGGGTGCGGGAGCGGGAACGCGAAGCAGAGCGGGAGCGCGGTGGGGAAGGGACGCGAGACGAGGGGCCCGAACCCGACCGCGAGCGAGAGCGAGAACGCGATCGCGACCGCGACCGCGACCGCGAGCGAGGGCGGGAGCGGGTGGACTCGTGTGAGCGAGGGTGGGAGCGGGTCGACGCACGTGAGTGAGAGCGCGAGCGGCCGGAAAGGCCGCCCAACAATGGCCCCGCCACCGCCGCCAGTCCCCCCTCGTCCCCGTCGTCCCGCCCGCTGCGGCGCTCCGAGTGCTCCCCGCCATCGCCGGCGACCACAGAGCCGTCCACCGACAAGTCTTGGCGGGACGGGCGCGGACGCCGACGGGCCTCCAGCCCCTCCTCGTCCTCGTCGAGCGAGCCACGGCCGTCGCCAGACGCGCGCCCTCCCCACGCTGCCGCTGTTGGCCCGTCGCTGCGGCGGCTTTGGCCGCTACGGGGGCTCTCCCGGCCCCCTCCGCCCGCATCGGCGGCGACCCCAGAGGCGCCCAGTGACCAGTCGGAACGCCCCGACCCGCCGAGGCCGCTGCTGTGGTGGCTGCGCCCGCTGTCCCGCCGCCGCGGCGCACCACCAGCCTCGACGTCGTCGTCCCGTGGTGAGTCGGCCGACAGCTCACGTCGGATGGGGCGGTCACGCCGCCTGCCGTGGCGACCGCGACCGCCGTCATCCGACCGATAATCGCCGTCACTATAGTCGTCGTCCCACGACCACGACTCGTAGGACGGCTCGCCACCGCCGCTAGGGCGGCGACGCACACGGCGGCGGCGGCCGCCGCGTCCGCTCCCATCATCCAACGGCAACGCAGACGGCGACAAACGTCGGCGGTCGTGCCGGCGGTGTCCGTCACCGCCGCTGTCCCGCCGGCGGCCGCTGCCGCTGCGGCTGTCCTCATCGCCGGACCGAGTCGCGGTCGACAATGGCCGGTGGCGGCTGTCGCGGCTGTGGCGACGGCGGGCTGGCGACGCGTCCCCGCTGCGCCAACCGTCATCCGACAGGTCACCACGGCCGGCACTCGGCCCGCTCGGGCGGCGACGGTGGCGGCGGTGTGGCGGCTCGGGGTTGATATTGGCGTCCACTCCGGGCGACTCCAACTCGTCGCTGCGCCGGCGCCGGTGGCGGCGCCCGTCACCGCCGACGTACGTGTCGCCCTCGCCGGCCGACGCGTCGTCATCCTCCCAGCTGCCGCCGCTCAAGTGCGTGCGGCGGCTCCGCCCGACGCTCGAAGGCGTCCTGGACGAGCCGGCGGCGCCCTCCCCCTCGGGCGGACCATACCGCGGGTCGTACAGGTGGGACAAGCGATCGGCCACCTGCTCCAGCAGCGGGCGGTCGTCGCGCGACGGCCCGCCGTCGTCGTCGAGGCGGTGGCCAAAGGGCGACTCTTGAGCGCCGAACGGGGGGGTGGGGGTGGGGGCGTGCAGCTCGCCCACCGACACGAGCGGGTGTTGCCAGCTCGGCCGCCCCTCCATGTCGCTGCGGCCGTCGCTGGGCGGCGGCGACGGGCCGGCGTGCGACGGGCGGCGCCGTTGGGGCGGGCCGCCGCTGCCCTCCCCCTCCTCCAGCCGCCCCGACGAGGTCACCGACGGGGTGCGAGCGGCGCCCGCGGCGCCCGCCGCAGGCCCCGTCCACCGCCCATCCGAGTCGGCAGACCCCCGGTCGGACCGTCGTGGTGACTCGGTCGGGCCCACCAGCGGCCCGCCGTCGTCCGACGGCCGGTCACTGGTCGACGCTGCGGCCGCCGCAGCGGCGGCGGCGGCGGCGGCAGCGGCGGCGGCCGGCCCGCTGGGCGGCAGGCCACCCTCAAGCCGGGACCACCCCGACTGCTCGGACCGCCGCGCCGACGTGGTCGACGGCGGCACCGACGGCACCGTCGACGGGGCGAGGGAGCGGCACCGCCCCGACTCGAGCGTGCTCACGCCATCGTCCGACGGCAATGCTTGGGACGCGTCGTACCGCGGCAGCAGGTCCTCGGCAGTCGGGGCCATGGCCGCCCGACCGTCATCCCCCGACAGCTGGCGGTCGGCCGAGCCGGCCGACCCCGCCGATGAGGGGCGGCTCCGCAGGGCGGGCGGCGGGAACCCGCCGCCCTCCCTCCCATCGACGGTCGCGTCCGCCGCCGGCTGCGCGGCGTCAAAGCCTGGCAACACGCGGGTGGTCGGCGCGTCCCCCGCTGGCGCGAGCCCCCCCACGTCGCCGCCCGCCGTCTCTGACGCCACCGCGCTCGCCGCCCGAGAACCCCCCGACGGTGACCGCCGGCCAGTGGCCGACAGGGAACCGCTACCAGGGGCCGACGCCGGCGACGGGCGGCGGCCGGGAGGCGGCGCGGTGGCCGGCGGTGGCGGCGGGGGGGTGACGCCGGTGGAGCCACTCTCCCCCCCCGCCGAGCCGACCGACAGGCGGGTGCTGCCGCCGGCGCTCCCCGCTGAGGGGGACGCCCGCGAGCTCCGCCGCCCCGCGCTCCAACCGCCGCGGGTGGACCTGCCCGGGGGGGACATGCCGCCGCTGCCACCGCTGCCGCTGCTGCCGCCGCTGCCGCCGCTGCCGCTGCTGCCGCCGCTGCCGCCGCTGCCGCCGCTGCCGCCGCTGCCGCTACCACTGACCGCCGCGTCGCGTCGGGCGGGTGACGAGGGCGTGTGAGAGCCCGACGCGCCCGACGAGTATTGGCTGCTGCCCGCCGTCGACGGCGGCCCCGCCCGCACGTCCCGCCGAGTCAAGCCGGCACGCCCGCCGCCGCCGCCGCCGCCATCGTCCCCGTCACTCCCCCCCTCCCCAGCCGCAGCAGACGACGCCGTCCACGAGCCCGAGCCGCTCGATTTGGGCAAGCCGACACCCGGCGCGCCCTCCCCCCCCCGCCCCTCCGACGCCCCCGACGCGGACCACCCCGACGAGTGGCGGTCGTCACGGCTGTCCCCCGAGTCGGACAAGCCCGCGTCCGAACCCGACACGGAGTCGGCAGAGGAGGCCGCCGCCTCAGAGTCAAAGCCAGCACCCAGCCCAGAGGGTGGGGGGGGCGGTGGGGACGGCCGCCGCCGCTGCCGCCGGCCGCCGCTCCCCGCCCGCCCGCACGTCACGGAGCTGCCATGGCCGCCGACACCAGTGGCACCCTCGTCCCCTCCTCCCCCGGGCGATCCTGATGCCGCCGCTCCTGTCGCCGGCGCCGCCGGCGCCGCCGCCCCGGCCGCCGCCCCCTCCCCCTCTGACGCTGGCAGCGGCACGCCCGACAGGGAGCGGAACGAGTCGGACCCCGACGAGCTGTCGGGAATTACTTGCTCGGTGATCGGCACAAAGCAGCCGTCAAAGGTGATCATCACGCGGTCCTCCCCCGAGGCGCCCTCGACCTTTTCAAATTCCATACAGAAATCTTCGGCCGACATGACGCCGTCGCCGAGCTGCTCCTGCACGAGCATCTTGACCGTCTCGGCGTATTGGCCAACAATCTCGTGCAGCCGCCGCGCGACGGGCTCGAGCGGCACCGCCGCCGGCGGCTCGGCGGTGCGGCGCTCGGGGATGACCCTCATCCGCGCCACATCTTCGGCCGTTAGCGCCGGCACGGCTGCGCGCAGGCGCTTGGCCACGTTGGCCGACACGAGGGGCGTTTGCCGGAGGAAGAGCTGCCCGCAGTAGGCGTTGGTGATGTTCGCTTCGTCCGCAATCATGCTCAGCGTCTTGCCCGACTGGGCCTTGGCGGCGAGGAGGCGGTCAACCGTCTGCTGCTTGGTCAGGGGGGGGAGGGGGTGGGGGACCACGTCGCCCGAGGAGGGGAAGGCGCACGACGGTTGGGGATGGCGGGAAGGAAGGCGGGGCGGCGTTGATGGCGCACCGTCCGCCATGGTAGAAAAGGGGCGTCCTCTCAAAACAAAAAAGAGATACAAGCACAGGAAGCGTCGGTGTCATCCGTCCCTCACATGCAACGTGAGAGTGAAAAAGAAACACAGGTCCGGGCGCTTCACTCGGCCGACGACAGCGACTCAATGATGGGTGCGTCGGCAAAGCAAGGGCATGAAGGCATGCGCAGGTAGATGGGTTCGGGTGGCGGAGGGGTGACCGCGCGGTGACCGCGTCACACCGTGCCGCTGACGAACTCGGCACTAAACAAAAAACGGGCGCGCCAGCGGCTTCGCGCCAAGAGCTGGCAGACGGCAGCGCTCACCCGCGGGCGATGCACCGCCGACGCGCTGCAAAGCGCCGCTTGGCAACCAACCACCCGCGCGAGGGTGCAAAGGCCCGCACTGCATCCCCTGATGCAGGTACGCGACAGCGGTTAGCGGTTGGCGATATCCCTACAGTCCAGACCACGCCCCCCGTGCCACACTCGCAGCGCGCTATACACACACCCTACTCCTACTGGTGCAAGCCGCGACGGGCCACGAGGATCTGCTTGGTCAGAGGCCCAACGTGGGCGGCCCACGCCGTGAGAGGAACCGACAGCATGACGGGCACGCTGTAGGACCCTTTCCCCCACGCACCAGAGCGAGCGAGGCCGACGAAAATCTGGAATCCAAAACGGTCCCTGACCAAACAGCACGCGACAGCCATCTGTCTGCTCACCGTGGCCGCACGGATTTTCCCACCGATGGACCGGTGACTGACAGCAGCGCGCGCTGCTGTACCGCGCACGCACGCGGTGCGGCACTCACTAGACGGCGGTGGCGGGAAGTGGGCTCGGTGATGGCTTTTTCGCAAGTGCCATGCGGGCTCTCTCGGTGGAACGCTTGGCAACACAAATTGAGCAAGGTTGCGGGAGGGTCAGAGCAGCGGACACTGGCAGACGGTGCCAGATGGGCACCCTACAGTTGTAGACAGACACAGGCATTGACCGACACCTGCAGGGGTCTGTGCGCAGCCAGTGTGCAATCGAGACGGGATCGAGCTGGACAGATGACTCAGGACATCTCAAATACTGCAGAGTCCACATGATTGAACGTATTTATCGACGACAGAGGATCAAGGACATTACAATTCTTTACACAAGTTCTTTCTGTTTGAGCGATGCCCATCAAATACTGTACGCAAGCCGCTCGTCCGTCCCTGAGGATCAGCTCGCCTCTTGATCCCGCTGCCCTCCCCCCGCGCGCCGCTGTTCACAGAAGGCTGCTGCCTGCCATTGTCCTGCCCGGGACGGCACGCGCGCAGCGGGCGCCATGTCCCCTCCCTACCGCGCATCGCGGCGCAAGCGCGGCCGTAGCGTCCGCCCCGATTTCACCGTCGGCCACGTGGCCCGCCGCCGCCGCGCCGCCGCCGCGACCGCCGACGGCACCCCCGAGGCGGCTGGCGCGTCGCTCCCCCACCACGGCCCCCATCGCCCGCCGCGTCGGTTCACGCCCGCGTGACGGGCCGGCGCCGACGGCGTGGTGGCCGACTCGGGCGCGCGGCGTGCGCGCTGTGCCGCCGACGCCGCGGCGGTGGGCCGTTCCGACGGTGGCGGTGGGTGGTGGCGCCGCGGCCGCCGTGCCGCCCGCGGGGCCGTGCGCCGTTGCTGGTGGCAGCCGCCGGCGCCACGATCAGCGACCCGGCTCGCGGCTGCGGCACGTCGTTGACGCAGGCACGGCTCGTGTGAGAGTGTGTCTCAGTGCCTCGGGCGACTCGGCGGCGGTCGGCCGCGACGCGGCGCAGGTGGGCACAGTGTTTTGGGTCAACGCGTTAAGCAGGGCCGGAATAGCGTAAGCACTGGTGGTTCCGTATGCAAAGAGTACGAAGGGCCCTGGGCGCCCACGGGCGGATGTGATTGAAGCTCAACCAGGGACCAGCAACAGGCAACCAGCAATTCACGACCAAAAAAGGGATGGTCACCCCGGCGCTGGTCTGACCGCGACCGCGCCCGCTGCGGAGCAGACCGCCACCGCCACTGCGCTCGGCCAGCCGACGCCAAAGCGACTGCTGCGGCCACTATTGCCGTCACCGCCAACAGTGCGGCGGGCGGCGACAGCATCGTCGCCGCCCCCGAAAGAGCGGGACACCGCCCCGTCCACAGGCAGGCGGACACCCGCGGGCGGGAGGACACCCGCGGGCGGCGACTTTTCTGCTTGCCCGACCATGGGCGGCCGCCCAGCGCACACCCGGGGCGGCGACTCAATGACAAGGGAGATGGCGGATGGGGTCCGCGACGGGCTCCGCCGTCTGGCGCCCGCGGCCGGTACGGCGCCAGTGGCTCTTGTCTGCCACACGTGGCCGACACGGTCGGCCACCACCCAGCAGCGGGGCCAACGGGACCGCCCAGTGGATCACGCCTGCGCGAGCAGAGGAGCGCGCGCGGCCGGTGGCGTGGGCGGCGGGCCCAGACCCGAGCCTGGGGGGGAACCGCCCTCTGGCCGGGTGCAACCAGGCAAGGCGAGGCGCCGGCGGAAACGGTGGCAGCGGCCGGCGCGCCCGACGTTCCCCCGGCGGCCGCCGCCGGCGAGGCGGTGTCCGTGGCCGACAAGGTCGCCACGGGCGGCGTCGCCATTGCCGGCGGCGGCGCCACCCGCTGGCCGCCCGGCGGTACCGCTACGTCTGCCGCCATTGGCAGTGGCAGCGGCGGCCGTCACGCCCGTCGCGGCGCCGCGGGGCCGCGGGGGACGGCCCCCCCGGTGGATGCGAGCGGCTGCTCGCGAGCCGCCGCGCGGCCAACGGGACGGGCGCGGTGGCGGCGGCGACCGCCGCCGCGCCAGCGCCCGCGAGCGACACGGGCTCCCTCGGCCGCCCTACGGGAAAACTTTCCTGGATAACCAGGTTTTTTGACCCTAAGATCCAGCAAAAACCCGGATCTTGATGCCTTCGCGTCGATTTCGACGGGAAACAGTGCCGATTTTGCGCTCTCCGGCGCCTGGGCAGAATGCAAACCGCATTCGCAGCCTCCTGCGTGCTGTAGCAATTGCTGACCGGCAGGCAATCCAGGATCTTGGGCGGCCGCACGCTTCTCGAGATACGATCCCCCACCCCATCACCCAGGAAGCGGTGTGCGGCCCAGATCGCTGGGTCTTGGCAAGCCCCCTCCCCCTATCAGGAGCCTGGGTGGAGGGGTTGCCACCCACTGCGCCACCACATATGCACCCCCGGACAACATTGGCCGCGCGACAGCTTCTGTGGAGTTGCATGCTGCACGGGAGCTTGCGACCACCCCCTAGCCTACCATCGACCAACCCCTCATCCTCCCCG
>Ga0209093_1001293_pt1 | contig 14227 bp, 15 predicted proteins | sample SidtaG_4_FD_187450 | JGI IMG/M metagenome (GOLD analysis project Ga0209093, IMG submission 187450) | Marine algal microbial communities from Sidmouth, United Kingdom - Sidmouth_Male1 metaG (SPAdes) (version 2) | ecosystem: Host-associated > Algae > Red algae > Unclassified | place: Sidmouth...
GCGTTTGCGTTGCTTCCGTCGTTTCTGTGCGCGTCGCGCCCAGTGATCCCGGCGTTCGCGTTGTGACTCTGGCGTAGCGATCCGCATCCTGTGCTGGGTTTTCTGACGGGGTTATACCCCGTTGGCTCTGAGGGCAGGATCCACTACAAGGAGGGCGACGAACAGCCATCGACCTACCCGCAGCATGCACCCGCCGGACAGCGTAAGGTTTCCCGCTCGTTTTGCCTCATTCAGCTTGCCGATGAGATGCTCGTAGCTCTCGTCCGCCACGCCCACGACTTTGAGGCGGACGTCAATATGGCGGTGGCCGAGTGCTTTCGGTCAATCATTGTAGCTGGGCGCGTCGCATGGTGCAGTGCTGTTGACATCGACACGGCCTCTGAGGCGGCCAAGCGCCCATGCTGTTGGGGCTTGCTGATTCCAAGAGCGGGCAAGCGTGCCCAGATGGACATTGTCATCCAGAAGCTCGCTGGTGGTGAGTTGGACTCTTCTTCCCAGTACATGGGGTCAGGGCCTGAGGTGCCTGTCGATGCCGTGCTCGACGTGGGGGGTGATGATGATGTCGATGACCTGTGATAGTGAGCGTGAGATATTGTCGGGGGTAGCACGAGAGTGGCAGCGTATGGTCTGCCGGTTGCATTTGCTGATTTCTGTCCTTCTGCATGTTTGCATGGTTTGTTGTACGCCAGACCCTCCTGCTGGCACTTCTACCTCACCCCCAGAGAGACTACATCGAAAAAACTAATCAGAGATGAAGAGCAACTTGAAGCGCTCGCCGGTTGCTCGCGACCGGCGCAGCTGGAGCGTCGGAAGTCGGAAAATGTTTTTGCCACACGTTCTCTCTGTTATTCCCTTCTTTGTTCCCCTCCGCTTGTCAGAGAAAACGTTAAAAATGGCAATTTCGACGCGAGCAGCAGTGAAAGATTGTTTAATTCGACTGCTCGCCATCGAGCTCCTGAAGTGGGGTTGAGACGGCACCGGCAACGCGGGCGACGCGCGCTACGGCCCGAGACCGCGATGTAGTGCGCATCAACGAGACATCAGCAGATGAGCCGGGCTTTCCATAGCTGCTACCGGAAACGCCAGTCGCCCTGTACTTACACAGGGTGCATGGCGTCAGCGCAGCGTGTCCCATCAAGCCACAACTCTTGGCCTCTTGGACGTAATCGCCGACATAATAGGAAATGTCCGCAAGCGCGCGTACGCGATTCCCGCGTGGGTCACGCACGACCCAGCCCTCCGTGGCGCCCACCACCAGGTCGGACTTTATGAAACGCAGCACCTCGTCTGAATCGACGCCGGGGGGGGTGACTGCAATAGTGCGCACCGCGTGCCTGCTAGTGCGCGAGGCAAATGGCCATGAAGCGTACGACATGTAGACGCCGCCCTGCGAGGCTGCTCGGTGCAGGCGAGGCACAAAGTCATCCGAGTAAAAGCAGATGCACACACGGATGACGGGAATGCCATCTGAACCAAGCAGCCGTAGCGGTTGCGTGAGTCACGGACGGTGCTGCTGTGGCGCCCTGCTGCATACTTCCAACCGCTTGACAACTAGCCGAGGCTCCCCTCGCTGCCGCCAGCACATGAGAGGGCCGTCGCGCATACCCCAATGGCGGACATGCAGCTCACCAACCTCCTCCACCTGCGGCTTGGCCGGCATGACTCGGCAGCCGCTGCCAGCCACCGCAACCTCAACACCTCCCGCATCTGCTGCTCGGCTCACGTCAGCTCGGGCACCTGGTAGCGCGCTCAACAGTGGCAGTCCGCTGCGGCGCCGAAAAGTGGCGAGGAAGTCACCCGCATGGACCTCCCCGTCTCCTCCCAGTCCCGCCGAGGACGGCGCAAAGCGGCAATCGCCGATGACGAGCTCCTTGACGACCGAGTCGTCGTTGAGCTGCAGGTCCACCACATCACCGGGACAGTACATTTCCCTCAGCAGCGTAAAGTTGGGCAGTAACGCCGAACCCATGAGGGCCTCGTCGCGCTCGAGGAAGAAAGGTGAGTCAACGAACTCGTCCACCATTCGTGGACCGGTCGTCGGCCTGTCGTACAGCGACGAGAAGAGCTCGTAGGTGTCCTGAAAAGCAAAGTCACGCGCCACATGAGTACTGGGTACGACTGCCAACAGAGTTGTGTGTCCACCGTCACGGTCGGGCATGTCCATTGACACGGTTGGCAAAAACCACGCAGATCGAATTGAGGGAACGGTGGAGCAGCGCAAAGTCGTCAATGAGGGCAGGGAGCTCGTCGGAAAGCAAAAGTTGTATGCTGCTCGTACAATGTCAAACGCTTTGTTGCTCACACAGCACTGACCATGCAGAAGGAAGTAAGCGTAGAGCTCCTCAGACGAAGACACCGCCCACCCAAGCAGCCCCGTCAGCGCCGCTCGCATTGAAGACGCAGAGGGAGCGTCGGATGCTCCAGGAGGTACAGCAAACGTAGCCGTCGGGGATCTTTCGGGAGCTCCGCGGGTGCTACAACCTCTGTCGCCGCTCCTCACGGCTGCACTTTCTGGCGCTCTAACAGGCGACGAGACGCGACACAGACCTAGACCGTTCGGAACAGCCGAATCGTCCTCTTCGTCTGACCAGCCGACGTAGAATGGCGTGTCCGACTCTGAACTCGCGCTGGAGTCGTAGCCGCTGCTAGCGCCACCCGATCCCACGTCGTTGACAAGGACTTCATCTCCACCATCTCCTGCTTCGACCCGGTCACCGCCATTGATAATGCGATGGTCGGCTGCCCCGCCAACGACCGCACCATTACGGCTCGCACCAGCAGATTCAAGACTGGGGCCCGTGCAACCGGCTTCACCGGTAAAACAACCGCGAGGCTGCCTACCATAGGCACTGGCGGCAGACCCGGCCCCGTATCCGACGCCCAAAGAAATCGCAAGGCAGTTCCGCCGTGCCCGCTTGAGCGGACGCGCGCTTGCGGACGGCTTCGGTGCTAGAAACCGTGTCATTGGGGCAGCTGAGGCAACGGGGGGAAGGTGGTTGTAGAGTGTAGGTGGTAGAGCGTCAGGACATAAAAGAAAATGCAGCGAAAAAGACGGGCGTGTGCGCCAAGAGGCGGCGTCAGCACAATTGCTGTGCTGATAGCAGCTGCTGGAGGATGGGCTTGTTTCGGGGATGGTACTCTACTTCATTTATTCTCGTATATTCAACTACGTGGCGGCATTTCTTTCAATGAGTCTTGCCGTTTACGTTCCGTGCTTGCAGCCCGGGCGGCCACCCGCGGTCAGCTACGTGCCCTCGCATTATTCTTCATGGCGCAACTGTCTCACCTGGCGGTTGCGGTAGTCGTCTCAAAGCCACAAGCACACGTAACCGTTGCGGCCGCCATGCGAGAGGCTGCGGTCACGTTCGGCAGCAATACAGCTTAACCCACTCTTTTATTTCAGCTGGGGGATAGATGCCGACTCGGTTTCCCCGTCCAGTGCAGTCGGGATAGAGCGTATAAAGGAACCCCTGTCAGTGGCGCCCCATCCGTCTTCTCTGGACAATGGAGCTTTTCATTTCCCCTTCCTCCCATCTTTCTTCAAGTGAAGAGACATATTGTCTGCTACAAACGAGCAGCACTATGGAAAAGAGAAGTACCGCCATGTCTTACATACAGTCGAGCCCAACACACATCCACCCTCAGACCTTCTAGCGGAAAGATGGCCAGGAGCAACCCATCCTCCCGCCCCGTGGAGGCGGTGCATGGTGACACACAATACTGGCCTCGGTGCCCACCGTGACGAGTGGCGCACCGGAACATGCCCTCCAACAACCCTGCCGTCAACCGCTGATGGCAGGGTATAAGGATGCTCGCCCAAGCACGTGCCATTGTCCCCCGCTGCGGTGCTCAATGCTTGCGGCCGACACTACGCGACAATCTACTTCACAGGCGTGCAGAGCCAAGCTCCTCCGCACAGTCCTCGACAGAGTGAGCGAAAAAGTGCGGCTCGCCTCGATTTGCCAAGCGTTGGCACCATCTTGGATAAACGGATGCACAAGGGCAACGACGCGGCCACCGGAACTGCCGTAAAAGGCGACTGCTCTGTAAAACCTAGTTCTCGCACCTGGCTCCGTCGCGTGCTCTGGTATCGCCACGGGAACCATACGGATGCCGACCCCCGCACCCGTGCAAAGCACGGACACTGCGTCCCCGATGCGCAAGTACTCTGCATCGCCCCGCGTCGCACCCGTGCTCCAGGAGATGCGATAGCCGGACGGGCAATGATGGACCGCGACAGCCAGAGCAGAGGCCGGCACGAGGCTCTCAGCCAGCGCGTCACCTGCGACCCGCCAGTCTTTACCAGCTCCAGTCCACAGTCCCGCGGACTCCTTGAGCTGCTTGGCGATGCCAGGGTGGTCAAAGTAGTGGCTTGGCACATTGAACTTTTCCGGGGCGGAGGCAATGCGCGAGAAGCACTCGGTCTCCAGCATCCGGTCCATGGCGCGCCTAGCATCGTCGTGGCCGCTTCCCGAGAGAGCGGCCTGCTTAAGGGGCTGGTGTGCGCTCTCGAAGAACAATTCACGGACGTGGCGGACGTGCAAAAAGTGAGGAACCACAAAGAAGAACATCTCACGTAAACGATGAAGATTGGGCTTGTCACGTGAAGAAAGAAAGGGGACAAAGTCTCGGCGGCGCATGCTCACGTCCACAAAGGACATAAAAGCAGACGCATCACGCTGCAGACTCTGCGCACTCGGGGCTCCTCGGCAGGCATCGCCACCGTCTAGGTAAACGCGCGGGGTGTAGTACGTAGCACAAACGAGCGATGTAAACATGTCCAGTATGCGGAGCATCACTTGGAATGGTGTCTCGCGGCCACGCACCTCCACCAATTCGCGAGAGAGAGCACGGCGGAAGCACTGTCTAGCAACAGACAGGACAGCGGACCACTCGGACATACATAAGAAGTTCAGGCGCCCAGACTTCACATTGTAGGGTCGCGTACGCCGCATTCCTGAGAGCGCCAACGCCTCTCGGAGAGAGCACGAAATCAGCGCTCTATCCGATGGATACAGCGCCCGGAAGCAGCCACGCAAGACCCCTACTGTCAACCCATTGAAGAAGAGATGATCAGGCGCGGGAACAACGCTTCGAAATGCATCGAACATACCACCTGGCAGCGCTTGGCTCCACTCGTGAAACACGCTGTCGTCTGTGTCCGGTCGCATACCCAAGTGGCGTAGCCCGTCGGCAATGTCAGCACCACAGCCAGCGCCTCGACTAGAAGAGCCAGGAGGGTCTCCAGCATCTGATTCTTTTTGGGGCGCCATAGCAAAAGGGCGAGACGTGGGAGTTCGAGAGATTGCCAGCAGGGAGTCTCAACGGACGAGTGGTTTGCGTGATATGGTCGTGCTGTCGTCGGCGGCGCCTCTAGATGTGCAGTTCACCATATCAGAGAACGTGTACTTACGAATAACTACACTTCTTTACGTTCACTGTCGCTAACTTCTGAACGAGCACGGGATGTCTTGAGTGTCAAAGAACGAGCGTCCGCAACCACCTGTCTCTTTTGTTGGCCGACGCGGCGCTCTTTCCGGCTTGAAGCGCGCGGTACCGGTGATGACCTTGCCTTGTGCCAACATTCTGCCGCTGCTTTAAGACTGTACCTGTCACCCGTTCCAAGCTGCCAAGGAGGTCCCCGTTCTTCCCTGCCTACCCAAAATGGACCCGCCTGTTCCGGAGGAGGCCACGACGGACGGCAACCCTACAGCCCCCACAAGCTCCCCCGGATCCTGTGACGAGGCCGCTGCCTCTCGAGCAGCTGATGCGGTCGGACGCAAGCGCACACGGCGGAACCACAACAAGGAGTTGGACGGCATCCATGCAACCTTGGCGCTCCTCGTCGACCGCGATCGGCAGCTGCAGGACACGATTGCGATGCTGCGTCGGGAGGCGAGCGTTGCGCAGGGGCTGCTCTCCAGCTTCCAGTCGATTCGAGAGGCGCACGAGAAGGAGGTTGAGCTTTCCAAGGGCGTCGAGCTCCGCAATTGCCTGCGAAGCATCCTCCTCCACCGGTTGGGCAAGTGCCCCCCGAAGCCACGCCGTCTAAACGACGATGGGCAAACAAGCTTGGTTGTCACCATCGATTGCTCCCGGGACGCGTTCTCGCAACTGCTTCGGCTTTGCAGCTTGCAGCGGATCGGGAGTTCGGCACGTTTGGCACTTGGGTTTATTGCGGCTCGTGTTGGAGATGCTCGGCGGCTGCTTTGCATGCTGGGTGTGCCGAGAGATATGACTGACATGTGCATGTCACGCACTTTCACTCGTCCGAACAAGACGAAGGTACGCCGCAGCATTGTCCATCGCATGCTGGACGACGAGGGTGCCTCTTGGTTTGTGTTGAAGAAGGACACGGCCGGGAACCGAGTGACCGTAGCCGTGCGGGAAACGGAGGAGTTTGACGCCTCCTCCCAATGTTTCTCTGATGACTTGGTGGTGAAGACCTTGAGTGTGGACGGTTTTCCCGAACTGGGAACCGACCCTTTTTGCTTTTCATGGAGGGAGCATGACGCTGCGAGCATGGTTGATGGAGGTTTGATGGGCAGCACGGTAAAAGCCGCGCTGACTGTACCTCTGTATGTGGCGGAAGGCCACGGCACCGAGCTAAGTCGGATTCTGTAGGAAGGTCCGAATCAACTAAAGAACGACTGGCTACTCCAACGGGCATGCTGAGACCTGGGGAGGGACAGAGACATGGCGACAACTTATCATGTGCCGTGGCCACTGCTTACCGAGTCTGGCAGAGCCTCCGCTATCACTGCGTCAAAAGAATGACCAGTTAGCACCGTAATAGCGCGACGCGGAAAGCCAGGTGGCGGTGAGAAAAGGAGGCAGCGGCACTCTCTCGATGCGCGCAGTATTGTTTATCACACGTCATATGAGCACAAGAGCGGCGGCGCTCATGCCGACGAGTGAACCTCCGCACTGTCGCCCCACCGGGCCGAAGACAGAAAGCAACGGCTCACCCGCAGCATCCCTTCGTGGCAGGACTGATTGAAGGGCCCCAGAACATCTGGCGTTCTGCGCCGCTCATCTCAACTGACACCTCGTGTACTCCCTTCTTCCCCATCCCGCCCACGACTAATGTATTCATGTGCCCCCGAGCGTTGGCCAGCCTTGACGGCGCCCAGAGTGCGCGCTGTTGCCGCTCATGGCTCGTGTGATGTGAGCCGCGTCGAGCTACGCCTTTCATGACAGTGCTCGATGACACGGCGAACACAACTTAAGCGTGTTGCCCATGTCACAGGTCAATCAGAGGACAACAGTGCTGGCGAGCAGTGACTCAGGAACTCTGGCACGACGCGTCGGCGCAGGAGGGTATGGAGGGATTAAAATGAAAGAGGGTGAAGAACTTGGGGGCTCTCTGTTGTGCTGGTGATGCGTCACAGCACCGCGTGCCGCTCTTCTGGGTCCTCACTGCATGAAAAAAATTATTGAAATACTTTGAGTTCTTGTGTTTTGCACCGCTCTTGCACTTTCGATGCGCCGTTGGAGCAGACAGCACCATGGGGGCCCCCATATTTTCGTCAAAGTGAACCGAAAATGGTGCAAAAGCTGCTTTTTCAGTTAAATTGTGCACTGCAGATGATGCAAGAAACTGCACTCCATTCCCAATTGTGAACAACATTGGGTGTGACGGTCAGGTACTAAAGTGGAGGACCTTGGTCGGCGATGGAAAAGATACAACACGCGAGTGAGCGCCAGGCCTCTCAAAGGATACGTTCTGCACCCGGTGACTCGTTGTGCAATGTTGTCCTGCTGGCAATGGCAGACAGCGCATCATCTATGCAGTGCTGTTCTCCTCGAGTCACCCGCGACAGCCCGCTCATGAAAAAGGCAACAGCACCTGCAAGTCCGCAGGGACCCCAGCTTGACCGCTGCCTTCCACTGTCGCGAGAGAAAAAGGACTACTCGGACAATCCTACCGCAGCTAATGAGGTGCCCCACCCCTGTCGTTCGTCACCCTCACTCTCACGTCACTCGCACGTGCTTCACGCAAGGTCCCGATAAGTTCACGCCAAGCACCTGCTCCAAAAAACAGGGTCGACGCAACAATCCATGATGGAAAAGTCGGGGGACACGCCACTCACGGCATGCTGCTCGTGCATGTCACGGTGGGGCCGCCCGCCTCCGTCGCAGCCGCTGCAATCACCGCTGGGAGCGTCGCCGTCAAATCGATTGCATGTGCGAGGCTGCCAGTCTTACAGGTCAGGCAACACGCAGCGCCGCGGAGGCGCTCTTCACGTTCCGCAATGGCCCTCGCCATGACTTGGGGGTCGGTACAGGTGTGGTGTCCCGCGTGGATGATGCATGAGCCCTCACCCGGGCGGTACCAGCCCAAAAACGCCGCAGACACGTGCGCTTGTGAAGAGGCACGGCTATTGCTGCAGCTTGGCTGTGCGCATCGGCATCGGCCCAACGAGGCAGTGCTGTCCATGTTGCACTTGCCGCGCAGCCCATGCCACAGCGCCACCGATACAAGCGCAGCTGATGGTGCCGGCATAGTCGTGGCGCCACGTGGCCTTGGCAGCAATGACAACAACGCGGCTGCGATGTGCACCGAGGAGGTCACCCTACATGCTCATGGTGACGCTCGCCCTGGGCATGAGGCCTTGCTTCAAATCGGACTCGAGCAAAGAGCGCCCCACAAGGGTGGCAAGACGCCGTGAAGAGCGAGCAAGAGAACCAGGTTGGTATCCACGTCCAACACCATGGCAATGATCGACTAGTCGCCGCGCATTACAGGACCCTCCGAGTGCGAAGAGGGGAGGCCTTCAAGCGTGAGACGTCCAGACGAAAGGGAGACGCAGAAGAGCGCCCGTCCGCGTGACAGCGCACAGAAGGAGGAATTCTTATGAGGGAAGGCCATCGGTCGATGGCATGACGACGAGAGCAAAAGGGGGTGTTGAGCCACGCCAGAGAATCATCGAAGCACCAAATGGAGCAGGCAACATACAATGCAGACAGCACGTCACCAAACACGAGCTCAAAAGCTCGTGCATCCGTGGGACCCGCGGTGCAGGGCGCCACAAACTCCCGATTATCGCCCAAGCGTAGACGCTCTTATGCACGGCGTGAGCCGCACCACATCCCCCGAGCAACAAAGCGAAGCCGCCACTAACACAGAGGGCCCGCCGCGCGGGACGCCACGTGCAGTGACAAACAAAGGGAAGGGAGGGGGCATACGGGAACGGTGACGAGAAAGGCGGACGACACGGGGAGCAACTGGACAGCAAGCGGCAGCCGTCATGTAGGCTCCCAGCCCGACGTGCAAGCGGCGCGTGGGGGCACGGTGGGGCGGCCAGTTTCTCTCTTGAGTCGGGGGGTGCCGTCGTTTTGCAGTGAGGAGTGGGCACGCAGGGCGAAACCGGTCAACCCTTCATCTGCGTCAACGTGGCGCAGCCGCGTGGCGCGCTCGAAAACTTTCTCGTCACTGAGGCACCTCCATCCCCACTGCGTCATCCCTGACGCGTCTCTGTCGGCTGCTCACCCCCCTGCCATCCTGCTCTTACGAGCGCTCGATCTGTAAGCACCACAGCGTGCCCCCTTCTCGTGTCAATAGTGTATTGCCTTGGGAGAGTCAGTCTGCAGAAGAGAGTGCGTAACGCGTCATTTGAGCAGCCGCTCACGTCTCGTCACGTCCGTTGGACTCGGACGACGCGCCCCGTTGTGCCCCCCGCCTCTGAGCGATGCCTTTCTCGCTCGTTGCTGCTACGAAGAGCGGTCCGCGCCTGCTGCTCTCGTCCTTTATTCCCATTCAGACGTTGTGTGCATTGCCGCGCCTCTGTCTGATCTCTCCAATCGCTCCTGGCTACACTGCCCTTGCTACAATGCTGCCCGCTACTTCACCGCTCCCTGCTCTCCTCGTCGTTTCCCACCCTCGCTCCCACCCTGCCACCCTTCCATCCGCGCTTCACTACCTACCGGTCGACGTGCTCATTCTCATTTTCTCCTGCGTCGGCTGGTTGGCCATCCCCCCTCTGCGTCTAGTCTGTCGCCACTGGAGCGACGCTGTGAAAGCGGGGCAGGCGACGCAGGCTGTCATCCGGGAAAGAGATGCAACGCGGGGGCGAGTAGCCATCCCAGCTGAGCGTCTTCTCGGACCGGCTCGGGTCTTTGCCGCGGTCAAGATGTACCCGGCTCCGCGGCGGCTGACTCTGAGCCCGGGACGTCCGAGGTCAGGATTAGATTCCGGCGCCAGCGCGCACATCGGTAGCCCCTACGCGGGACCCTCAGCCACCGTCGTCGCATCAATGCTGCGTTCCTGGGATCGGGATGGCGTGGGCGCCCGCCTCGAAATGTTGAACTTGTCGGATGTTGGAACCGAACCTGGCAAGGGGAGGGGTCGCCACACCGCCTCGGTTTTGAGCCCCGGCCTATTCGCGGTTTTGGTCTCCCCCGGCTCTGACTTGCTGGACCTCCGTGTCGCCCGCTGCCGCTGGTGGAATGACACGTTTGTCAATGGAGCGCTGGCGGGCGCTGAGGAGGAGATTCTCCTGGAGCAGTTCGTGCCGCGGCTCGATGCATTGCGTATGAGCGGCACCTCGGTGACAGGTGTGTCAATCAAGACCTTTTGGGCCGCCGGGGTCGCGGATATCGACGTCCGCGGGTGCACGAAGGTACGAGGCTCGCTGATGCTGAGTCCAACTTGGCCGGTGCCGCGGCTGTCTGCACACGGCGGTTGTGCGGCAAACGGCGTGGCGGCCGGAGGGAAAGCGGCGGCAGAAATTGCCGGAGTGGCTTTGCGTGGCGGGGTGAAAGTGGCGAGAGGACCAGGTGTGGGAGGGGGGGCAGGACGGGGATGTGACGTGGATGCAGCGGGTGGATGGGCTGTCAGTCAGCGCCCCCTTCCCTGTACACCACGCGTCGCGTCTCTTGCTCTTTGTGGTACGCGCTTGACACATCTCGTGGTCATGGGCGCCCCGCGCGTGGCCGACAACCTGACCGTCAATGCCGCTCACTGCAAGGTGCTCAAGGAGGCCGACCTGACCTCGACGCCGCTGCTATCCGCTGGCTTTCCTGGGAGCGCAAAGATGGTGCGGCTACTTATGCTGGACAAGCTTCCCGCCGCGCGCCCCGTGGCCTTGGTCGAGCTTCAAGAGCTCTCACGCTTGTCGTGCTCCTCGGTCCAGGTCGGCTGTCTGTATTTGACCGAAGCTGTCGCGCCGAACCTGTCCAAGCTTGTGCTGCAAGGCGTACTCTCGTTGACGAAGCGACAACTTGACGGTTTGCCCTTGCTGGCCGACGTCAACGCGGCGGGCTGTCAGCGCCTTTCGTCAGTGACTGTTACCGGATGTCCGGTGCTGCAGCGAATCGACGTACCGGCCAAAGCAGCGCCGCTGGTGCAGGTGTGCATCGTGATGCCTGCACAAGGTAACGTGCTCGGTGTGCGGGGGAAGTGGAACGTATCGTGGACAGAGATGCAGGTCCTGCTGAATACGTAGCGACATGAGCGGGGGGAGGGGGCAGATATGAGTGCCACGGTTTTGATGACAGGTCATAGCATTCAAGACCAGTTCTCGTTATTTCGCAATATTACGAATCCCCGCCGGTAACGGCTGCGTCGGTCACTCCATATGGGAGCCTAACGGACCCCCCCCCCCCTCCTCGTGCCGAGCATCCATGGATGGTCGTGCAGGTGGATGGTGGCCCTGGTGGCGGGTCCCCGTTGCGGTCGCAGACTTGGGGCCGTCACACGGAGCTGTTCGTGGCCCGCACTTCCGCGCCCCCCGCCTTTGGAAGGGCGTGTCGGAGGTGCCCGCAGAGTGCCCTGAGCCGCCCAGGTGCCGTATGGTCTCGCGACCCGTAGTAGCAGTGCAGTGCTGACCCAAAAATCTAGTTGGTGCCCCACACTGTGCTGACGAGGTGCGCTCTGGGGCACGTGCGGGAGGAAATTGATGTGCTCCATTGCGAGGGGCGCGAGCATGGACGCGGATCCAGGTGTAGTGGGGCGTGGGTGGCGCGCGGGGGTGCCGGCGGGCATGTTGGCGGGTAACGCGTAGCCGCCGAGTCCACTGACTATGCCGAGAGTCGGCCACGTGACGGCCGTGACATTAGAGAGGAGGGAAACCCGATGCCGCCACCACTATCGTCAGGCGGCGGCGGCGGCGGCGGTATGGGAGGAGGACCGGGGACGGCCGAAAATATGTGTGTCACCCGCCTGTGCGGTACGGCGAGGGCGAAAAGAGGGGAGAGGGGAGCCACGGCGGCGGCACCGCGGCCGCTACCGTCACCTGTGGTGGTTAGAGCACCGCCGACCCGGTGGCAGAGTGGCACCCACTACCGTGATGAACGGTCGCTGTGCGCAGCATGGCAGGCACGCCCTGTTTTCCGTCGCGCTCGGACCGCCGACGGCAGCGGCCGTTGCCGCGGCTGTCACCACCGCCACCGACGCCGCCGAACCGGCCCGTGCGTCTGCGGGGTGCGTGCGGCAGCGGGGGTGGGACGAGTGGCTCGCAGTGGGCGAGCCCCACCTCTGCGGGTGGCCACATGGCGGAAAAACCCCCCACCAAGACATCATCGCGGACCAGCGCAGGCGGAGGCGGCGTCCGCGCCAGACTGGGTCCCAGCGGGGGTGCCGCCAGTGGCGAGGGCGTCCGCGAGGGCATCCGCACCACCCGTCGCCAGGCGCGGCAGACGCGGCAAGCCGCATTGGCGGCGTGCGGGGACAGCGCGGCACCATGGCACCGCGGAGCGACCGCGGTACGCCGCGGTCAAAGGGCAATAGACGCAACCACACGAGCTGGGGATAAGAACGGGGAACTGGGGGGGGGGCGGGGGGCAGATCATGTAAGAAAAACACAACGGTAAGCGGCCGGTCGGATGGCACGCACGGCGCGCAACTGAGTGCCTAGCGAAAGAGAAGACCGCATCAGAGACCTGCACAGATCGCAGGGAAAAGCTTTGTCAGCAACGGTCGGGGGATCATAAATCAGTCCGTCGGCGCTGGAGAGGTATGTCTGGAATGGAGCAGCAGATAACACTGAAACACTCCCGTAGACAAAGTCGGCCATGTCTTATCACTGTGGACGAGGCGACAGTGTTTAGAACAACCTGTTGTGACCGATGATTGGTCTTCGACGATATCTTCTGCCCAAATATATATCTCGCGGTCGTGAAGACAAAACTTTGCCGTGCTGTTCCAGGACAATGGGTCGCGAGCGTCTGCTGGAAGATTTGAACAGAATGTGCCTTGGTTGTCCCGTGGAGCGCCATTGCCGGACTTAACCACAAAATACAGTCCACGCATCTGACCAGATCGGCGTTTCTGGCGGTCTGAACGCATCACCCTCATTCTGAGGCAGCTGGCCGGGATGTCCTACGAAACGCAACGTACGGCTTCCGTCTGACCGCGTCTGACATGCTACAGACGAGAAAAACTAGAGAAACTGTTGGACGCATGTTGCACACCAACCCATACCCAAACGACCCGCAGCAGTGAACGATACGCTGCGTACCGCCCGAAAAGGTGCGCACACGGGACAAACCGCAAGTACTCCCGCGCGTGCACTAGAAAAAAAAAAGTTATGTGTGTAAGCCCATGCGCATGTTGGTAAGTACCCTCGACTAAAGTTCAGGGAATTTCTATCATTGGCTAAAACCAGGGGTCGATGTAGTATGGTGCTTTGCTGAGAAATGGAGCAGGCACGTTTGCGAGTGCAAACGTTTGCCGAGGTGGACCGATGTCAGGATGTCCATCAGATCATCTCTCACCTGGCTTCAGGGGACCGATTGCGTCCCAAGTGCAATTGCACCTGGCATCACCGGCGAAAGACACAGCCACCCAGTGGCACATGGTAAGACGTGGGACTGAGGGCTCATCACGCAGCCAATGACTTCTCTTTATTCAATGTCAAGAACACTGCCCAAACCCTGTCAGAATACCGGTTCAATGATTGTGACCACGTGCCCACTGGCTGCGTCAGGCGGCCTAGAGTCTATTCTACCGGAAAAAAGGATCAAATGAGCTTGTCCTGAGGTAAAATGAGCTTCTGCGGAATCGGAGATTCCAGCGATCCTACTTATGAGAATTGGCGCTCACGACCTACAAACCTGCTTCGCTGCGCTTTCCGGTGAGACCATGAGTACCTCAAGCATGTGCCCGAGGTTTTTGGGGAGGAAGCCCCTTTAGATTTCTTTCTATGAAAGAAGCGCGTCAAGAACGCAGCAGGAAAGTCTATTATAGCGCGCCCGACGTCAACCTGCCCGCCCCCCCCCCCCCCCC
>Ga0209093_1001295_pt1 | contig 14224 bp, 12 predicted proteins | sample SidtaG_4_FD_187450 | JGI IMG/M metagenome (GOLD analysis project Ga0209093, IMG submission 187450) | Marine algal microbial communities from Sidmouth, United Kingdom - Sidmouth_Male1 metaG (SPAdes) (version 2) | ecosystem: Host-associated > Algae > Red algae > Unclassified | place: Sidmouth...
ACTATCATGGCATTAAAAACTTTCTCACATCCATCTTCTATTGCAAAAATCGCCTACCCGTTAGCTGTAGCCGCGCTGTGTGGCTTTTCTATCTTTCGCGGCCCTGCTGTGAGGCTATCGGCCTTTGCACTGGCATTTAGCTCTGTAGGCGGTGTCGCTGGCTATACCGTAGCCAAAGAACGCGGATCGGGCCTTAGAAACAAGCTAGAAGCGCAGTTGAGACAGTCAGGTCTAACGCTAGAAAGCGTCCGTGATGAGTCGTCAGAACTGAGAGCAAAAGTTGCTGAAGGCGTCATTCACTTACAGGCACTGACTCAGCAGATACAGTCGCTTAGTGAGAGCCACGAATTTATCACCAATGAGCGTGATCGCATCAAGGCAGAAATGCTAGCACAGTCAGCCCAACTGACTAACGCAGCAGCGATCTCAGCGCAACGGCTAAAGGATAGCGAACTCTTAGCAGGTCAATTAGAGACGCTTGAAATCGAGCGTATGAGCCTGATCTACGAGCTGTATGAAACAGCAGTTACTGAAGCAGACATTGCAGAGTCAGTCGCCAAGCTAGAAGCACAGTTCAAAAACGATAGCGCTTACCAGGTCGGACGGAAGAAGAAGGCGAAAAGCGAGCTGACTAAAGCCCGTGCTGATTTCCATACCCAGCTTTCAGAGGCTGAGAATCGTATTGCTGAGCTAGAAACCCAGCTAGCCGAAAAGACCGCACTAGCGCAGCAGATGATCGCAGACTATGAACGAGACGCGAACGGGCAATTGAATCAATTTGGTGGGGAGCTTGGTAATCAGTCTCAGGTTATCAAGTCGCTACAGCTACAGCTCGAAGAATCCAGAAAGACGGTCAAGGCGCTCACCTATCGCCGTTTCGATACGACAGGCACTGACAATATTTACGGCAATCGGCTAATAGATGCGCTGGCTAAGCACGGTTCAACCTATGGCGCTTTTCATCACGAAAGAGAAGGGCACAACGGACGACTGAAGGTATGGCTATCAATCGTTGATGCGCCGCTCAAACGCGCTCAAGATTGCCTTGATGAGCTTGAAGCTGAGCTGAGCCTATGGGCAAAGCCAAGGGTTCAAGTTAGTCGGGGAATGCATCTATTCACTCTCGCTACTGAGCAAGAGCACAAAGTTTTAGAAGCGCCTAACGTGCCGCTTAGCCGCTTAGAAGACACGCTCGAAAATGCTATTCACGTTCGCATCGTTGGCGGCTCTGGCAGTGGTAAATCTACGCTGTTGAATAACCTAATGCACTATATGGAAGCATCGATGAAAGGCGCAAACGTGACGCTTTTAGATCCTAAAGCCGTCGATGATTGGGGTAAGTTCATTCCCCGCTATTGGGGTGAGGAGTGCGTAACCGGAATTGTCACCTTGGCTGATAGCTTAAAAGGCCGCGTATCCGAGACAGTAAAACTCAGAAAAGCAGGGAAGCCAGCGCCTAACTACAGCCCTGAGCTGTTCGTAGTTGACGAAGCTCAATACAACTATTTACTGGCTCAAAATGCAGATGATAGCTACATCAAAGAGCGTGGTGAAACAGCGCCTAACTATGCAAAGAAAGCAAAGGGCGCTTTAGCCGGATTGCTATCACTAGGACGTGCTTACAACGCCATCGGTTTATTCGTAACTCAACTGCCTCAAGTGTCTAAAGTCGGACTGAATGAGGGTAGCTTCGACCCTTGTGTAAACGTCTTTCTAGGCAAGCAGCTAGACAAGGCGATCGAATCATTCTTGCCCGCTTCCGGCTTCACTGACAGCAAGTGCAAAGCGCTAGAAAAGGAAGTCGCCACACGTAGACAGCTAGGCCAAAAGTGGATCATGCTCGTAGCCGACCTACCTAGAAGCAAAGCGTATTTGATGGAGTGTCCAGCGCCCGGATATTATCAGAGTCGTTTTTCTAGAGATTCTGAGGTTTCCCCCGCTTCCTCCCCAGCCGGGGAAAGCCATAAATCAGTTGATACTGTTGAGCTACAGGGCGGGGATGGTGTGGGGATAGCTACGAGCTGTGGGGAAGCTTCCCAGCCCTCACCCAGCCCTCACCTAGCACCTAAAAAACTCGCTGCGCACTGTCCTAGCTGTGGCAGCAAGAGTGTAAAACTATACGAGTCAAAGCCAAGGGCAAACGGCAAATATCGCTTCGTTTGCGAGAACAGTAGTTGTAAGAAGGGCGCTAAGAAAGGCACCTTCAGCGCGTTACCACTAGCCTAATTTTTGAAGTGCGATCGCGCTATCTCACCCATCACATACAGCAGTAAACAGCTCGCTATCAGAATCAATACCCCCTTGATTTGCTCACTCATTTGGTAAGCCGTCAGCGGGGTTTTCTCTTGCCAGCTATAGCCAACATTCAAGACATCAAGCCCAGCTCTATCTAATTTCTCAAGGCATCTTTCTAAGGCACTCATGTTGATAGAGTGCTCTGAACTATTTAGACGTTCAAAAGTCTAAACGTCTAAACGTCTGACTGTTCAAGTGTTTGCTTACCTGTTGGGCTTTTTAGTAGTGCTTCCAACACAGCTTCTTCGACTAGTTGACTCATTTCCTGCTTCTCTACGGCAGCAACCACGCGCAAGGCGTGAGCAATATCTGAGTGGATGTAAACCGTTACTTTGTCATAGTCTGAGCTACTTGATTTTCCCTTAGAGAGAAGCTGTCCTCTCAAAACGCCCTGCTTATACTTCTTTCGATATGGCGTATCTTTGCCGTCTTTTTCTGTCAGTCTTTTTGAACTTTTCTTAGAAGTTTGACCGTCTAGCTGTTCAGACGGCTTGACTTGCTCTTCATCACCGCCAGCAGCACCCATCAAGTCAGCAAATCTATTTTTGTTAGACATTGGTCACGATTTCCTCACCTATTTTTTGATAGCAATTCCAGGCAATTTTGCTCATGCGATCGCCCGTGATTTGGTTCACTGGCTTGCCCTGCTCAGCCGCTTTCTTAAACGCATCTAGCAACCTCACCTCATCCTCAAAGATGGGCAAGCCAGCATCGACCATTGCAGCTCGCGCATCATTGCCGCGCTTGGATGGCTTAGGCGGCACCAGCGTCAATAGACATCTAAACGTCTGACCGTCTAAATGTTTCAACATCTGAAGCATTGCACCCATTGCTAGCGCGTCGGGTGATGTTGGAATTATTAGCAGGTCACAGCCGCCCGCCAGCGTTTCTAGTTCTTCAATATTGGGCCGCGCTGGGGTATCGATAATGATGTGTTCGGCTTGTCTGCTAAACCTGACGGCTTGCGCTTCATCACAAACCTGGAAGTCAAAGCCGCCTGCTTTAGCCCACTGCAAAGCACTACGATTTAAATCGCCATCGACTAGCAGTGTCGGTCCCCTTGCGTTGAAGAACTCTGCCAGATGTATTGCTGTGGTGGTTTTGCCTACACCGCCTTTGAAGCTCGCGATCGTAATAATCATGTCCATTACCAAACGCCTGTAGCTCCATAAAACAAGTAAACGGCTAATAGCTCAACCATCTAGCCGTCTAAACAGCTATATGGTTGAAAAAGAAACAGACGGAGCAAAGACAAGATAGCGAAGAGTAGTCCGTGAGGATGATAAAACAGCCCATTCCTGATATTGCACATATGCTATTTTGCGGTCTACTAATGTCTTGTTAGTTGCTCTAGTTTTTGTCAACGTAGTCCCAACGTGAGAAGACAGAGAACTGTCTTAAAATTCATAATGTCTGCTACTTTAGGGCCGACTTGATAAAAAGCTATGAGTTCTCAAGCTTCCCTAACCGAATTGAGCCATCGCTCAACAGGACTCTTTATTGAGCTAGAGCGACCACAGAGCAGCTCAGTTGAGAAGTAGTAAACGAACTCACCTGTACTCCCATACAGAAAATATGGCTGGGAAAGTCTTGAAGGAAGTTTCAAAAGCTTCACCTCCAGACTGTCACAAGGTCTCATGACAAGACACCAGCCAAATTAGTCCAGAAACAGCCCCTTGCGTTTTTCTTGTTATCGACCAAACCTCGAAAAGCATTGATATGCCTGGGCAAAAGCCTCATCAGCCAGCCAGCCAGCCAGCTGCCAGTCCCCGCAACCAGTCACGAGGTTTCGGGGGTTTGAGCGGTCTCGTATAAGATCGGCTGTCACAGTCGCTGCTGTGATTTAGAATCACGTTAAAGTCACGTTAAACTAGCAACCATTTCCCCACTTGAGATGTGGCTTCTCTAGGGTCGCGCTGTTCTGCTTCAGATGCCTCTAAACTATACAGGGAAAGAAAACGACAACTATTCTTTGGAAGACATAGTCCAGGAAAGCTGAGTCTAAAAAGAGAAGATGACAAGGGCTAATCGAAGAATCCAACTGGTCTGCTGTCATTGCGGCAAACCCTACACTCGATACCCCTCACAAGTGAGTGGTTCAAAGTATTGCACCAAGCTATGTGCCTCTCTCTACAAGACTAAGCAACGAATAAAACACCGCACGGAGAATACAAAGCCGCCGCCTAAACCAAAGCGCACAGCCGACCAGTTGATCGTCAAACTTGATGCAATTGAATATCAAGGCGACATCCGGCGCATTACCGTTGAAGCATTCTCTAGCAGCGAACTTGGTCATAACGGTGAGGCCGAGCTGATCGGATTGCTCCGTAGTCGATGTAGGCAGATGTTGTCGCTAGTCGCACTTCGTGGTGAACCGGTGGGTCATATCCTATTCACGCCTGTCTCAATTCATAGCGCCCACGGTCAACTTCAGGGGATGGGGCTAGGGCCGCTATCCGTTCTACCCGAATACCAAAGACAGGGTATCGGTAGTCAACTGATCGTCTCTGGACTGGAAAGACTAAGAGCTAGAGGTATTCCGTTTGTCACCGTTGTTGGCCATCCAGGCTACTACACCCGGTTTGGCTTCGAGCCTGCGGCTGAGTTCGGAATAACGCACGGGTTCAAAGGACTGCCACAGTCTTTGCTCTTTATCTATTCGGGCGATCGCACTAAGCTTACTTCTCTAGGTGCAGGTATTGCACTGTACCGGCCTGAGTTCGGTACTCAAGATAAAGCTTTCTCTGCTGTTGTAAGGATATAGTCGAGGTAAGAGCAGCCAAAGTCGTGCGCTTTTGCTCAGAGACGATTAGGGTTCTCCGAACTTTTAAAAAATTCATGCAGGACTGTAAAAAAGAATCCGAATAGCTGGCAACTATACAGGATGATGGTTCACCTTAATGATGAAATATACAGAAAATAGTGCGCTTTCCACCATATCCATTCCTGTCTCTTAGAGTATTGAGTAGGATACGACCACTATTGAAAATTGGAACCGCCTGAATTGAAGAAGCAAAGAAAATTTTATACAACCTTCCTGCTATGTGTTTTGTTAGGAATGGGAGGGAGCATTGCGCTAGAAATATCATCGCAGAAGCCTTCTCTGGCCCAACAATCCACAGATATAACCATTGAACAGGCAACTACCCCTGTTCGACAGGCAGAATATGAATTGAAAGACTGGGTTGAGATAGTCGGCACTCCCCTTTCTATAATTATCCCAGCCTTTGGTGGCATATTTGCCTACTTGAAAAATGAGTCATGGAAGCACCGTCAGTACATAGAAAATAAGATCAAGGATTTTGATTGTAAAGCAGAAACTATCAATATCAGAAAGCTGCTAAGTCACGAGCTTCAATGTGTCGAACTGTTCCCATTTGAGTCGCGCCCTGTATATAGATATGTCATCGTCGAAGATTGTCTATGGGCGGAAGCACTTCTGGAATGCAAGTGTAACCAAACATTGAAAAACGAGTTCAGCAGCATTGACAAAAAGAGGCCCCTATACACTCAGGAGGCAGCCGTTAAATCAAGTATTAGGGATAACTTTAATAGGTTTCTAAATTACCTACAGCACTTTGAAAAGATGATTGAAGCAGGAGCTATGAATGAGAAGCAACTCGAAGCTTATATCCATCCTTGGATTAAACATATCTCACAAGCTAACGAGAGTGTTTCGTTATATTGCTCGGTAGATAGCAAGAAATACACGCCCAGGGAAGCATTACTGACATATATGGGGCTGAGAGAAGATATTTCGGACGAATGTCTTTCTGTAGTACAGAAAGACATTCGTAGGCTATTTAGTCGCTATACCAATATTTCATTGTGGGAAAGGCATCAACTGATACCTTCAATAAAATCTGAAGCCGAAGAGAAATGTTCTAATCCCGTAACAGCTTAGAAACCTCTATGAACTTCCCGAACTCTTTTTTGACGTGTTGTTGAATAGCGGTATAAATTTGCGATGTTCAGAATGGGGTCTAGCGCTTGCCTATCAATTCATACTTTGAATCAGCAATGCCTTTTTCCTATGTCTTATAGTCAAGATATGTGATGGGTATTTGAGCTAGCTCTGTGTCCAAACACAAAGATTTTCAGAGCGATGGATTTGTCTTAAAACTCATAGAATTTATTGCTTGTAAGACATGTTATGAGGCTGTGAAGGTAGAGCATATATGGACTTCGCACTCTATAATCTGAAATAAAGTAGGATGCCTCATAAATGAAGGTTTTTGGGATCTTTTATATGTACTACCTTAGATTGTTCTAATAGTGTCCGACCGTTTTTTTGACTGCTCGGCAAGGCTAAACCCGTTTTCACAAGGGTATTGAGTAGTTTTGGTGCTGATACCAACTCCGAAACTGATAACCCCGATTCAACGCGATAAACCGTAGGGGCGCTAGCATTGCCACGCCCTTCGGCAATTCAGGGGTAGGCGGTCAGGACCTGGTATGAGCTATTTATAGACATAGTATGCGAACAATCACCCCAGGAACGGTAACTTGAATGCTGACCTCGAAGCCCTCATGTATATCCTTTAATTAATACTCAAGCTGGGCTTCTCTTGTATTAGCAGAAACATTCTCTTTTGAGTTGGATGTTTCTGCCACAATGCACTCAGTCGTCAGGGTTATCGCTGCAATAGAGGCGGCGTTTTGAAGCGCACTGCGAGTGACTTTCGCCGGATCTACAATGCCAGCGTCGAACATGTTTACGAACTTATTGGCCAGGGCGTCATAGCCCACGTCAAATTCGTGCGTTTTAATTTTTTCTGCAATGATAGCTCCATTTTGCCCTGCATTATCTACGATGCGTTGAAGGGGCGCACTCAGCGCACGAGCAACAATTAAGGCTCCAGTCAGTTCTTCTTCGTTGAGCTGTAGTTTGGCCCAGGTTTCTAGCTGCGGAGCGAGGTGAGCTAAGGTTGCACCACCACCAGGAACGATGCCTTCTTCCACAGCGGCTTTGGTGGCATTGATAGCATCTTCTAACTTGTATTTTCGATCTTTCATCTCGGTCTCGGTGGCAGCGCCGACTTTAATAACCGCTACGCCGCCCGAGAGTTTTGCTAGCCGATTTTGTAGCGACTCTTTTTCATAGTCAGAATCGGCATTTTCAAGCTCATGCCGAAGCTGTTCACAGCGTGACTTTACACTCTGTTCATTGCCTTCTGCCACAAGGGTAGTGCTCGCTTGGGTCAAGGTGATGCGCCGAGCCTGACCCAGCATTTCTAGCGTCGCAGCCTCTAATGTGAGTCCAGTTTCTTCGCTCATCACCTGTCCTTCTGTGAGGGCTGCAATGTCTTGCAGTATGGCAGTGCGACCACCACCAAACCCCGGCGCTTTAACCGCAGCGACCCTCAATGTCCCCCGCAGTTGATTCAGTACCAGCGTAGCTAAAACATCTTTGCCCACCTCTTCAGCGATAATCAATAGTGGCTTGCTTGCTTTTGAGACCACTTCTAGGAGAGGGACTAAGTCTTGAATGGCGTTGACTTTGCCATCCACTAACAAAATGTAAGCCTCTTCTAGCAACGCTTCCATGCGCTCTGTATTCGTCATGAAGTAGGGCGAAAGGTAGCCCTGGTCAAAGCGCATACCGTCGGTAACTTCTAGCTCAGTCACCATAGATTTGCCCTCTTCTAAGGTAATGACACCCTCGCGCCCTACTTTTGACATGGCGGTTGCAATCATCTCACCGACGATTGAATCGTTCCCAGCAGAGATAGTGCCGACTTGGGCAATCGCCTTAGAATCTTCGACCGGGCGAGCATGAACTACAATTTGTTCCACCACAAAGCGCGTGGCTTTTTCAATACCGTCTCTGATAGCGATCGCATTTGCGCCAGCGGCCACGTTTCTCAATCCTGCTTTCACGATGGCGCTGGCCAGCACAATAGCGGTCGTAGTGCCATCGCCCGCAGCGTCATTGGTTTTCGCCGCCGCTTGTCGAATTAAAGATACGCCTGTGTTTTCAATGTGATTTTCTAGCTCAATCGCTTTGGCGATCGTCACACCATCATTGATAATTTGAGGGACGCCAAAATCTGTTCCGAGAACAACATTTCGGCCCAGTGGCCCCAGGGTGACAGCGACGGCTTCTGATAAGATATTGATACCTTTTTCCAAAGCACGACGGGCCTTATCACTGTAAAGAATAGACTTAGCCACAATTGTGTAATCCTCAATAAATTAAGATCTTCAAAAGATAAAGCTGATATCAACAACGATTAAACAACTATCTGACCAAGTTGTTACAAGAAAACGGCAGTGCAAGCAACAAGTTAGGCACTACCTAGTTGAGCTATAGGCAACCTGCTGTTAGAGAATTTCAGACCTCACTAAAGTTCTTTAGATTCACTCAGCTCGTAAGTTCAGACATTTACTTATCACGAAGAGAGCGCAAGCAAACAACCTACTCAAACCAGCCCTCTACACTTTGGCGATAAGCGATTAAGGCGTAAGAAGCCTTAATCGGCTTCAGCGCTTCCATCAGCTGATCGGAGACTTCTGAAGTCAAAATAGTTTTAACTTCAATGTTGGTGTTATACCCAGCGATATCGCCCATCCGCCTACCGTGACTACCCGCGCCTTTCGTCGGAATGATGGTGTAGCCAGATACCTCCATCTTTGTCAGCATCTGTATCAAACGATCCTGCAACTTGGCTTCACCAATAATGGTGACGAGCATCCCTTGGTCTAAAGAATCAGACATAAAACCTCTGAAAATAGTTGTGTCTAAGATTGCTCCTGCAATCGAAAACCGTGGGTTAGTGTTCTCGTTCTTGGTACAAAGAACTGACGTAGCGACGGTGCTGAGCAGATTCTAGATACCCCGAAAAATATATCGCAGGTCCATCATCAGTTGTTTTAGAAAATGCTTCCTCTTCTAGAGGGGTATGGTCTTGCAGAGACGAGCTTGTCAGTTGACAACTGCTATATTTCGTCTGTGGCTGCTCCTCCACAGCGCTGCCTTCACTGTCCTGACTGCGGTGAAAACCAGAACACTCCGAAACGATGTCCGTGACTGGGAGGTTCTTTCGGCTAGGCGCAACGCCTAACTTATTAATGCTGTAAATTATAGATTTCCTATTTCTTCTTTCGTCTTTCTATTCTAACGTAGCTTTATAGAATACTCCTGAAGTAACGAAAACCGCTTCAGACAGAAGAGCCTCACAGAAGGCAGTCATCTTCGCACCTTTACAATCTGGGTGACCTGGAAATCGTCACTCAACTTATTAAACTTCTCTCTTTTTAGAGATAAGATAAAACTAACACGAGAAATAAATCTTATAATCTCAGCTTATTTACTTGCTTTGCTCATTTATCGTCTAAGTATCGTAACGATTTAATCCTTTATCAACTCCTTATAAGAGAAAACCATCATGCTTAAGAAAGTCGTCCGTAATGTCGAGCTTCAGCCAAACACCCGCGATCACAGAGGGTGCTTTGTGCCAGATGAAGTCTATCAATTAGTCGAAATCACGCCATCGGGTTGGGCTTTAATCTGCCCAGATAACGCTGTTTGTCACTATGTCGATCCAGAAAGCATACATGAAGCGCCTCAGCGCTGTTTTCTATAGTCTTCAGGGCGAAAAACCTTAGGCTAAATGCTAGTCTCAAACACAAAGATAACGAGGTCAAAACAATAGTTACTCAATACAACCCTTCCATCAGCGAATCTCCTCGAACTCAAGATACGCCCGTTGTTCGTCGGGAAACAGAGGAAACGATGCTAGCTTGGATAGAACGTACTGGCCGATTGATTCCCTCCGAAATCGATAACGCTGGCAACGGAGTACAGCCTCCTGTTGCACTCATAGAACAACACGTCAGCCTATTTGAGTAACAGACATAGAAGTAGCGTAACGACTCAGTCTGCCGTAGCACGGGCCTGAGTCGTTATGTTCTATGTATGAATCCAGTTACAGCAAGGCTTCAGCGATTGAAATCTTTTTACGATTCATCACTCGCTGTCTATTCCCTACAAATTCCTTACCCACAAAAGGAGATGTCATCGCTGAGAGCAGCCCAGTGTAGTTGAGGCCAAAGGTCACCTCATCACCAATCTGTAAGGGATAGTTTTCACTGTCAAGAATAATATGATCACTGCTAGAACCTATGATCTCTAGGCGATGTTCAGATTTCAGTCCAGCGGTCGAAACGTCTTGCCGCCCTAACGCGATGATTGACCGCGCTCGGATACCTCGGTCTTGAAACTTAGGCGTACTTCCAAAGGCATCTTGACAAATCTCGCCGAACGGAAGTGAGACTTTTCGTTTAGACTCAATGACTTCGGCAATTAGCTGAAAGGTATTCGTGTGAAGACCTGGAATAGCTTGCCTACTGACGGTCTCACACCCTAAAAGAATAGATTCTCCAATCCGGAGATTATTAATCTCTCCGCTCGTCTGGTCAGAATTTGCCCACTCATAGTTAGCTGAATTGCCCCCAGAGACAACCCTCAACCTAATGCTCAGTTCGCTTTGAACAATGTTCACCAGCTCAGAGAGCATACTCATATTTTTTTGATTCGGTTTTACGCCACCGTAGCAGGCTAGATTGCAGCCAATGCCTGTTACTTGAATGTTTGATAGCGCAAGCGTTTTCCTCACAAACGGAATGAGATCGCAGGGGAGAACGCCTTCACGCAAATCACCCAGTTCTACCATAATGATGACCTGGTGAATTTTACCTTGTGCTTTTGCGTGATAGGAGAGTTTCTCTAATGTACGGAGTTCTGTGTTGAGGCTAATATCTACGCTTTTGACGATGGCCTTAGCCTGACTAGGCGCGGTACGAAGCAGTACAAGCTGGGCAGATATTCCAGCGCGTCTCATTTTTTGAATGTTTTCAAGACGGGAGTCAGCAATAAATTGGACACCGCCTGCGAGCATGGCTTGGGCGATCGCAGGCTCTCCTAACACCGCTTTAGAAACGCCCATCAAGGAAATTCCCTTTTGGCCGTAGAAGTCACACAGTATGCGGGCATTCTCTTGAATCTTAGACAGAGAGATTTCTATTCTTGGCAAGCACAGCTTCATTTTTTTCAGACGATGAAGTCTGATGGTTTACCAACATGAGATGGCAGTTTACTGAAAGAGAGTCGGTCTTTTTATTTAGCGCTTGCTGAGTTTTTGTTCTATCTTTTTCTGGAGCGACGGAAACCGCTCAGCAAGTGCCTGAACCAGTTTCTGACAGCCATTACTCAGCACGTCTGTCGTCGGTAGCTGAAACTGCTTTTCATAGCGCTCTACGACAGCAGAGACTTCCGCTGTAGAAAGTCCTTCGTGGCTAAGCGCGATCGCCAGCACTTGCGCTGAAGAAATTGCCTCAATTAGCTCAATCTCACGCTCTACCGTTGGCATCGGTAAGCTAGGAAAATCGCAGCGCATTTTTCTCGCTGGCGGATGCTGAAGAATCACACCTGCTGGCATACTCCCTTTCAAAATGCCGAGCGAACTCATAAAAGCAGGGTGACTAACAGCGCTCTGCCCTTCTACCAAAATGATATCGGGGTTTTCTTGCCGGAATGCACTCACAACAGCGTTTTCTATTTCACCAATTACAAACTGAGAAACCAGCGCGTCCATTGAGACGCCGTATTTGGCTCCCTGCATTAGATTGGTCTGTCCTGTTGCGACCAATATAGAGTGGATGCCTGCTGCGTTTAGCGCTTTGTTGAGTTCTATGGCGGTGGTCATTTTACCGCAGGCGCAGTCTGTGCCCAGCATGGCAATGACGGGGATGGTGACAGTTGCGATCGCACCTGTAAATGTGTGCAGCTCTGCCAATTGCGGGGGTTTGCGAATGTCTCTGATTTGAACGTTGTATTTCGTAGCCGCTGCTATAAACTCAGCATCCTCCGAGAAAAACTGATGGAGACCGTTGATAATATCCATGCCGTTTTCGATGGCCGCTAGAATCAACCTCCTTTCTTTGGGCAGGATGCTGGCCTCTAGGGGGGCTTTGCCGTAAATGTAGCAGTCTGGGGTATCTGGTAGATGCTTCAGCGCATCGTCTAAAGTGGAAAAAATAGGAATATTTTTCCTTTGTTCGCCCAGTGCTTCCCCAGCATCTTGGCCAGCGAGGGCACTATCCAAAACACCCACAATTTCATACTGTTCGGAATGACGAATAAGCCCGTTAGCGGTTTTGCCATCTACCTGGCCAAACTGCTTCTCACAGTAGACTATTGCCGTTTTGATGAGTTTTTCCTGGCGAAGGCCCTGAGCATATCTACCAGATCGCTTGCTGGCAAGCTTCTATAGTCAGTGCGTGATGTTTTTTCTCGTCAGCCTGAATGGTAGCATACACTACCTTTTGTAGTTCGCGGCTATTCCGAAAGGATGGTGCTTATGAGGCAGGTACTCACTAACTTTGCGATGTAGCCTCTGGGTCTATCAGGAGCATCTATGCTGAAACTTATGAGCTAACCGATCCCTCCTAGATAGTCTCATTATCTAGACCTTTTGAGACGTAGTAGAATGTGTGTCTCATTCCATGTCTCATTACCGTATTCTCATAGTCTCTAAGGCATAATGAGACATTTGAGGAAGACTCTATGTCGGTTGTTGGCTATGCACGGGTCAGTTCTGTTGGGCAGAGTTTAGACGTGCAACTCGATAAGCTGAGGGACTGCGATAAGGTCTTCAAGGAGAAGCGAACGGGTACCTCTAGCAAGCGGCTTCGACTGAAGGCTTGTCTTGAGTATGTCAGAGAAGGGGATGTGCTAGTGGTGACTCGCCTGGACCGGCTCGCTCGCTCTACGCTGCATCTCTGCCAGCTAGCTGAATAGCTACAGGAGAAGGGCGTCAACCTGAAGGTGATCGACCAAAGTATCGATACAGGCGATGCTACTGGCCGACTGCTGTTTAATATGCTGGGTGCGATCACACAGTTCGAGACTGAGATTCGCGCTGAGCGGCAGATGGACGGTATCCGTAACGCTAAAGCAAACGGCGTTCTTCTAGGTAGAAGGAAGCACTTGACGGAAGATGAACGTGTTGAGCTGCAACAAAAGCGAATAGACGGCGCTCTTATCAAAGACCTGATGGAAGAATACAATCTCTCGAAGGCTAGTGTCTACCGCTACTTAGACGGGATAACAGTCGAGCGCTCCTGACGATTATCGCCTAGTCGAAAAGCTTTCTTTTCCTATGTGGCTGCGACTGCCTTGGGTGCATCTCACTTTTGTGAATTCGTATCTTTGAGCGATTTCAAAGCGTGCAAAAGCCTGCCAGGAGGTCACTTCAAAACTGAGTATTGTACTTTGCTACAAAAGTGAGATGCACCCACTGCCTTGGCATCAGCGTACTGCTTCAGCCATGCAATAGAGGTCTGCTCTACCTTCACTGTCGCGCAATACACTATTATTCAGAACAATTGCAGCAGTGCAATGTACATAAACTTATGGTTAGCTAGGTCTTCGCTTTCTACCTTACAGACCGTTTACATCATCTAGAGATGCTGAAGGCGTCGCTGTTATAAAGTGCCATAAGCTCAAAAGTACTGATATACAAGGGTTCTAGAATAGTCTTTTTGAACTATTTTTTGTAAAAATCTAGAATTTCCCTGATCGCGCAACGAGTTTGCGTTGTTTCAGCTTCCGTCTTTACCCTTATGGCACTTCGTGACAGCTACGATTGCAGTAGGCCATATACACTGCGTGAGGGAACCAACAATATTCTGAAGCAGGGCTAAAGATATGTCACAACGTTATTCCACCGCTATTGTACTAGGCGCTAGCATCAGCGGACTACTGACAGCTAGGGCACTCAGCCAGTATTTCAAACAGATTGTAGTGGTCGAGAAAGATCGGCTGCCAGTTGGCGAAGGGATGCGTAAGGGCGCTGCTCAAGCAGCTCATGCGCATGGATTACTGGCCAGCGGCTATCGTATTATGGATCAGTATTTTCCAGGCATG